>Ga0308164_10002310_pt1 | contig 19361 bp, 15 predicted proteins | sample PhyTR2_FD_201031 | JGI IMG/M metagenome (GOLD analysis project Ga0308164, IMG submission 201031) | Phyllosphere microbial communities from UC Gill Tract Community Farm, Albany, California, United States - DLSLT.R2 | ecosystem: Host-associated > Plants > Phyllosphere > Unclassified | place: USA... | reverse complement strand
GGGCGGGTTCATGCGCGGCAACATCGAAACCACCAACATCGTCGTCGGCTGAGGAGCGCTCCCCCATGAAAACGCCTTCCATCGGCACGCTGTCGTTCGGGTTCGTCGGCGCGACCGTCGTTCTTCTACTCGCGATCGGTGCCCCGAACAGCCGCATCGCCCCGCCGCCTGCCGCCCCGACCGCACCACCGCCGCCAAGCGTTTCGGCGCGCGGCTTCTCGCTGGCGTCCACCTCGGTCGATCTCCCGACCGACGAAGGGCAATATCCCGCCGGCCCGCATGCCGACGTCATCAACGCCAACTGCACCTCGTGTCATTCGGCGAGCATGGCGCTGAACCAGCCGCCACTCTCCTCCGATCAGTGGACCGCGGAGGTCACCAAGATGCGCGAGGTCTACAAGGCTCCTGTTGCACAGGCTGACGTGCCGGCGATCGTCGCTTATCTGACCGCCATGAGCGCAAAGCAGCCGGGCGCCGCGAAGGGCAAGGCGCAAGACCCCGATCCGAAGGCTGCGCCCGACGTATCGGGGGGATCAGGCTAAGCCCATCACTCACGACACGCGGTTCTGCGCGCGAAGTGCTGTGCGGCGTGTACGTGTCTCGCGCAGTGTTGCATTGGGCGCGAGGCCGTTCGCGGGCACCTTGGGTATCGCAACGCGCTGCGACAGGTAGATGCCATTGTGGCCCGAGCAGAGATAGGCCACGAAACAGGCGACGGCGATCGGCACCGCATAGCTGGCGCCAAACAGTTCAATCCCCATGAAGGTGCAGGCGAGCGGGGTATTGGCAGCCCCGGCAAAGACCGCAACAAAGCCGATCGCGGCGAACAGGCCCGTCGGTACGTCCAAGAAAGGCGCCAGCGCGTTACCGAGCGCCGCGCCGATGAAGAACAACGGCGTGACTTCACCGCCTTTGAAACCCGCACCGAGCGTGACGACAGTAAACAGCAGCTTGATCGCCCAACTCCACGGATGCGTGTCTGGTCCGAAGAAGCTGGCGATGGTAAGGCTCTCGGGCCTCGCTGCCAGGACACCCAGGCCTAGATAGTCGCGCGTGCCGAACAGGAAGACGAGCGCGATAACGACGACCCCGCCGATCACTGGACGTAGCGGACCATAGGGGACGATCCGCTTCAGACATCCCCCGACCACGTGGTTGGCTTCGGCGAAGGCCAAACCGACCAATCCGAATATGATCCCCGCAATACCCGCCTTCGTCACGAGCAGCGCATCGACCGGTATCAACGCACCGATCGGGTAGACACCGTGATGGATACCCCAGGCGAGGCACGTCCAATCGCCGACTAGCGCTGCAACGAGGCAAGGCACTAGCGCGGAATATTCAACGCGGCCGATCGCCAGCACTTCGAGCGCGAAGACCGCGCCTGCGATCGGCGTGCCGAAGACCGCGCCGAACCCGGCTGCGATACCCGTCATCAACAGGATGCGCGTGCCGCCCGCATCGAGGCGGAGCGCGCGGCCGAAACCGCTGGCAAGGCTTCCACCCAATTGGACGGCGGTGCCCTCACGTCCGGCCGAGCCACCGAAAAGATGCGTCACCACTGTGCCGAAGAAGATGAGCGGCGCCATCCGCAGAGGCACCCCGCCACCAGGCTCGTGGATCTGCTCCACGATCAGATTGTTGCCGCCCTCCACCGAGCGCCCGGTGAGATGGTACAGTAATCCGACAACGAACCCGCCCACCGGCAGCAGATAGAGCAGCCAAGGCGACGCAAACCGCAGTCGCGTAACGGTATCGAGACTCAGCAGGAACGCCGCACATAGCGTCCCGACGAGTGCCGCCATGGGCAGCAAGATCAGCGCCCAGCGCAGGACAGAGATCGCATGGTCGTGACGATCGCGCATGAATGCCGCGACGTTCAGCGTGCCGACGAGATTGCGAAAGGTAGCGCGCACAATTCCTCCTTGCTGCCTGAAGGCGCCAAGTAGGAATCATCAGCTCTTATCAGAGCGGTTCGGCCAAATTGCCCGGCAGAAATCCATTGCCAAAGTCGATCTATGAGACGTTTGCCCCAACCGTCAATGGGCATGTTGGTCGGGCAAATGCTCGGACCGGGCAGTCGGCAGCGTCTATCTAAGCCCGTTATTATGTACCGACCCCGGGTACGCTGCATGCGGGACCGATCGGCTTTGGCCCACGTCGTTTTCGGGCTTCGTCACAAGGGGGTGATACCGCACGAAAGCCGCGGATGCGCTGCGGGGTCTGATCGGCTCGCAGCAAACCTAGGGATGGCTGCTACGAGCGTGCCGTCCAGATGCCGACGAGCGCGGCCAGTGACACGAGCATGAGAAACCCGTTCATCACTAGGAGCAACGTCGCTGGCAGGCGCTTGATGTCCGGTCGTGGCGGCGGGGCGCCTGCGCCCATCTCTCGCCACACCGCAGCGGCGAAGCAAAAGGCGCTGAACAAGATCAGCATGGTCCCGGTCGCCGTCGCCAGCCACGGGAACACGACGTCCTTGAGCAGCGCGCGCGCGCCGATACCGGAAGCGAGCGCCGCCAGTCCGGTACGCACCCAGGCAGCATAGGTGCGTTCGCCGGCGAGGATTGTGCGGTCCGCGGCAAGCTCTGTGCGACGGTCGGCGCTGTCCACCTGCTGGACTGCGCTGTCCTTCAGCTTGCTCGCGCTCTCCGCCAGCTTCGCATGGGCCCGATCGGCGTCGTGCGGCGCGTCCATCAGCCAGCGGTAACGGCGATGCGATGCCAGGCAGTCGAGAGATAGCCGGCGAAGTTCCAGATCGGCTCGGGCCGTTCGGGCTGCATCTGCCCGGCACCGTCAACGGCGCGCACGATCAGGACGTGGAGTCCGGGAGACAGATCGACCGTGACGTGCCACTGCGTCCAGCTCCAAGGCGCATCGGGTTTTGCAGTCAGTTCCGCCTGCAGCCAGTCGGTGCCGCCATTGACGGAGACCTCGACGCGGGTGACCGCTCGGCCGAAGGCGACCGCATAACCCGCGATTTCGCACGCGCCGGCGCTGACATGCGCGCCGTCCACCGGCGCGCAGATCGCAGCATTGAGCGGCATCTCCTCGATAGTCAGACCCCGATCCCAGTCTGCGTCCTCCTTCGCTACCGATGCCGGAAAGAGCTTGTAGTCCTTGGCCTGGATCGGCGCATCGGACGGGCGATCGCGCACCTCGATGCGCGTCAGCCACTTGGCGCTACGAACGCCCGCATAACCCGGCACGACGAGCCGCAGCGGTGCGCCATGTTCGGGGGCCAGCGCCTCGCCATTCATGGCCCAGACGATCAGCACGTCGGGCTCTAGCGCCTTGGCGATCGAGATCGAGGCACCGAACGGTGCCGTCTCACCATCGACATCCACGTTGTCGGCCCCCGTAGTGCCGACGAACGACGCGCCGTCCTGGATGCCGGCTGCGGCGAGCACGTCGCACAGTGCGACGCCGGTCCACGCCGCATTGCCGATCGCGCCCACGTCCCAGGGATCGCCCGAAGTCTTTTCCACGTCTTGAAGATGTGCCCGACGATTGCCGGCGCACTGCATGGTCGCGGTCACTGTCCGGGTCGCAAATGCCGTTTGAAGTTCGGCAACCGTGTAGGAGCGCGGGCGGTCGACTAAGCCGTCCAGCGCTATACGATGATCGTCGGCCAGCTCCGGCGTTGGTCCGTGACTGCGGATGTAGAAGTTCGCCTGCGGCGTCAGGAAGGACGTGATCAGTTTATCCGGGGGCGTTTCCGCATTGAGCGGCTCCGGACAGCGGAGGATCAGATTCTGTTCGGCGCGATCGGATGCGGTCATGCAAGCGGCCTACCATGATGAAATCAGTAGCGAAATCGATCGTTTTGCTGGGCGATGTCACCCAGACTCTTTCGATAGCCTATCCCTTTCTAGACGGCGGTGGAGCGATCACCATGCCGTCGCGCGAAAGGCGCCGAGCGCCAGACAGCCTTTCCCGTAGATCGTCGCGATGTGGCTGGACTTGCTACGACGGCTTTGTCCCAAAAGTCGTCGCTAGGTACTAGGGATGACGGAAAACCCTGTCGCCATCGCAGATGCGCGACAAACGGGTGATTTGCGCCGCCTGAACCCGGATGAGGGCGCTTAACGTATATCTGGGTCCGTTCTATGTACCGACCCCGAAGAGGGGGCGATCCGAATGATCCGTCCCGAGTGGAACATGCAAGGGCTGGGTGAATGCCCGGCATCTGTAACGGGCACCCCGGAATCCGCCAGCCCACTTGTTGGCATGTGAACATGATAGCACGAGAACACGAGAACACGATGGAACGTGAACACGTGTCTGGCATGTAGAGGTTGGTAGCAAAGCCTATCGGTGAGTTTTGGGGTAGCGGCTCACCTTTGGGCCGACGCGCTGAAATCTACCAGCACGGGCAGTTCGGGAATTCCGCCGCGCAGCTTTGCCCGTCGTACAATGCTGTGCTGGTCGATCAGGTTCTGTGCGTCGCGCTTGCCGCTGGACGTTTTTGGGAACCAGTGGAGTGCCACCCGTTCGACCTTGCGCCCGTTCTTGATCGGCGTGAAATCGACATAGAAGGGGCAAAGCTTGTTAATTTCCTCGACAGCCACCTTCAGACAATATTTGTTCATATCAGCGAAGCGTTCGAGTTTACCTTCAGGCACGTTAAGCAGGCCGCGCAGCTCTTCGATCGTAAACTCCTCTTTCTGTTTGTATTCGAGACCAATGCGCCGCTCGATCATTTCATAGAGACAAAGTGCGTATTTTGACTCGAAGCAATACATTACCTGCGTCTTGAGACGGGCATAAACCTGACTGTTCCGCAGTATCTCGATTAGCTCTTCTGGGATACGATAGTGAAGGAAGCCGTCTTTTTCGAGGCTTTCATCACTTGGGCCGAGCAGCTGGACACGGCGCTTGTAGCTCTTGCCATCCTTGCGGATCGTGACGATCGCGATGGTGCCCATGAGGCGCAGCAGTGAACTCTCTATGCGCTCGTTGCCTTGGTGCGTCCCTTTCAGTCCGGATTTCGCAATGCGATGGATGATCGGCTCGCCAATGCGTTCCCAGGCATTGGCGATCAGCAGGTTGTAGATACGGCGATCCGCGAGGGTGAGGGGGCTTAGCTCTACAATATCGACCAACTCGCCGGGCTTGACGATTTCACCGTAGTTGGCGGGATCAAAAGGATTTCCACGTCCCTTCTGGGCCAGCGTGCGGAATGTCATATCGACCACGGCAGGTTGCGACATAGGCTTGACCAACGGTGAGCTAGAGGAACTTACCAACTCACCCTAATCACGAAAAGTGAGCTAGGCAAATGTTTCAGCTCCCCCGTGGAGCAGAGAGGCGGATACCCCAAAACTCACCGATCCTTTTAACCCAACCATTGGGGTACCCCAACACTCACTGGACCCTGCCCGAACACTCACTTTTACCGACCCCAAAGCTCACCGCATGCTACCCCGAAACTCACGCGAATCGACCCCAACGCTCACTATTGGAGGCATTTTTCGGCAGAAATACGGACCTTTCAGGGCTCTGAATCTTGAATCAGAAGAATTAGAGAATCTGAACGGCGAAAGGTGAGCTTTGGGGTGGCGAGCCTGTGGATAACCACCGTCAGAATAGGCAAATGGAATCGGCCTAATGGCCGATGCACTATTCGTCTCGTGCCGGCTGCGCTGTCACCAGAGCGGCGCAAACGCCGCGTGCTTAGCGGAAAAAGAAGAAAGGCGAGCTGGCGACCAGATACTACGCCAGAGCCGACCAAGAGCGCCATGAGGGCAGGGAAGAGGGCTTTGCCACGATCCGCACCCTTGCAGCACCGAACCTCGCTGTTGGTGCTTAAATCAGCTCCTTCGCGATCGGTTTCGTAGATCGTCAATCCGATCACCAGCTCCGTCACCTTCGGAAGGTGAGGCGCTACCCCAAAACTCACCTTTCGCACATCGTCACGCAGGATCGAACAGGCCAGTGAACTCGCGTTGATCGTAGTAGCGGATTTTCTCGACCGCGAGCGGGTTTTCGCCCTGGCGGAGCAGCAGAAGCTGATCGGGCCGCATTCGCATGATTTCGTCCGGTGTGGCGAGCCGGCGAGCGGAGACGTGCCCGCTGACACTCTCCGAGGGACCAGCGCGGTTTTCGCCCCAGCCGGTGCCGCGCGACGTGCTGACGGTATCATATTCGATCGTGGTGTCGCCGATCGTGCGCGAGAGCATGTCGGCGGTGGCATGATCGTTGACCCCGAACGTCTGGATCACGCCGGCGTTGGACATGAAGGTGCCGGCGCGCTCGCCATAGGTGGCCTTAAGCTGGTGCATGTCCTGGAGGATCGGCCAGAGCTGGAGGCCATAGCCCGCCATCAGGCCCATCGCGCGTTCAACCGGTTCGAGACGGCCGAGCGCGGCGAACTCGTCCAGCAGGAACAGCACGGGCCGGGCAGGACGGGCGGTGGACCGCGCCATGTCGGTGACGGCCTGGCTCACCAGCAGCCGCAGCCAGCGCGCATAGGTGTCGAGCCGATCGGGCGGCAGGCACAGGAACACGGTGGCGGTCGTGTCCTTCAGCCCCGCGAAGGTGAAATCCGACGCGGCGGTGCTGGCGACGATGCGAGGGCTGTCGAGAAAGTGGGTATGGCGCTGTGCCGAGGACAGCACGCCAGCGGCTTCGCGATCGGACTTGCCGAGCTGGCGGTTGGCGGCGCGGGCGATCAGGCCACCGGCGCCGGCGCTGTCCTGCATTTTGGCCAGCAAAGCGGCAAAGCCGGCAGGGGCGAGCGTCAGCTTGTCGCGCACCGTCGCCAGCACTCGGGCGTCGGCGGGTTCGTGGACGACGGTATGCAGGATCAGCCCCGCGATCAGCGCCTTGGCTTCCTCGTTCCAATGCGCTTCGCCCGATTGCCCCGGCGCGTCATGCACTAGGGCGTCGGCGAGGGTGTTGGCATCTTCCGCGAGATCGAGGCTGGCGGGATCGAGCCGGTCGAGCGGATTGTAGCGGGCAGGCGGCTGACCCGACACGCCGAACGGATCGAGGCACCAGACCTTGCCCTTGGCGGCACGCGCACGGGCGGTGACGCGGGCATTCTCACCCTTGGGGTCGATGCAGATCACCGAGCGATCGAGCAGCAGCAGGTTGGGAATGATCGTGCCGACGCCCTTGCCCGACCGGGTGGGTGCCATCGTTAGCAGATGCGCCGCGCCGTCGTAATGCAGCAGCTTGCCTGACTTCGCCGAGCGGCCAATCAGGAGATCTCCGTTCGCCTCCAGCTTTCGCACGTCGGTTCGGTCGCCGAAACGAGCGGAGCCGAGCAGATCGCTCCGCTGGTTGGCGGCGCGCCGGTTGAAGCGCCAAGCCAGGAACAGGATCGCGCCGGCCAGCAGGAACGGAATGTCGGTCGCAATCTCACCATAGCCGAAGATGCCCTTGAGCCAGGCGTTGCTCGCCATCAGCACCACGAAGGCGACGAAGACCGCGAACAGCGGGCTGATCCGTCGCCTCGGCATCAGTGCGCTTCCATCGGCGTGACCGGCAAGGACCGGTCGGAGTCGGGATGATCGAGCAGCCGGAGCAGGATTTGCGATACAAGGGGAGGGGGCACGCCCTCGTCAAGCATCATCGCGAAGAACGCATCGTCGTTGGGCGTCGGGATCATGTCCTCGATGACCAGGTTGGCGCGCGAGTCCGCCATGTCCTCATGCCACATCGCGATTTCCGCCGGCGTGCCGCGCACGAAATTCATCGCGCGGACTTGGGCACGGATCGTCTCGATATCGAAATCGCTCATTGCGCTTCGCTCCCTTCCGCTTCCGCGTCGAACGCCCGCTTGCCGCGCCGCTTCCATAGCGCCAGCACGTCGCCAGCATCGTCGCCGCGACCACGCCCGGCGAGATCGAGCAGCGCGCCGTAGAGCGTGGCGCGATCGTCGTCGGTCAGCTCGACCAGCCCGGCTTTCTGGACCAGCCCGCCCAGTTCAATCAGATGGCGTGTTCGTTCGCGACGTTGCACGACCCAGCCCCTGCTATCCGTTCGCCGTTCCGCCGCTTCCGCCCGCAGCGTCGCCGCCTGGTTCAGTCGCAGTGCCCGATCCGTCGATTGCAGCAGCGCCGCCACCTTTGCGCCCACGTCGTTGAAAGAAGGCCGCGCCCTTCGCGCGCCATGCCTCCTTCGCGCCCGCATCCTTTGATCCGATCGCATCGAGCAGCACCCCGGCGAGGGTTTCCGGATCAAGCGCATCGGCCCCGGTCGCAACGACGAGCTGGCCAAGCTGTTCGACCCGCTTTGCCTTGAGCGCGCGGGCCTTGTCACCCAGTGCCTTCAGCTCGGCATCGTAATCGCGAACCTTCCGCATCGCCTTTACCCTTCCGCGTATCGCTCATCAACATCTTAGCGCGCCGAGCATATGGGTAAAGCCAGAACGAGCAGAACGCAGCACCAAGTCAATCAGGAGGAGCGAAGCGGAGGATGAGTGCGCGCTTATACGTCGTTGCCGACGTGCGCTCAGAAGTGCAATAAGCAGGGCGTCATGGCGATCTACCATTTCTCCGCCAAGGTTGTGAGCCGCGCGAACGGATCGAGCGCCGTCGCGAGCGCCGCCTATCGCTCCGCATCCGAGCTGCACGACGATCGGTTGAACCGGAATCACGACTTCAGCAACAAGGCAGGCGTGATCCACTCCGAAGTGATGTTGCCACAGGGCGCACCGGAGCGTTTAAACGACCGCACGACCTTGTGGAACGAGGTGGAGGCAGGCGAGAAACGCAAGGACGCGCAGCTTGCCCGCGAGGTGGAGTTCTCGATTCCGCGCGAGATGAATGAGAAACAGGGCGTCCAGCTAGCGCGCGATTTCGTGAAGCAGCAGTTTGTCGATCGCGGGATGGTCGCGGATCTGAACGTGCATTGGGACAAGGCGAAGGACGGCACGCCCAAGCCGCACGCGCATGTCATGCTTGCGATGCGCGACGTGGGGCCGGAGGGGTTCGGGAAGAAGAACCGCGACTGGAACTCGACCGAGCTTTTGAAGGACTGGCGCGAGGCGTGGAGCGCCCACGTTAATGAGCGCATGGCCGAGCTTGGGCTTGAGGGTCGCATCGACCACCGCAGTTACGAGGCGCAGGGGATCGGGCTGGAACCGCAGCACAAGATCGGCCCGGCCGCATCGCGTCGTCCGGAGCAGGGGCTTGAGGCGGAGCGGATCGAGGATCACACGCGCATCGCTCGTGAGAACGGCGAGAAGATCATCGCCGATCCCAATGTCGCGCTGGACGCGATCACGCGGCAGCAGGCCACGTTCACCACTCGCGACCTGGCGACGTTCGCCTTCCGGCACAGCGACGGCAAGGAGCAGTTCGACCAGGTGATGGGGGCGGTGCGCGCCAGCCCCGAGCTGGTCGCATTGGGGAAGGACGGGCGCGACCAGGAGCGGTTCACCAGCCGCGACATGATCGCGGTGGAGAACCGGCTTGAGCGCGCGAGCGACGAGCTGGCGGGCCGCGCCGCGCATGGCATCGTCGATCGGCATCGTGACGCCGCGATCGACGCAGCCGAGGGCCGAGGGCTTGTCCTGTCGAGCGAGCAGCGCGACGCCTTCGATCACGTCACCGGCAACAGTGGGCTGGCGTCCGTCGTCGGCTATGCCGGCAGCGGTAAATCGGCGATGCTGGGCGTCGCGCGCGAGGCTTGGGAGGGGCAGGGCTACACGGTGCGCGGCGCGGCGTTGTCAGGCATCGCGGCCGAGAACCTTGAGGGCGGGTCCGGCATCCAGTCCCGCACCATCGCCAGCCTTGAACACGCATGGGGGCGGGGGCGTGAACAGCTAGGCCCAAGGGACGTGTTGGTGGTGGACGAGGCCGGCATGATCGGCTCGCGTCAGATGGAGCGGGTGCTGTCCCAAGCACGCGATGCCGGGGCCAAGGTCGTGATGGTCGGCGACCCCGAGCAGTTGCAGGCGATCGAGGCCGGCGCGGCCTTTCGCAGCGTCACCGAGCGCCACGGCGCGGCCGAGATCACCGAGATACGCCGGCAGCGCGAGGACTGGCAGCGCGACGCCACGCGTGCGCTGGCGACCGGGCGCACCGGCGAGGCGATCCATGCCTATGACAGCAAGGGCATGGTCCACGTCGCCGACAACCGTGACGAGGCGCGGGGCGAGCTGGTGGACGGTTGGGATCGCGCACGCCAGACCGAGCCGGGCAAGACCCGGATCATCCTCACCCACACCAACGCCGAAGTGCAGAGCCTCAATGGCGAGGCGCGCAACCGGTTGCGCGCATCCGGCGACCTTGGCGACGACGTGACGGTGAAGGCCGAGCGCGGTGAGCGGCAGTTCGCGACGGGCGACCGCATCATGTTCCTGCGCAACGAGCGCGGCATGGGGGTGAAGAACGGCACGCTGGCGACGATCGAGCGGGTATCGTCCGAGGGCATGGCGGTGCGCCTCGATGACGGGCGCGGCGTCGCGTTCGACACCAAGGACTATGCCCATGTCGATCATGGCTATGCGGCGACGTTCCATAAATCGCAGGGCGTGACGGTCGATCGCGCGCACGTCCTCGCCACCCCCGGCATGGACCGGCACAGCGCCTATGTCGGCATGTCGCGTCATCGTGACGACGTGCAGCTCCACTATGGCCGCGACGACTTCAGCGACCAGCGCCAGCTCGTCCGCGCGCTCTCGCGTGATCGCGGCAAGGACATGGCGGGCGATTACGCTAAGCCCGAGCAGGATCAGGCGCGGGCGTTCGCCGATCGGCGCGAGATCCGGTTCCCGGAACTCGCACGCCAGATGGTCGAGAAGGTGCGCGACAAGGCCAAGGGCATGTTTGCCGGTTTCCGGCCAAAGCCGGCTGTCGCGAAAGAGGGGGCGATTAACACTGCCCGCGATCACGGCCAGGGGGGTCTGATTAACACCGCCCGTGATCGCAGCCAGGGGGGGCCGATTAACACCACCTTGGACGTCTCTCAGGCCAAGGCGATCGAACGCTATGCACGTGCCGCGGGCGATATCGGCCGGATGCGCAACAAGGGTCTGCCCGTGCTGCCGCATCAGGAGAGCGCTTTGCAGAAGGCTGGCGAGAGGCTGGACGCGACCCGTCCCCATGCCGCGCGCGACCTTGCATCGGCGCTTGCGCGTGATCCGAAGCTTATCGAGCAGGTGTCGGGCGGCAATACAGTTGGCGCGGCACGCGCGATGGCCGACGAGAAGCGTGTGCGGCTAGACCCGGACGCGCGTGCCGAGCGGTTCGTGGAAGGCTGGCAGAAAATGCAGCAGGCGCGGGCAGGCATGGAGCGGGCCGGCGACAGTGCCGGTGCCGAGCGGTTGCGCGAGCGGATGGAGAAGGCGGCGGGCGGGCTGCACCGTGACCCGCAGCTCGAATCCGCACTGCGTCGCCATGCACCCGACCTGGCGCTGAAGCAGGAAAGCGAGCGGTCGATCGGCGATGCGCTGTCGTCGTCGCTCGATCGTGGGCGCGACCGGGATCGGGGGATGAGCCGGTGACGGTTCGTGCTTTCGGGTACGATCCGGTTTGTGGTTTCATGCAGTAAAGGGGAAGAAGTGCATGAGTGACGATCACGAACCGGACGCCGCAGCGGAGGCGTTTGAAGGTGTCCGCGGTGAGCTTGCGCTGTTGCGCCGCGCCGTCGAGCGGCTGTCCGCGGAGCGCGCCGAGGTGCCGGAGATACCCGATTACAGCGAGACGCTGGGGAAAATGGCGAAGGCGCTCAACGCGACCATGCAAAATGTCGGCGTGCTGGCGAAAACGGCCGAGGACAATGTCGCGCCGCGCTATGTCGCCGACCGGATCGTCGCGGCTGGCGGCCATGCCCGCGACGAGGATCGGCGCATGATCGCGACCGCCGGTGAGAAGATGGACAAGGCGACGACCGCTTTGCACGGTATCGGCGGTTCTGCCCGCCGTGCGGACGAGCAGCGCCGTACCTTGTGGCAGGTCGGTGCGGGAGCGTGCCTGGGCGGGGCGCTGCTATGGACGATCGTGCCGGGGATCATCGCGCGCGAGCTCCCGGGGAAGTGGCAGGTGCCCGAGTGGATGGCAGCGCGCACGCTTGACCTACCGAAATGGGAAGCCGGGCAGCGCCTCATGCGAGCTGCTGGGCCGGATGCTTTCGCCAACATCGCGGCAGCCGATCGGATCATCACCGCAAATCGCAAGGCTGTGCAAGCCTGCTACAAGATAGCTGTGAGGACTAAGAAGACGGTGCGCTGTACCATCGAGATCAGTCGGGATGACGTGGCGGCAAGAAGTGCGATCGTCAGCTCCACGGATTGAAGTGCCCAAGCGGTGCAAGCCGATCATTCCACCGGACAGCAGCGATGCGCTATGCGGAAGGGGCAAGTGCTTCGATGATCCGGCAGTCGGCGACGGTGTTGCGGCTACAGGAATCTATTAGCGCGTCGAGTTCACCAGCAAGCGCGGTGAGGTCTGCAATTTTGCGTCTAATCGCGTCGCGGTGTTGGTTGGCAACGACATCGACGGCGATGCAGGACTGATCGCGCCGATCGGCAAGCCCCATAAGCTCGCGCACCTGATCGATTGAAAAGCCAAGATCACGCGCGCGACGGATGAAGGAAAGGCGGCGTAGATGCGCGCCCTCATAGGTCCGATAGTTCCCCGCCGATCGCTCAGGAGCCGGCAGCAAGCCAATCTGCTCATAGTAGCGGATCGTCTCGACCTTGGTGCCGGTCGCACCGGCCAGTTTTCCGATCGTCAGTTTCTCAGACACAGCGCTTGACCCTCTAGCGACTAGAGGGTGCATATAGGCTGTCAGATCGATTCTATCGAGGTGGCGAACATGGCCTGCACAAGCTGCGCGTCCGACAAGGCGGGTACTCTCAACGACCCCAAGTGGCGCCGAGCGCTATGGATTGCGCTCGCCATCAATGGCGGCATGTTCGTTATCGAAATCATTGCCGGCATCACGGGTGGATCGAAGGCACTCCAAGCCGACGCGCTCGACTTTTTTGGGGATACGGCGAACTACGCAATCAGCCTTGGCGTTGCCGGGATGGCGATGGCCTGGCGTGCACGCGCTGCGATGTTGAAGGGGGCGACGCTTGCTTTGCTAGGCATCTATGTCCTGTTCGCGGCGGGATGGGGGGCGCTCCACGACGCAACGCCCCATGCCGAGATTATGGGCATGGTTGGCATCGCGGCGCTGATCGCGAACCTTGTGGTCGCGGTCATGCTGTACCGCTTCCGAAGTGGTGATGCGAACATGAGATCGGTATGGATTTGCTCGCGCAATGACGCGATCGGCAACATCGCCGTCGTACTGGCCGCAGGCGGAGTGTTCGGCCTAAACAGCGCGTGGCCTGATCTTGCCGTCGCCGCTTTGATGGCTGTGTTGGGAATATCCGGCGGTGTTCAGATCATGCGGCAGGCACGCGCCGAAATGCACGGCGAGCCTTTATCCGCCCCCGCTAGTTACCAGCAGTCGTTACATGGCAGTCGGTAAGCTGCTAAGGCGCGGGCCGATGCACCGCCTTTTCGCCCTGCTCCTCAGTTTCATGCTCGTGCTTATGCTCGGGCTTGGATCAGTCGCGCATGCGACCGAAGGCGTGACGTGCATTGATACCACAGCGGTCAGCTCCCTCGATCATTGCGACGGCGACGCTGACCAAGTGCCGGCAGACGCCGACAAGGCGTATCCTCACCATCATGGCGGTTGCCACGGCCATCACGTCGGCGTGCCGATCGCGTCCAATTCAACCGGACCAGCCAGCAGCGTTCGTATGACTGCATCGGTGTGGCGCAATGCGCCTAAGGCTCCGGTAGCGTCGGACCCAGCCCTACGTCCTCCCCAAGCCTGACCAACGCCTAATTCCGCCGGGAAAGCCCGTGCGGACGCCCAAGGTTCGTCAGGAGTCCATTACCCATGCACCGTTTTATTGCGGCCTTATTGGCCGTGGCGTCCTGCGCGTCGATCGCACAGGCGCAGTCAGCCGATCCAACATCGACCAGTCCCCCGCTCACCCTTGAGCAGGCGCTTTCACTTGCCGGAGCGACTGCCCCCAGCCTTGAGGCCGCTACGGCCGGCGTCCGGGCCGCAGAAGCAGGCCGCACGGTTGCTGGCTACCGGCCGAATCCGTCGATCGTCGCCGAGACCGAGAACATTGCCGGCAGTGGTCAATATCGCGGGCTTCGCAGCGCGGAGACAACGGCAGGCCTGGCACTACCGATCGAGCTGGGTGGCAAACGATCGGCACGGATCGCCGTCGCGGATGCGATTGGTAATCGAGCGCGGATAGGCACGGCGTTGGCTGAGGCTGATCTAAGGCTTGCCGTCACGCAGCTCTACATCGAGGCGACAGCAGCGGAGCGTCGGCTTGTAACCGCGCGCGAGCAGGCCGGCATCGCCCGCGAGGCATCGCGCGCAGCCGGCGTCCGCGTTCAGGCGGGGCGAGCATCGCCGCTCGAACAGCAGCGCGCCGATGTATTGCGGATCAACGCGGAGACGGCCGTGGAGCGCTCGGAGCGGCTTGCCGAGGTCGCGCGAAGCAATCTTGCCCGACGGATCGGCCAACCCCTCACAGGACCGTTGGACTTGGCGTGGTTCGGCCGTGTCGAGGGCTTTGGTCCAGCGCGGCCGATCGAGACCGCCGGGACGCTGGCATTGGCAGCGACACGCGCGGACGTAACAACGGCAGAGGCCCAGGTGCGGCTTGCCAGGTCGCAGCGCATTCCCGACGTGACACTCAGCGCCAGCGCACGACGGCTTGAGGCTACGAACGACGTGGCAGCGGTGTTCGGCCTGTCGATCCCGTTTCCGCTGTTCAACAACGGCAAGGCGGCAGTGGCGCGGGCGCGGGCGCAGACCGATCAGGCGCAGGCGCTACGTCGCGCGGCCGAGCTGGATACCGCGCAGGATATCGCAAGCGCACAGGCGAACGTCGCGAATGCCGCGACGACCGCTCGCAACGCCAGCGGGCCGGCATTGGCATCGGCAAGCGAAGCCGCTCGGATTGCCCGGATCGGCTACCGGGAGGGCAAGTTCGGTCAGCTCGATTTGTTGGATGCCGAACGTACCCTGTCCGAAACACGAACCGCCGCGATCGATGCGCTCGCCACCTATCACGACGCCAAGGCACGCCTCGAACGGCTCGTTGCCGCAGCGCCCTCGCCCGAGGAAACCAATCAATGACGAAGACCATCATGCGGGCGCTCGCGCCTGTGACCCTGGCTATCCTCCTTGCCGGATGCGGCGGGGGTGGCAGCAGCGAGGCCGGTGAGAAAGCCGGAGCCGAGAAGGCGGAAGGTGCCGAGGCCGGCGAAGCCAAGAAGGGCCCAAAGGATATTGTTACCCTGTCCGCCCAGCAGATCGCGGATGCCGGGATAGAGGTTACGCGTCCTACCGTGGGCGGCGTGGCCGGAGCGATCGAGCTGTCGGCAACGATCGAGGGCGATCCTCAAGGTGTGCAGGTTGTGTCCACCTCCGTAGGCGGTCGGCTCGTTTCCCTCACCCGCAATCTCGGGCAGTCAGTCAGCCGGGGCGACCCACTGGCTATCATCGAAAGCCGGGAAGCGGCATCACTGAAAGCGGAGGTAGAGGCCGCGCGCGCGCGTTCCGCGCTCGCCCAATCCAACCTTCGCCGCGAACAGCGGCTGTTCGCCGAACGCGTTTCGCCAGAGCAGGATCTGGTCGCGGCGCGGACGGCCGCGACAGAAGCCAGCATTGCCCTTCGCCTGGCACAGCAGCAGTTGTCAGCGACGGGTAGCGGAGGCGGCGCGCTCAACCGCATCGCGGTTCGCTCGCCGATCGCCGGCCAGGTCATCGCGAGATCCGCTACACTCGGGCAGGCAGTCGCGGCCGATGCAGAGCTGTTCCGCGTCGCCAACCTGTCGAAGGTCACTGTAACCACCTCACTCGTCCCCACCGATGCCGGCCGGGTGAAACCCGGCGTGCGTGTCGAAGTGACGGCACCGGGGCGGCGTCAGGAGGGGCGCGTCACGTTCGTGTCCCCCATTCTGGACGAGACGACCCGATTGGTGCCGGTGATCGCTACCCTCGACAACGCCGGCAGCACATGGCGCGTCGGCGAAACGGTCAACGTATCGATCCTCGTTCCTGCGACCGGGGACCGCACCGTCGCTGTACCATCGGCCGCAGTGCAGATGATCGAGGACAAGTCGTTTGTGTTCGTCCGCACCGCGACAGGTTTCCGGGCAATTCCCGTGACGCTTGGTCGCACCAATGGCGGACATGTCACCGTAACGGCAGGCCTTACCGGCTCGGAGCGCATCGCCTCCACCAACAGCTTCACGCTCAAAGCCGAACTCGGCAAGGGTGCGGGCGGGGATGAGGACTGAGCCATGATCGGTCGCATCGTCACTCTCTCGGTCGAGAAGCGCTGGCTCGTCCTGCTTCTGACCATCGCGGCTGCGTTGCTCGGGATTGGCGCGCTGCGTCAGCTTCCGATCGACGCCGTACCCGACATCACCAACAACCAGGTGCAGATCAACGTCGTTGCTCCTGCTCTCTCTCCCGATCAGATCGAGAAGCAGGTTGCGTTCACGGTCGAAACCGCGCTCGCGGGCATTCCCGGCCTAGAATATACCCGCTCGCTAAGCCGCAATGGCTTTGCCCAGATCACAGCAGTTTTCGGTGAAAAGACCGATATCTACTTTGCGCGGGCGCAGGTCGCGGAACGCCTGCGAACCGCTGAGGAAGACCTTCCCGAAGGTGTGAACCCCGAGATGGGGCCGATCGCCACGGGCCTTGGCGATATCTTCATGTGGACGGTCGAATATCGCGAGCTGGATCAGGTCCATCACCGCAACGGCGAACCCGGCCTGCAACGCGATGCCAGCTATATCACCCCCGAGGGGGATCACCTCGTCAGTGACGCCGACAAGGCGACCTACCTGCGCACTGTGCAGGATTGGATCGTCACGCCGCAGCTAAAAAGCACGGCCGGGCTTGCCGGCGTCGACTCCCTTGGTGGCTACACCAAGGAATATCTCGTCGTTCCAGACGTACAGCGCATGGCAGCGATGCGGCTAACGCTTCAGGATCTAACGACCGCCCTTCAGCGCAGCAATACCAGCGCGGGCGCGGGCGTGGTCAACCGCAACGGCGAAGGGCTGGCGGTTCGATCGGATGGGCGTGTCCGCAACGCCGACGAGCTGGCCCGTACCGTCGTTGCCACCCGCGAGAGCGTTCCGATCCTGCTCAACCAGATTGCGACCGTTCGCACCGGACAAGGGCTGCGCATGGGATCGGCGTCGGAAAACGGCCATGAGGTTGTCGTCGGGACCGCGGTCATGCGGATCGGGGAAAATAGCCGCACGGTATCGACTGGCGTTGCCGAACGGCTGACGCAGATCGGCCGCTCGTTGCCGGTCGATGTGGTTGTGAAGCCGGTGATGAACCGGACCGAGCTTGTGAACTCCACAATTTCGACGGTTGCCCGCAACCTTGCCGAAGGTGCGGTGCTGGTGATCGTCGTCCTGTTTGCGCTGCTTGGCAATTTCCGTGCGGCGCTGATCGCGGCCTGCGTCATTCCGATTACGATGCTGCTGACCAGCATCGGCATGTTGGAGGCGGGCGTTTCGGCCAATCTGATGAGCCTTGGTGCGCTCGACTTTGGTCTGATCGTGGATGGCGCGGTCATTATCGTGGAGAACGCATTACGGCGTTTGGGCGAGGCGCAGCATGGTCGCGATGACGTGCTGACGATCGAGCAACGTCTCGGGATTGTCGCGGCATCGGCGCGCGAGATGATCCGCCCATCGGTGTACGGGCAGGCTATTATCATCTTGGTCTATGCGCCGTTGCTCACCTTCACGGGTGTCGAAGGCAAGATGTTCGAGCCGATGGCGCTCACCGTCATCATTGCTTTGGTGTTCGCCTTCATCCTGTCGCTGACCTTCATACCGGCAGCGATTGCGATCTGGCTCAGCAAGCGGGTCGAGGAGAAGGAAAGCCGCGTCGTCACGTTCCTCCGGCAGCGCTATGAGCCGGGACTTGATGCGGCGATGCGCCGGCCCACCCTTACCATCGGCGTTGCGATCGGTGCGCTGGCGCTTGCCGGGGCAGCTTTCACGACATTGGGGCAAGAGTTCTTGCCGCAGCTCGATGAGGGCAACATTCTCGTGCAGGCAGTTCGCATCCCCGGCACATCGGTCGATCAGAGCCAGACAATGCAATTCCAGGTGGAAAAGGCACTCGCCAAGGCCCCTGAGGTCCGTTTCGCCTTCTCCCGCACCGGCACGTCCGAAATCGCATCGGACCCAATGCCGCCTAACGCGACTGACACGTTTGTCATCTTGAAGCCGAAGAAGGAGTGGCCCGACCCCGGCCTGTCCAAGGAAGAGCTGGTGGAGCGGCTGGAAAAGCGCCTCTCCACCCTGCCGGGCAACGCCTATGAGATCACCCAGCCAATCCAGATGCGATTCAACGAGCTGATTGCAGGCGTGCGCGGCGATATCGCGATCAAGGTCTTTGGCGATGACTTTGGCGAGATGAACGCGACCGCAGATCGGATCGCCGGCATCCTTCGAAAGACGCGGGGTGCAGCAGACGTGCGGGTCGAACAAACCGAAGGTTTGCCGATGCTCGATATCCGGCCGAACCGTACCGCCATGTCCCGCGTCGGGGTAACGGCCGGTGACGTGCAGGACACGGTTGCCGCAGCCATTGGCGGCCGACAGGCTGGCGTGATCTTTGAAGGCGATCGTCGCTTCCCCGTCGTGATCCGGATGGCAGAAAGCTCACGATCCGATTTGACGGCGGTTGCTCAGGTGCCGGTGCCGACCGGCAGTGGCGGCTTCGTACCGCTATCGACTGTGGCGGATATCGCCGTGGTCGATGGTCCCAACCAGATCAGTCGCGAGAACGGCAAGCGGCGTGTCGTGGTGCAGGCCAACGTGCGCGATCGAGACGTGGCGGGTGTCGTGGCTGATGCCCGGTCAGCCATCGACGCTCAGGTGAAATTGCCGCCCGGCACGTATCTCGAATGGGGCGGTCAGTTCGAGAACCTGGCATCTGCCCGCGATCGGCTCAGCGTTGTGGTGCCGATCTGCTTCGTGGTCATCATGTTCCTGCTCTACGGCGCGCTTGGTTCCGTCAGGGATGCGTTGATCGTGTTTACCGGCGTTCCGCTGGCGTTGGTCGGAGGCATCCTTGCGCTGGTGCTAAGAGGCATGCCGTTCTCCATTTCAGCGGCAGTCGGCTTCATCGCGCTATCGGGTGTCGCGGTTCTCAACGGGCTGGTCATGGTGTCGTCCATCCATGATCTGATGCGGCAAGGCATGGATCGTGCGGTAGCGGCGCATCAAGGCGCTCTGGCGCGGCTCCGGCCGGTTGCGATGACGGCGCTCGTCGCATCGCTTGGCTTTGTGCCGATGGCACTTGGTCATGGTGCTGGAGCCGAGGTGCAAAAG
>Ga0308164_10002307_pt1 | contig 19374 bp, 18 predicted proteins | sample PhyTR2_FD_201031 | JGI IMG/M metagenome (GOLD analysis project Ga0308164, IMG submission 201031) | Phyllosphere microbial communities from UC Gill Tract Community Farm, Albany, California, United States - DLSLT.R2 | ecosystem: Host-associated > Plants > Phyllosphere > Unclassified | place: USA... | reverse complement strand
CCCGAGGGAGAGGGAGCCGATTTGTGGGCTGTTCAAAACTTGTGTTCAACTCGGTACCCCATGTTGGCGTATCTCTCACATCCACCCCGGTCAGTTCCCTCTCCCTCCGGGAGAGGGCTAGGGTGAGGGGCTTTTGATCTTCAGCGTCGCCATCAAGATCAAAAGCAGGCGAGCTGACACTCGGCCTCATGGTTGCGCTCGGCCCCTGTGGGAGCTTGCCTGCAGGCGATGACGGACTAACAGCCAATCCATCTCTGCCGAATTCACGCAAATCGAAAATGTGGGAGCGAGCCTGCTCGCGAAGGCGTTTTCACAGCAATTCATTTATTGCCTGACCCACCGCTTTCGCGAGCAGGCTCGCTCCCACAATGTTCGTGCCCGGCGCGGAATGTAGCGAACACCTGATGACAGATTTGCAGCCAAAAAAGGTAATTTTCTTCAATACCCGCCGATCGGCGCTGACTAAGGTGAGCCCCTTGTTCCTCGTTTTGAAGCAGGTGTGCGATGAGTCTGATTGTTTCGATGGCGGCGTTTGCGCTGGCCGCTTCCATCACGCCGGGGCCGGTGAATATCGTGGCGTTGAGTTCGGGGGCGCAGTATGGGTTTCGTGCCAGTCAGCGGCATGTCGCCGGGGCGACGTTGGGGTTTGTGTTGTTGCTGGTGTTGATGGGGCTGGGTCTGCATGAGGTTTTGCAGCGCTGGCCGTTCATGACCCGTGTGGTGCAATGGGCCGGTGTTGGGTTTTTGCTGTTCATGGCCTGGAAACTGGCCAGCGATGACGGACGGCTCAACGCCGCCGATACAGGGCGGGCGCCGTCGATGCTCTACGGGGCGGTCATGCAATGGCTCAACCCTAAAGCCTGGCTGGCGTGTGTGGCGGGCATGGGGGCGTTTGTTGCCGATGGCGAGGCGCGGTTGGTCTGGCAGTTTGCGGCGGTGTATCTGGTGGTCTGTTATCTGTCGGTCGGCTGCTGGGCGTACGCGGGGACGTTTTTGCGCGGGTATCTGAACAATGCCAAGGGGATGCGCTGGTTCAATCGGACCATGGCCGGGTTGTTGGCGTTGAGCGCAATCTATCTGCTGCTACCGTAACCCCATGTAGGAGTGAGCCTGCTCGCGATAGCGGTGTGTCAGGCGACTGATATGTCGACCGAATAATTGCCATCGCGAGCAGGCTCGCTCCTACAGGGATTGTGGTCAATCTCAGATAAACGGCAACTCAAACGCCGCCCCTTCCATGTGATACACCGTCGGCTCTTCGGAAAAATATTCCTCCAGCCCCAGCATGAACAATCGATGATCCTCACTGGCTTCAAAACCCGGCGTGTGATCCTCAAGCGACTGCCAGCGCACGATCAAATTGAAACGCTCGGGCGTTTCGATCCCTTGCGCGACCATGTGCCCGCCATAACCCCTGGCGCGGCGGAGCAGGGGTGCGACCTCGGCGAAGGCCTGTCGGAAGTGCTCGACGTGTTGCTTATGAACCGGTAGCACAGCGATCTCGTAAACCATGACGTTCCCCTTAAAGTGAATGCTGTGGGGTGGAGGGCGCATCGGCGAGTGCGGATGGCTCGACGGCAATCGCGATCTTGCCCAGCAGCCCGTTGTTGCGGCTTTCCAGCCGGGCGTGGGCGAGTCCCAGGTCCTCCAGCGAATAGACCGCGCCGACATGCGGACGCAATTGACCGCGTTCGACCAGCGCGCTCAATTCATCGAGCTTGCCGCGGTTCTGGCGGGTGAACACGAAGTGGAAACTGGCGTTTTTGCCCCAGGCCTGGATCACGTTCTGTGGCTGGGCGATATCGACGATCGTTACCACCCGGCCCAGTTGCGCGAGCGCGTCGGGGCTGCGTGCCAGGGTGTCGCCGCCGATGGTGTCGAACACCACATCGACGCCATGCCCGCCGGTTTCGCGCAGGATGGCTTCGATGTAGTCCTCCTTCTCGTAATCGATCAGCACATCGGCCCCCATGCGCCGCGCGAACTCGAAGTTGGCTTCGCGTACGGTGGTGAAAACTTTCGCGCCCATGGCTTTGGCCAGTTGGATCGCAACATGCCCGACGCCGCCGGCACCGCCATGAATCAGCACGCTTTCACCGACCCTGAGCGCCGCCCGGACCACCAGCGCTTCCCACGCCGTGCCCCCGACCAGGCTGAGACTGGCCGCTTCGAGATGGCTCAGCGCTTTCGGCTTCCTGGCCACGATAGTTTGTGCGGCAACGTGGTACTCGGCGTAACTGCCAGGCCCGGCGAAAATCTGCGGGGTGTACCAGACCTCGTCGCCCGGCGCGAAAGCCGTAACGCCCGGCCCGACTGCTTCGACCACGCCGGAGACGTCGTGACCGCTGATGGCCGGAAGCGGCACAAGGTCGGGATAGTCGCCGCGCCGAACCTGATAATCCAGAGGGTTGATGGAGGTGGCGTGGACTCGCACCAGTACTTCGCCAGCGTTGGGGACGGGCTTGGGAACGTCGCGCAGTTCGAACGATTCCGGGCCGCCAAATGATTCAAGCATCATCGCTTTCATTGCATTTCCTCGTTTCGGCAAAAAGGGATATCGGGAAATCTCGATATCATGGGGCAAAAAATTACAGCTCGCTGCCGATGATCTCGGCCAGCTCACGGATCGCCGCTTCATTGCGCTTGTAGTACGTCCATTGGCCGATGCGTCTGACTTCGACCAGACCTGCCCGTTGCAGCGTCGCCAGATAATCGGACACCGTCGACTGCGACAGCCCGACGCCTTCCTGAATACTGCTGACGCAAACACCCACCGTGTGCACGTCGCCTTCATCCTGAGGAGGAAAGCTGTTGGCCGGGTCCTTCAAGCCTTTGAGAATCTCGAGGCGAGTACGGTTGGAGAGTGCTTTGAAGATGTCGAGTAGGTCCATGTCGCGAAGATATCGGATTTTACCGATATGTCAACGACCGATTTCGAGGGTCGTCAACCGCGATACTGCCCCGGTGTCGCTGCCAGATGCTGTTTGAAGGCGCGTTGAAAATGCGCCTGATCGGCAAACCCGGCCGCCAGCGCGACGTCGGCAATCAACTGGCCGCTGCGCAGGCGCTCGCGGGCGAACTGGATGCGCTGGTTGATCAAGAACGCATGGGGCGTCATGCCGTAATGTTGTTTGAACGCGCGGATCAGGTACGACGGCGATAACTGCGCCGCCGTGCAAATGTCGTCGAGGCTCAGTGCATCGGTGCAATGCTCGCGAATGAAACCAGCGGCGCGTTCGAGCTTGTCGTTCGGCTCGCGCAACGGCGCGCTGCCGGGGTTCAGACGCAAGTGCAGATCGCTGAAAAACTCCACCGCTGCACTGTGTTTGCGCAGCAGGTCGTGCCGGTCGTCGACAAGGATTTCGTACAGCTCACACAAATCGTGAAACAGCGCCGAGTCATCGAGATGAGTCACCGCAAAGCGACAAAAACCCTGCGCACCGAACCCCAACTGCTGCTGCAGATCGCTCAGCCACGGCGTCTCTACGTACAGCATCACGTACGACCACGGCTGATCATCGATCGGGTTGCACGCGTGCACATCGCCGGGGTTCATCAGCACCACGGTGCCAGCGGCCACCTCGAACTCTGATTGCTCGTGCACATAGGTGCTGCGCCCGGCGGTGATCGCGCCGATGGAAAAGTGCGCGTGGGAATGCCGTGCATAACAGACCTCACGGCCATCGGCGATGGCCCGCGCCTCGATGAAGGGCAGGGCATCGTCGCGCCAGAAGCGCGGGGCTTTTTCTGGGTTTTTGGCGGCAGCGTGTTTCATGGTGGTTATCCCGGCAGGCCAGTGCGCCAGTGTAGGGGCTGCGGACGCCAAAGGCTCGTTCAAGTTCGACAGGACTGGCTTTTTCTAGCCCAACGGCACCTGCAAATCGGTAAAGGGTGCGCTCATCAAAACGGTTGAACTCCACGCCAGACTCTTCCGTCACTTCCTATGAGGGGACTCAGGGCAATGTTGTCAGGTCGCCCCACATAACGTTTTCACTCAGAAGGCGAGGGACCACATGAACACTTCAGATAACAGGGCAGGAACCACTGCAGACGAACCTTCAAGGGACCAGGCCGGGCAGGCCTTCGAACGGTTGAAAGACGACGTCAGCGAAACGCTCGGCGGTGCGCGGCAGCAAGCCGATGCGCAGTTCGGTCAGTATCGCGACAGCGCCGCCGAGCAGATCGAAGCGCTGGCGCAAGGCGCGAAAAGCTTCGTCTCGGAGCTGGAGGACAAGGACACGCTGGGCATGTCCGACTACCTCTCCGACATGGCCGAGTCGATGGGCGGACTGGCAAAGAATCTGCGTGGCAAGAGCGCCGAACAGCTGTTGCACGATGCCGCCGAACTGGCGCGCAGCAATCCGGCGTTGTTCATTGCCGGCAGCGTGGCAATCGGTTTTGGCCTGTCGCGGTTCCTCAAAGCGGGCACCTCGGCGGCAGCCGAAGTCACTGCCGATCATCAGCCCGCTTCTGGGAGCTCGACGCCACCGGCCGGCGGTTTTGGCGCGCAGCGGCCCTATGAAACTTCCACTGCAACCCGCACTGATCCCAGTCCAGGCCTGGCGACCGGCATCACCCCGACGTCGGCCGATGAGCACGATCACCCGACTGATTTTGCCGGAACCTCGATACCCACCTCGCCAACCAAAGGAGACCTGTCATGAACCGAGACGATGCAGATCTGCAGGGCGCCCGACCCACCGCGAACCACGACGACGCTTCGGTGACCGGGCTGCTGCGGCAGTTATCGCGCGAAGTGCCGGCGCTGTTCACCAAGGAACTGGCGCTGGCCAAAGCCGAATTTCAGTCCAGCCTCAATACGCTCAAAGCCGGGATTGCGGCAGTGGCCGGCGGGGCGATCGTGTTGCTGGCGGGGCTGATCATCTTGCTGATGTCGGCGGTGTACGGCTTGAGTCTGTTCATGGCGCCGTGGCTGGCGGCGCTGATCGTCGGCGTGGTGGTGATGATCATCGGTTTTGTCATGCTGCAGTCGGGCAAAAAACAGTTCGAACCGTCCCACTTCAAGCCTGACCGGACGCTGGACGCCTTGAACAAAGACCAGGAAGCGCTGCGGAGGAAAGCCTCATGAAGACTGAATTGGATATCGAATCGCAAAAAAGCCCTGAGCAGATCGAGCGCGAAATCGACGCGCAACGCGCCAGCATCGGCAATATCGTCGACCAGCTGGAAAGCAAGTTCACCCCCGGGCAGATGATCGATCAGGCGTGGGGCATGCTGCAGAACAACGGCTCGCAGTTCGTCACCAACCTGGGCACCAGCGTGCGCAACAACCCGGTGCCAGCGGTGCTGACCTCGGTCGGCCTGCTCTGGCTGATGATGGGCCAGAACCGTCCGCCGGTGCCGCAGCCGACCTATCGCAGCGGCCCGGATCAGGACCGGGCCGGGGAGTGGGCTGATGGTCTGGCCGATAGCCTCGGCAGTGCGCGCGAGCATATGCATCAGACCAGCGATTCGTTGAAGCACGGCTATCAATCGCTCAAGGACAAGGCTGCCCACATGGGCGAAAACGTCGGTGCCGCCAAGGAGAATTTGCGCCACTCCATGCACGATGCCAGCGACCGATTGAGCCAGAGCGGCCAGGCCATGGGGCAGCAATTCAGCCAGTTGCTCAAGGAACAGCCGCTGATGGTTGCTGCTGCGGGTATCGCGATTGGCGCCATGCTCGGTGCCGCGTTGCCGAAGACCGCCACTGAGCAGCGCTATCTGGGCCGGACCAGCGCGGGCATGGTCGACAAGGTGAAAAAACAGGCCCGGGAGGGCTATGAGACAGTCCGCGATACGGTGACGAAGACCACCGAGCAGGCGGCGGGGCAGGGTGCTCAGCCTGCGCAAGCGACGGCGTCTGATGAATCGGCGGACCTGTCCAAGGGATTGGGGACGTCTTGATGATGGTGGGTAAGGGAGGCCTTGCTATGGCCTCCTTTTCTTATTTCCGATTATCGACGTGTGGACGGAAATTCGGCGATCGAACGATTGGGGTGCGTCAGTTTCCCCTCACCCCAGCCCTCTCCCAAAGGGAGAGGGGGCCGACCGAGGTGTCTTGCGGGATTTATCGACCTGAGTGAGCGAGTCGATTGTGAATTCGACAGCGTAAAAAATCGAGTCGGCTGTGGATTCAACCGCATGCAAAAGATCGAGCGGATTCCGGATTCCCAGCCGCACGTTCAGGTCGGCGCATGTCCTCAATATCCCCCAATCAGTCCTCTCTCCCTCTGGGAGAGGGCTAGGGTGAGGGCTGTCCCTGACGAAACCGGCCCTCAAGAGACCAACCAAAAAGGAATTACCCGATGCCAACCTTCACCGGCGGCTGCCTCTGCGGCAATGTCCGCCTCGTAGCCTCAGGCCAACCCTACCGCGTCGGCCTCTGCCACTGCCTCGACTGCCGCAAATTCCACGGCGCGCTGTTTCACGCCTCAGCCATCTTCCCCGCCAGCGCTGTCACCACAAGCGGCAAAACCCGCAATTACGCCGGGCGACATTTCTGCCCGCGTTGCGGATCCTCAGTGTTCAACCGCAGTGACGACGAGATTGAAGTCAACCTCGGCGCCCTCGATGCCCCCGATCAACTGCGACCGACCTATGAAAGCTGGACCCTGCGCCGCGAGTCCTGGCTGCCGGCGTTCCCGCTGGCGCACCATTACCCGCGTGATCGTGAGGGCCCCGGCCGCTCGGAAGATTAGCCAGAGCCCAGCCTCGCTGCGGCTCGATCAACTCCGAATAAACGCCAGCAGATCGGCGTTGATCGTCTCTGCTTCGGTCGTCGGCATGCCGTGCGGGAAACCGGGATACGACTTCAGCGTGCCATTGGGCAGCAGCTTCGCCGACAGCGGCCCCGAATTGGCATACGGCACGATCTGATCGTCCTCGCCATGCATCACCAGCACCGGCACGCTGACTTTTTTCAGGTCTTCGGTGAAGTCGGTCTGCGAGAACGCGACGATGCCGTCGTAATGCGCTTTGGCCGAGCCCATCATGCCCTGACGCCACCAGTTAGCGATGACGCCTTCCGCCGCGTCGGCGCCCGGGCGGTTGTATCCATAGAAAGGCCCGCTCGGCACGTCCCGATAAAACTGCGCGCGATTGGCCGCCACCTGCGCCTGAAAGCCGTCGAACACCGACTTCGGCAAGCCGCCGGGATTGCTAGGGGTCTGCACCATCAGCGGTGGCACCGCAGCGATCAGCACCGCTTTGGCGACATTGTCCTGGCCGTGGCGGGCGATGTAGTGGATGACCTCGCCGCCGCCCGTGGAGTGGCCGACATGCACGACATTCTTCGTGCCCAGATGCTTGACCACCGCCAGCGCATCGTCGGCGTAATGGTCCATGTCGTGACCGTCCCAGACCTGAGCCGAACGGCCATGCCCGCGCCGATCATGGGCGATAACGCGAAAGCCCTGACCGAGGAAGAACAGCATTTGTGCGTCCCAATCGTCGGAACTGAGCGGCCAGCCGTGGTGGAAGTGGATCACCGGCGCGTCGCGCGGGCCCCAGTCCTTGTAGAAGATTTCAACGCCGTCTGTGGTGGTGACAAATCCCATGTTCGCGACTCCTGACCGATGTGGAGGGAAACCTGCGCAATACGCGCGGACCGATTTGGCTGATACACGTGATGTGCAAGCAAAGTGCGAGCCGTTATCAACTGTAGGAGCGCTGTCGATCTGTGCATGACCGGTGGTCGCAACGTCTGGCTTCGAGCGCAAATTAGGCTTTGCTGAAAGGGATAAGCCGAGGCGCTCGTGGCGATTGAAGGTCACGGTGACGCGCTTTCGGCATACCGTGAACCTGAGGAAATTCTTCGATGCTGACCTTGAATATCAATGGCAAGGACCAGGAGCTCGATGTCCCTGCGGACATGCCGCTGCTCTGGGTTCTGCGCGATGTTGCGCACTTGACCGGTACCAAATTCGGCTGCGGCATGGCCCAGTGCGGGGCGTGCACCGTGCACGTCGACGGCGCGCCGTTACGTGCCTGCATCACACCTGCGACTGCGGTGGCCCACGGGCAGAAAATCCTCACTATCGAAGGCCTCTCGGCGGACGGTTCGCACCCGGTGCAACAAGCCTGGGCCGAGCTCGACGTGGTGCAGTGTGGCTATTGCCAGTCCGGGCAGATCATGTCGGCGGCGGCGCTGCTGGCAAAAATTCCCCAACCCACCGACAGCGATATCGATCAGGCCCTCTCCGGCAACATCTGCCGCTGCGGCACCTATCCACGCATCCGGGCAGCGGTAAAGCGCGCATCGCAAATCGGCTGATTGCCTGGGGAGTTGACGGATGAACAGTCCTGTTTCGCGTCGCGGTTTTCTCAAGGGCAGCGCCATCGTGGCTGGCGGTCTGGTGGTGGCGTTCGTCGTGCCCGGTGGGCACCGGTTCGCGCGGGCGGCGGAGAACGAAGGCAAGGTCTTCGCGCCCAATGCGTTTTTGCGCATCGCTGCGGACAACAGCGTCACCGTGCTGCTCGGCCATTCGGAAATGGGCCAGGGCATCTGGACGGGCCTGACCATGTTGATTGCCGAAGAGCTGGACGCCGACTGGTCGAAGATCCGCGTCGAGCATTCACCGGCATCGGCGGCCGATTACGGCATGCCGGCGTTTGGCGGCATGCAGATCACCGGTGGCTCGACCACGACGTGGATGGAGTTCGACCGTTATCGACTGGCCGGCGCGACGGCGCGGCAGATGTTGGTGCAAGCGGCGGCGAAACGCTTCGATGTGGCGCCTTCAGCCATCCGTACCGAATCGGGCGTGGTGATCGCTGGCGATCAACGCGCGACCTATGGCGAGCTGGCCGATGCTGCCGGGCAACTGCCGGTGCCGGACCCGCAGACGATCACGCTCAAGCAGGCCAGGGACTGGAAGATCATCGGCAAACCGACGAGGCGTCTCGACACCCCCGAAAAAATCACCGGCCGCGCCAAATTTGGCATGGACGTGCAGTTCGAAGGCCTGATGACCGCGATGGTTGCCCGCGCGCCGGCATTCGGCGCCACGGTCAAGTCCTTTGAGGGCGCCGCAGTGCTGCAGGTGCCCAGCGGCGTCGCGGTGATCGCTGATCATTACTGGGCGGCAAAGCTCGGCCGCGATGCGCTGAAGGTCAATTGGGACCTGGGGCCGCACGCCGACATGAGCAGTGAATCGCTGCTCGACAGCTTCCGCAAACTGGCGGCGACGCCGGGCACTTCGGCCGGCAAAGCGGGCGATGCACAAGGCAGCTTCGGCAAAGCGGCGAAGAAAATCGAGGTTGAGTACAGCGTGCCGTACCTCGCTCATGCGCCGATGGAACCGCTCAATTGCACGGTGAAGATCAGCGCCGGCAAATGCGAAATCTGGACCGGCACGCAGTTTCAGACCCTCGACCAGATGGTCGCTGGCAAGATCACCGGGCTGAAACCGGAGCAGGTCGAGATTCACACCGAGTTTCTGGGTGGCGGTTTCGGGCGCCGGGCCAACCCGACCTCGGACTTCGTCGCCGAAGCGGTGCAGGTGGCGAAGGCGGCGGGGATGCCGGTAAAAACCGTGTGGGCCCGTGAGGATGACATTCGCGGCGGCTACTATCGATCGATGTTCCTGCATCAGGCGCGGATCGGTCTGGGCGCGGATGGCCTGCCGTCAAGCTGGGAGCATGTGCTGGTGGGGCAGTCGATCATGGCCGGTACGCTGCTGGAAAAAACCATGGTCAAGGACGGCATCGACGCGACTTCGGTCGAGGGCGTCGCCGACAGCCCCTACATCAAGGATCTGGCCCATCATCAAGTCGATCTGCATTCGCCGCAGACCGGCATCAATGTGTTGTGGCTGCGCTCGGTGGGGCACACGCACAGTGGTTTTGTCATGGAGTCGCTGGTTGATGAACTCGCCACGGCGGCTGGCCAGGACCCGGTGGAATACCGGCGTACCCTGCTGAAAAATCACCCGCGCCACCTCGGTGTGTTGAATCTGGCGGTGGAAAAGGCCAACTGGAAAGCGCCGCTGCCCGACGGGCACGCCCTCGGCGTGGCGGTGCACGAATCATTCGGTAGTTACGTGGCGCAAGTCGCTGAGGTGTCCCAGGACAATCTGGCGATTCGCGTACATCGCGTGGTCTGCGCGGTGGATTGCGGCATTGCGGTGAACCCGCAGAGCATCGTCGCGCAGATGGAGTCGTGCATCACCTTCGGCCTGGGCATGGCGCTGCATAGCAAGCTGACGCTCAAGAATGGCGGGGTGGTGCAGTCCAACTATCACGATTATCAGGTCTTGCGGCTCAACGAAATGCCGGTCGTGGAGGTGCATATCGTGCCCAGCAGCGAAAAACCCGGTGGCATCGGCGAGCCCGGGGTGCCGCCGACCGCGCCGGCGGTGGCCAACGCGGTGTTCGCTTTGACCGGGCAGCGACTGCGTGAATTGCCGCTGCAACTGTCGGGAGTGTGAAATGAAACGACATCTGCTGTTGGGCACCGTGGTGCTGTTGGGGTTGGGCGGTTACGCCTCGGATCTGTTCGCTGATGATCAGCCAGCGCTGCAGGCTTTCGGCACGGTGCAAAAGGTCTTTCAGAGCCCGCGTTGCCAGAATTGCCACATCCCCGGTGATGCGCCCTTGCAGTTCGACGCCGGCATTCCCCACGCGATGAACGTGGTGCGCGGCATGGACGGCAAGGGCGCTGCCGGTTTGCCCTGCGCCACCTGCCACGCCGAAAACAACCCGCCGGCCAGTTATGGCCCGCATGCGCCACCCGGTGCACCGCACTGGAGCCTGCCACCGGCGGCGCACAAGATGGCCTGGATCGGCCTGCCTGCGGACAAGCTGTGCGCCATGATCAAGGACCGTGCGAGCAACGGCGATCGCGATTTTGCCGCGCTGATCAAGCACGTCAGCGAAGACAAACTGGTGCTCTGGGGCTGGAACCCGGGCGCCGGGCGCGCGCCGGTGCCAGTGCCCCACGATATTTTTGTCGAGCAGTTCAAACTGTGGGCCGATGCGGGTGGGCCTTGCCCGGTGGCGGAATTATGATGTGAGCCCTTCTCAATTCAGGGCTAAGCTCAAGAGCATTACAGCCTGTGGAGTGTGTGATGCTGGTGCCCGGAAAACCCGAGAATGAAGCGGCGCGAATGCAAGCGCTGCAAAATCTCAATCTACTCGATACGGCCCCCGAAGAACGCTTCGACCGCCTGACGCGGCTGGCCAAGCGCTTGTTCAACGTGCCGATTGCGTTGGTCACGCTGGTGGACAAGGACCGCCAGTGGTTTAAATCCTGCGTCGGCCTCGACGCCACCGAAACGCCGCGAGACGTCTCGTTCTGTGGGCACGCGATCTTGCAGAACGAGTTGCTGCTGGTGCCGGACGCCCGCGAAGATGTGCGCTTTCATGACAACCCGCTGGTGAGCGGCGCGCCGAACATTCGCTTCTATGCCGGATACCCGCTGACCGTTCCCCACGGCAACAAAATGGGCACGCTGTGCCTGATCGACACCAAGCCCCGTGAACTCGACGATGAAGAGCGCGCACTGCTGCGCGATCTGGCGGAAATGGCCGAGCAGGAACTCACCGCGGTACAGATGGCGAGCATGGACGAGCTGACGTTGCTGTCCAACCGGCGCGGCTTCAAGCAGTTGGCCCAGCATGCACTCGATGCCTGTTCGCGGCTGAACCGGCCGGCGACCTTGCTGTTTTTCGACCTCAACGACTTCAAGCAGATCAACGACCTCTACGGACATGCCGAGGGCGACGGTGCGCTGAAAACCTTTGCCGAGGTGCTGCGTATCGCCTTTCGCGAAAGCGACGTGGTCGGGCGCCTGGGCGGCGATGAATTCGTCGCGCTGCTGACCGGCTCCAGCCATGTCGAAACTACGGCGATCATGGCGCGCATGAAAGAAATCCTCGAAGAACGCAACGCCACGCTGCACCGCGGTTACGCCATTCGGTTCAGCGTCGGCCAGATCGAATATGACCCCAAACGCCACGACAGCGTCGACCGCCTGCTCGCTGACGCGGACGGCGCGATGTACGCACACAAGCAAGCCTTGAAGCGCTGCTGACCCAACCATCGCCAGCAGACTTGCACCGCAAAACCCTGTGGGAGCGAGCTTGCTCGCGAAAGCATCCGCCTCATTCACCACAGTCATCGACTGACCCACCACCATCGTTGGCAGGCTGGCTCGCGCATGGGTGCTTTGTGGTCCATAACTCGCGCGCAAAGCCGCCCACTCAATCTCGCAGAAAAGTCAACTGTCATTCTTGACAGTTGTGCCCAGCCGGCATCGCGCTGAATATCGGCGGGCGAGACCCATTCCGTGTAGTCAGATTGCTGTCGCTCGACAGCCTGAATGGAAATCCAGAATCTTTTTGAGGAGGTTTTCATGAATCAGTCGACTCAACGCAACGCTCCACATGCTGCCGGAAATATTGACCCGTCGTTTGGTGAAGGAGGTTTTGTCGACGGCACATCAGGCTATTCGGTCCGAGCGATCACCGAGCATCGTGGCGCCATCGTTTACGCTGAGTGGGGCGGCGACGACATACGAGTGTGCCGCTTGCATGCCGATGGCTCGGTTGATACCGATTTTGGCCAGGAGGGCGCCTTCCAGTGGACTTTCGAACCAGAGCGTCGAGCGGCTCCGGAGCAGTTGATCAGTCAACCCGATGGCAAGATCCTGTTGCTCGGACGGACTATCGATAAAGTCGACGAGTTCATCTGGCGTACGGCGGTGTCCAGGTTCCATCCCGATGGCAGTCTGGACGAGGACTTTGGTACCCGAATTTTTCCTTACCCGTACGAGCCGGGCAGCGTCTCGATAACGACGCACTTGCCCTTTGTTGCGCTGCAGGCTGACGGGAAGTTATTGATAACCACCGGCTACTCGGTCGACGCACAAGGCTCACGCATTTTTGAAGCGGGAAGAATATTCCGCCTGCAATCAACGGGAGTTAGCGATCCGAGCTTTGGCATACAAGGCCAAATCGAGGTGCGCATCAATGGGCAGAACACCAGGATTGAAAGCATCGGTTTGTTGAGTGGCGAATCCGGCGAATCCATTGCTGTCAGCGCTCAGGTCGATCGGCCTCAAGGTAACCATGTGACTAAGACAATAGGCGTGGCCTGTTTCAAATCGACAGGCCAGTTGGATCAAGGTTTTGCTGTGCGCGGGTATTGGGAAGCGCCGCCCGGTACCACGTTGGCAAAAATGCTGATCGATAATGACAGGGTTGTATGTTTGGGTACTGCTCAAATACCGGACTTTGGCCGGGCCCTGTGGCTGACCCGATTAACGGCGCGAGGTGAGGTCGATCCCGAATTCAATAACGCCGTCCCTCTCACTATTCGCCTACCGCACGCGCCCTCTTTTCCAACCGGTTTATTCCAGGCCGGGGCGAGACTCAACGTGCTGATGACAGGTGATGATGTACGTGGACAACTCTATCTGCTGGGCATTCGCGAGGACGGCTCGCTTGATCTGGATTTTGGTGAAGCAGGCGTTGCGCATATTGGCAGCGGAAGTGTTTGGGCGGGCGCCATTCAATCTGATAATGAGCGGCTTGTCATAGCCGCGGATCTGGCGCAGTTCGACGGAATCAACAAGCCCACCTTGATCGGACTGTTGAACGCCTGACGCGTCGAGCCGTTGCCATAGGAGAACCCGCCGCAATCGACGGGTTTTTTGATGGCGGATCACTTCGCTTGGGCCAGGAGCTCGCGATCAGTAGGTAGATAATGCACGGCTCGTCACGATTTCGGCGGGCTCAACGTCGCGTAAAACTTCAGCCATTTCTCCTGATTGGCTTGTATTTCCTCGAGCGCAGGGGCGGTCAGCGCTGCTTGCAGCGCTTTGCTTTCATATGCCTCAAACAGGTGCCGCACAGCCGTACGGGCGATGGCGTTGACCTTGTTGGAAGAAAACGTATCGGGAACGTCGCTGTACGCTTGTGCCGCCAGCGGCGCGCCTTCGATGTCGAGGCTGGTGATCAGCGCATCGCATGTGGCGTTGGCGATGGGCAGAGTCCCGTGGCGATACGCCTCGGCGTCGAAGGGCAGCGATTTGGCCTTGTTGTTCGCCACAGAGGGCTTGAGCAGCGCGACATCAATATCGCGACGCAATACAACCGCCGACCGGCGGGTAAAAATCTCGTACACCCTCGGCGTCGAACCGCGCAGCAGCGCGATGATGGCAAACGGCGCCGCCTCGGCGTTGGTGTTTGCAGCCTCGGCGGGACCTGTCGGGGTGGGCAACTGCAAGGCAAACAATTGCAGCGTGTTGTCTTCGATGTCCTGTCGTTGCGCCAGCGGTAGTCGGCAAAATGCATCTTTGATGAAGGCGATATGGGCGTCCTTCATCTGCTGCAGGCGTGCGCTCAGTGCGGAGCGGAACGAGCGCGATACCGTGTTGAGCCGGGCAAACGAGGCTTTCAATGTGCTCAACTGAAGCTGCTCGGTGCTCGATTTCCAGCCCTGCAGATCGCCGGACAACTTGCCCGCCACATGCAGTTCGCTCAATGAATAAAGGTTCGCCGTGGAGGCCGGGCTGGACAGCGCAGGTTCGGCCAGATGCGGGTTATCGCTGAAGACCTTGCGCAGATCGTTCAGCGCCACCGTTATCGGTACAGGACATTTTGCCAGGAACGCCCGGTGGTAGAACGCACGCATCCTGCGCTGATGGTCGCGAAAAAGGCGCCCGGCACGTTTGAGCGTGGCGGGTTGATTGAGCGGATTTTCCTGATCACGCTGAACCACACCCCGAGCGATGGCCCAGTCCAGAACGACAGACGCGCAGGTATCACTGCGCAGGAATTGGTAGTAATCCGCCGGGACGGGTCCATGGGTCAGATTCGTCAATTGCGCGTAAGTCATCAGGCGCGTCACACCCGGTCTGCGGTCTTCGATGTACAGCACGATCTGCTTGAGCCGGACCCAGCGCAAATCACTCATGTAATGCAGTGAGACCGGGATATCACGGATCAAAAACTCCGCAGCGTTGCCGGACAGGAGCAGATGCGTCGCCAGGGATTTGTTCTTCACCTGCGCCAGATCGAACTGTTGATCGATGAAACGCCGGACCTCAGTGTACGGTTCGCCCCAGTAGAAGCCGTCATTGAGTGCCTGCCCGATGATCCGGTCCGATTGCTCTCCCGCCGTCGGGTCGAGACTGAGGATCAGCGCAGCAAGCAACAAACGGTCGCGATTGGTGGCCAGCAGATCCTTGGGTTGAGCCGCGGGGGCGAGCTTTTTCAGTAATTGATTGCCCAGCAAGCGCGCCCGTTCGCTGATCAGGATGCGGCTGATCAGGTAATCGGCGTTGGTGTTCAGGCTCGTTGCAGGCAGATCGGTATCGACGCCTTCGCTGAGGTAATCAATCAGTGGCGCTGCGTCCTTTGGCAGGAACGCCTGAGTCGTGTCGATGATCTGCTGGCGCTGCTCAGTGGTGAAGCGCTCGGTCTGTGTGCCGGGGCGACCGAGCAGATACCAGTGATTCATGTAGCCGGGACGCATGTGCAGGTTGATCTTGTCCCATTTGACAAACGTGAGGGCCTGCTCGACGGTCTTCGGCAAAGGCAGTTCATAAAAGCGCAGCATTTGCCCCAGCGTCACCTTGCCGCTGGTGCGAAAGGCACCGCCGGCCTTGCGTGCCTTGGCCTTGAGGCGATCGCGATAGACTTTCAGGTCGGCGTGTTTTTCCACCTCTGCAGTGAGAGTGATCCAGCCCTGTTCGCTGGCCGTGCCGACATGACCGGACTCAGTTACCAGCAGTGCGCTATCGGCAGGTAGCTTGTGTTTCGACAAAATGGCCTGAAAAGCCGGATGCAAACCCAATATCTTCAGACCACTTTGGCCCAACTCCATCCATCCCGTCAGCGCCGAGTCGGGATCGGGCACGCTGAACTCTTCCAGGTCGATTTTCGCCGCAGGCGACTTGTTCCAGCTCAGCGCCTGCAGTCGGCGCAGGATATAACGCCCGTCTTCGATATCGGCAAAGCCATGCCGGTAGCTAATGATCGAGTTGCCGGTCTGCACGTAATCGCTGACATACGGCAACGCCGGCCAGCGATGGTCGCGCAGGCGTTGCGCCAGCGCTTTGGCTTGTTCGGCATCCTCCGGGATGGGCAAGGCGTAGCGTTCCAGCAGCGGGCCAAGCTTGAAACGCGGACCGCCACGACTGGCTGAAACCGACGAGGAGGTCAGTGACACGGGTGTGTCCTCGAGGCCGCGTTGTTCAAACGGCTCGAGGGTCTGCAAGACTGTTTCGAGGGTGCAGGCAATGGCCTGGAAATCCTCCAGTTGCGCAGCGCGCTCTTTGACCACGGCCGACGTGGTGTGGCCGTTTTCATCAATCGCCGCGAAGCCGCCGGCTTTCAGTTCAGCGACCATCACTTTCGCCTGGGCGAGGTTTTGCGGCTCGGGATAACCGTAAAACGCCAGCACGACCTGACGTGGAAAGCGGTACAGCGGATTGGCCGATTTGCCGCCGATATACGGCAGGCCCGATTCGCCCGGATCGATGCGCTGGGCGATCCACACCAGCAGCGGTGCGATCTGCCACCAGCCCGAATCATCATCCAGCGTGAACGTGCGCAGCTTAGCGGCGCCGTTCGCCTGGGTTTGCGCCTCCAGCGTCGCGCCTTTGATCCGCAGCGTATCCAGATCAATATGGAAGCGACTGGCCCAGTCAAGAAATTCGGGCTGCTCCAGGGCGGCCCAGTACAGCTCCATCCATTCGCGCAGCAGGCAAGCGCGCGCGATTTCCAGTGTGCGTTGCGGTTCCCCGGGCTTGACGACAGGGACGGCCGTCAACTCATCGATCAGATTTTGAAGAAAGGTCTGTTGCGGTGACGCGGCTTGCACGGTGTCGTTCATTTGCGCTCTCCATGGCGGCTGACAGGCATCAAGGCGCGATTGTCGAGCGATAGCGGGCGGGGCAGGTGGTAGTTATGTAATGCGCGAGTGCTTTAGGCTGAATATTTATGGGTAGATGTTTCCAGGCCCGTTCATGCGCCCTGATCGGACTGATGTAGTGGACTGACTTGCACTAAAGGGCTGAGAAAGTCGATGTGAAAGCCGGAGGAGCCGTCACCAATAGCCAAATGAACGCCACTGATACCTTCGTTCATCTGAGAATTTACGGCGTAGTCAATATTCGAAGCGATGTTTTCATTAACGCCGATAGCAAACTCTGTCAGCTTTAAGCTGCGGCTGCCAGCTGCGAGATCGAGGAGTTTAAGCTGTTCTTCCTCATCTATTTTAAACGAGGTGACAGTGTTGTCTGTTATTGACAGAGTTGCGCCTTCTTTCGCCACTCGACTCAGCAACCATTCAAGCGATGTTTTCAAGCCTGAAGGTAACGTTGGATTAGGCTTCCGAAGTACGGTGAGTATTCCGGATATTTTAACCGTACCGTTCACATTGAATGGGCAGGGCTCGTGTGGGTGCATATGTGCGTAGTGAACTTCAAAGAGCTCTGCTACAGACTGAACGAAGTTTCCTTCAAGGTCTTCAGAAAGAAGCGCATAAGGTTGAGCATGTGAATGTATAACCACTACAGCATTCGCGCAGTTGCCAGACAATCGAAACTCCCGGTGTGAGTTCAGCATATTCAGTACGGTTCGTTGCGTTTGCAGACATTGCTCAAGATTGCTGGCGAGAAGAAGTTCAAGGCTATAGAGAGCGGCGCGGGCGGTGGGGTCAAAAACCTGAGTCGCGCAGAAGACGCTTTTTTTGGTCACAGCATTTTTCGATATTTCGAACATCGATTTAGCAGCATCGTTACTGAAAGAAAAAACGATGCTATTTTTCGGTAGCTTGGTCAGTTTCGAAAGTTGCAGGGTGTTGAAGCCTTTGCCTGCACATGTTTTTAGAAATTCATCGGAATCGGCGATAATCGAAAACTCTTCGTTGTCGAAGAGTGCCGAAGTCAGCGCTGAGGTCAACATTTCATATCTCCTACAGGTACAGGTAAGTGCGCGGCAAATGTTTCGCCGCGCTTGAGATTATCAATCGTCAGTGTGTGCCCATGCCAGTGGTGCCCAACCGAAGTTTTCAGGGCCAGAGGCGATTCGTTTCAGATTTTCTGTTGTGATTATTTTCATCTCAATCTCCATTTTTTATGGGCTCCCAATCGCTGGGAGTTAGAGATTAATGCATGGGTTATGCGAAAGTTTAAAGGGTTTATTTGGTTTTGTAAGATCGTTTTTTATGGTTTTTTAAATTGTTTATGTGGGTGAATTATTAGTGTAGGGAAAGTTTGTAGTCCTGTTCTGAAAATTCGCCAAAATGCATTTTGTCTGTTGTAGTGGGTGGATGAATTGTAGTTAGGTTTATCTACGTGGGTTTATTGCGTCATAGGGTGAGGAAAAAATAGTGCATGTTTCGAAGAAATACCTGACAGATGCATCTGTACATCAGGCTTTGCTATTGTCTGATTTAACGGAAGAGCTCGATCCCGAACATGCCGTACGAATAATGTTCAAGGAGATTTTGCAGGGATTAGCTGCAGCTGGATGGCCTCAAGCACAAATACAGGTCGGGCCAAGAATCGTGTCCGCTGAGGAGAATTACGGTCTGCTCGGTTACGACCCTACAGAGATCACGCTCGGCAGTGAGCATACTCGATGGGTCGATGAATATTCGCTGCTGCGCACGCAGACGACCAGTCAGATTCCAGCAGCGTTGCAACAGGCCGCAAATCTTCGTCAGCCGGGACAATGCGTCTTGTTGGCTGCACCGGGAATCACCTTCAGACGAGACAGTCGCGATCGTTGGCATTGCGCTGAGCCCCATCAAATGGATATCTGGGTGCTGGGTGAGCCGGAATTGGCTTCTCATGAGCACTTGCTGCGTCTAGTCAGCGATATTTTGCGCTTGGCGGTTCCTGATAAGCCTTGGGTTTATAGCGACAGCCCGCATCACTACACTGAAGGCGGTATCGAAGTGAATGTGATCAATGATGGCGCCCCTGTCGAGGTGCTGGAGTGCGGCCGTATCGCAAACTCTCTTTTGCAACGTCTACAGATAGATCCTCTGCGGCATGGAGGGCTAGCCCTTGGTATGGGCTTGGATCGGCTGACGATGCTGCGTAAAGGCATTCCTGACATTCGACTGTTGCGCGATCAGAACCCCCGCGTGCAGGCGCAAATGCACGATCTCGAGCCTTGGACCGCGGTCTCACGCTTGCCTTCGATTTCCCGTGATATTTCGCTGGCCGTGATGCCGGGTTTGAGTGCAGAAATACTCACCGAACGGATGTTGCAAGCAGCGGGGGATTGCGCGGGTTGGATCGAAGAGATGCAAATCAAGGGGCGATGGCCGTATTCGGAACTGCCGGTCAAAGCCATCGAACGACTTGGCTTGTTGCCTGGGCAGGAGAATGTGCTTTTGCAGGTTGTACTGCG
>Ga0308164_10002306_pt1 | contig 19374 bp, 17 predicted proteins | sample PhyTR2_FD_201031 | JGI IMG/M metagenome (GOLD analysis project Ga0308164, IMG submission 201031) | Phyllosphere microbial communities from UC Gill Tract Community Farm, Albany, California, United States - DLSLT.R2 | ecosystem: Host-associated > Plants > Phyllosphere > Unclassified | place: USA... | reverse complement strand
GCGGCATCGTTGCGGATGTTCACCCCGCTTGCCGGCCGCAGGATGGTGAGAGCACCGGGGAAGCGCAATCGCGACGTTGCGCGCTTGGTCGCGGTGACGGTGATTTCGGGCGACACTTCGACCGGCGACGGCGTCAGGGGGAGTCTCGGTTTCGGTTGGCGTTCGCGAGCGACTGGCTGGGAGATGATCGGGCGACGAATAATCCGAAAGCTGCCCTCGCCCAGTCTTTGCGCTGTGTACGGCGTGCCGGCGAGTATCCGGTCGAGCGCTGCACCCGCGGTCATTCGACCTTTTACGCCCCGCGTCATGACCCGCGTCAATCCGGGCTCCGCACTGCCGATATCGACGCCCGCCTGCTGCGCAAGCACCGCGATCGCGCGATCGAGCGGCCCCGGCGCAACGGCGATCGCGCGCCGCTCCGCTGCATGAGCGGGTGTAGACAGAGACGGCGTAATCAGGGTGGCGGCGAGGAGCGATACGGCCAGGTTGAATTTACGGACCGGCATGGCCTCCAACCAGACGCCAGCGGCCGTCAACATGCTCCGCTCGAGCGCCGATCAGCGCTGCGACGCGCGGAATCAGGCTGTCGGCACCGCCCGTCACGCCGATCGATCCGGTGAACCGCGTTTCTGCCAGCCCGGGATCGACGCGGACGACCGTACCGGTGCTGCGTTCCAATGCTGCGGCGACGAGCCGCACCGGCGTTTGCTGGAACACCAGCCGGCCTTTACGCCAGCTGCCGACGTCGTCGATCGCGATACCCGACATCCGTGGCGCGCCGCCATCGACATGCGATAACGCCGCACCGGCGGTTAGCATGATGCGTTCCTGTTCGGGCTGGAACATCACCGCACCCTCGGCAACCTGGACGCCAAGATGCGCGCCGACGCGGGCGACGTTGAAGACGGTGCCGACGTCCTGCAACCGCATCGTGCCCGACTGGACGACGAACGGATGCGCGACGTCGTGCGTGACCCGGAAGATCGCTTCGCCGCGTTCCAGCGTAACCAGACGCGCATTACCGTCGTCGACCGCGAGCCTGGTGCCGCCGTTCAGGTCGATACGGCTGCCGTCGGCGAGCGTCACGCTGCGGCGAACCCCGGCCGGTGTCTCGATGATCCGCGCCGCCGTCGTCGATGGGTTTTCGAGCGGCAACATGACGCCGACGATCCCAGCCGCCGCCAGTCCGCCGACGGTTCCCAGCATCCAACGCCGCCTCGGCGTCGGTCGGTCGTCGTTGGCGGCAACCGGCGGTATTGCTTGCGACCAGTCGGGCGGCGACAGCGCATCGGTCAGTTCCGCGTCCGATACCGCAAGCGCGTCATAGGCACGTGCATGCTGTGGATCGGCCTCCAGCCAGTCGGTGAACGCCATCCATGCGCCACCATCGGCAGTCGGCAAGCGGAGGTGCCACGCGACCGCCTCGGCCGCGGCGTGTTCGCCGTAACCCGGGCCGTAATCGCCGTCCTTGCCCCACTCATCGACCATCGCGCTGGTCCTCCTCATGAGTGAGACGTCCTGCCTGCGGGATATCCGCACCGGAATTGCTCCGTTGCAAGTGAATTCGCAGGTACGCGCGATGCAGCAGCTTCTCGACACCACTGACGGTTATGCCCATCTGCTCGGCGATCGCCTTCTGCGGCAGGTCCTCGAACCGGTAGAGGCGGAACGCGGTCGCCACGCGATCGGGCAGGCCGGTGAGCGTCGCCTCGACCCGACCGAGCCGTTCGCGCGCGATCAACGCGCGTTCGGCATCGGGATGTTCGTCGGCGGTCGCCTGAGTCTCGAGCCAGTCGGTGTCGCGGTCCGCCCGCCGCGCCGCCCGACGACGCCGGTCGACCGCGATGTTGTTCGCCATCCGGCAGATATAGCCAAGCGGTTCGGCGATCGGCCCGCCGGTCACCGTTTCCAGCTTCAGCCACAGATCCTGGAGCGCATCCTCCGCCTCCTCGACGCTGCCCAACCGGGCGACGAGCAGCCGCAGCAGCATCGCACGCTCGGCGAGGAATACGGCGCGGAGCCCGCCCAGGGTCACGCCGGGTCGGCCTTGGCATCGCGGCGGAACAGCACCGCCAGCGCGACGATTGCGACGCCGTTCTGGAGCAGCGCGTGCCACCCTGCCCCGTCGGTCCCGAACGCCCACAGCATCGCGGGCAGCAGCGGGTAGAGCGCGAGGCTGGTGACGAGGCCGATGGTCATCGAACGTCCCGGCAGCCCGAGTGCTGTCAGTCCCGAGGCCAGTGGTGCGCTCGCGAGCCCCGCCGCTCGTGCTCCGGCAATGAGGATCAAGAGGACCGTGCCACCTTGGAAGCTTGCGCCACCCAGTGTGACGAGCAACCGGTCGCCTGCGAAAGCGAGGACCAGGACGATCGGCAGCGCCACTGCGAGCGCCAGCCCCGCGCTGCGCCAGACCGTGTGCCGCAACGCCTTTAGATCGCTGCGTGCGACCTGGGCTGCGAGCACGGCGTAGCTGGCCTGGCTCAGCAGCACCGTCGGCTGGGCGAGCAATGACGTCGCGCGCTGCGTCAGTGCCAGCAATCCTGCCGCCGCCGGCCCGAGCAGCCATCCCACCGTCAGCGGCGCGAGGTTCGGCGCGAGTTCCCGGACAGTGATGTCGAAATTCGTGATGAGGATGAAGCGCTTGAGCCCCTCGGTATCGCGCGCCGCGCCGCGCCACGGTCCGCGCAACGGTTCGCCCCCGGCAAGCTTGCGCCACGCTACCCAGCCGAAGCCCCACATCGCCAGCCCCTCGGCGACGGCAGCGACCAGCCAGACCGCGATGAATCCGATCAGCCCGCCGCCCGCGATCCAGACTCCTAGAGCACCAACTAAGCGGATTAACGGCGATACCGCCTGGTGGATGCCGATCAGGTCGAACCGGTCGGCGATCTGCAGCAGTCCCTGCGGCGTCGCGCGGACCGTCGCGATCACCGCGAGCGAATACGGGATCGCGATCCGGATCGTGTCGGCCGACCAGCCGAGCCTTGGCCCGATCAGCGGCACCAGCAATGCCGCCACGACCACCGCGAGCGCGCCGCAGCCGAGTTCGATCACCGCCATGAACCGGACGATCCGCGCGAACCCGGCACGATCGCCTGCCTCCAGCGCGAGCCCGCCATACCGCACCACGCCATGGAATCCGGAGAACGCGAGGACGCTGCCGATCAGGACAGCGTACGCGTTGACCAGTACCAGAACGCCGTACTCGGCCGCGCCTAGCCGGTGCGTCACGAGCACGAGGTAGACGAGGCTCATGACGCCCGCCGCCGCCTTGCCGCCGAGCAGATGGCCGAGGTTCGCCAGCACCAGCCGAAGCCCCGACCGATCGCCTCTTCCCGGTCCAGGTTTGGCGGAGTGCGCCTGCCGGGACGTCATACGGTGGAGAAGCGAACGCATCGCGAGCGCTTAGACGCCCAGTGTTGCGCCGACGAACGGAAAGTTCCGCGTGATCGGCGAGATGACAAAATATTTAGTGAGGATAGCCTGCGCCGAGAACGTCTACCGGCCATGAAGATCGGTTTTCTGTTCAACCACGACCAGGTTCATCAGGTCGCGCACGCCCTCCCGACCGCCCTGGCGATGGCAGAGGGCTATCCCGATGCGGAGATCGTCGTCGCGACCACCAACGCGCGGCTGACCGACGAAGTGCGGCGCTTGTGCGCGCGGCTCGGCGTTACCGTCCCCTTGGTCGAACTGGGTCTGCGCCGCGCATCGACGCGCGCGCTGGCGAGCACGCTCGAATGGGCGCTGCCGGTGACCAAGATCGGCATTTACCGCGACAATCTCGATTTTTTCCGGTCGCTCGATGCTCTGGTCGTCGCTGAGAAGACGTCGTTGTTGCTCAAGACGCGTTACGGCCTCGCCGATCTCAAGATCATCCACACCCGCCACGGTGCCGGCGACCGCGCGATCGGCTTCAACAAGCACAGCGCGACGTTCGATCACGTCCTGGTCTCGGGCAGCAAGATCCGCCAGCGCCTGCACCGCGAAGCCGGCGTGCCGTTCAACCGGATGAGCCTGATCGGCTATCCCAAGTTCGACCTGATGCCCGAGCCCGCGCCGCGCCTGCCGTTCCAGGCGAATGGTAAACCCACCGTGCTCTACAACCCGCATCCGTCGCCGCATCTGTCGTCCTGGTATGCGCAGGGGCGTGCGGTGCTCGATCATTTTCTGCATGACGATCGCTACAATCTGATCTTCGCGCCGCACGTCATGCTGTTCCACCGCAAGTTCGTGCTGACGATCGACAAGTTCCGGATCGACCGCGCCGGCGTGATCGAGCAGCGCTTTCTTGACGCGCCGAACATCCATGTCGATCTCGGATCGGCCGCATCGACCGACATGACCTATACCGCGGCGGCGGATATCTATCTCGGCGACGTCAGCAGCCAGGTGTACGAGTTCCTCCACACGCCGCGCCCGTGCCTGTTCCTCGATGCGCATGCGACGGCGTGGGACGGCGATGCGAATTACGCGCACTGGCAGGCGGGCGAAGTCGTGACCGGCACCGACGACCTGGGCGCCGCGCTCGACCGCGCTGTGGCGCAGCACGACCGCTATCGTCCGGTGCAGCGCGCGCTGTTCCAGCGCAGCTTCGAACTAACCACGGAACGCTCCGCCGTTCGTGCGGCGCGCGCGGTGATGAGCGTGCTCGGCGATACCGTCCCCGCAATCCTGCCCGAGCGCGAACTGGAAACGGCAACCGGACTGCAGGGGTTGCGCGTAGCCTGATCCGCCGCGAGAAGGCCCGCGCGGCGCCTCTGTCGGGCGCGGCGTTTGGGATCGATCGACCATCGTGGCTCTACGCAAGGATATTTGGCGCCCCGCGATCGTGATGGCGACTGCCGAGGCGATCGTCGCGCGCGGCTCGATCGAGGGGTTCCCCCTGATGTGGTTGCCGCCGATGGGCAGCTTCCAGTTTCTTGCCGACCCGTTCGGGCTGTGGCGCGACGGGCGGCTGTACGTGTTCGTCGAGACCTACGACTACCGCGTACGGATCGGGGCGATCGACGTGCTGGTCTATGACGCCGACTTCCGCCTGGTCGACCGCCAGCCGGTGCTGAACGAGCCCTGGCACCTGTCCTACCCAATCGTGTTCGAAGCGGAAGGCGAGACGTGGATGCTGCCCGAGGCGCATCGCTCGAACCGGCTGACGCTGTACCGCGCGGTGGATTTCCCGACCCGGTGGGAGCCCGCGCACGTGATCGAACTCGATCATGTCGCGGTCGATGCGACGCCGGTGTTCCATGACGGGCGGTGGTGGCTGTTCTATACCTCGGCCGACCGCGAGGCGGACAAGATGAGCGCGCTGCACCTCGCCTCTGCGGACCGGCTGGCGGGACCGTGGACGCCTCACCCGATGAACCCCGTGCGGGTGGACGTCGCAAGCGCACGCCCGGGGGGGATGCCGCTGGTGATCGATGGACGGATCGTTCTACCGGTGCAGGATTGCAGCCGGACCTATGGTGGCGCGATCCGCCCGCTGACGATGACCGTTTTGACCATCGAACGGTTCGAGGCCGAAGTGGGCGACACGATGGTCCCGCCGGCCTCTTCCGCGCCGTTCGTCGAGGGGTTTCACACGCTGTCGGCGGCGGGGCCGGTGACGCTGGTCGATATGAAGCGTACCGAATTGTCGTTACATGGGCTCTCGATCGAAGCGGTCCGAGAGGTCAAGAAATTGCGTTTTAAAAGGCGCGCATCCGTTCGAGGATAGCGAGGCCAGTCGCAGCGAACCGCTCCGGCCCGAACTTCGCGAGAACGCGCGCGCGGGCCGCCTGCCCCATCGTTGCCAGTTGCGCCGGCTCAGCGAGTGCGCGAGACAACGCGGCGGCGAGCGCCACCGGATCGCCCGGTGGGACGGTGAAGCCGGTCTCGCTTTCGACAATGCTGCGGGGGAGTTCGCCGACCGCCGAAGCGACCACGGGGAGCCCCGCCTGCATCGCCTCATGCGCAGCAACGCAAAGGCCTTCCGAGCGCGATGGCTGCACGTAGAGATGGCAGCTTGCCAGGAATGTCGCGGGGTCAGCCGCATAGCCCGCGAACTGCAGCGACTTTATGCCGAGAGCGTTCGCGCGAGCTTCGAGAGCGTCCCGTTCGGCGCCGTCCCCCGCGATCACCATTTCGTACGGCGTCGACGTGTCGAGCAGCGCCAGCGCTTCGACCAGCACGTCGTAGCCCTTCACGCGGTGCAGGCGGCCGAGGCTACCGATCCGGATGCGCTGGCCCGGCTGCCACGGCGTCGCCTGGAGCGCGTCGGGATCAGCGCGGAAGATCGACCATTGGACGAGACGCTCGGGGGGAACGTGAAGCCTTTCCGCAGTCAGTCGCGTCACCGCCGTGGAGTCGCCGACCCAGAGCCGCGATAGGCGCTGCATTGCGCGCAGCAAAATGCGGTTGGCTGGCTTGAGGAACGCAGCGTGCTGCCAACTGACCACAGGCCGTCCCCGCCGGACGCCGACGATCTGGCCGAGCAGGGTCGCACGGGTGAGCGAAGTCCAGAGGTGCGTCGGCGCCCAGTCCTTGAGGGTCGCGTCGAGCCAGCGGAGCGCCGCGCCGTGATCGGTCTCGCCGCCATCGCGCACATGCACGTCGAGCCCGGCGGCACGCATCGCGGTCTCGCCGCGACGATCGCGTGCGGTCAGTGCAAACACCGCAACTTCGGCACCACCGTCGCGCAGTACGTCGAGCACCGCGGGCACGGGGGACGCAGCCCCGCCGCCCTCCACCGAGTTGATCACATACGCGATCCGCATCGGGCGTATGCTCACGCGCGCAACCCCACAAACAGATCGAGATACTCGGCCGCGACTGCACCTATCCGATGATGTGCGACCAACGCCGCTAGCGCTTCCGGATCGGGCGGAGATTGCGCGAGCACTGCCGCGATCGCGCACGCCAGCGCCTCACTGTCGTCCAGCGGCACAACCATGCCCGCGCCCGGCGCGTCGAGCAGCCGTGTTGCCGGGGTACAGTCGGTCGCGACCACCGGCCGCCCCGCTGCCAGAGCCTCGACCAAGACCGCCGGATACCCTTCGAAATCGGACGCCAGCACGAACAACCGGGCCGCATCTAGCCAGGGCCGGATATCCGTAACATACCCGACGAGCTCGACCTGATCTGCAAGACCCAGCGTCTCGCTCAGTCGGCGCAATGCATCCGCCTCGGGGCCGTCGCCGACGATGACTAGACGCGCCGTACCTTTCGGCAGTTTTGCGAAGGCCTCGATCAAGCGCGCGAAACCCTTTTCGGGGACCAGTCGCCCCGCGGCGAGCACGATCGGCGGCTTCGTTTCGGGGATCGGCAAAGGCGGTGCAGCGTCGTCGCTCAGTGCGGGCAACGCGATCGTCGTCGTCACGGGACGGCGCAGGATCCGGTCCGCCTGATCGCGCGCGACGTCCGACAGCGCGACCACGGCCTGCACCCGGCGAAGAAGGTGTCGCATTCGAAGCTCGAACGCCCATTGCCGCAGCCGACCGCGCTGCGGCTTGTCGAGCGCTGCGCTGACCTGCGCGACCACGGGGATGCCCGATCCGGCCAGCGCGGCGGCGACCGGCCAATGGAAATTACCGGGAATGAACACGCCGTCGAACGGACGCTGCTCGACGAACGTGCGCGCGGCCTGCGCCAATCGCTTGCGCGAGCCCGATCCACGCGGGATCGAAGGCTCTGCAACGACGATCTCGACCGCTTCGCCGGCCAATGCCCGAAGCGGCCCGGCGTCCGAGCCGGCAAAGATGGTGACCGCGACGCCTTGCTTCGCCCACGCTTCGGCAAGCCGCACGGCAACGCGTTCGGTACCGCCCAGCGCGAAATCATGAAGGACAACGAGGATCGACGGCGCGGCCATGACCGCGCGGTTAGCGCCGACAGCGCGCCGACGCCAAGCTTTGTTAGGTCGGGACCCCGTGCCCCGACAGGAAAGAGGAGAGCTAGGTAGGAGGCAGAGACCCCAGCGTATCCGTCACCTGCCGCCGCAGTTCGGGATCGCGGGTGATCTCCAGCATCGCGCTCAAGCTGCCTCGCGCCGCCGTCACGTCGCCGTCGACCAGTTCCAGCCGCGCACGCTCCCACCATGCGTGACCGTAGGCGAGCGCCATCAAAGTCATCCGCGTGTACAGTTCCAGCGCGCGTCGGCCATGCCCCGCCTGCTCGGCGCGTGTCGCCTGGTTCAGCAACAGCCGCACCAGTATAGCGCGGTTCGGCATCGTCGCGATGTGGGACACGGCGGCGGCAGGCCCGTTGTTCGACGCGAGCACCAAAGCGGCCAGCGCCTCGCGGTCGACTCGCATCCCGCCGCGAAACGGATCGACGATGACGGGTGCCGCTTCGGCGCCCACCATCACCAATACGTGCCCGGGAACATCGAGCGCGTCGGCCGTCCATCCGATCCGGCGTGCCGCACCCACGTAGAGAATGGACAGGCTTACCGGCAGGCCGCGGCGCCGGTCGATGACACGGATCAGGTCGGCGTTGGCGGGGTCGTCATAGGTCTCGCGGTCGCCGACGAAGCCGAACTCCTCGCCCAGCACTTCCGACAGGACATCGGCGCGCTCTTCGGCGGTACCGGCGCCTCGGCCGACCGTCTCGAGACGTGTCGCCACGGCGTCGATCAGAGCACGATAGGGTATCGGGTCGGTGTCTGGATGATCGAGCAGCGCCAGCGAAAGCGCGGCCTCATCGAGAATGATGTCGTCCTCGTCGAGGAGACCGAGGCGGATCAAATTGTCGTTCATCGACCGGAGATGGGTGCGCGCGGCGATGCTGCAATAGTGGAGATCGGGTGACCGTCGCAGCTATCGGCGTGCTTGCGCGTTCAGGAAGATCAACGCGGAGACCATCGATGAAGCTCTATTATTCCCCCGGCGCTTGCAGCCTCGCAGATCACATCGCGCTGCACGAAGCCGGGCTTTCGTTCGAGCATGAGAAGGTCGATCTCAAGGCCAAGCGGACCGAGAGTGGTACCGACTATGCGACGATCAACCCCAAGGGTTACGTCCCTGCCCTCACCTTGGATTCGGGCGAGACGCTTACGGAGAACATCGCCATCCTAGACTGGATCGCGCATCAGGACGGCGCGCTGAAACCGAGCGGGGCGATGGGGCATACACACCTGCTCATGGCGCTCGCCTTCATCTCGACCGAGATCCACAAGAGCTTCAAGCCGTTCTTCTCCGGCGGGAGCGATGAAGAGAAGGCGAAAGCCAGCGAGACGATCGTCAAGCGGATGGGCTATCTGGCCGATACGATCGAGGGCGACTATCTGTTCGGGGACAAGGTCAGCGTGGCGGACTGCTATCTGTTCGTGATGCTGTTGTGGGCGGCGAAGAACCAGATCGAAGCACCCACGAAGCTGGTCGCGTTGCGCGAGCGGATGAAGGCACGTCCGGCGGTGCAGGCGGCGTTGACTCACGAGGGGCTGATCTAGTGTTCCGAGACCGGACCGGTACGAGGGATCGACCATGAAGACCGTGACGCTTCCGGGCGGGGAAACGGTTCCCGCCCTCGGGCAAGGCACCTGGATGATGGGCGAGCGCGCAAGCGAGCGTAAGGCGGAGATCGCGGCTTTACGGTCGGGGGTCGAACTCGGGATGACGCTGATCGACACGGCCGAGATGTACGGTGACGGTGCTTCCGAAATCCTTGTTGCGGAAGCGCTGGACGGCGTTCGCGACGACATCTTCCTGGTCAGCAAAGCCTATCCCCAGAACGCATCGCGCAAGCGCCTCGAACACGCCTGCGACGCCAGCCTCGATCGGCTGAAAACGGACAGGCTCGATCTGTACCTTCTGCACTGGCGCGGATCGGTACCGCTTGCGGAGACGGTCGAGGCGATGGAGGCGCTCAAGACGGCGGGTAAGATCCGCCACTGGGGCGTCAGCAATCTCGATACGGACGACATGGACGAACTGCTGGCCGCCGGCGGCGGCGGCTGTGCGACCGACCAGATCCTGTACAACCTGACGCGGCGTGGCCCGGAACACGACCTCCTGCCGTGGCTTCGCCAAGCGCACATGCCGGTGATGGCGTACAGTCCGGTCGAGCAGGGCCGGCTCGTGTCGGACCGGACGCTCGTTCGCATCGCGGAAACCATCGGCGCGACGCCCGCGCAGGTCGCGTTGGCCTGGGTTCTGCAAAACGACGACGTGATCGCGATCCCGAAAGCCGGGAACGTCGCGCACGTGCAGGAGAACCGTGTAGCCGCGGACCTTGTGCTGTCCAGAGAGGACGTAGCAACGCTCGATGCCGCATTTCCGCGACCGAAGACGGCGGGACCGTTGGAAATGCTGTAAGACGACGTCGAGCGTTACTGCATAAGAAAAACGCTGACGGCAAAGGCTTGAGCGGTCGTCTTAACTGGTTAACGCGTTCGCATCGCCCGACTAAATGCGACGGATCACAGACACGCCGGCTATTTTGTTCGTTTCTTTTACACCCTTGCCGTCCAAGGATAGTCGGATGAGTGGCTTGATTTCCCGCCTCAGGCAACTGCGGCATTCCGACCAGTCGATTGCGGCCTCGGTACGTGCGACGCTGCTGGAGTCGCTTTACGCGTCCCCGCAATCCTTGGTGATCGGTGCACTGACCAGCAGCGGCATCATGGGGATCGTCGCGTACGTCAGCGGAAACCTGGCGATGATCGCGTGTGCCGTGGCGATCGCGCTCGTCGCCGGTATCAGGGTCGGCGATGCCCTGGGGCGGCAAAGGCAACGGCGGCCGGCACCGGATCGCGTGAAGGGAAGCTGGGCCAAGCGGCAGGAGTTTCTCTATCGATCCGGCGCGCTGGGCTATTCGGCGTTGCTCGGTACGTTCGGCCTGCTTACGCTGGTGCATACCGACGACGGCGTACTCCAGCTGCTCGCGGTAACAACCACGATCGGGTACGCGGCGGGGATCGCCGGTCGCAACGCCGGTCGACCGTGGATCGCCCTATCGCAGCTGTGTTTCGCATCGCTGCCACTGACGGTGGGACTGATCGTCTCGCTGCAGCCGCTCAAGATGGCATTGGCGCTGGTGATCGTCCTGTTCGTCGTCGCGATGATGGACATCACATTGCAGACCTATGGCGTCATCCTGAAGGCGACACTCGTTTCGCGCGAGAAGGCGGCATTAGCGGAGCATCATGCCGCCATCGCGCGTCGCGACGATCTGACCGGCGTCGCCAACCGGACCGCGTTCCGCGAACAGTTCGAGGCGCGCTTGCAGGCGCTAGGCCGCAGCGAAACGCGGCTGGCGATCTACTGGCTCGATCTCGACCGGTTCAAGGAGATCAACGACTCGTTCGGTCATCTGGCCGGCAACGCGCTCCTCGCGGGCGTGGCCCAGCGGCTGAACGACGCCTTCGGCACGACCGGGATCGTTGCGCGGCTTGGCGGCGACGAGTTCGCGGTGATCTGCGAAGTGATCCAGCAGTCGGACGCCTCGGCGATCGGCCAGCGTATCATCGACTTGGTCGAGCAGCCGGTGCATCACGACGGGCGCACGCTGCACGTCGGTGCATCGCTCGGCATTGCGCTCGCGCCACCCGATGGCACCGATGCCGACACGTTGCTGAAGAACGCCGACCTTGCCCTCTACCGCGCGAAGGACAGCGGCCGCGGTCAGATGCGCTTCTACGAACCGTTGATGGACGAGAAGATCGAGCGGACGCGCGACCTCGGCGCGGAGATGCAGGGAGCGCTCGAACGTGGCGAATTTCATCTCGTCTTCCAGCCGATCTTCGACCTGACCGGCGACCGCATCCTCTCCTGCGAGACGTTGCTGCGCTGGACCAACCGGCGACATGGCGCGATTTCCCCTGCCGAGTTCATCCCGATCGCCGAGGACAATGGCCTGATCGTCGCGATCGGCAGCTGGGTGATCCGCGAGGCGTGTCGGATCGCGAGCAGCTGGCCCACCGACGTGACCATCGCCGTCAACCTGTCGCCGATCCAGCTGCGATCGGCGAACTTGCCGACGGTGATCATGAGTGCGCTTGCGGCGAGCGGTTTCGCGGCGGAGCGGCTTGAACTCGAGGTAACGGAATCCGTCCTGCTCGAGGATATCGAAGCATCGTTGGCGGCACTGGATGCGATCAACCGGCTGAACGTGCGGACGACGCTCGACGATTTCGGCACGGGTTACTCCTCGCTCAGCTACCTGACCAAGTTCCCCTTCCAGACCTTGAAGATCGATCGCTCCTTCATCGCCGACCTTGAGCAAAGCCCGGCTTCGGTGGCGATCGTGCAGACCGTGATCGAGCTGGCGGCCAAGCTTGGCATGCGGACGGTGGCGGAGGGTGTCGAGACGCATGCGCAACTGGAGCAACTGCGGCGCACGCGGTGCGATGCGGTACAAGGGTTCCTGCTGGCGCATCCGATGCCGGCAAGCATGGTCGCGACCATGCTTGCCGGCGACGGCGTCAAGGCACTGGGGCGCTCGTGACCGCTGGGCTACGCGGCCTTGTCCAGCAACCGCGTCTGCGCACCGACGAGGCGGCGCATCAGTTTCAGGTCGGCCTCGCTGAGTCGCAAGGCGGCATCAGCCCAGAGGTCGACGACGGCTTCGAGTTCGCCGAGCGGCAGCGGATTGACCGACCGCGACGCCTCGTAGATCGCGCAGTGCCCGCTATGCCGACGGCGGTTCTGACGAATGTAGCGCTCGACTTCGGCACGGCCCATGCCGGGATCGGCGAGCGCGTGGACGATGCCGAGATCGTACAGCTCTTCGGCGGTATACGACCGGCCGCTCAGGATCATCTGTTCCGCCCGCGCCGCGCCCAGGCGCCGGGACAGGAAACAATGCGCCCCCATGCCGGGAAAGAGACCAAAATTGGTTTCGGGCAGGCCGAAATGCGTACCGCGTTCGGCGATCACGACGTTGAACGACAACAGCGCCTCGAACCCACCCCCCAGCGCATCGCCTTCCACCAACCCGATCGTGATGATCGGTTGATTGAGGCTCAGCATGTTGCGGTGCAGGATATGGACACATGCACGGCCGTAGCGGACGAGCGCCTCCCGATCGCCGTTGCGGATGTGCGCCGAGAAGAGATCGAGGTCACCGCCCAGGGAAAACACGCCGGGAAAACGAGATCCGAGGACGACATACCGGATCGGCATGGTAGCCGACGACCGTGCGGCTGCTATGTCGTTCTGCCACTGAGTGAACTCGGCGAGCAAACCAGGGTTGAAGCTCGGCCGGCTGCGTTGGCGCATATAGGTCCAGAGGGTTTCGAGTTCGGCGTCGAAATGCGTTTCCAGATCGACGAACTCGAACGGGCGCCGGCTGGGCACCGCGCTGAAGGAATGAATTGAGGCCTCGTGAAGCTCTTGGTGCCTTTCGGAGGGTATGAAGGGGGAATGTTCGAAGGTCATTGCGACGTCCTTTTTTACAAGCAGCGGTCTGCTGCGCGAAAAGGTTACGTCGGAATCCGAAAACCAAGCTGCGATTCGGTCGGCAATTGGAGTGGTTGGTCGTGCTTTCGAGACTTCAGAGCCCGATCGTGGCGCGCAGGGTTATGCTCCTCGGCCGGATGGGAACGGTCTGCGTCCTCGTGGCCAGCGTGAACGGATTGCCGAAGCCAAAACTGTTGCCGCGGCTGTCGAGCAGGTTGTCGACGGCGATCGACCAGTGCCACGGCCCGCGGTCGATCGTCGCGCCGGCGTCGATCGTCGCGTAGTTCCCCGCCGGGCGATCCAGCAAGGGATCGAAGCTCAATCGCGTGCGACCGGTATAGCGCGCGACACCGTAAACCGAGGCGGGCGAGCCGAACGCGACGAGGGTTCGCGATGCCGTCAGTCGAGACGATATGTCGGGAACGACCGGCAGGCGCCGATCGTCGCGATCGAGGCCGGTGTTTGACGACGGCGACGTCAGACGGGCGCGTTGCAGCGTGGTCCCGAAATCGATCGTGATCGGGGACAGGTTCAGGACGCCGCCCAGTTCGAGGCCGTAGTTGACCGCATTGCCCGCATCGACAGTACCGAGAAGTCCGTCGGGGCCGACCGTATCGCTGCGCAAATGCTGCCACGCCGAACCAAACACGGCACCGTGGAAGGCCAGGCGGTCACGTGCGATGCGGATGCGCCAGCCGAGTTCGAGGCTCTGGAGTTCGTCGCCGGGGATCCGGAGATTGTTCGGATCGGCGGTTCGGCTGATCCCCGCGGGACGCACGGCGCTGGCATAGCGAAGCCAGACCAGGCCGAGATCGTCGCGATGCCAGCTGAGCGTTCCGCTGGGGGTAATACCGATACGGTTGGCGCGAACGCGGCCGGGTGCCTGTTGTTCAAGATGGCTCGACGTCGAGAACGCCCGCAGCCCGAGCTTGAAATCGAGCGCGTTCGAGAGGCGCTGCGTACCCTCGGTGAACACGGCGAGATCCGTGACGTCCTCCTCATCGCGTCGCGCGTCGATGGTGTCGTCGCCGACCGACGTGAAGCGACCCTTCAGAAGGCTTGTCGAATGCAGGATGGTCGCACCGATGATCCAGGGATGGCGCGCGGTCGGGTCGCTCAGCCGGACCTCCTGCGACAGCAACCGCGCGGAGCGATCCTCGATATAGGCGACCGGTGATGCCACGCCGAGCGACGATGCGAGGATGCTCGCATCATAGGTGCTGCCGAACTCCTGGTCGACATAGGCCGTCGTGGCCTGCGCCTCGAGCTTGCCGATCGGCCCCCGCACAGTCAGCGCTCCGGATGTGAAGTCGTTGTCCTGCGGCTCGGCGATCCGCGTGGCGCGCGAGAGGCCACTGGTCGCATATTGGCTGTCGCGCGCGTCGATGCGTTGGGCGACGCCGCTCAGGGTCGCCGACCACCCCTCGCCGATCGACCAGCGCAGCGCGGCACGGCCACCGACCCGCCGCGTGCGGTTTACGTCGCGCCGATCGCGCCCGGTATCGTCGATCCAGCCGGGCATCGTCTCGATCCAGCCCGAGGTCCGAAGCGCGACCGTGCCGGTGACGATCGGCAGGTTGAGCATCCCCTCGACCGCGCCACCGACCGCACCGTTGTTGATCCCCGTCCCCTCGACCGCGACGCCGCCCGCGCGCCGATCCAGGTCCGGCGCGGCGGTCACGACACGAACGACCCCGCCGAGCGCGCCGGTGCCGTAGAGTGTGCCCTGCGGTCCGCGCAATATCTCGATCCGGTCCACATCGACGAGCCGCAGGTCGGGATCGGGTGACGAATAGCCGATCCGCGCATCGTCCAGATACAGGCTGACGAGCGACTGGCTGGTGCCGTTGAACGCGCTGTCGGCAACCCCACGGAGAAAAATCCGATCACGGCCCGGGCCCAGGTTTGTGGAAAATGCCCCGTCGGTCGTCGCCATGACGTCCGTCAGTCCACGCCGCCCCGCCAGCCGACCCAAGCTAGGTGCGCCGACGATGCTGATCGAGGCGGGAAGATCGGACAGCCGTTCGTCGCGTTTGCTGGCGATGACGACGATATCGGCGGTCATCAGCGTCCCTGCGGCGTCGCCGCGCTGCGCCGGCTCGCGCGGTGGTTTTGCCGGAATCGCCTCGATCCGCCACGTGGTCGCATCGACCTTAACCGCGCGCAGCCGGCTGCCGGCCAACATGCGGCGTACGGCCTGCGCTACGTCGGTAGAATGGTCGACCCGCTTGACGACGAGATCCGGCAACCCGCCCGCCATCCCGATCGAGATGCCGGTTTGGCTAGCAAGCGACTCAAGCGCAGACCGTAACGGTCCCGCAGGGATCGTGATCGAACGCCTGGCCCGTGGAGCCCGTTCAGCGTCCGCCGGCGGCACCCAGGTGCACGACGCCAGCAACCCGACGAACGCGTATCGGCAACACTGCCTGTAGCTGATCGACGAGCCGCGATCCGTCACCAATCGTCAATACCCCGGAAAAGCGCAGGTTCGCCGCCGATGCGTCAACGGTCAACGGGCTGTCCGCATACCGCGCGATATCCGCCGCAACCAGTGACAATGGTGCGCCGTCATAGTCGAGCCGGCCGTCGGTCCAGTCGGACACGCGCGCAGGATCGACCTTCCGCCGTTCGGCAATCTGTTTGTCCGGCGTAATACCCAGGCTCTGGCCTGCGTGCAGCGTCGTTGCGTCGGACGGCGTGCCACCGACGGGCGTGACGCTCACCATACCCTCGGCGACGGTGACGGCGACCCGTCCACGTGCACTCACGACATCGAACGTCGTGCCAAGATCGCGTACTTCGTATCCGCCTGCGCGAACCATCAGAACGCGCGAAGGATCGTGCCGGACGGCAAAGTTCGCCGCGCCTTGTGCTATCTCGATCACCGGACTGCCGCCGCCACTGACGGACACGCGAGAGCCGCGATCGATCTGCATGCGACTGCCATCCGCAAGCGTCACCGACCGGGTTTCGCTGCGACCCGTTTCATAGGCCTGTGCCGCGTCGTCGCCCGACGGCGCGACCAGCATGAACGCCAACCCCGCGGCAAGCGCTCCACTGGAACCGAGCGCCGCCCACTGCCACCGGCGACCGCGCGATGCTGCAAAGGGTATGACGTCTTGGTCGGCAATGTCCGCATTGTCGTCATTCGCCGGCAGGCGCGCGGCGATCGCCGGTGCGGCAGCGACGAACTCCGCATCGAGACTCGCGATCGAATCATAGGCAGCGCGATGGGCCGGGTCGGCCGCCAGCCACTCGCCGAACCGGTCCCAGTCCATATCCGGCGCGTCGAGCCGCGAATGCCACGTCGCAGCGGCTTCGGTCGCGCTATCCGTCGCAGCGTGCGTGTCAGTCATGCGTCCCCCTTTCCGGCGGATGCCCCCCGCCTGTGTCAAGATCGACGCAACCCGCGCCAATCCTGCAAACCTCTCCCGATGAATATCGGACCGCTTGATAGACGCCGCGGCGCGGATCGAACCGCACCCCTCCCCCTAAATCATTCATTCAACGCCTTTCTCAGATGTCGGAGAGCGACGGCGATGTGTTTTTCGACAGCGCTTCGCGAGATGCCGAGTTCGGTGGCGATGTCGGCATGGGACACGCCGTCTATACGGTGGCGACGAAAGACGCGCATCGCACCCTCGGGGGGGCCGGACAGCGCAGCGGCCAGCCGATCGAACCGCTCGCGGCTGGCGACCGCGTCGAATGCGGAGGGCGCGTCGTCGACCGCCTCCACACCGACGATCGACGTCGTCGCGTCGACATAGCCAACGTCGCGACGCTGACGACGGCCATTCGCACGGACACGATCGAGCACGATGTTCATGCCGATGCGGTGCAGATACGCGAGCGGATTGGCGATCGGTCCCGTTGCCTGTGCCAGCGACGGCTGCGCCGTGTGGAGCCAGATTTCCTGCACGACGTCCTCGGCCTCCGCGACGCTGCCCGTCCGCGCCGTAAAGAACCGTACAAGCCGGCCACGGTTCGCGGCGAGTACGGCGGACAGACCTTCGGACTGGTGCGAGGAAAGTATTGTATCGGGGTCGGCTACGGCATTCCTCCGAGGCTCATCGTCGCTGGAAGGCGTCTTGCTCCTGCCCGTCCAGGATGTCGCCCTGAAAAATAAGACCGTCGGCGTCAGGGCAGCGCGCTGAGTGGTGCGGTACAATCCCGACACGGTCGCACAGGCGGATCGCCGCGGCAGCAAAGGCCAGGACCGCGTAGGCCGGAATGGCAAGGTAGAACAGCGGATAACTCCAGGCGGAGCGCGAGTGGACAAAGGCGTCGATCAGGCGTCCGTCGCCCCGAAAATCGCAGAGCGGCACCGCCGCTTCGGGCGGCTCGGCTCCCCAGACCGGATCGTGATCCGAGACGTGTATCGGTTGCAGGGCGAAATGGGTCGCGGTCATCGACATGATCCTTCTCTCCTCACCAGATCCTCGTTCGCGTACAGCGCGAGCAGCGCGTCGAAATGATCGTCCATCGTGCGGACCGGGGCTGCCGCGCGTGGCGTACGACTGTTGCGGGCGACCGAAAGAATAGCCGCGGACGCTGCCAGTGCGTCGCTGGACCGATACAAGACGCCACCGGATTTTTGCGCGAGATCGGCGGCGCCGCCGCGATCGGGGGCGATCAGCGGCAGGCCCGACGCGATCGCCTCGGCGGCGACGAAGCAGAAGGTTTCCGCCTCGCATCCGTGGATCAAGGCATCCGCGCTCGCCATCATCCGCGCTAGTGCCGCACGATCGGTGGTCGGTTCGAGCAAGCGGACGTGCGGATTGCCGTCAATCGCCTCGATCACCGGCCGCTGGCGCGATCCGCCGCCGACGATGACCAGACCTATCGGCACCTTCGCGCCAGCGATTGTCGCCGCCTGCGCCACCATCGGCCAGCGCTTTTCCGGTGCGTGGCGTCCAACCCCGATCAGCAGCATCGCGTCTTCGGGGAGCCCGCAGAGCGCCAGCATCTCGCGACGCGCGGTCATGTCGCGCAACGCTGGCGAGAACTGCCCGGGTTCGACGCCCATCGGATCGGTCAGCACTTTTTGCAGGCCCCCCTCCCGCAGCCGTTCGCTCAGGCTGTCGCTTGCGCTGACGATCATGTCGAAGCGCTGGTCGAGGCGGCGTAAGTGGCGCCAATACCAGTCGAACGCGCGATCGATCGTCTCCGTCGATGCGACGCCGCCGAACCAGCGATACGCATAGGCCGCCAGCGGATCGGCATGCGCGATCAATGCCAAGCGGGCCCTTGCGCCGCGTTCGTTCCTCCAGTCCGCGACCATCGACGCGCTGCGCCAGGGCGAAGAGACTTCGACCAAGTCAGGATCTTCCTCGTCGAGCACGCGGTGAAGCGCCAACCGGTCGGAGAAATAGCGGTAGGACCGGTCGAGCGGAAACCGCGGCGAGCGTACCCAGCGTATCCGCGCGTTCGGGCCACGACGTTCCTCACCGTCGCGTTCGCCTGGTGCGACGACGACCATCTCATGGCCACGCTCGGCAAAGGCGACGAGCTTGCGGTCGACATAGGTCCGGACCCCACCGCCGCTGGGCGTGTAGAAGGCGCAGACATCAACGATCTTCATGACGGCCCTCCCCTTCCGACATAGCTGCGCCCGGCAACAGATCGGCGTAGCGGGCAACCGTACGGCGGCCCGCCAGACACCGGATGGTCCGATCGATACTGGTCATCAGCGACTCCTTCGTGACGTCGCCGGGGTGCACGGCCACCCGCAGCGTCGGGAGCCAGTCCGGGAGCGTCCGCGCGGCGGCGGCGACTGCGAGCGAACTGGCGGTGCGCGCGGGGGATCGGCTTGCCCAGGTGACGACGGGACCGCGCGCGACGATCGCGTCGTTGGCCGGACGCCAGACGCGGAAATGATCCTCCGCGAGCGCGAAATCGCATGCCTTCAGCGCCGACCTCGCGCCCGGACCGTATAGCCACGCCGGCGCGATGAAGCCCGCGACGGGGCCGCCGATCGCCTGTTCGACCATGTCGCGTC
>Ga0308164_10002305_pt1 | contig 19382 bp, 14 predicted proteins | sample PhyTR2_FD_201031 | JGI IMG/M metagenome (GOLD analysis project Ga0308164, IMG submission 201031) | Phyllosphere microbial communities from UC Gill Tract Community Farm, Albany, California, United States - DLSLT.R2 | ecosystem: Host-associated > Plants > Phyllosphere > Unclassified | place: USA... | reverse complement strand
CCCCATTCGGACATCTGCGGATCAATTCGTGTGTGCCGATCCCCGCAGCTTTTCGCAGCTTACCGCGTCCTTCTTCGCCTCTGAAAGCCTAGGCATCCGCCATACGCCCTTAACGATTTCTTTCCTAATTATTAATTAGTTCAGTATTTTTAATTAACATAAATGCTAATCTATTTTGTAAACTCAAACGCTTAATTGCGCTCGGTTTTCTCTTTGTGATATTTTTACCGTTAATGTCAATGATCTTTAATTTCTTTCTGCTCGTCTGATAAACGGATATTTGTTTTGGCTCTATCCATTATACTTTTAAATCAAACTCGCAAAACTGTGGAGAATAAGGGAGTCGAACCCTTGACCTCCTGCGTGCAAGGCAGGCGCTCTAGCCAGCTGAGCTAATTCCCCTCTAGTAGACTTCAGATGTCAGATTACAGACTCTAGACCTAAATGTCTGACGTCTCATATCTGATGTCTTCCCGTCTTTTACAATTAGTAGTCTCGGGCAGGCTCGAACTGCCGACCTCTACATTATCAGTGTAGCGCTCTAACCAGCTGAGCTACGAGACTTTGTTTAGACGTTAGATTTTAGACACCAGATGTTAGACTAATCTCTAACTTCTAATTTCTAACCTCTATTTTCTAAATCTCTCCCTCTGATACTAATTTCTAGTGGGTTTTGTATTTTTATAATATAAGCAACCGAGTAAAAAACTAAAACGTTTTCTTGTAAGTAAGTACATGGTACATTAAAGTACCTTTATTTGTTTAACGTCTAATGACGCTCTAAAATGAGATGTTCCAGCCGCACCTTCCGGTACGGCTACCTTGTTACGACTTAGCCCTAGTTACCTGTTTTACCCTAGGCAGCTCCTGTTACGGTCACCGACTTCAGGTACCCCAGACTTCCATGGCTTGACGGGCGGTGTGTACAAGGCCCGGGAACGTATTCACCGCGCCATGGCTGATGCGCGATTACTAGCGATTCCAGCTTCATAGAGTCGAGTTGCAGACTCCAATCCGAACTGAGACCGGCTTTCGAGATTCGCATCCTATCGCTAGGTAGCTGCCCTCTGTACCGGCCATTGTATTACGTGTGTGGCCCAAGGCGTAAGGGCCGTGATGATTTGACGTCATCCCCACCTTCCTCTCTACTTGCGTAGGCAGTCTCACTAGAGTCCCCAACTGAATGATGGCAACTAGTGACAGGGGTTGCGCTCGTTGCAGGACTTAACCTAACACCTCACGGCACGAGCTGACGACAACCATGCAGCACCTTGAAAATTGTCCGAAGAAAAGTCTATTTCTAAACCTGTCAATTCCCATTTAAGCCTTGGTAAGGTTCCTCGCGTATCATCGAATTAAACCACATAATCCACCGCTTGTGCGGGCCCCCGTCAATTCCTTTGAGTTTCATTCTTGCGAACGTACTCCCCAGGTGGCTAACTTATCACTTTCGCTTAGTCTCTGAATCCGAAAACCCAAAAACGAGTTAGCATCGTTTACGGCGTGGACTACCAGGGTATCTAATCCTGTTCGCTCCCCACGCTTTCGTCCATCAGCGTCAGTTAAAACATAGTGACCTGCCTTCGCAATTGGTGTTCTAAGTAATATCTATGCATTTCACCGCTACACTACTTATTCCAGCCACTTCTACTTTACTCAAGACCCGCAGTATCAATGGCAGTTTCATAGTTAAGCTATGAGATTTCACCACTGACTTACGAGTCCGCCTACGGACCCTTTAAACCCAATAAATCCGGATAACGCTTGCACCCTCCGTATTACCGCGGCTGCTGGCACGGAGTTAGCCGGTGCTTATTCGTATAGTACCTTCAGCTACTCTCACGAGAGTAGGTTTATCCCTATACAAAAGAAGTTTACAACCCATAGGGCCGTCGTCCTTCACGCGGGATGGCTGGATCAGGCTCTCACCCATTGTCCAATATTCCTCACTGCTGCCTCCCGTAGGAGTCTGGTCCGTGTCTCAGTACCAGTGTGGGGGATCACCCTCTCAGGCCCCCTAAAGATCATTGACTTGGTGAGCCGTTACCTCACCAACTATCTAATCTTGCGCGTGCCCATCTCTATCCACCGGAGTTTTCAATATCGAATGATGCCATTCAATATATTATGGGGTATTAATCTTCCTTTCGAAAGGCTATCCCCCTGATAAAGGTAGGTTGCACACGTGTTCCGCACCCGTGCGCCGCTCTCAAAGATCCGAAGATCTTCTACCGCTCGGCTTGCATGTGTTAGGCCTCCCGCTAGCGTTCATCCTGAGCCAGGATCAAACTCTCCATTGTATGTTTGTCTGACTCACTCAAAGTTTTGACGCTTTAGTTTTTCCTTACTTGGTTGTTATATCTATTTTTCAATGATCTCTATTCTTCCGCTTCCCCGGCTACCCTTTTCTGTCGTTGGGCGTTGCCGTATTTGCGTGTGCAAAAGTAATAACTTATTTCTAATTGACCAAATGTTTTTGAAAGAAATTTTAAAGTTTTTTAAGTAACCCTAAACCCTTGTCTCAAACCTTCAATCAACTACTCCTGCGCTTCCCGTATTGGGATTGCAAAGATACAAATCTTTTTTATTCTCACAAATTTTATTTATAAAAATTTTAGCGAATGTTTCCTGACCTATAATCCTCTTGAAGTAACTTAAATTATCTGCCCGAAGGCCCTCCTGCGCTACCGAAATACTCTCGTTTTCAGTGGGGCAAAAGTACCAACTTTAACCCCACACTTCCAAATCTATTTAACATAAAATTCAAATTACGTTCATATTTGACGGTAAACTGCTGAAATCGTGGGAGAAAAATTTTAATGAGGTTGAAGGATGGATGCTGGAGGATGAAAGTTTTCGTGGTAGGGCTGGCGAGTTGATGCGTTGGAGCGTGGATTTTATGTTTCTTTAATGACAAGGGTTGTTTTGAGCATTATTGTAGTGAGAGTAGAACACAACTTGATCTGGGTTAGTGGAAATCTATATATAGCGTGTCCGGTTTTTGAATTGGCTCACAATTAGCAATGTGATATGGCGCTCCGATGGAGCTCATGCTCTTTATTGTAGATTACACTACAAACAGGCCGCTCCTACGGAGCTCAAACTTTAAACTATCTGAACATACTATGAACAGTGAGCTCCTAATGGAGCTAAATCTTTAATATCACAACATTGAGCGTACAAACTGAAGATCATAATGGAGCGTATTCTTTCAAATTCATAGGTGAGGCTGCAAATGTGGCGATCCTGAATAGATGATGAGTGATTCGAGATGTTTTTTTTACTCTGTCAATCTTATTTATAAAATCGTATCTGGAAGTTTTGTTGAGACGTTGGCTTAATAAGGTTTACTTAGTTAAAAACATCCTTAATTTAGAAATGCAATTTTTACTTTGACAAATATTGATATAATGACCACTACCATAGCCCCATTGATAGGAGTGGGGAATTTGATACTATAGATTTAAAGTATTTAAAAGTAAGGTGATGTGGAGCTCCTAAGGAGCTCAGGCTCCATATTGTAGATTATACTACAAACAGGACACTCCTACGGAGCTTTAATATTTGCGGGATATTACAAACGTACCGCCTACTACAGAGCTTAAGATTGATGTCCTTTATTAATTATTGACAGTATCGCTCCTACGGAGCTCGGATTTAGTGTTTACACTTGGGCCTACCAACTAATGCAACTACATAATTCTTGAGTGATTCGGGAAAGTTTACGCCAGCGGTACTATTATCATGTCTATGTCGAATTTTATTGAAATGTTGGTTATGAGATTTACTTGACAAAAAAATCCTTAATCTAAAATGTAATTCCAGTTAGACGAATTTCAAGATAATGACCAAAACCCTAGCCCCGATAATAGCGGCATCCTTTTTCTGGTGGCCGATGCTAAGCAGCGGTAAGCAGAAAAAGATACAGCGGAGAGCGGGAAAGAGCTACTAAAGAAAAATATAATCTGAGAGAAGTGTTACAAATGAGAACAGTTTTATATAAAAGAAAAGCCTCAGAAATTCTCTGAAGCGATATTTAAGATTGTCTAAATTCAGTACTATTTTGTTTCCTGATAAATGACAGACAAAAATTCTGCGAAAGATTTTTCTAAACCTACAATATCTCCAGATTTTAGATGAAGGGTTCCATCGTTTTGGCTGCTGTTTCCTAATCGTGCTGAGGAAATCTGATAATATTGATCGGAATTTTTTGCACCTTTCTGAACTTTTATTGTGGAACCCAAAAGTTTTTTCGTTGAAATGGTGTACACTTCACCTGAAATCAACGGTATCTTTAAATAAGTACGTGGAGATAGATTGTAGTCTTTTCTGTTGATGCTTATCTTTTGATCTTTTGATGATGATGCGAACAGATATAAATCACCTTGTTCCTGGGCTAATTTTTCGAAAGAAATATAATAGAGCTTAAGTCTATAGTTCGAAGCATTAAATTTTTGGAAATTACCGTCGACATTTTCAAAAGGTTTTAAAGTATAAGAGTTGGCTCCCACTTCTTTTGCTTTCTTATAGATTTGAGAAAATACGGCTGCATCGTCATTTGAGAATCCCTGAACTTCAATTTCGCCCAAATATTCTGCTTCGCCAATTTCTTGAGTGATATGATAAAGGAATTTATCCTGATTCTCGTTAGTCTTCTCAACTTTAGTCAAAAACACATTTTGTGCATTAATGATTTGAACAAAGAAAACCAATAATGCAATGATAAGATTTTTCATGTGTAAAATTATTTAGAAAGAATTTCTACACATTCTTCCAGGCTGTTTTCCCAGTGTTTGGGTTCTATTTTATAAACTTCTTCAATTTTATCTAAACACATGGTACTTCTCTTTGGTCTTTTTGCGGGAGTCGGGTATTGCTCGGTTGTCAAAGAATTTAATTTCACAGATGATTTTGAAAAGTCTGCGATTTTTTTTGCAAATTCAAACCATGTAGTTTCAGGATAATTTGAGAAATGGAAAATTCCGAAAGTTTTTTTCGGGTTTTCTATGATCTGCATAATTGCTTCTGCCAAATCGTTTGCGTTAGTAGGCTGCCCAAACTGATCACCTACAATTCCTAACTCATCTTTTTGAGAGAATAAATTCAGCATTGTTTTGACAAAATTCTTATTGAACTCTGAATACAACCAAGATGTTCTCAAAATAATGGTTTGAGGATTTGCTTCTAAAGCGAGCTCCTCACCAGTTCTTTTAGACTCACCATATATTCCGATAGGATTTGTAAAATCATCTTCAGAATAATTTAAGTTGGTTTCGCCATCAAAAACATAATCTGTAGAAACGTGAATGAAAACCGTTTTGTGTTCCGAACAAGCTTTTGCCAAATTTTCTACTCCATACGCATTCACAGCAAACGCTTTTTCTTTTTCCTGCTCAGCAAGATCTACTGCTGTGTATGCTGATGCATTGATACAGAATTCCGGTTTATGCTCTGAAAAGAAATCATTGATTTGCTCTTCACTGGTGATATCTAAAGTTTGTGAATCTGTAAAAACGAATTCATAATCTAATTCAAAATCGGGAGCTATTTTTCTGATACAATTTCCTAATTGTCCGTTGCTGCCTATTACTACTATTTTATTCATTATTATGAATTTTTCGCGTTTTGTGATCTTAAAAATTTAACTCGTGGCTGGAAATCTTTCTGTTCTAAATTTACAAAGAATTTGTGGAAAGTATCTTTTATGTCTTCAGGATGAACTTCTGATTTTCTAGTTTTGATATTGAAATAAATAACGGTTACCCAAAGAACCGCATGAATGGTTTTTTCGTCAAGACTTTTCATTAAAATTTCAACCTTTGCCGTTCTGTCTTGTATCTCTATGGTCTTACTGCTGATGACAACTTGGGTGTTGTATCTCACTTCCCGCAAATATGCAATTTCATTTTGAATAGCAATCCAGGTACAGCCTGTCTTTTTTGTGTATTCTTCGTAAGTGAAACCGTAAAATTCTTCTACATGATCTTCTCTGGCGTTGAACATATAATCTAAATATTTCACATTATTCAGATGCCCAATAGGATCACAATCGCTGAATCGTATTTTTACGGTAGTTGATACTTCTTTTTCCATAGCGCAAAAATAAAAAAACCACTTCTAATAGAAGTGGTAGTTTTTATAAATCTTTGTTAATATCTCTATTAATTCTGACCTAATTCTTTTTTTACAGCTGCAGTTGCATCAGGACCATTCTTGTAAACAAGACCGGTAGAGTTTGCATCCATAATGTAATCGTAACCGTTTGCTTTAGCAACTTTGTTTACAACTTCCATCAATTTTTTCTCGATAGGCTCAAAAAGCGCATCTTGCTTAGCAGTAGCATCTTTTCTCATTTTGTCTTCCATACTAGCCATTTCTTCCTGAAGCTTTTGCATTTCTTCACCTCTAGCTTTATTTTCAGCTTCAGTTTTAGTAGGAGCTTCTTTTTGATAAAGGGCATACTTAGCTTGTGCCGCTTCTGCTTTTTTCTTTATTTCAGCTTGTTTTGCATTTACAAAAGCTGTTAAATCTGTATCAGCTTTTTTCTTTTCTGGCATTGCATTAAGAATACCTGCGACATCTAATGTAGCCAATTTTTGGGCTTTTGCCATACCTACAGATACAACCATCATCGCTGCTGCAAATAATACACTTAATTTTTTCATAACGGGGTAATAAATAATTAATTTTGTTTTTAGATTTTAAATTTAAGCAAAAGTTAATTCTGCTTTACGAAATTTACTTTTTTTTGTTTGATTTTTTTTCTTTATCTGTTGTTCCTTTTAATAAAATATCTAATACTTTATCTGTATAATCATATCTTTTTTCAAGAGAAATCACATTAATGTCGTTACTTTTATCAAGAACTATGCCCAAGCCGTTCTTTTGCACCATGGTTCTGATGGCTGCATAGATTTGATCCTGGAAAGGTTCTACTAAATTTGCTCTCAACTGATGAATCTCACCTGTCTTTCCGAATCTTAAACTTGTAGTCGTTTTAATGTTTTTATCTAAATCTGCTACTTCCTTTTCTCTCAGCTTCAACTGATCACCAATCAACAAAACTTTTTCGTTTTCGAAGGCAGATTTTTTTTTATCATATTCAGCCTGCATACTTTGAAGTTCCTGCTCCCAAGTATCAATCTGAGAATTTAATCTTGCTTCTGCCTCTTTATATTGCGGCATCATATTCAAAATATAATTGGTATCAACTACGCCCACTTTTTGAGCATTGCTGAAGCCGAAAAGCAAAAGCGCTAAAGATGTGAAAAGTATTTTAAAATTCTTCATTTTTATTATAAAGATTGGTTCATTAGGAAGTGGGTCTTCGTTCCTGAAGGTTCTGTACCTAAAATAGTTTTATCAAAACCGTAAGCGAAGTCAAATCCGATCAATCCAAATGCTCCCATGTAAACTCTTACCCCAACACCAACAGATCTTTTTAGCTGGAAAGGGTTGTAATTGCTCCAAGAGTTCCAAACGTTACCACCTTCAGCAAATGTCAATGCATAAATTTTGGCCGTCTGGCTCATTGAAATCGGATATCTTAATTCTAACGTAAATCTGTTGTAAATAGTACCTCCACCTTTTTGAGTAATATCATCAATAGTTCCTCCATAAGTAGAAGCGTTTTCATAACCTCTCAAAGGAATTAATTCCCTACCGTCAAATCTACCTCCGAAAAGTCCTGTACCACCGACATAGAATCTTTCAAACGGCGGAGCACCCAATTGCTTGTTATATCCATCCATGAATCCCATTTCAGCAGAAGATCTTAAGACCAATTTACCCGCAACTTCGTTGTAAACGTCTGCTTTAAATTTGATTTTATAGAATTCCATCCACTTATATTTGTCTGTAGGAGACATTGTAGAGTAATCTTTGTTGCTAAACAATGAATATGGCGGAGTGAATTTACCTGACAATTCGATATTAGAACCTGTTGTCGGGAAAATAGGATCAATACCTGCAGAGTTTCTGCTTAATCCAATATTTAAACTTAAGTTATTGGCGTTACCATATAATTCTGTAGTATCTCCAAATTCAAAAGGATAATTGCTGAAGTTATATTTCTGAAACTGAATCCCTGTGTATAATGAGAAATAATCATCCGGCCATTTCAACAATCTGTTTAAACCTACCGTTGCCGAGAAAATATTTAATCTCTGGTCCGGGCCTGTTACCTGGCTGTAATTTACTCTTGAATTATTTAAACTTACTGAAAGAGCAGTTGGCTTTGTTCCAAATAACCATGGCTCTACAAATGAAATACCGTAGTTCTGGAAGTACTGACCCGCCTGTGCCTGAATAGACAAAGTTTGTCCGTCACCCTGAGGAACTGGTCTGAAGTCTTTAAATTTCAAGAAGTTTCTAAGAGAGAAGTTGTTGAACGTCAATCCTAAAGTACCGATGAAGCTGTTACCTCCGTACCCTGCCTGCAACTGAACCTGAGAAGATCCTTTCTCTACCAATTTCCAGTTGATATCTACTGTATTATCCTGCTGATTTGGCTGAATATCCTGACCGATCTGCTGAGGATCGAAGAATGACATCCCCGCTAAATCGAAATAGGTTCTTTTGATTTCAGTTTTCTTGAACAATTCTCCCGGCTTTGTTCTTAAAGCTCTTAAGATAACGTGGTCATGGGTTGTTGTATTTCCTTCCCATGTTACTCTGTTCCAGGTTGCCTGCTCGCCTTCGTTGATTCTGATCTCGAGATTAATTTTGTCTCCGTTTACAGATTTTTCGACAGGTGTCACATTTGAGAAAAGGTAACCGTTATTCATGTAGTTCGACTTGATATCTGAGTCGTCTTCCTTACCGCCGTCTTCACCCACTTTTTTGTTGAACCCTACTGCATCATAGATATCTCCTTTTTTGTATCCTAAGATTCTCTGAAGATATTCTGTAGAATATACTGTATTGCCGGTAAAAGTAATATCACCAATGTAATATTGTTTTCCTTCTTTCAGTTTTACGTTGATTTCGTAGTTATTTTTCTTATTTCTCCAAACAGAATCAGAAACAATTTGTGCGTCTCTGTATCCTAAAGAGTTATAATAATTAACTAAACTCTGCTTGTCTTCCTGATATTTTTCTTCAATAAATTTTGAAGATTTTAAAATACCACCAATACCAAATCTTTTTTGTTTAGTTTCTTTGAATGCTTTCTTTCTTAATTTAGCATCAGTAACGCTTTCGTTACCTTCAAACTCGATATGGCTGATTTTTACTCTTCTGCCCTTATCTACATTAATCGTCCAGTCAACCAAATTAGGATCACCCGCATTCACCTTCTCTTCGATGCTGATTTTAGCATCTGCAAAACCTTTTTTCACATAATCCTTAGGGACGTTTGTTTTAAGGCTGGAGATAAGATTCTGAGTAATCTTTGTACCTGGCTTCAGGTTATTATCTTTGGCTAATTTTTCGTTTTTAGATTTACCAATTCCTTTACCGGTAAATTTCACTTCACCTAGGTCTTTTAAATCCTGAAGATAAAACTTCAAAACGACAGTTTTTCCTTCAATACTCTCGATGTAAACCTCTACTTCAGAGAAAGATTGAGAATCCCAAAGCTTCTTGATCCCGTTGCTGATTTTCTGCCCCGGAATATCAACTTCTTCACCTTTGGTAAGACCTGTAAATCTTAAGATTTGTGCAGGTGTATATTTTTTTACCCCATCAACAACAATGTCTTTCAGAGTGTAAGTTCCTGTTTGATTTTCCGCAAGAACAGAGGTAGTGTTTACCTTTGTGCTGTCTTGTGGCGTCACCTGTCCATAAAAATGTGCAGAAGCAGCAAACATAATGATGGGTAATAGTCTAAACTTCATTTTATCGTAATCTTTCTTTTCTTAATTTACTGGATTTGTATTTGTTCGCCCGTAAGGCCATATCGTCTTTCCTTGTTTTGATAATCTACAATACATTGGAAGAAGATATCTTTTGTGAAATCCGGCCACAAAACATTTAGAAACTGCAATTCTGCGTAGGCAATCTGCCAAAGCAGAAAATTGCTTATCCTTATTTCGCCACTGGTTCTGATCAACAAATCTACAGGTGGAAAATCTTTGGTATAAAGATAGTTTTCAAATAATTTTTCATCAATGTTTTCTATATCAACCTTTCCTTCTTTCACGTCGGAGCTGATGTTTTTAACGGCATTAAGGATTTCGTTTTGCGAGCCGTAGCTTATCGCCAAAACCAAATTGCCTTTTGTGTTTTCTTTAGTTAAGTCAACAACCTTTAAAAGTTGCTCTTTCACCAAAGGTGGTAATCTATCCAGATTCCCGATTACGTGCATTCGCAGGCCTTTACTGAAGATTTCTTCTGCTTCCAAAAGCAAAGTTTCTGTAAGCAGAGACATCAGCGTATTTACTTCATCAGTAGGACGCTTCCAGTTTTCTGAGGAAAATGTGTAGAGTGTAAGATAAGGTATGTTGATTTCATTACATGCATTAATAGCATTTCTTACTGCATTAATGGCATTTTTGTGGCCAAACGTTCTTTCTTCACCTCGAGACTTTGCCCATCTTCCATTACCATCCATAATAATGGCCACGTGCTGCGGTAAATTCTCTGAATCTATTTTATCTTTAATCAATGACATAATTAATTAATCACAATAACATGGTGGTCTTCCAAAAGAATAGGTCAATCCTAAACTAAAGGTATTCATCCAATCTCTTGACTCAGGATCACCCACTGTTCTTTTATTTAAGAAAGCAGCTTCCCTCTCTTTTGAAACTGCAAAATAATCTCCTGTCTGCAAAAGCGATCCGCCAGTAGAAGGATTGATGATATCAGCATTATAATTTGAAATCAAATCTTCCGATAATATTTTGCTGTGATCTAACTGATCTGTCAAAGTATATCTAAAGGTAGCTTCTGCAAATATTGCCCACCCATGATTGAATTTATATTTCAAACCAACTCCGAAAGGAATATGAGCAACAGTTTTTCTTCCCATTGTATATTCTGTAGTTGTAACGAAATCTAATTCATCAACCGGTGCTTGTGCTACCCCATCAGCATTTCTTCTGTAGTCATGATTTAATGTTGCCTTTGGAGCATCAAACATCAAACCTCCGAAACCTGCAAAAATATAAGGACTCAGCATACTTAATTGCTCATTATTCACCGGAAAAAAATTGTATTCGAATACAACACTTGCTTCATACACATTGTTTTTACCAAATGAGTTTCTGTTTCTTCTATATTCTTCTTTAGCAGCCTTGTCACTGAACTGTACCTGATTATACCCTAAGTCTACTCTCACAGTCTGGTGAGGATTAAAATTGAATCTATATAACAAACCACCATAAAAAGGAACTCCCCAATCTGAAACCCTGTCAAAATCCAATGGTTGTTGCAGAATATAATTGGTTTTTCCTATATCACCTACTAAATTACTCATCCCAAGACGAATTCCCAATTCATTTCTTTGTGCCTTTATACTTACCATTGTGCCTAAGAGGGTAAGGAAGCTAAACAATAATTTTTTATTCATAGAAGAATATGGATTTATGGTTATTTTAAAAATTAATTTTTGCAAATATAAAACATTTTTATATTAATGATAACCTTAATGTTTCGTTAAAAATAAACAAAAAAACATAATTTGTTATAAAGTAAACGGCAAACAAGCAAAATTATTCTTTTTTTAACAGATTCAGTTTTCTCATATAACAACAAACCCCCATTTATTGAGGGCTTGATATTATTTATTTTTAGTGAAAATTGCTTTAACTGTGTTTCGTATTTTTATAAGCAATGGTTCTTTGTAATTTTTATCTTCATCAAAATATCCATAGCCGTAACCGTATCCATAACCGTATCCATAGCCGTATCCATAGCCCTGTTTCACTACGTAATCATTGTACACGAGTCCCAGATGTTTGATCTCGTCATTATGATATTTTTCTGTGATCATTTTCAGCATATACTTTTCTGTATACTCATGACGAACTACATATAAATTGGCATCAGAGTGCTTCATCAAATCATAAGAGTCAGCAACCAATCCTACCGGTGGAGAATCAATAATGATAAAATCATATCTGGTTTTAAGCTCCTCAATCAGCTGAAGGTTTCTGGCACTCATCAAAAGCTCAGACGGGTTTGGCGGAATAGGCCCTGATGTAGCAACATCCAAATTAGGAATTTTGGTTTTATTAATAATTTGCTCAATCGTCACCTCACCTGTAAGGTAATTTGAAATACCATTTTTATTATCGATATTGAAATCTCCGAAAATTTTAGGTTTTCTAAGATCCATTCCCAACAAGATTGTTTTCTTATCACTTAATCCCAATACAGAAGCTAAGTTGATAGAAACATAGGTTTTTCCTTCACCTCCTACAGAAGAAGTTACCAAGATTACCTTACTGTTACCGTCTTCATTTGAAAGAAACCTCATATTTGCTCTAATTCCCCTGAAAGCTTCAGAAACTGATGATTTAGGCGAATCTAAAACGGTTAGCATATTTTCATTGTTATTGTTTCCAATAACACCCAACAATGGAATTTTTGTTGCGCTGAGTAATTCTTTGATATTTCTGATTTTACTGTCAAGAAGTCCTCCTATTAAAATAAGGATGAATGGCAAAGCTAATAAGCCTCCGATGATTGCCATTTTAGTACCTTTCACATTTGGTCCTATTGGGCCTTGTCCCAGATTCTTTGCCGGGTCAATGACTGTCATATCAGATTGATTGGTTGCCAATCTCATCTGGCTCTCGTTTTGTCTGCTCAACAAGCTGTTATAGGTAGCCTCAATCATGTTGTATCCTCTTTCAGCATCCAAATATTTTCTTTGCTTTTCAGGATATGTTGACAGGTCAGAATTTGCTTCACCAACCTGCTGATCTATCTTGCTCAGCTGTTCGGTATAGACATTGTAAACATTTCTTAAAGATCCTGCAGAATTCTGTTTGGCTTCGCTGATCAGCCTGTTGACTTCTTTAATGGGTTCAGAATTTTGAGTATAAATCGAAGACAATTCTCTTTTCTTAGCGTACAAAGCTTTCAACTCAGACACTGATGCAGTAAACAATCCGTCATCAAAGCCTGCGGCCGAAGAGCTGATCATTTTATCAAAATTCTGAGTTTCTACAGAATTTCTGATAGTACTCAAAGATGACATTTTACTAAGAATTTCAGCTTTTTTTGCTTCAAGATCTTTGATTCTCGTGAGCGACTTTTCGTCACGATTCGAAATATCATATAGTTTTTCTGTAACTTTCAAATAATTGAGAACAGCACCGCTGGAATCTAACTTTTTTCTTATGCTGCCTAAACTTTCCTTAAGATAAAGCTCTGTATTTTTATCTACTTTTATTTTATCATTAAATCTCTTCTTTTGCAATTCTGTAACAGATTTATTTAAGAAATTAACTGTACTATTAAGATTAAAACCTGTTTTAGTGATAATCATGATGGTATTAATCTCTTTATCAAAATCAACCCCAACAGTACTAATAATGCCATTTACAGCATCATTTACCGTGGTGAGATTAACGATAACATTTTCTAATTTAATTTTAGGAGCCACCGGGTTCGGCAACAATCTGAATCTTAGATTTGGAGAAGTGTACCACTCGTTAACCTTTATAATCTTATTGGCAGGTCTTTCAAAAGCATTAATATTCTGAAACCCTTCAAAATCGTAAGAATATAAATTTGTAGATTCGCCTTCTTCCGGTAAGACGATTTCATACGAACCTCCACCTTTCGGAATGATTGTAATCGGATAATTTACCTGCTGAAGATGTTTTCTGTCTACTTCTAAGAAAACCGGTGAATCATCTTTATCCAAATAAGTTGACTTTATAAGCCCTTTTGTCTGATAATTTACATAATAATTAAGCTCTTTTACTAAAAACTCATTGTGAGATCTTGATAAAAGCATCTTTTTAAGATAAATACCGTCCTGATTTCCATTCTGCCCCCAAATGAAATTAATCGATTGACTGGGTGTGAAGTAACTTGCAGTATTGCTCGAGATACTTAGAGATAAGCTTGATGCATAAATATTTTGTGCATAATACTTCCCATAAAACCATGAAACTCCATAGCCTATAAAAAACATAAAAACAAACCAATACCAATTTTTTAAAAGCCTTCTTAAGAAATGTTCAACATCAAAAAGCGCAAATGATCCAAATTTCTCTTTCTGAGCTGCATTTTTATCTACAGTAGCATCTTTTCCAGGAATCATAATTAAAGGTTTTTAAGAAGTAGATAAATTGATAATGCAGTAGTAATTACAGAAACCCCACTTATAAGCGTCTGTACAGGGTCTTTTCCGAAACCGTTTAATGCTCTACGCTGTGTTGTGAGGAAAATCTCATCCCCATTTTGCACATAGTAATATGGAGAATTCATTACATCTTCTCTGGTAAGATCTATTTTCGCTTTTTTAATTCCCTCCGGATATTTTCTGTGAATGACAATGTTTTTTCTATCAATCGTTCTGTTTAATCCTCCATTAATGGCAATCGCTTCAGAAAGGGTCAAAGTATTTTTGTGTGCAACCTTTTCTCCCGTCATACCCGTTGTTTCAACATCACCTAAAATATAATAAGTAATACCATTGGTATCTAGCCTAACCTCAGATTTTCCTTCTTGAAAGTTTTCGTTGACTTTTTCCTGAATTTCTAATCTGATATCTTCAATAGTTCTACCTTCAGCTTTGATATAACCAATCCCGAAAACATTGATGTCTCCTTTTGAATCAACTCTCAAACCATTAAAATAAATGATCGCATTACCACCACTTCCGCTACCACCCGTCATACTGATATTATTCTGTCCATTAGTGGATGTATTTAATGAAGAATAAAATTGCGCTGCATCGCCTTTAGGGGTTGTTACGATATTAAGAATCAACATATCATTTTTAGTAATTCTATACACGGGAATGTTGTAAGGAATCAAACCTTCTTCGTTAATCACCAGACTTTCACTTGGCTGCATGTATTTCACATCCTTTGAAGTGATGCAAGAAGATAGAAGGAACGGTAGAATTAAAAATAAAATATACTTAAAGATTTTCATCATAATTAAATGTAATTTGCAAAAATAGAAATTTAATTACTATTTTTTAAATTATTGTTATTTCTCATCAAATAAAAGATATCCGGAAGATAAGCTCCCAAGAAACCTAATGCCAAAATTATAATCAGCAGAAGATTCACATTACTGTGTCTCATAAAATAAGCTACTGCAATAATAAAAAGATAATAAGATATAATATAAAAGCTGGATCTTCTGTGCGTTAAATCAAGCTTTAATAGTTTATGGTGAATATGATTTTTATCTGCCTCAAAAGGAGATTTTTTATTCCATAGTCTGACTAAAATAACGTTGAGGGTATCAACAATCGGTAAAATCAAGATGGCAACAGCAATTACCGGAGCTGCCTGTAAGTAATATCTCGGAACATTCGGAAGTTTTCTATCAATAAAAATATCAATAAAGCAAATACAGGTAAATGCCAGCAAAAACCCTAAAAGCATAGACCCCGTGTCGCCCATAAATATTTTGGTTGCTCTGTAATTTGATAAATTATAGTAAAGAAATGCGAGCACCGAGCCTATTATGACTACAGATAGCACAACCAGAGGATAATTATATTCGCCTAAACGATAATAGCTGATGCCAAAAAGCGCACAGCATATTACAGAGTAACCGCCTGCCAATCCGTCAATTCCATCAATTAAGTTGAAAGCATTAATTAAGATAACAAAAGTAACGATGGTAACAATTACACTGATTAGGTAATTAATCTGATAAATTCCGCAAATCCCAAAAAGATTTCTGATTCTGATGTCAGAACCTATGACGATAAACGCAGAAACAACGATTTGTGCAACTAACTTTTTGTATGCTCTCATCACCACAATATCATCCATCACACCTACATAAAGGAGAACAATGAGCGATGCAAAGAGAAATTTATACAAATCAAAAAGTTCGTAAGCAAAAACCGAAGTACAGATACCGATTGAATAAAACATGGCAATTCCGCCAAGATTGGGAATTTTTCTAAGGTGCGAGCTTCTTACGCCCGGCTCATCCATCAGATTTTTTCTTCTGGAAATTTTAATAATAGTAGGAATTGAAAAAAATGTGATTAAAAAAGAGAACAGAAAACCCAGACCTATTTTTACATAAAAAATAGAAATTTCAGAGTTATACAAGAACAATTCAAAATTCTTCATTTTTTTTCTATCAAGTACTTTTTGGCCTTAATTGACCGTAAAGTCTTAGTGAAATATTTGTCGGTCATTTGTTATTCAGACAAATTTCTTATCACTTGTGTTTACATTAATTTTCTTATCAGTTTTTTTTGACCAGCAAAAAAAAGCAGATAAAATATCTTTTTTTTCAGGGGCAAAGATAAAATATAATTCGTATCAAAACGACTGTAATTCAATATATCTTTAAATTTAATATTCCGTTCTTGTACGAAAACCTCTAATTGATGCGACATTTTATAGAAAGCACCTTCATCTTTCACAAATGCTAAATACGCCAAAAAGGTATAAACGCCCTCCAAAATCTGGAAATTCTTCAGCTCTTTTAGTTTAGTAGAATACCTTGATTTTTGGAAAAAAACTTCCACATCTTTCACCGCATTTAAGATATCAAGACCTTTTTCTGTATGCGTTTTTGAAATAGAATCACTTCGTTCCAGATATTGATAATGAAAATTCTGCGTTTGCGCCAAAGTGTTACATTCTAATAATAACTGCGGAACCAACTGAATATCTTCATAGTGAACTCCTCTTTTAAATCTTTTATCTTTAAAAAGCTCTTTTTTAAACAGCTTATTACAGGCAAAATAACTTAAATCTGAAAAGACTGAGAAATGAGTTTCCAAATCAATTTTCTCAGGCATATTGGGAATTTGCGTAAGTTTTTGAGTCACACTTCCATGCTCATCAACTTTTTGAATGTTGCAGATCACCATTTCAGCCTGATGTTTTAATGCTAAATCCAGCATCTCTTCAAACATCGTTTTCGTAACATAATCATCACTGTCGACAAATCCTATATAATCTCCGCTCGATTGATCAATTCCAAAATTTCTGGCATCGCTTAAACCTCCGTTTTCTTTAGTAAAAGCTTTAATTCTCTCAGGAAATTTCTGAGCATAATCCTGAATTATATTCCCAGAATCATCTTTGCTTCCGTCATTCACGACCAGAATTTCAATATTCTGATACGTCTGATTCACCAAAGAGTCAAGACATTTAGCCAAATAATTTTCGACATTATAAACCGGAACGATGATAGAAATTATAGAGGGAACCTTTGTCATCGTTTAGCTTTTTGTAAATCTTGCACTCAGCCAGCCTTTTTTTGCTTCATCGAAATCTTTTCTCGAACACGCAATACAGTTTTCAATATTTTCATCGTCTCCGAAATACCAAAGATTGCTGAATGTATCGCGCTTGAAAGCATATTGCCTGTCCTCAATCAAAACATAAAACATTTCGTACTGCCTTTCCTTTGGATGTGACTGCTGAATATTGATTCCTTCAATCAGATACCAGATCATCTGTGCTAAAAGCTGATGGTTGAGTTGATTTTCAGTATAAATATTATAATTAAATATTCCTACAGACTTTAGATTTTCACTCAGTCCGATTTCTTTCATGTAAGCACAGATTTCTCTTCGGTTCAGCCCATTCACTTGTGGATTCATCGAAAAAGCATCACTGAAACTTTCAATCGCATCACAATTGACCGTCACCAAATCTGCTTTTCTGAAAAAAGGTTCCGTTTTCTCAGTAGAATTCATCATTTCAGCCAGTCGTACAATGTCAAACTCAACCTCTTTGATAAGTTTTACAGAATCTGATTCGTTCAGATGCTTTTGATAACCGAGATGATGATAATTTTTGATAGAGAAATTTTTTGAGCCTAAAATTTTGCTTAAAAAAGTATGCTCGTCAATACTTTCACCTTGCTTCAAAGAAATAATATTGCTGATCTGCGTATAATTGATGTTTTGCTGATGAAAATTCAATCCTGAAAATAACGAAAAAGCAAAGTCATTGGAACCGCCAATAATCACCGGAATGGCTCTTTTTGAATGACAAGCCGATAAAACTTCCTGCAAAATATAATGCGAATCTTCTACCGATTTCCCTGAAACCAAATCCCCCAAATCGACTACCGGAATTTCAAAGTCAAGCTTTGAAAGTTTATAAAACTCTCTTCTGATTGCCGTAAAATCCTGCACTTCTGCATCGCCATTTGCACCTCTGTAATCGGAGACAAAAAGTAAAACAATACTATCTTCTTTTATTTCTTTGGTCATCTTATGGCCGATCTGCCAGTTTTCTGTTCTGAAATTTCTTGGCGAAATGATAAAATCTTCAAAATCCATGTGCTCAAATACTTATTAAAGCTCAAAAATATTAAAATTAAATGAGTAAGCAGAATTAGAAATCAGATTTTAAAATTGGAAGTCATTCTTTGTCATCAAAATCTTTTCTGTTAAACCGTTTTCAAACGCTATGATCGCAAAAGCTTATTAATTAATTGAAAATATTTTGCGATTGCAAGAGCTTTCCACTCAGCGATATTTGCTAGCAGGAAAGATTCAGAATTTACTTTGACGAGAATTTGTTGTGAAGCCAACCTTGTCAAAGTTTTGAACTTTGACAAGGTTCTAAGATATTGAAAATCTAAATATTATAGTATATTATTTGAGAAGGTTAAACAAGAAAAATATTGTAACAAGTAGAGTAGAAATAATTGTCACTAATGAGTATAGATTAGTTTTATTAATATTTTTCTTATATCTATCTTCATTAAAATTTTCTAATAAATATGCTTCCATTCTGCTTTTTTCCATTATCATATATTCAACAAAAATAAAGATACAAAGATTGACAATCGGAAAAATAATCATCCACATAGGAACATCTTTCAGCTTACCTAATGCAAAGAAGCCAGCTATCAGAATGTTATTGAAATTAAACAGTTTATCATTAATCCTATCAAAATATTTAAAAACATCTCTTACTCCATCATATGCTTTTTTCTCAAGTGAAATTATTTGTTTATCACAGTCGTCAAGAATATTATTTAATTCTTTCTGTGATTGTTCAACCTCTTTTAATAATCTTTCTGTTTTTTCATCAAGATGCTCATTATTTTTTTTCATAGGATTTCTTTCAAAGTTAATTTAAAATATCAACCTTCTAAAATATCCTATTATTTCTAGCAATTAAACTTAGAGCCTGTTTAAATTTTATTGAGTAATAATTTTATAGCAGATAATTTGACCATGTTTTCAGAAGACTCCATCAGGAGTTCATAGTTCCTGCATAATCTTCTATCGTTGTCAAACCAGGAAAAAG
>Ga0308164_10002302_pt1 | contig 19399 bp, 16 predicted proteins | sample PhyTR2_FD_201031 | JGI IMG/M metagenome (GOLD analysis project Ga0308164, IMG submission 201031) | Phyllosphere microbial communities from UC Gill Tract Community Farm, Albany, California, United States - DLSLT.R2 | ecosystem: Host-associated > Plants > Phyllosphere > Unclassified | place: USA... | reverse complement strand
CTCATTATCTTTTATTTAACTTAATATTTTCTTAGAATATGGAGATGGCAAAAACGAAGCTGCTGATTGTTACACACGAGATGTCGCCTTTCCTCGAGCTTACTAAAATTTCTGAAATTACTCGCCAATTGCCACAGGCTATGCAAGAAAAAGGATTTGAAATCCGCATCTTGATGCCAAAGTTTGGTAACATCAACGAGAGAAGAAATCGTTTACACGAAGTAATCCGCTTATCGGGAATGAACATCATTATTGATGACAACGATAATCCTTTAATTATTAAAGTAGCTTCCATCCCGGCTGCACGTATGCAGGTTTATTTCTTGGATAATGAAGAATATTTCCAACGCAAGCAAGTTTTTGCTGATGCAAGCGGAAAATTCTTTGATGACAATGATGAACGCACAATCTTTTTCTGTAAAGGTGCATTGGAAACTGTAAAAAAATTAGGCTGGGCACCTGATATCGTTCACTGCCACGGCTGGATGAGTGCATTAGTTCCTGCTTATATCAAAACTACTTACAAAAACGACCCTACTTTTAAAAATTCAAAAGTTGTTTATTCTGTTTACGAAGGAGGCTTTACTGAACAGTTAAATGCAAACTTCTCTAAAAAAGCTGTTATGGCTAATATGACGGAAGAAGATACCAAAGCATTTGAACCGGCAAACGTTAACAGCATGCATGTTGGTGCGATAACACACTCTGACGCAGTAGTTTTAGCAGACGAGAACCTTGATAAGGATCTGTTAAAATTTGTTAAAGATTCCAATAAGCCAACTTTAGCTTATAACTTAACCGAAAATTTTGAAAACTTCTATACATTTTATGAAGAAATTTCAAATGAAGAATTGGTTTCTGTTGCTTAATTAGGTATTATTATTTTAAATATGAAATTTACAAAACAAGACTTATTAACCCTGTTGATAGGTCTTTTTCTTTTTGCATCCTGTAAAAATCCAAACAGTATAGGCTTGGATGTTGATCCTAATTCGGCAATACAAGGTACTTTGGTGAATGATCAGTTGGTTACTTCGCAAACAGTAAAAGAGCCTGATATGAATACAGCGATCTTAAGCCAACATCCGATCGGGTATATGGTGGATCCTATTTTTGGAAAGACTGAATCAAGCATCGGGATGACTGTATGGCCAACATCTACAAGTTTCGATTTCGGAACATCGCCGGTTTTGGATTCTGCAGTGTTGGTTTTAAATTTAGGTACACAATTCTACGGTGATACAACTACTTCGAAATACAGCATCGATGTATACCAATTAACTACTCCGATTGCTAAGTATAAATCATCTGATGCAATTCCTCACAACTCGACTTTATTAGGAAATTTTACCAGTAAAATTTATCCGAATACACCGATTAAGATTACTGATATCATCAGTGGTGCAAAAGATACCCTAAAAACAGTAAAGGCTCAAATCCGAATTCCTTTAAACAAAGCATTTATACAAAGTACCATTCTGAGTTTACCAACTACGGGTACTTCTTCAAATGATAAATTTGTTCAGTACTTTAAAGGGCTTTACGCAGAAATTAACAAGGCATCCTCAACAGGAACGGGTGGTGTGGCTTTTATAGATTTTGCGAGCACAAACTCGTATTTGCAGTTGGTCTATAAAAAGACAAATACATCAAGCGGAGTTGATACAGTTTCGACCAATTTCCCGATTAACACATCGACCGGACAAACAGTTACGGCAAACATTAAACACGATTACACGGGAACTCCTGTAAAAACGCAGCTAGATAACCCGGGGCCTATAACAAGTCCTACTCAATATGGGGTAACCTATTTGCAGGCTTTGGATGGTGTAAAAACCAAAATTTCATTCCCTACGTTAAAAAACTTTACAAGCACTTACGGAAAAGTTATCGTTAACAAAGCCGAATTGGTTGTGGATTTAAGTACAGGAACATTTGCTTATCCTTACGTACCTGCGCAACGTTTATCGTTGTACAGATGGGATATTGCAGAACAAAATGCAAATGTTCCCGATCATGATCAAGCTGGAACAACATCTTCAGGAACAAGTTATCCGGGCGATCCGAGGGCAAAATCTGACGCAGTATTCGGCGGTTATTATGATTCGTTGAAGAACAGATATATATTTAATGTTACCGCTTACGTTCAGGATTTAATTGACGGAACGAAGGTTGATTATGGCACATTCTTAGCGCCGACTAATTTAACTGCTTCGGCTTTCGATCTTGGCCCTTCAGGCAGTTCTGCAGCAAGAGCCGTTATCGGAACTTTCGGCAGCACAACCAATCGTTTGAAATTAAATATTTATTATACTAAAATTAATTAATTTTAGCCACGAAGAAATGAAGCCCTGTTTGCATTGCAAACAGGGCTTTTTCGTTTAATGAAGTTTTTGTGAAAAAGATTTATAAAATTTACAGTCAATCGTTTGTTTAGTATATTTGGCGTAAATAAACAACGAATTATATATGTGTGGAATTGTAGGTTACATCGGCTATAGAGAAGCTTGGCCAATTGTTTTAAAAGGACTCAAAAGACTTGAATACAGAGGCTACGATAGTGCCGGCATTTCGATTATGAACGGCGATGGGCAGCATATATATAAAAAGGTTGGTAAAGTTATTGCTCTGGAAGAATATGCCGAAGACCGTGATAAATCCGGAACAATTGCCATGGGCCATACGAGATGGGCAACACATGGTATTCCGTCCGACAGAAATTCACATCCTCACACTTCAAACAATGGCAGATTATCGATAATTCATAATGGCATTATCGAAAACTATGCTACTCTTAAAGAAGAGCTTTCATCTCGAGGCCACGAATTTACCAGTGATACCGATACAGAGGTATTAATTCACTTCATTGAGGAAATCCAAAAGATAGAACAAATAGATTTACTTGAAGCTGTTCGCCTGGCTTTGAGAGAAGTTACGGGAGCTTATGCGATTGTGATTATGGATAAGGAAAATCCTGATCGCCTGATTGCAGCAAGAAAAGGGAGTCCGATGGTAATTGGCGTTGGAAAAGGGGAATATTTTATCGCCTCAGATGCGACACCAATCATAGAGTACACCAAAAATGTAATTTATTTGAATGATCATGAAATCGCTTTAATTACCAAAGATGATCTGCTTGTAAAAAGGTTGGATAATGTTGTTCAAACGCCGCTAATCCAAGAATTGGAATTGAAGCTTGAAATGCTTGAAAAAGGTGGTTTCGATCATTTTATGCTTAAGGAAATCTATGAGCAACCGAGATCAATAAGAGATTGTATGCGAGGCCGTATCTACCCAGAAGAAGGGAAAGTACAATTAGGCGGAATAAAAGAATTTGTAGAAAAGCTTAAAAATATAGATCGAATAATCATTGTAGCATGCGGCACGTCATGGCATGCCGGTTTGGTCGGCGAATATCTAATTGAAGAATATGCCCGTATTCCGGTTGAAGTTGAATATGCTTCAGAATTTAGATATCGTAACCCGATCATTACGGAGAAAGATGTTGTTATTGCTATATCGCAATCGGGAGAAACAGCAGACACAATGGCCGCTATCGAAATGGCGAAGGAAAGAGGCGCAACTATTTTCGGGATCTGTAATGTTGCAGGGGCATCTATTCCAAGGCTAACACACGCAGGCGTTTATACACATGCAGGCCCTGAAATCGGTGTGGCATCAACAAAAGCATTTACGGCCCAGGTTACAGTTTTAACTTTGATGGCTTTTTATATGGCCCAACAAAAAGGAACCATAACACAATCCAAATTGATTAGCCTTTTAACGGAATTAGACAGTATACCTGAAAAAATTCAGACTGCACTTGGCTCGAACGATTTAATTAAGGAAGTTGCATCTAAAATTAAAGATTCCAGAAACTGCTTATTTTTAGGCAGAGGCAGCGGTTTTCCGGTTGCTTTAGAAGGCGCTTTAAAGCTTAAGGAGATCTCTTATATTCATGCCGAAGGTTATCCTGCGGCGGAGATGAAACACGGCCCTATTGCTTTAATTGACGAAGAAATGCCCGTTGTTTTTATTGCCACTCAAAATTCATCATATGAAAAAGTTATCAGTAATATTCAGGAGGTAAAAGCCCGTAAAGGAAAAGTGATTGCAATTGTAACTCAAGGCGATACTGATGTAAAGAAAATGGCCGATTATTGCATCGAAATCCCTGATTCGGACGAAGCTTTCTTACCATTGTTAGCAACGATACCACTGCAATTATTATCGTATCATATTGCTGTAATGCGTGGTTGTAATGTCGATCAGCCAAGAAATTTAGCTAAATCTGTAACGGTAGAATAAACCCAAACAAACAAGGCCGCGATAATTCGCGGCCTTGTTTGTTTCGAAAGCTTTTTTAATTAAAACGGCAAATCTCCGTTTTCATCGGATGGACCTATCGTATATTCATCTTGGATTTTCGACTCAGCGTTTTGTGAAACCGCCGCTGTCGGACTTTGTTCGAAATCGCTTTTTCTACCCAGCATGGTAAAGTTTTCAGCAACAATTTCAGTAACATATTTCTTTACCTTCTCCTTATCTTCAAAAGATCTGGTTCTGAGTTTACCTTCAATATAAACAAGTTTACCTTTTTGCAGGTACTTTGATGCAACCTCTGCCAAACCCCTCCACAAAACAATGTTATGCCACTCGGTTTGTTCTACACGCTTCCCGTCTTTATTGTAGGTTTCTGATGTAGCTAATGGAAAACTGGCGACGGTTACGCCTCCGTCTAAGTGTCGCACTTCAGGATCTTTACCTAAGTGCCCGACTAAAATAACTTTGTTAATCCCGGACATAAAATATTTTTTTGGTTAGTTTCTGTTTTAAAATGCGTTACCAAACCTGCGCAAAAAAGGTTAGTTAATCCTTCTCCGGTATTAAAAATTTTCAACAGTAAAATTTCTAATCACATTAGGTTGGGGCAATTCATCCAATGTATTAAAAGAAACCCAATTAAGTTCCTTTTGTTTACTAAAGTTAAATATATAATTTTTTAAAGCAAAAAATCGAACATGGATAATTTGGTGTGTTAGTACGTGTTTTTTATAGGATAATTGCGTAAAGTTAGCTTCGTTTCCAAAATCATTTTTAATAGCTAAGGCTAGCGAATTATCATCTTCTATCGAAAACCCGGGCGTTTCCACACAAGGAAAGTCGAAGAGGTGTTGCCAAATATCGCCCGCTTGTCTCTCTCTCATTAACACTTCGCTATCTGTTGCACAAATTAGGTAGTTGAAATAGCGATGCTTCTTTTCCGCCTTGGCCAACTTCACAGGCAAGAGCTGAACAGAATTATGTTTTAGCGCATAACAGTTAATGTTTAACGGGCAAATGCTGCAATCGGGTGATTTCGGTTTACACTGAATTGCGCCAAACTCCATAATCGCCTGGTTGTATAATGCTGGGTCGTCCAAATAGAGCAATTCATTAGCAAGTTTGAAAAACTGTTTTTTCCCTTCGGGAGAATTAATAGGCGTATCAATTCCGTAATATCTCGCCAAAACCCTGAAAACATTCCCGTCAACCACCGCTCTGGCTTCGCCTGAAGAAAAGGACGAAATTGCAGCGGCAGTATATTCACCGATACCCTTAAGCTTAATCAAATCGTCGTGCAGGGTTGGGAAAGTGCCGCCGTAGTTATCCATTACAATTTGAGCAGTATTATGCATGTTTCTGCCGCGAGAATAATAACCAAGGCCTTGCCAAAGTTTTAACACATTAGCCTCGGTAGCGGAAGCAAAATCGGCTACTGTTGGAAAATTTTCAAGAAATTTATTAAAGTATGGCAACCCTTGCTCCACTCTGGTTTGTTGCAAAATAATTTCAGAAAGCCAAATGGTATATGCGTCCCTCGTATGTCGCCAGGGCAAATCTCTTTTGTTTATCAGGTACCAGTTTACAAGTTCATTTTGAAATGTCATTACCGCAAATTACGGTGTTATTATTTGTTTTTAAAAAAACTTGCAATAGCCTGATAGGGTAAGCGATAAAAAAATCATCTTTTATTTCCCTATCTCATTAAAAAGCAATACTTTTGCAACCCCAAAACACTGATAATATTAAAATACACAATATATAATAAATAATAAAATATGACTAAGGCAGATATTATTTCAGAAATATCAACAAAAACCGGAATTGAGAAGGTTGATGTGCAGGAAACAGTTGAGGCATTCTTCAAGGTTATCAAAACCAGCATGATTGGCGGTGAAAATGTATACGTTAGAGGCTTCGGAAGCTTTGTTGTTAAAAAGAGAGCACAGAAAACAGCTAGAAATATCTCAAAAAACACTGCAATAATTATCCCTGAGCATTTTGTTCCAAGCTTTAAACCGGCAAAAGTATTTGTTGATAAAGTGAAAAGCAATTCAAAAAAAATTCAAGTAGAAGCTTAAACCCAATCACGTGAACAGCAGCATCAGATTAAAACAAACCATAATTGTAGGAGCGATTTTATTGCTTGTTGCTTTCCTGTTTACAAGAGATATCAAAGGTTTGGTAAAACCTACCGAAGAAAACGGCAAAATGCCTTCATCAGGTCAAGTATCTGAATCAGCATCAGCCGCTTCAGGGTTAAGCATTCAAACAACATCTGAAGCTGCTAAAAATGTAATTAATAAAAGTTTAGTAACTGATATTACAACTTTAGAAAACAGTTATAAAGGTGCAACAGGCGCCGAAAAGGTAGAGCTTGCTCAACAATTAGCTCAAAAATGGGATGATGTTGAACAACTAACACCTTCGGCACTTTATTTAGAAGTTGTAGCAGAAGCAAAGCCATCATCAACAAGTTGGTTGGCATCAGGTAACAAGTTCTTAAAAGCTTTTGAAAGTACACAAGATAGCTTGGCGCAACCTGCTCTATTGCAGAAAGCCAATACATCATTTACAAAAGCACTGGCGTTAGACAAAGACAACATAGATGCCAAAACAGGATTAGGCGTAACAATAGTTAACGGTTTGGGCGCACCAATGCAAGGTATTGCAATGCTGCTCGAAGTTGTAGCTAAAGACCCTAAAAATATTAAGGCAAATATGAATCTTGGTTTATTCTCTATTAAATCAGGGCAGTTCGACAAGGCAATTCCTCGTTTTAATACGGTTATCGCAACAGCACCTACCCCCGAAGCTTATTTCTATTTAGGAACAGCTTTTGAAAATTTAAATAAAAACAAAGAAGCTGTTGAGGCTTATTTAAAAAGTAAAAAATTAGCAGCAGATCCAACTTTAACATCATTTATCGATAAAAAAGTGGCTGAACTAAAGAATAAAAATTAATTAACGGATTAATAAAAACATTTAAAACTTAAAATTATGCCAAGCGGTAAAAAAAGAAAAAGACATAAAATGGCTACGCACAAACGTAAAAAACGTTTAAGAAAAAACAGACATAAGAAAAAATAGTTTCTTATTTTGATTTAGCCTTTTAAACCTCATAGAAAAACACTATGAGGTTTAAAATATTTATATGATTTTTATTATATAAATATTTGCTACGTCACTGTTTCTTATTTACTATCCATTTGTTAATAGGCGAAAGCCTTAAATCTGTAGCTGTTGGTAAAAGAATTAATTATCAATTCGACTCCTGCCGGAGTTACCATAGCTTTGATTGAAGACAAACAACTTGTTGAGCTTCATAAAGAACAAATCAATAATAACTACGCCGTAGGCGATATTTATTTAGGCCGCATTAAAAAAATTATGCCCGGCCTGAATGCTGCTTTCGTGGATGTTGGTTATGAAAAAGATGCCTTTTTGCATTATTTTGATTTAGGCCCACAGGTACAATCTTTAATTAAGCTAACGAAGATCAAGCGTAATGGCTCGGTTACAGGCACATTATTAGATAATTTAAAGCTTGAAGCCGATATAAACAAGGCTGGCAAAATTTCTGATGTGCTCAGTAAAAATATGCTCCTCCCTGTACAAATTGCTAAAGAACCAATTTCTACAAAAGGACCACGTTTAAGTTCCGACCTTTCTATCGCCGGCAGGTATGTGGTACTGGTGCCATTCTCCAATACCATATCCATATCAAAAAAAATAAAAAGTAATACCGAACGTAATCGTTTAAAAAAGATTATCGAAAGTATTAAACCTCAAAATTTTGGGGTAATTATCAGAACCGTTTCTGAAGGAAGAGGGGTTGCCGAGTTGCAAAAAGATCTGTTAGATCTGGTTGCAAAATGGGAAAACTTTATTAAAAAACTTCCGACAGCCGAACCGTCAAAGAGGGTTTGGGGTGAGATGGACAGATCATCTACGTTAATTCGTGATATTCTGAACCCTGATTTTACAAACGTTTACGTGAGCACACCCGAGTTGTTCGATGATATTCGTTCTTATGTACATGATATTTCTCCTGAAATGGAGAAAATTGTTAAGTTGTACAAGCAAAAGGAACCAATATTTGATCACTTCGGAATTGAAAAGCAAATTAAAAATGCCTTTGGCAAAACTGTAAACTTGCCTGGTGGTGCTTACTTAGTTGTAGAACATACAGAAGCATTACACGTAGTTGATGTTAATAGCGGTAACCGTACTGCCAGTAAAGAAAATCAAGAAGAGAATGCTTTACAGGTAAATAAAGAGGCAGCTAAAGAAATTGCCCGTCAGTTGCGCTTACGCGATATGGGCGGTATTGTGGTAATCGATTTTATCGATATGCACAAACCAACTAACCGTAAAATTCTTTTCGACTATTTGCGAGAGCTGATGTTGTTAGATCGTGCCAAACATACCATTTTACCTCCGAGTAAATTTGGCTTGGTGCAAATTACCAGACAACGCGTTCGCCCGGAAATGAATATTGTTACGGTAGAAAAATGCCCTGCCTGTGGTGGTACCGGCGAAATTAAAGCAAGTATTGTTTTAATGGATGATATCGAAAATAACCTTAATTATATTTTACGTGAGCAGAATGAAAAAGGTGTAACGCTTTGTGTTCATCCATATATTGAAGCTTATATAACTAAAGGGATATTTAACCTTCAACGTCGTTGGTTCTTCAAATACGGCCAGTGGGTAAAGGTAAAATCGCAATCAGCTTATTATCTAAACGAGTTTCATTTTATCTCATCGAAAGACGAAGAAATAAAACTTTAAGGAAAAATTATTCTAAAAACGCCTGATGCTCAACAGAATCAGGCGTTTTTTTTATGCAAAAATGATTTAGTTTTTGCGCCCTATAAAATTTAAATTCGTAATCTAAATCTAAAATAAATTGGCAAAAACTAAAACTGCGTATTTCTGTCAGAGTTGCGGATATGAATCTGCGAAATGGCTTGGTAAATGTCCTTCATGTAATCAATGGAATACCTTTGTAGAGGAAATTGTTGAGAAAAACCCGACAGCGATACCATCCTGGAAAAATGATTCTGCACCTGCCAGAAAGCTTAATAAGCCCAGTAAGGTTAATGAGATTCAAAGCTCGCCTGAACGCAGAATGCTAACGGGCGACAAGGAATTAGATCGTGTTTTAGGTGGCGGAATGGTAGAAGGATCACTAATTTTAATTGGCGGCGAACCGGGAATAGGTAAATCTACACTGATGCTGCAATTAGCTTTAAACTTGAAGGGCAAAAAGCTTTTGTACGTTTCGGGTGAGGAAAGCGAGCAACAAATTAAAATGCGGGCAGAGCGGATCACAGAATCTCCATCGGCTGATTGCTATATCCTGACCGAAACATCAACACAAAATATTTTCAAACAAATAGAAGTTTTAGAACCTGAAATTTTAGTAATTGATTCAATTCAAACTCTTCACTCTGCGCACATCGAATCTACGCCGGGAAGTGTTTCACAAGTGAGGGAATGCACAGCAGAACTATTAAGATTTGCAAAGGAAACAGGAACGCCTGTTTTCTTAATTGGCCACATAACCAAAGACGGCGCTATAGCCGGGCCAAAGATATTAGAACACATGGTTGATACCGTTTTGCAATTTGAAGGCGATCGGCATCACGTTTATCGCATTCTACGATCCATCAAAAATAGATTCGGAGCTGCCGCAGAATTGGGAATTTATGAGATGCAGGGAAGCGGCTTAAGAGAAGTTTCAAATCCCTCAGAGATATTACTAACGCAAAGAGATGAAGAATTAAGCGGTATAGCCATAGCAGCGATGCTCGAAGGTGCAAGGCCAATGCTTATTGAAACACAAGCTTTGGTTAGTACGGCAGCCTATGGCACGCCACAAAGATCGGCTACAGGCTTTGACACGAAAAGAATGAATATGCTTTTAGCCGTTTTGGAAAAGCGATGTGGATTCAGACTAAGCACACAAGACGTTTTCCTGAATATAGCGGGCGGAATACGTGTAGAAGACCCGGCTATCGACTTAGCTGTTTTGATCGCGATTATTTCATCGCATCAGGATATTGCCGTATCATCAAAAAATTGCTTCGCTGCAGAGGTTGGCTTATCAGGAGAGATCAGAGCGGTAAACAGAATTGAACAAAGAATTGCAGAAGCCGATAAATTGGGTTTTGAAACCATTTATATTTCAAAATATAATCTTAAGGGAATAAGCATCGAAAAATATAACCTCGAGATTAAAGCGGTAAGCAAAATTGAGGAAGTATTTGGCCTTATATTCGGATAGCACATCCTCAACAAATGGGGAAATGAATCAACAAAATTCCACAGTTAGCAGAGTTATTTCCCCAATTGCCCAATTCAAAAAAAAATTGGCACACGAGGGATTTATTTTTAATCAATTGATTATAAGATATTTAAAAGCTATTTACATTGCTAATTGTTTTTGGATTAACATTTGCCTAATACATTGTGTTGTACATCATGGGATGTGATCTATAACAATAGGGATGATTTTCCTCGTTAGTGAGAGCTAGCGAGGATTTTTTTTGTCTTCTCTATTTAGAAAAATTTTAAATAACTTTGAATCAGATAAATAACCGAACAGATAATCTATAATAACCATTATGAAAAAAATTATTTTAAGCTTAGGATTTTGTTTAATCGCTGCATTTACTTTCGCACAAACAGAATTTAAAGGGCAAAAATTTGGTGAGGCAGTAACACCGGGTAATGTTAAACCCGCAGCTAAAATGGAAGCGGCAATGGGCGCTAAAACAGCTGCCGATATGAAAATTGAAGGTAAAGTTGTTGATGTTTGTAAAAAGAAAGGTTGCTGGATGACTTTAGAAATGGCTAACGGCGAGCCAATGCGTGTAACATTTAAAGATTATGCTTTCTTTATGCCAATGGATATTGTTGGGAAAAACGTTGTGTTGGATGGCGTGGCAAAAAAACAGACAATTTCTGTAGAAACCCTTCGCCACTATGCTGAAGATGCAAAGAAATCGCCTGAAGAAGTTGCTAAAATTACAGACCCTAAAAAAGAATTAGCTTTCGAAGCTAAAGGCGTTGTAATCCTTGATAAATAAGCCAGGCGCTATTAAGAAAAAAATATGCCCCAAACTTTCTCAAGTTTGGGGCATTTTTATTATTTAAATATTTCTTCTATAAAACCCAGTTCCATCCAAACTCATCAGGTGCTAAACCATAGCGAATGTCGTTAAGTTTTTTAGCGATGCCATTAGAAATTGTTCTGGTTGAAGATTCGCTAAGTTTATAAGTGTTTCCAAGATAGCCGATCTCACCGATTTGAGTTACCGTTGCGGCAGTGCCTGCAGCGAATGCTTCGGTTAAGGTACCACTTTCAATGCCCTCGATCACTTCTTTAACTGATACCCTGCGTTCTTCAACTTCAATACCTGCGGCAGTGGCAAGTTTAATAATTGTATCACGCGTAACGCCATCCAAAACAGTACTGCGCACTGAAGGTGTAACCAATTTACCATTGATCACAAAAATTAAGTTTGCTGTTCCTGCTTCTTCAATATATTCATGGTTGATCGAATCTGTCCAGATTAACTGATCGAAACCTTCCTTTTTAGCTTGCTCAAAAGGGTAAAGAGAACGGGCATAATTGCCTGCAGTTTTTGCAAAACCTACACCGCCTTCATCTGCTCTGGTATATTCAGTTTCAATTTTAACTTTTAAAGCGCTGCTGTAGTATGGACCGGTTGGTGTGGTAAGCAAAGCAAATTTATAAGTATCAGATGCTTTAACACCCAAATACGGATCTGTAGCGAACATCACCGGACGAATATATAGTGCGTAATCATCTTGTGATGGCACCCAATTTTCATCAATGTTAATTAACGCAGCTAAGCCTTGCATAAAAATCTCTTCAGGAATAGTTGGCATCGACATTCTGGATGCAGACTTGTTAAATCTTTCGAAGTTTTTATCAGCACGAAAAATGCTAATTCTTCCATCAGGTTGGCGGTAAGCTTTTAAGCCTTCAAAAATTGCCTGGCCGTAGTGCAATGCAGAAATAGCAGGGCTCATTGGAATTGGGCCATAAGGTAAAATTTGCAGGTTTTTCCACTCACCGTCTTCGTAATCAGCAGTAAACATGTGATCGGTAAAAACTTTACCGAAAGGTAATTGCGAAAAATCAGTAACCGATAAACGAGTCTTATCAGCTTTGGCAATTTTTATATCTAATGTTTCGATCATTGTATAGGAATTTAAATTTGTAACAGACAGAATGTTTTGAGCTGAGGTTTGAACCCACTTTCAAATTCATTAGCCTGTTATTTTCAATTGTTGCAAATTAAGAAAAAAGAAGCGATCTTAATAAGATTTTGACATATTATTCTTTGTTCTTTAGTGTTTTAAGCACACTAAGCACCCATCCTTTGCCCCATTCTTCCATCTGCGCATCAGTCCATAAAAATGGATAAAAGATTCTCTTTTGAAAACGGGGAGGCAGGTATTTCTGCCAATTGGTTCCGCCTGTTGCGGCAACATCAACAGGGTCTTTTTCCAAATAACGAACAGCAGATCTGTAATGTGCCAGCGGCCATTCGACATTTACGTATAGATCAAGCTTTCGAAGTTCTTCAGCTAGTAAAGAAACATCACTTCCATTAGCCTGAAACTGATGGTACAGTGCAGAAAAGTTGGTTAGCGTTCTGTCTTTTGCCAATTGAAGAAATTGTGCTGAGTATTTCTTTATAAATTGCTTTAAAGTTAAAGTCTGTTTACCTGATGATAATTCTGTTGCACCAAACTTCCAATAAATATTTTCAAACTGCTCTTCGATTGTAGCCGTGCTTAATTCTGTCCTTTTACTTTTATCAACCAAACGGATAAAATCTGTAGCGCAAATCTCAATCATTCTGTACTGCCCTGATTGGAATCCACTGGCCGGAAGAAGAGACATCCTGAATTTTAAAAACTGTTCCCTTTCCATTCCCTCTACCATTACCTCGAAAGACGTTGTTAGCGCATTGAAATAGGAATTAATCCGCTTAATCCTTGCAGTAAAAAAATCAATAGTTAAATTTTCGTTCTCGGCAATTTGCTTGCATTCGTGCAGAGTTAGTTTAAAATAAAGCTCGGTAATCTGATGATACATGATAAAAATCTCTTCATCAGGGAAAGGCGTTTTCGGACTTTGTAAACTCAATAATGTATCCAAATGAATGTAATCCCAATAAGTTAGGAAATCGGCATACAATAAACCATCAAGATATGAGGCCATATCCTGACCCATTGCAGTATATTTTTCCTGAAGTTGATTAAGTTTATCTTTTATTTCGGGTGTAAAATCCATTATTCTAAGTTAGCTTTACAAAGGTGTTAAAGATTTTGGAACAAAGTGCTAAAATTTATACATTTGAACAATGGCGATGGGGTGCCGCCAAAACCGCCAAACAGGCTGATGACTCCTACAATTTTATTTAAATTGAATTCGAATGCCTGTTAAAAAACCAACAGAAGGATTTCTTCTGCCTATCAATTCCTTTATTAAAAAGGATTTTGGAGTAGTATTATTGAGCACTTCAAAATGGCTTTTAATAGCAGCGCTAATTGGTGCAATAGTTGGCTCTGCATCTGCCCTATTTTTAGTAACCTTAAATTGGGCAACAAATTTTAGAGAAAGCCACCTTTGGATCATTTCATTTTTACCAGCTGCAGGTTTTTTAATCGGCTTAGCATATCATTATTGGGGCAAGGATGTAGTTAAAGGAAACAATCTTTTAATTGAAGAATTACAATCACCCAAAAAGGTAATTCCATTAATTATGGCACCATTAATTTTTGCGGGAACGATTATCACTCATTTATTTGGAGGATCGGCAGGAAGAGAAGGAACTGCTGTACAAATTGGAGGTGCTTTTGCCGATCAGTTTACCAAGCTATTTAAGTTAAGACCACGCGACAGAAAAATTATTCTCATTTGCGGAATCAGTGCTGGCTTTGCATCCGTTTTCGGAACACCATTAGCAGGCGCAATTTTTGGCTTAGAGGTTTTCGTGGTTGGTAGTTTAATGTACACTGCAATTTTGCCTTCGTTTTTAACAGCAATAATTGCCGATTATGCATGCAAAGTTTGGGGCGTTGGTCACACTCATTATTCCATTGGTGTTGTGCCACAAATGGATGCCATTAATCTATTTCTATCAATGGGTGTTGGAATTGTTTTTGGCTTAGTGGCAAGATCCTTTTCCGCCTTAAACCATGGCTTTTCAAACTTGTTCAGTAAAATAAAGTATCCTCCTTTAAGGCCAGTATTTGGTGGGTTGACTTTAATTGTGATGATCTATTTCTTGGGTACAACAAAATATATCGGACTAGGAATTCCTGAGATTTCTGAATCATTTACCCAACAGGAGCCTTATTATACTTTTGCCATTAAACTTTTTTTAACGGCATTAACCTTAGGTTGTGGGTTTAAAGGCGGAGAAGTCACTCCATTATTTTTCATCGGCGCAACATTGGGCAGTTTCTTGAGTGTTTTTATTCCATTACCTATCGGACTATTGGCTGGGATAGGTTTCGTAGCCGTCTTCTCTGGCGCAGCAAATACACCATTAGCTTGCATTTTTATGGGCGTAGAATTGTTTGGTGTAGCATCTGGAATGTACATTGCTCTTGCTTGCGTTGTGGCCTATCTATTTTCCGGGCATACTGGTATCTATCGTTCGCAAGCTATTGGTAGCCCAAAACATTTGTTGTTAAAGAGACATCAGTTTTTGAGGTAAGCTTTGACGACTTTCTTTCTGAAGCGCTATTAAAATTGTCAAAACTTAAATCCATTGATAAATGGTTTAAACCTTAAGCTAATACAAAACCCTAAATTTTATTGTATGCTCTATCTTCTTTAACGCTTTAAACAACTGTTTATCATATTCGGCGTTAATGTCTGTTATGGCGTAACCTATTTCAGAATTGGTCATCAAAAACTGGCCAACAATGTTGATATTATGTTTAGCAAACACAGTGTTAATTTGAGCCATTATCCCGGGCACGTTTCGATGAATATGAATTAAGCGGTGAGATCTATCAATCTTCGGCAATTGAAGGTTAGGGTAATTACTACTTAAATAAGTTGCGCCTGTGTTCATAAAATTGATCATCCTTTTAGGAATAAAATCGATGTTACGGGGGTTAGACTTTACGTCATCAAAAACTACGATCCCCATTTTAGTACAAATTCCAGCATCAACTTTATTTTTAGAATTGCCTAAATAACCAATGGTTTTTAGCTTAACAGCGTTTTTTAATTGTTCTTTTTCGATCTTCTCCCCGTCGGCCAACAGAATAATACCAACATCTTTAACATATTTTTCTTCGAACGAAGTTTTATTCCTGATTGATAAGCCGTCATTTTTAAGTAGCGCAATACTATGCGGATCAACATTACCGATAACCAAACATAGAATTCTGTTTTTAGGGTAAGAGATCGCCCTCGGCAAATCATTCACATATAAAAACTCATCAAAGCTTGGTGTAATGTGATCGGCTTTTTCGATTATTGTTTGTCGGGCAATGTTTTCTGTAAAAGCGAAAAACTTATTAATCATGCCGCTTTCGCGAAGCTGGAAATCTGAATAACCGTCGCCGATACCGAATAATTCGCCTTCAAGTTTTAAATGTTGAAGCAATTTAACCTTTCCACCTTCTTCACTTAACGGGTTAGCATGATCGTAATCTATAATTTTACCATCACCTGTGGTTACAAAAGTATTGGCATAAATATTTTCTTTTTTTATATGGTATTGACTTACAACCGGTGTAATAAACTCTTTAAAACCACCCGAAACGATCAGCACTTCATCAGCATGTTTTTTAAAAAATTCGGCATTGCGTGAGAAGGAAGTAGAGACTTTTTTCTTCAGATGTTTGATCAGCTGCTTCAAGTGATCTTCATTTGCCTCCAGTAATTTAACACGTTGAGCCAAACTTTCAGAAAACGAAAGTTTACCTTCCATTGCCTGATTAGTATAATCCTCAATTTTCTGAAAAATAGATTCTTTGTCAGGATGTTTTTTGAGCGAAATTCTGGCTAGTTCATCAAGTGCTTCAACCTGAGTAAAAGTGCTGTCAAAATCAATTATGTAGTAGGCTTTTTGTTTCGGCATTATATTAAATATTGGGTAATTTCCTGAATACTTTGATTAATTGGCTTAAACTGAATACCGGTTTCTCCGATCACTTTTTCGTTGCTGTAATAACTTAAGGATAAACTACTTTTTGCAGCATCTTTAGTAATTGAAGGCTCTTTACCGGTAAAGATCGATAAAAATTTAAGTGCTCTCCAAGCAATTCCTAACATCCATGCTTTGGCTTCTTTGGTTGGCGGCTTTACGTTAAACCCTTTAGCAATTTCAGTAAACAGGTCTTTATAATGGTAATTATCTGATGAGATTATATAGCGTTCTCCGCTCACAGGATTTTCCATTAAAAGTATCATGGCTTTTGCCACATCCTGTACATCAACAAAACCCGAAGCGCCATCGGTATAAAAAGGAAAACCTCCCTTTACCAATTTGAAAATTGCTCCGCTACCTTCGAAACCTGCATTTTTACCAATAATTACTGATGGATTAACGATAACGGCATCTAAACCTTCTGTAATTCCCCGCCATACTTCCATTTCACCTTCGTACTTAGATAATCCATAAGCATGTGCTTTCGCATCGTATTCCCAAAAATCTTTCTCGGTAATTTGCTTGCCTTTTTTGGCATTGCCAAGTGCGGCAACCGAACTTACATGTAATAACCTGCAGTTATTTTCGAAGCATAAATTCACGATATTGGATGTACCTTCGATATTCGCATGAAACAGTTGCTTTTTATCCTTAGGGTTGAAGGACACGAATGCAGCACAATGAAACACCTTTGTAATTCCTGTGAAAGCGTCTTCCAAGGTAGCCGGCTCATTTATATCTCCTTCAAACCAATCAATAAGAGGATTATTTTCTATAATTGAAGGGATTGAAGATGTGCTTCTTTTTATTGCCCGAACTGCCAATCCGCTATCGGTTAACTGTTTAATTAATTCAGATCCTAAAAATCCCGTTCCGCCGGTTACCAGTATCATTTATTTTTTTCGGGCTACATGTGAAAATACGCATTCAAAAATAGATATTTGGGGCGATAGTTTTAAATATATGTCATTAACCGATTTTTTTTCTCCCCTAAACGCCGAACAGTACACGCCTAAAGATGGTTTTTTCACCAGCCAACTTGGTTTAAAAACACAATTCTATACGGAATCGTTTCCTGATTTGGAAGAAAACAAATTCGATATGGCAATTTTTGGAGTTCTTGATGGCAGAAGTGCAGTAAATAACGAAGGTTGCGGCATTGGTCCTGATTATTTCAGAGAAAAATTTTATAAACTAAATGAGGGGTCTTTCACAAGCAGGCTTGTCGATTTAGGAAACATAAGACCGGGGGCAACAGTAGCAGACACTTATATTGCGGTTAAAATGGCTGTATCCGAATTAATAAAGAATAATATTATTCCCGTGATTATAGGTGGCGGACAAGATTTGACTTATGCCCAATACTTAGGCTACGAAGATTTGGAGCAAAAAGTTGACTTAGTAATTGTAGATAATCAATTCGATATAGACGACGACAACCACGAAGGAATTGCAACCCGATCTGATTGTTATCTGAATAAAATTTTTCTTCATCAACCGAATTACCTTTTCAATTTCAGTAACATTGGTTATCAAACCTACTTTGTAAATCAGGAAAGTTTAAGCGTTATGGATAAATTGTATTTTGATGTTCACCGTTTGGGTGAATTTGCTCAGGATATCACTTTAACAGAACCCATTATTCGCAATGCCAATATGATCAGTTTCGACATCGGTGCGATCCGCTCCGCCGATGCAGCTGCAAATGCAAACACTACGCCAAACGGCTTTGATGGTGAAAAAGCATGCCGTATTGCCCGTTACGCGGGGATGAACGATAAATTAACATCCATTGGCTTTTACGAATTTAATCCTGCTTATGATAATAACGGGCAAACTGCCTTTCTGCTTGCTGAGATGGTATGGTATTTTGTTGATGGATTTTATGCCCGCAAGAAAGATTTTCCGCTTACGCCAAAGTCTCAATTTATAATCTACCGAGCCAGCTTAAAAGACGGTTCCGGAGAAATGACCTTCGTGAAAAGCAAAAAATCTGACAGGTGGTGGATGCAGGTTCCATACCCGATAGGGCAATCTAAAAACGAAAGATTTCACTTGGTTCCGTGCCGTTATGATGATTACCAAACTGCTGTTAACGGAGATATGCCCGATCTTTGGTGGCGAACTTATCAAAAGCTATCATAATTTTACACAAGGAGTTACGTTAAAAAAGCATAAATATTTACCTTTACGAACAGACGATTAAATTATAACCATGAAAAAAATACTCTTATCTGCAATGGCCCTATTGCCTTTAGCAGCATTAGCTCAAAAACCTTTTACCATAGAAGGTGATGCAAAAGCATTAAAAACAGGCGATAAAATATATTTTGTTTACACGGCAAACAGCGAACGCAAAACAGATTCTGCAGTTGTTGCAAACGGTAAATTCCAATTTAAAGGCACTGCAACCGATCCGGTTATGGGCAATTTGTTTAAAAATATAAACCCGTACATTAAAGGAGCTAACACTCGTAATATGGATTTCACCAGCTTATATATTGAGCCGGGTAATATTATTGCAAGCTCTCCTGATTCATTAAAATCTTTCAAAATTACGGGAACGCCGTCAAACAACGACAATACAAAATTAAAAGCAAGCTTAAAACCGGCAACTGATAAAATGAATGCAATTAATGATGAGTATGCCAAGCTAACTGATTCGCAAAAAGTAGATAAAACGATAATAGCAGGAATCAGAGAGCGATATGGTAAGGCTGCTGATGAAACCACTCCTATTTATTTAGCATTTGCCAAGAGCAACCCAAAATCTTACGTGAGTTTAAATTCTTTAGCGCAGTTAGCAAGCGACCCTGATCAACTTGCTCAAGTGGAAACAGTTTATGCGACCTTAA
>Ga0308164_10002301_pt1 | contig 19410 bp, 16 predicted proteins | sample PhyTR2_FD_201031 | JGI IMG/M metagenome (GOLD analysis project Ga0308164, IMG submission 201031) | Phyllosphere microbial communities from UC Gill Tract Community Farm, Albany, California, United States - DLSLT.R2 | ecosystem: Host-associated > Plants > Phyllosphere > Unclassified | place: USA... | reverse complement strand
TCAATAACGTAAAAACACCATTGCCTTAATGAAGCGTGCAATTACGAATTCACTTTGGAGTTTGATTCTATGAATTGAAGTAAAGCAGGGACTTGAACAAGACACCCTCCTGCAAAAGCATTTAATTAGTCAGTCCGCAACTTAAAATCTGGTGATTAAAATCCCTACCCACTCACCAATTTAGCTGAATCCTTCCACAAGTAATTTGGAATAGGTTCTTGCAACTCCCAAGTAATAGACATCGGTTTAGAACCTTCGTATTTAATAAAGTTAGCGTCTCCAACAAAAACGTAACCTTGGGTATTTCCATATTGGTTACTTTTAGCTTCCCGTACAAAAAGCAATATCTTTTTACCTAACTTCTGGTGGTTAATATAAGTTAAGCCTTTGCCGCTATCACTACGCGTTTGATTTTGAGATTGCCAATGAAATAAGATCTCATTAATGGCATAATCATCATATAGGGTAGTAGGAGAGAAATCCTCTTCCGACTTAGTCAGGTCTATAAAAAGTAATTCGGTATTTAACGCTTTGTTTTCTGCTACGCCCTCATAATTGTTATATAGGCTAGCTAAAGTACTTAATCTAAAAGCAACCAATACCTGGTATCTCGTATACCGGGCGTGGAGCTTCAAAGGCTGTGCATACGATAGGTTTGTTAAATCATATTCCTCAAAATCGGTTTGAGCCAAACGGTAGGTTAAAAACGAAATAATTTCTGCTACATAAGTTTTATTTTTCCCAATTTCTTCAATGCTCTCAATAAGACTGCTGTCTGTAGATTTTTGCCAAAAGTCATAGTGCAACATCACCAACATCAATTCATCCGTTTCAGAGAATTGTTTGTCGCTGATCACAAAGTCTGCTTTAGCCAACTTAAGTAGAAAAGAAAAATAGCTGTGCGAACTGGTACTTAACCACTTGTTCTTCAACATCGCCGTATATAATTTTTCATTTAGTGGATTATAGTCCGCTATTACTTGGGCTTCATCACACAGCTTCGACCAGCTGTTTCTGGCGTAGATTAAATTGATATCCAGGTGATAGATATGCAAGAAATTAGCTAAAGTTAACGGCAAGTCGGTATGTTGCCCATAAACCCTAATCTTATGGATTAGATTTTTTCTGCTCAGATTAGTAGCCCGTTTAATATTGGCTAAAATGGTTTCCTTTGCTTGCTTCTCTAAAACGATGGCACAGCCCAAGGGCAAATGTGGGAAGTCGTTCTCAATCTCTTTTTGTACTGTAGTATTGGTTTTGCCAATCAGCGCCCTAAACTTTCCTTCAAAATCGTATTCGGCATTGGCATTACCTACAAAATCCAATACAGTAAGTACATCCTTCCCATCATGTAATCTAAGGCCTCTTCCAAGTTGCTGTAAAAAAATAGTTAAGCTTTCTGTAGGCCTCAAAAACAATAGGGTATCTATTTCAGGAATATCTATGCCCTCATTTAAAATGTCAACCACAAATAAGTAGTTAATCTGCTTGGTGCGCAACTGCGTTAAAGCTAGTCTACGTTCTTCGCTACTCGTATCACTGGTTAATGCTTTAGCTTTCAACCCGGCCTTATTAAACCGTTCACTCATAAACAGCGCATGGTCTTTAGTTACACAAAAACCTATCGCAATCAAATCCTCAAAATCTTTAGTATACTGCTCTAGGTTCCTAATAATTTCACCCACACGCCTATGATTAGCCGTATACACTTTACTCAGCTCACTGGCTACATACCTGCCTTTTTCCCACCTTACCTGAGACAGGTCAGTACTATCGGCAATAGCAAAATATTGAAAAGGGGTGAGCAGCTTCTGGTTTAGCGCTTCGGGCAAACGTATTTCTGCGGCAATATGGTTATCGAAATATGGTAAAATACTTTCGCCATCCATGCGCTCCGGCGTAGCGGTAAGCCCTAAAAGAATTTGCGGTGTAAAATACTTAAGCGCTTTTCGATAGCTATTAGCGGTAGCGTGGTGTCCTTCATCTACAATAATGTAATCATAATAATTTGGCCTTATCTTCATCGCTTCCAACTGATTGTTAAGCGTTTGTACAGAGGCAAAAATCTGTCTTTTATCGGTAATCTCTAGTCCATCTACCCAAAGTTCGGCGAAGCTGGCATCCCGTAAAATATTTCTAAAAGTATGTCGGGCTTGAGTTAGTATCTCTTTTCGATGGGCAATAAACAAAAAAGTTGCCTGAGGGTTTTGCTGTTGAAACCGCTTAAAATCAAAAGCCGAGATCATCGTCTTACCGGTACCTGTTGCTGCTACAATTAGGTTTTTAAACCTGCCATGAATATGACGCTCTACCTGCAGTTTTTCCAATACCTCCAATTGGTAATGGTAGGGTTTAATATCAAAAAAATTAATAATACCTTCTTCTGCTTTTCCAATCCGGTTGTTTTTAATGGCACCACTTAGCTTTTCATAATGGCGCTGATCATCGTAAAGCTCAAACTCTGCATGCTGCCAGTAAGATTCAAAAGTCTTCTGAAACTTTGCAATAATGTGTGGGATTTCCTTGGTCGTAATCTTAACATTCCATTCTAAGCCATCCGTTAATGCAGACCTCGAAAAGTTGGAAGAGCCAATATATCCGGTATGAAATCCCGAATCCCTGTAAAACAGATATGCCTTTGCATGGAGTCTTTCTTTATCTATATTATACGATACCTTAATTTCGGTATTCGGTAGTTTGGCTAATTCTCTTATTGCCTTTGCATCGGTAGCGCCCATATAAGTAGTGGTAATTACCCTTAATTGGCCACCATTGGCAGTAAAATCTTCAAATGCCGATTTTAAAATCACGATAGCTTTCCATTTGATAAAGGAAACTAATAAATCAATTCGGTTAGCTGATGCTATTTCTTTCTTGAGTTCACTTTCTAAAGACAAACCTACATTGCCACCAGTAAAAAGTTCACTTTGTGTAAGCCTGGTTTGTGGTGTAATTTCTTTTAAGCGCAGGTCTAAATCACTATAATGATTGTCTATCGTGGTAAAAACAGCCTTTAGGATTGTTGCCTCCGCATCAATAATGTCTTCTTTGAAATCATATTGCGCTATCTCCTGTTGTAAAAGGACAATAATTTTGTTGGCAATTTCAATCTGCTTAGTAACATCTTTTTTAACTAAACTAAAAGCCTGCTGCATGGCCGAACTTAAATGCTGGGCCAGTATTCTTGAGGCTTCCTCTTTGTCTATAGGGGCGGTGTTGATATAAAACGATTGCCTGTCTAAGCTATCTAGCTTCGCCTTAAGTACGCCGGTAATTAACTGTTCGTATATGCCTAAATTCATTGATATAGTTCCATTAACTCTTTCACCACTGGCACATCTGCCGCTGCCCAATCGAACGCCATTAGGTTGGCTATCTTTTCCCACTTTACTTGCGCATGCTCCACTGCGTTAAGCTCACCACCTTGGTATACACAAATAAAAGGATAGAGGCGCAACGAAAAATCTGGGTAATGGTGCAACACATCTGTTAAGCCTTTGCCAATGCTAATTTCTAGATTTAATTCTTCTTTAATTTCCCTTGCCAGGCATGCTACTTTACTTTCGCCTGCCTCTACCTTTCCTCCAGGAAATTCCCATTTTAAAGGTAATTTCATGTTGACGCTGCGTTGGGCAATCAAGACATGGTTATTCTTAAAAATAATGGCGCAAGTGACTTCGAGCATTATGGGTGTTTAGTTTTCTAAAGTAAGATAAATTTATCAGAAGGTGAACCCAATGCTGAGGTGCAGTTAGTAAGAGATATTGAGTATAATTTTTTTTTAGAAAATGTTTCTGATTTACTTCGACAAATATTATCCGCTACTCCAAAAGTTATACTTTAGATAATTATTTTTCCTATTACTTCTTTTACTGCAACTCGTCAAAGTTTTTTACTATTAATGCTGTGTTACTGCGGAAGTAATTGCTAACGTATTGTTCTTCCTATCACTTCTCCCACCTCAACTTGTCGAAGTTCTTCTGTTATTATTGCTGTTATTATTGCTCTGAACTAAGTTATTATCACTACTTCGACAAATATTGCACTTGCTGTCGTAACATAAAATAAGTCCATGCGTAATTATCGTGTTTTTTTCGGTGTAACAACAACTACAAGAATAATTGAAATAATAAGTGCACTAACTGCAATCCAAAATGGAATTATTTCCGGATATTGTAGTATCCAGAGTATGGCAGTAATAACAAAAGGAAGTTGCGTTAGCCAACTTTCTGTAGAGTTACTTCTCCGGACTATTAATAATCTCAGATTTATTAGACCAAAATATGACCACCAGACGAACCCTGTCTTTTTCCAAAAACCTGCAATTCCATAGGCACTAAGATCAAACCATAATGAAACCACAACAAAGGTTAGGCAAAGAAAAAATATTACGTTAAATACTAAAATGAAAAATTTTTGTAGGTTCTTGCTTTCTGAATTTCTATAAACATAAACAAAGTTCATGTTTAGGACAGTATTATATGGAATGCAAAAAACAGCTCCCGGAATATCTCTTGTTTTGACTCCGGTGGTATTCCCGTTAGCATCCTTTATTTGTTTTAAAGCCTGGGCATTTGTTAAAAATATATTTTCTAAATTATTGTCATCTTTATTTACAGTGTATTGAGATAAAATCCCAGAGTACAACTTTGTTTCACCGGCAATTTCACATAACACATCAGCCTTAGTAAAAGCTAATTTTTTGTTTCCTGGGTTACTGTACAAAATCTTCCCGCCATGAATATAATAATACCAATAATTTTTGAATCTAAATAGAGGAAATCGTACGTCTAATCTTAGGGTTCTAACTAGCCAGTGCAGCGTAAGACCGAAGAAAAAAGAGAAAAAATAAATCAAACTGATTATAACCAACAGATCTTTATAGGTCCTAAAGATGACGTCTTTCTGCGGTATTTTATTATTGGCAATTGGCTCTGATAATTGGTTAATCGTCTCATAACTTAATGATTTAAGAACCTCAAGGCCTGTAAGGCTTCTGAATAAGTATATCAATAAAAAAGTAAATCCAATGCTTATACCACTAAAAAAGACATTCCATAATAGTTTGTCAAATTCATTCGACTGATTAAATTGCTTAGTGAATTCGCCAGTGTAATAGCATTTACGAAAAATAAAACCAGGAAATATCGCCATCATAACAGCGATTACTGTATTGAGAGCGACCTGATCCATCTATTTAAGCTTCAACCAAGAATTTAATTTCTTTGCCTTCTATATTCACACTTACTTCACCAGATTTCGGATTGTTTATTATTTTTTTGTAGAGCTCGTTTCGTGCCTTTTTGTCATTTAAGATTTTTTTAGTTTCATCACTCACTAAAGGTTCTTCAGTATTAAACTGGGTAAACATATTAGACGCAACCCTAAATAGATTATTTATAATATTGTCTTTGCTCATGTTGTTAATTTTTAAAAAGGTTGGCAAAAGTAGATTTTTTTTTAATGCAAAACTAATTGACATAAAAAAAATACATCTTAAAAACATATTCCTAATTCAGCTCCTTTACGTAATTAACACCAATTTATACTTTAAGTTTGATATAAACAAGAAGCTAAAGTGCTTAATGAAGTTAAAGCTAAATTAGGCAATGTTGCTCTTACCGATGATACTGATGCATCAAAAAATGAACAAGAAGATGCTTTTGATTCCCTATGTTGACTTTTTAAAGGCGCTTCTATGTCGCGGCATTAAAATCCAAACAATGTAGTTTAAAAGCAAATTTGTTTGCAGATATATTTTTAAAAATAAATTAAAATATTTTTTAATTGTCACATGAAATAAACATGCAACATGCTTCGAAACAAGTTGTTGAACCAATTACATAAATTAACATGACCATTTTGATTATAGTAATATAAGAATACTTCTGAGTTGGTACGCAAATAGTAATCAAATAGGATTTCTACATTACGGGAAACCGTAAATATCTGATATATAGTTTTTTAAAATTGTTAACACTCTTTTTATTTCACTAAGTGCTTTAAAAGAAATAATTAGCTTTTTTCTAAGTTGTTTCTGACAAAATTCTGATTGAAATACTCAAATAACTCAACAACATGTTAACAACTTTGCAGAGTAAAAAATCCTTATACTTCTATATTTGTATTATAACGAATTAATAAGCAGTTGATTGTAAACTGTAATAAGAATATAAGTAGGTTTGAAATAAAAAAAGCACTTAAGAAGTGGAGTTCCTAAGTGCTATAATAAATATTTCAAACGCCTGGGTTAAGTGGACGAATGATGGAGTGTGACCTCTTTTGATGAACGCAAAAGTAAACATTGTTATTGTTTACGCAAGTAAAAATCTCATTATCTTTCTTGCTTAACCCGTGCCTTGGGTTTACCAGCATGCTAATTTTCTGGTATTTAAAATCACTAGATCCGTTTTATGGTACGGGTGGTTTATGGTTGAATTTAAAACGTAAAAAGGTAAAAAAGATGGAAAAGGTAAAAGAGAAAAAAGTAGTAGAAAATCCGCGATTATCATTATCACAATTTGCTAAATATTGTGCAGCAACTGATAACAGTAAGAGAAGTATTATCCTAAAAGCTAAATTTACTGGAGGTTATATTCCTAAATTTTATGATAGAGCACGTGCTAGTGTGAGAGAAATACTATCTGCAAATATGAATGATAATGATTTATGTTTTGAAATCTTACAGCGTAAAGCATTAGAACTGAAAGCTGAAGCGAAGGAATTTCCTGTAAAAAAAGATGATTATAAAAATAGAGAGTATTCTGCTGAAGGTCTACTAGCATTAAAAAGATCTTCTAGAGTTTTAGAGCCAATTTTAGATAAATTTATCTTAAACATTCCGCCACCAAAAAGTCTAAATAATACTAACACCATTACCATTGAAGATGTAAAAATAAGTTCCAAAGTAGATTTACTATTGTTTGAAGATGCTGGTTTAACAGAGGTAGGGTTTATTTCATTTAACTTTACTAAAAGAAAGCTTAAAAGACAAGAAGCTGAGTTCTGGTTGTATGTTTTGTGGTACTATCATAAACTTAAGGGTAATGTTTATAATTTATCTAAATGTTTTTTGGTGGATGTTTATGCAGGTAAAATATATACAGCTATTGACGAGAGATTTATGGAACAAACAACAAGAAAGTTATGTTTAGAAATTGCTTCAAATTGGAAAATAGCCTAATCCTTAAAATTTAAAGCCATCATGTTAAAGTAGATTGATTTTGTAGTTTTACTGTTCAAAAGGACTATTAAAATGCGATTGCTTCATTATACTGCAAAACTAATCCTACTCGTTTTGTCTGCTCATAATTCTGGCGCCAAATCAAATGTAGCGTCTTCTGCTATCATATCAGCTACGTTAAATGTTGGGACAATATATTTCGAAAAAGGTGTGCCTTCTGATTTTGCAAATAAAACGCCTCTTGTGGTGCCTACGGTGATCATTGCTAAATGTGCTAAAAAATCTTTTGGTAATATCAATTTGTTTGTTGCAACATACGAATGCCAGCTTTTGTCTTCGATTTTAAAATGACAACTTACCTGTATTTTCAAGAAGACTTTTTTCGTCTGAAAAAAATCAAAAGTTAAAAAAGTACCAATTTGTTTACTTTCGCTGTCTAATTTAAATTGTAAGTCTGTTCTTAAGCCAATTTCTTTTTTAGGCGCATAGTTTTCTTCTATAATGGCAAACTGCTCTGTTTTTATGCCTTGCAGTGCAAAACCAACACTCGTATTGTCTTTTTTCATTAGGCTACAGAAAGATGAGGGTACTCAAATGTTTTTGTATAGCTTTTTTCACTTTTTTGGTAGTTATCAATTTTATAAGCAGCAACCGCAACAATCTTATCCACTCTTTCTTCAAAAGATAAGATCATTTCCTCCATTTTAGATGCCTTGTCGTCATAATAACTTGCTAGCAATGGTATATCTAATATGGTTTGTAACTTAACTTGTGTTTCTAAGGTTAGGTTTTCTTTGCCGCTCACAATCTTAGAAATTTGCTGCGGCCTAACGCCCATAGCAGCAGCTAGGTCTTTTTGCGTCCAACATAAATCGTCTAATTTTAAAAGCACTTTTAATGCAATTTGTTGCGATTCACGCAACATTGCACGATTTTTAATGCGCTCTTTATTTTTTGCCATCGTATCTGTATTTTCTTCAGATACTAGTGCTAAAAATTTTTCTTTATTTGTCATTGCTGTTCTGTTAATAATTCATAGAAAGAGTCTTCGTCAATTACTCCATTTTCATTTAGAAATGCCTTAGCTGCTTTTAATTTCGCCAATTCATAATTGGTAGCGGGATGTTCTTGCATGGTCTGGCTCATTTTTATTGCTCCACCTGTTATAACAAAGCAATTGGCATCCAGTTTTATAGCGTAGTAACGTAATTTATTCCATTTGATTTTACCTTTTTGAAATGCCAAAGGCTTATTATCTTCAGATAGTTGTAGGGATTCGAAATAAAAGTCATATCGTTCTTGATTTTGATTAATGTTTTCTAAAAAATCTTGTATCTGCTCTGCACCATGTAATATTTCTTTAGCAAATGCTTCAACATCTGCTATGTTGTTTTTTTGAGCAAAATCTTTTAAATAACTTATATCTGTCCACAATTCCATTAATCTATCGTATTCGTTATCTGCTTCTCCCGGATAACGGAAACTGAATAATTGGTCTGCAAAGATACTAACAATTTTCATTTAATCAACCTGTAGGTTTACTTTTTGTTTTATAAAAAACATTATAATTATTTTTATATTGTGTTGATTGTACCACCTGAACTAGGTCCGCAGGATTTAGATTAAACTCCAGAATATCTTTCGCTAATTTAACCAATTTATTAGGCTGGCTCTCAATCATAATATGAAGCGCTTCCTTTTCTGTGATAGAAGATTCGAACCTTGGATTTTCTAGATTAACTAATAAATTGCTAATTGCAATTCTTTTGTATTCTATTGTACTCATCGGGATAGCGTTTAAATAGTGAGATTATTATATAGATATTATTTTAGTGCCGTTTTTAAAAATACTAATAGGTCCATCTTCTGAAACTTTCACGGCTAAACCAAATGTTGATGCCATTAATGCTGCTTGGCTGCGTCCACCACCTGCATGATCCTGCGAAGCCTCATGTTGGATAGATATTATTTCACCACAACCAATAATATTACCTGACTTTGTGATCGTTGTAAGACCATCTGATGATAGTATTCCGATTAAAGCATGTGAATCATGCAATGTTTTGACACTAGAGTTTACTATAGTTCTCCTTACCTCATCACCAACCTTAGACTGATCGATCATACCAGATATTTGTGGTCTTTCATGTTCATTATTTGGTATAAGTATCACAGTTCCTTGCCTTAATTCTGAAAGGGAAAATATAGTATCAGTTAATACTTCGACTAAAGCATTATCCATTTCAAAGCTATTGAAAATATTCACAATTATACCTCGGTCTCTAAGTGACCAATGATTTTTTGCCCACTTCAAAACAGTGCTATGAGGACCTAGTACATTGATATCGTTATTTACACCTACATATGCTATCCACTTTCGAGTCGAAATTTTTTTATCCACTAGGCTAATTAAATGTTTATTATTTTGCCTATCGACAATGTTGTATTTTTTGGGGTTTCTAATTTTCACAACCCCATGAATTACGGCGAAACTATCAATCAAATAAAAACTATTCTTACCATCTACATATCGAAAAGAAGCCGGGGTGTCAAAAAAGCCTGGAGCAAGTTCAATCGTGTTTTCGAATTTAATCAGCTCATAATCATCTTCGGGGATAGCTCTTATATACTGTATCATTTCATTAGAATAGATAAACCCTGATGTACACTTACCGCTCTCATACCTTTCAAAGGTAAGGTCTTTCAAGGCAAAAAGAATATTAGCTATATTGCTATACCTCTTGTCTTTTTGATTTCTTAAAAAAGATGCAATAAGTAAAGTTTCAAAAGCTAACTTACTAGTTAATCTTCTGCTTGATTTTTGAAAGTCATTATCTGTATCGTCATCAAAGGTTTCAATTATTGAAGCGGTTGTTTTAAGTAATGCAATCTCACTTGGGGTAAAACCAAAATCACGAGTTACAATTAAAACATTTACTTTGCCATTTGAAATTTTATACCACAGAATAAATTGACCTAAATTATTGATATAGCCAGCTTGCCCTGTCGAATTTCCCTTATATTTATATTGCCTTACAAAAATTTCTAACTGTAAAATTTGTGAATTTAATTTTATTGATGGAAATAATTTGCTTAGTGCTATTTCAATTCCCTCAGTTTTTTGATTACGCATGCTTAATATATTGGAATTGTTATAAATTATTTGGGCTTGATATTTTATCTCTAATCATTCTCAAAATAGAATAGAGCTCAACCTAAAATAGATATTACTAGCGTTCTTGTAAATAGAGTTAATGTTATTGAAGGATTTATTGCAAAAAAAAGTTCTAACAATTATCCGACATCTATTTTTCTCTTTTCTCGAAATAAACTTCAACAGCCTTGTGGTAAATAAATTTTAAGTCAAAATTAATGACATAAGGTTCTTCATGCCTTTCTCTATGTCTAAAATAAATTTTTGGGGGACCAAAATCAGAATTATCATAATTGCCTAAAATGCTATAGTCAAAGAGATGACTCAAAGCTAATTCAGGTTCATATTCTAATCCAACTCTTTTAAATTCGTCGAGAATATGTGCTTTAATTAATGGTTGTTTAAATTTTAGGGTTTTTAAAGTTCGAAAAATCTTTGAAATATCGGTTTCTGAAAAACTTGCAGATAATTCGTTTTTAATTTCAAGCATAAGCTCTTCGACATAAGCGCTAACTAAAGTCTTAGAATTATTATAAGTTAAAGGAATCTTGTAGGCATTTTTTGGTAGAGGCTTAAACAATAAAATTAAATCTCTAGGGCGAAAAAATGTAAAATCGATTAGATATTTAAAGCTACTCCCATTATATTGATAATCATCTTTAAATAAGCTACTCCAAGGGTCAGTTTTAGAATAAGTTTGGTTTTGCTTTTCGAAGTTAACTGATATTCTTTTGTTTATAAGTTTTTTTAAGCCAACAATATTTTCATCAGATTTAAAATTTTCATGTTCATACCAAACCAAAGGTATTTCGTATGATGAAAAAAGCTTTGCTGTATCAGCGTTATGTTTAACGATAATTCTTTTTAAATCATCCCTTAATAAAATAATAATTTTTGCTTTTAAATTGTTTTTTCCAAAAAAATCAATATTGTAGTCCTTTGCAACTCTGATAACATTAGTTACGCTATCAATACTTTGCTTGTCACTTTCTTTAAAGCCAATATCTAAATCGTCAAATATCAAATTGTATTCGTTTTCAGACGTAACATTTTCTTTTAAAAGCTTTATAACAACATCTTGCAATGGTTGAAGGATTTTATAGAAAGGTGCTTTGTGTTCTTTTATTCCAACATCTTTCTTAAATATCGAAGTAAATACACGTTTAAAATATTCGATATTTACTTCTAAAGACTTTGTTCTTATAATCTCAGCTATTTCATAGCTTTTTATATCTACGAGGCCGGAGTTCTTCTTTAAAAAGATGCTTAAATCTTTAAATTCTTTAATTTTTTGAACAGATTGATCTTCTGTAAATAGTTTAATTAGTTTTGTGAGAATAAGCCATTCGAACAATAATTTCTCTTCGACTGACAATCCTTGCTCTTTTCCGATTTGTACGATTTTATTAAATTCTAAATCTCTGGTTTTTATAAAATCACAAAATGCATTTGGAGTATTCGCAGCAGAAAAAAAAATATATTCTGCTATGGCTGATTTTCCTGCACCCTTTCGTCCAGTGATAATAAATTTTTCACTATCCAAATCTGGAAATACATTCAGATAGTCGCCAAATATTTCACCAAGTTTTATTTTGGAATTATACGTTGTTTCTCCTTCAGCTTCAGGTGTCCCTATAAAGAAATTTCTAGTTGTTCCTTTTTCATACAATTCTTCACCTGCTAGTTTTCTTAAAAAACTCATTGATTTATTATTTAGTCTAATTAACCCCTAAAACATTTCATTTTCCTTTTGTTTTATAACAAATAATTTCTTCACATCAACATTCAATCCCTCTGCAATATCTAATAGCGTAGAAAACATAAAATTTTCCTTTCCATTCTCTATCAAACTTATTTTTGTTCGATCACCAGAGAATTTATCAGCTAACTGCTGTTGGGTTAACTTTGCCTTTTTCCTGTAAGTTCTAATATTTGAACCTACAATACTGAATATTTTCTCGTGTTTTTCCATCTTTTGAAAAAATATTTTGTTGGACTATTGCAACATTTATTAATTATTATTATATTTGTTATCAGTTATTTATAGCGACAAATAGAGTTGGGTAAACCCAGCTTTAACGATGTCTCTCATGAGTGAAAACCGTCAAAATTTCCGCATGAGCTGATCGTAAGTTCGCCGTATCTATTGAGTTTTGCTATCTTCGTGATACCTTATTCAATAGGGCGGACTTCATATTAGCCTTTTGCGGAATTCAGATTCTTCTGAATGGTTCTTGACGGTACCTCACTCGAAAGCTTTGAAGTTCGCCCTATTGGTTTCTGCCAATCTGGTTGTTCATCTGCTTTAAATGAGCCTGCATCGTTTTACATAAAACAAACGTTTATGAAAACGAACCAATTAAGCGCCATCAAACCCTACAGCTTCTTAAAAGAAGTGGCACAAAATCATTCCCTCCAAAATTTGTTAAAGAACATTATTTGTTCTCCATCCTAATGTTTGCCAGAAATTCCAGGTAAAAAAACGCCCTAAATAAAAAGGGAGTATGCGGGCGATCGCATACCCGATTTGAGGAGGGGTTAATTTAAACTGGTACCAGCCCCGTGATGATTAGGCACAGGTGTATACTAGGGTGTTTCGCGATTCCAAGGTAAGCATCTTTTTTCTAATGTTTATTACGGTTTACCGTAAAGTATACAGAAATGTATGCTTGGGGCTGTTTATTGCTTTGATTTTTATCAACACTTAATTTTTAACCCCCTTTACGATGAAGCCAGCCAATCATTATCCATTCAACAGGCTCTTCGCATTAAAACCGAAGCAGCCTGTGTAGTCCAAGCGATCAAGGGCAGGAATTACGAGTTAATGGTTCTTTAATAATAACCTGCCCTTGGTTTTTTGCTGTGGTGGATTTCTCGAATGAGATTGCCTCGGCTCGCTCCTACCTATGCCTCGCAATGACGATCATGGATAGCGGAATTATCGCGACACAGCAAAAAGTTAACGATGGATGCGATGCGCCATGAGCTCCCTCTCTTAAAGGAGCGGGCGGGGGCTGAGGTTTTTTCTGATCAACCTGCGCTCTTTTTTATCAACCAAACAAAAAACTAAACATGAAAAAAATAATACTTTTTACTGTAATGGCCATGCTATGCCTGAACTTTTGGGCAAAGGCACAAAGTAAGATCATGCCCTTAAGGGTTGGAGACAGGCTGCCTAAAGCAATCTGGGATATGCCGGTTGAATGCTACCGAAACGGAAAATACAGCACTGAGACATTAAGGCAGTATAAAGGCAAGATCATTCTGCTCGACTTTTGGGCAAGCTGGTGCACCAATTGCATTGAAGGTTTCCCAAAGATTAAAATACTAAAACAAATTTTTGGAGATACATTACAGGTACTCCTGATCAATTCGACAGGCAGCGGTGAAACCCATGCAAAAATTGAAAACGTTTACCAATCCAATGTAGCTGCATTAGAAGATGTACCAACCTTAGTGAATGATACATTAATGAAAAAGCTGATTCCCCATGCAGTATTGCCTAGTTATGCATTTATTAACAGTGAAGGCCAGCTATGTGCGCTTACCACAACCGAAGCAAGTAACGAAGCTAATATTCAGGGATTAATAGAAAGGCGTTTGAAACTCTCAGAAATGCGGAAAAAGAGTCAGGAGCTGAAAAAGAAAGGAGCAAACTGATATGAAAGCACTACTATTTATCCTCATTAGCTTGGTCGTATGCATTGGAGCGAAGGCCCAGGTTTTAACCGGAAAGGTAACCGATGAGAAAGGATTACCCTTGAGTAAAGCCATTGTTAAAATACCTGATTTAACAATCACTACACTAACAGATGAGGCTGGGGTATTCCTGGTTAAACTACCCAAAGGCGATTACAAAATTCATATTTCTTTTATGGGATATCAGCAACAGGATATCTTAATTAAAATTCCGCTATCCGCAGCGTTAGCGATTAGATTAGTTCCATTGCTGCAGCAACTGGAAGAAGTTACGGTAAGTACGGGCTATCAGCAAATCGGGAAAGAAAGAAGTACAGGTTCATTTTCGATGGTAAATCAACAACAAATCAATCAAAGTGTGCGGCCAGATATATTGGGTAGGCTGGATGGTATTACAAGCAGCCTGTTAGTTGATAAAAGAGCTGCAGATGGTATAACCTACCAAATCCGAGGTTTAGGTTCGCTATCACTATCAGGCAGAATGCCGCTCATTGTTCTGGATAATTTTCCATATGAAGGCGATATCAACAATATAAATCCAAATGACATTGAAAGTGTAACGGTGCTTAAAGATGCTGCCGCAGCATCAATCTGGGGAGCAAGGGCAGGAAACGGTGTGATTGTGCTAACCAGTAAAAAGGCCAGAACTGGTGAGCGCTTACAGATTGATTTTAATGGAAGCCTAAGCGTACAAAATAAACCAAATTTATATGCTGCTAACCAGTTAAGTCCGGCAGAAACAGTCGATTTAGAAACCTATCTCTTTGCTCAGGGATATTATGATGCGCTGTTTGATGATGCAGGCCGCCCAGCCATTCCGGCTGTTGCAGAGTTATTGCATGCTAACCAGACGGGTGGGCTTAGCATAGCAGATTTAAAAAATAAGCTGGCGGTTTTTAAACAGCAGGATGTTCGTGCCGATCTGTTGAAGTATGTGTACCGTAGGGCAGTTGCGCAACAATATGCGCTAAGCTTTGCAGGAAGCACCGGAGTTTTAAATTACCGTTTATCCGCAGGGGCAGATGCTAACCGGTCTAACCTGGTTGGCGATGAGCAGAAACGCTATACCCTGCGGTCAGACAATACGGTAAACCTAAGTTCGGGATGGAAATTAATGGCCGGTATTTCAATAACAGATAGCAAAGCAGCCAATAACAGTCAGGGAGGTTATGGCGCTTTCCGCTCCTCACGCAGTGGCTTATCTGCATACGGGAAACTAGCCGATGAAAATGGAAATGCGCTTCCCGTTGATATTTATTACCGAAGTATATTTACGGACACGGTAGGTAATGGGAAACTATTGGATTGGAAGTACCGTCCCTTGGATGAGTTGGCCAACAGCAATAAAGAAACCAGCTTATTTGACGTTTTAATCAACTTAGGTAGCACTTATCGGATAAACAGCTGGCTTACTGCCGATGTAAAATACCAATATCAGCATAGCCAGCAAAACCTGTCCGAATATTTTAACCAGAACACCTACTTTGCCAGGGATTTAATTAACCGTTTTACACAAGTAAGTACTGGTATTACTTACAACTTACCAAAGGGCGGCATATTCAGAAACAGCAATACGGCGAAGGAAAGCCAATCCTTAAGAGCTCAGTTAAATGTTCAAAAAAGCTGGGATAGACATGAATTAACTGCCATTTTTGGTGCTGAAAGGAGAGAAACCCATCAGCAAAATGATAACGCTTTGCTTTATGGTTATGATCCTGAAACCCTGAATAGTATAGCTGTTAATTATGCGATGCAATATCCAAGCTATGGCGGTTTAAGCGGAAACACTTATATCCCTGCTGCGGCACTTCCCGGCAAAACTGTCAATCGCTTTGTTTCCGTTTATGCCAATGCGGCTTATACTTTTAACAACCGCTATACACTTTCCGGAAGCATTCGTAAAGATGCATCAAATCTGTTTGGCGTAAAAACCAATCAGCGCTGGGTGCCGCTTTGGTCGGCAGGGGCACTTTGGCATATCAATCAGGAAAATTTTTATAAAGCAGACTGGCTTCCGGTCCTTTCGGTACGCTTATCGTATGGGTTTAATGGCAACATCGATCCCAATGCCTCGGCCTTGACTAAGATTACTTACACAGCAGCAGCAAGTTCTCCGATTAATCAAAATGCGGTAAGTGTTACGGCACCACCCAACCCTTCTCTGAGATGGGAACAGACAGAACAGCTGAATGCAGGACTTGACTTTGGTTTTAAAAAGAATAGAATTTCGGGAAGCATAGAGGTATTTTCAAAATATGCTTTTGATTTAATGAACAGTGTATATAACGATCCGACTTCAGGATTTAGTTACCTGAACCTAAATTCTGCTGCAATTAAAACCGAAGGGCTTGACGTAGTATTAAACAGCAGGAATATTGAAGGTGATTTTAACTGGCAAAGCAATTTGCTGCTCAGCTATGTACATTATAAAGTGGTGGGCAATGCCGATCCTTTCAATACGGACGGACTTATTACCGATGGAACAATTGTATTTCCGATACTGGGTTATAATCCCTATGAGATCGTGAGTTATAAGTGGGCAGGTTTAAATGCGCAAACGGGAGCCCCACAGGGTTATGTTAAGGGTGTAATCAGTAGTGATTATGATGCTATTGCATTGAACCCGATCAGTGAGCAGGTGGTTCATGGGTCGGCAGTGCCCCCGCTGTTCGGTAATGTAAGAAACACTTTCAGCTGGAAAATGTTAAGCCTCGCTTTTAACATCCGGTATAAATTTGGATACTACTTCAGGCGTCCGTCTTTAAATTATACTTCTCTTTTTGCCAATAGCAATGGCTATTCGGAATACAATAACAGGTGGCAGAAGCCCGGCGATGAGCTCCTGACCAATGTACCTGCATTGGTTTACCCCGCCAATGCGATGCGTGATAATTTCTATAACAATGCAGCTATCAATGTAGAAAAGGCAGACCATATCCGTCTGGAAGATATAAATCTGAGCTATCACTGGAAGCCAAAGTCGAACAGGTTATTTAAGCAAGCTAGCTTTTATTTATACAGCAACCAACTCAATTTTATAATCTGGAGAGCGAACGATTTAAAGCTGGACCCGGATGTAATTTATCAGGCAAGGAACAGCATCAATATTGCCGCTGGATTAAAACTAACCCTTTAAAAGAAAATCATGAAGAATATATATTTAACATTGCTTTTGGTTGTACTGTGCTGTAGCACTTTGAACTTTGGCTGTAAGAAATATCTTGCAGAAAAGCCAGATAAACGCATATCTACTCCTGATAAGCTGACTGATCTGCAAGGCATACTGAGTGGCTATGCGCTGATGAATGCACAATACCCGTCGGCCGGAGAGATCAGTGCAGACGATTACTACCTTACTGATGCAAGCTGGAGCTCTGCCGCAGAAAAACAACGTAATTTTTATCTCTGGCAAAAATACGATAACATGGCTACCGATTGGACCAGCCCCTATAAATGTATTTTTAATGCAAACCTGATCATGGAAACCATTCCAACACTAAATATTTCCATTAACGAAGAAAAGGATGCACAAATTTTGAAGGGCCAGGCACTTTTTATCAGGTCGTTTTATCATTACGCCCTCGCCCAGTTATTTGCTCCGGCATACCATCCTGAGGAAGCTACGAAAACTTTGGGGATTCCGTTAAAGCTGGTAACGGATGTAGAAGCGCCATCGGTTCGCATGTCAGTTGCTGAAAATTATAAGCAGATACTAAAAGATGCCATGCAGAGTGTGCCACTCTTACCCGAGGCGGCACAGGCAAAATACCTGCCTTCAAGGCCTGCTGCTTATGCACACCTGGCCAGGATTAACCTGATGATGGGTAATTTTAAAGCAGCTGAATTATTTGCCGATTCCTGTCTGCAACTGAACAAAACATTAATGGATTACAATACAATCAGCACCACTTCTGCCATCCCTTTTGTACAGTTTAACAATGAAGTGCTGTACGATTGCAGATCTGCAGCACCTGCCATACTCGCCCAAACCAGGGCGAGAATTGAGCCTGAAGTATGGAATGCTTATGCCGATAACGATTTAAGGAAAGCGATATTTTTTAAGAAGAATACGGATGCCAGTTATGCCTTTAAAGGGAATTATACAGGCCTGAATACGGCTGCAATCTTTAGCGGTTTAGCAGTTGATGAAGTTTTATTAACAAGGGCAGAATGTAGGGTGCGTAACGGAAAAGTAACAGAAGGAATGGCAGACCTTAACACACTGTTAAAGCAACGCTATAAAACGGGTAGTTTTATTCCGTTATCCATCCAGAGCAGTGCGGTGGCGTTAAACACCATACTTACCGAGCGAAGGAAGGAATTGTTATTTAGAAATGTGAGGTGGAGCGACTTGAGAAGGCTGAACCTCGAACCTGTTTTCGCTAAAACATTAACGCGAACCATTAAACAGGTAGTTTATAGGTTAAAGCCAAATGATGAGCGATATGTATTTCAAATTGACAGAACGGCAATTTTATTAAGCGGGATGCCACAGAACCCTTAAGATAAACGAAAGCGGCGGCTTTTAACCACCGCCGCTTGCTTTTAGTTTTTCATCAGGATATTTTCTGAAATGGCTTCATCTGCCTGTTCAGATGCCCATAGATCACCTTTTACAGCATTAAATTCTGCTGCACTTGGCTGCGACAAAGAACCATTATCTGTAGGAAGAAAAACGCCACAGACATTGATACCATCATTACAGCTTAAATCATCAATGCGCTCATAGTTCGCCGGCGATTGAATTTGTGCCTGTGTGTAAGTGGTTAATTTATACCTGTAGAAATGACCTACTCTTGAGCCATTTGCCGTAGTAAATGCCGAGCCGGCAAATACCAGTACTAAACCAAAAGCGGCAGCCATCAGGCCTTTGCTTAAATTTTTAAATGTAGTTTTCATGTTTAAGGGAATGCTTTGTTGCGTTTGAAAAAGCATACGAAAAAGTTGAGGAGTAAAATGTTCCTGCATAACAGGAAACCGGATTTAATTGTCACCTGAAAAAGGCCTTGCCCTTTCAGGTATTTGTTTCGTTATACTTCCGCTACCTCCTTTCTTAAGGTAAAAAGATGTACACCATAACCATTTAACAATAAAAAAACGAGATTAAACATCAGATGAGCAGGCCAGTTTAAAAGCTGAAGTACCCCGCCGCAGGCGCAGGGTGTTTGCTCAAAGAAACCTGCAAGCATTAAAATAATGTAAGCGGTAAAAATCAGGAGCAACAACAGGGAAAAAGTTAAACCAGCCTTAGCGGTTACAGGTATAATAATCAGGCCGGCAACAAGAAATTCAGTTGCTGGTAAGAGCCAAACCAACACGGCCGACCAGCTTGCCGGAAAAGGTTGCTGGTTAAGCTGGTGCTTAAACATGGCAA
>Ga0308164_10002299_pt1 | contig 19413 bp, 18 predicted proteins | sample PhyTR2_FD_201031 | JGI IMG/M metagenome (GOLD analysis project Ga0308164, IMG submission 201031) | Phyllosphere microbial communities from UC Gill Tract Community Farm, Albany, California, United States - DLSLT.R2 | ecosystem: Host-associated > Plants > Phyllosphere > Unclassified | place: USA... | reverse complement strand
GCTGGCGTCGACGATCGACCGCAGCTGGAAGAGCTACCTGTTGGCCATCGTGGCAGCGGAGTACGTGTTGCGCGTGCTGCCGCGTGGCACGCACCAGTGGCGCCGCTTCGTCACACCCGCCGAGCTGTCAGCCGCCGCCACCGGTGCCGGGCTGCAGCGGATCGACCTGCGCGGCATGCGTTACCTGCCGGTGTTGCATCGGGCCTCATGGTGCAGCGATACGAGCGTGAACTATCTGGCGACCTTTGCCCGGCCGGCCTTGCCGGAACCGCTGGCGAACGTCGGCTGATGTTCATCGGGCAGCGTGCCCGTACACTTCAGGCCGCTGCTCGACGCCTTCGACGGGTTTGTCGCACAACAAGCGGCCTACGTGCGCGCTTGAATTTGGCGGGGTAGCGGCGTAATATACTGTATAAACATACAGTATGGGGCGGCGGCCATGACCGACACCGATGACACCATCCGCCGCGGGCGGGCAGAAGAGCACATCATGCTGGCGGCGCCGCGCGTTGCACGCAAGGGGCGTGGTGCGGTGTCGAACCTGCAGGGACGCTACGAGTTGAAAGGCAGGGAGCGTTTCGATGACGGCTGGTTTGATGAGGCTGCTGAATCCGGCGATCAACCAGCCGCGTTCAAGACCGTGGTCACCGACGAGTTCGCCAAGACTATCCTGTCGCGCAACACGTCGCCCGATATTCCGTTCAGCGTGTCGCTCAATCCCTACCGCGGCTGCGAACACGGCTGCATCTACTGCTTCGCGCGCCCCACGCACAGCTATCTCGGCCTGTCGCCGGGCCTCGATTTCGAATCCCGGCTGTTCGCCAAGGTGAACGCCCCCGAACTACTGCGACGCGAGCTTGTCAAACCCGGCTACGTCCCCGAACACATAGCCATCGGCGTCAACACCGACGCCTACCAGCCCTGCGAGCGCGAGCGCCAGATCACGCGCCAAGTACTCGAAGTCCTGTCCGAATGCCGCCATCCTGCGGGCCTGATCACCAAGTCATCGCTGATCGAGCGCGATATTGACCTGCTCGCACCGATGGCGGCAAACAACCTGGCCTGCGCGGCCGTCACCATCACGACGCTCGATGCGCAAATCTCGCGCACGCTCGAACCCCGCGCCGCCGCGCCGATGCGGCGCCTGCGCACGATCCGCACGCTGACCGATGCCGGCATCCCGGTCAGCGTGAGCGTGGCGCCGATCATCCCGTTCGTGACCGAACCCGAGATCGAACGCATTTTGGAGGCCGCGCGCGATGCCGGCGCCGTCGGCGCCCACTACACGGTGCTGCGCCTGCCGCACGAAGTCAATCCGCTGTTTCAAGAGTGGTTGCAGGCGCATTTCCCCGATCGCGCGCAGCGGGTGATGAACCGCATCCGCGAGATGCGCGGCGGGAAGGATTACGACAGCGATTTTGCACGGCGCATGCATGGTGATGGCGTGTGGGCCGATCTGATCCGCCAGCGTTTCGAGAAGGCAGCCGAGCGCTTGGGCATGACGCAATTGCGCGGGCGGTTTGGCCGGCTCGATTCGTCGCAGTTCAGGCGGCCGCTGGTGGTGCCGGCGATGACCCGACGGAGCAGCACACAGGCCGCGGGGCAGCTCGACCTGTTCTGATCGCGGGGCTGAGGGGCAAGTCTTCCGCTTGCACCTGCTTACAACCGCTTAACCGCACACAACGAAGGGACAGCAGAGAATCGGACGATCATAAAGGATACCGATTCATGAAACGATTTAACGCCGCTCTGGCTCTCTGTTTGCTTGCAGGTAGCTGCCAGGCCAGCGAGCCGATTGTTGTCCCAACTGCCGAGTTCGGGGCGCTGCTATCAGCCTACGCGCTGGTGAAAAGCCGGTACGTCGAGGCAGCGGACGACAAGAAACTGCTGGACGGGGCGATCGCCGGTATGCTCGCCTCGCTCGATCCGCACTCTAGCTATCTGGACAAGGACGCGCTTGACGAAGTTCGCAAGGACGATGCTGGCGAGTACACCGGCATTGGCATCAGCGTCGAACTCGATGGCGCCGACATGATTGTCACGGCGGTCACCGCAGACTCGCCCGCGGATCGGGCCGGGATCGAACCGGGCGACACGGTCGCCCCGATCGACGGCGCGACGAAATCAGTGCTTCCCTGGAGTTGCTATTTTCACTTTCGCGCGCAAAAGTGAATAGATCATCCGCGCGGTTCGAAAACGTTTCGCCAGGGCGTTCAAAAACCGTCTGCCGTGCAGACTCCTAGTGTCCTGAATTGGTAGTTCGTTGAATAATAAATGTGGCGAAGTCGGCCTGAGACAAGGTGCAAAGCACAGCAAGGCCGGGCCTTGCGCGCATTTGCGACGCAGTATCAGGGCGACGCTTGCCGCATTTATTCAACGAATCTCTGATTCAGGACACTAGGGAAGCACTGAATTATTCTGGGGGATGGAATTGCCAGTTGAAAAATTCAGTCTGCAAGGCGGAAAATCGAAGCAATAGCGGCCTATTGCGAGAATTTGCAACGCCGTAGGATGGCTCTTTCAACGCCAAGTCCGCCGCCCTGAAATAATCAGTGCTTCCCCAGGGTCCAAGTACGCCGAAAGCGCGCAGGGACGCGGCACAGGCATCGAACGCTTGCCTGGCGGTCTGCTCCTGGCCGGGCGCAATTTTAAAGCGCCGTCATAGCAGTGTCTGGCATCCACAAAAAGGCGGGCACATTCTCGTCATCTAGCCAATACCAATTCACGATATACTAAAGGCCATAAGCCTAACCTTTTAGGTGAAAAGCCTGTTATGTTCATTCACGTCATTCTTTTCCATTGGAGAACCCATGTCCCACGCATTCATTTGTGACGCGCAACGCACTCCTTTTGGCCGCTATGGCGGCGCCCTCGCTGGCGTACGCGCCGATGACCTCGGCGCCATTCCGTTGCGTGCCCTGATGGCCCGCAACGCCCAGGTCAACTGGGAAGCGGTCAGCGACGTCATTTATGGCTGTGCGAACCAGGCCGGCGAAGACAACCGCAATGTGGCGCGCATGGCCAGCCTGCTGGCCGGCTTGCCGGTGAGCGTGCCGGGCGTGACGTTGAACCGCCTGTGCGGCTCCGGCCTGGATGCCGTTGGCACGGCGGCGCGTGCGATCAAGAGCGGCGAAGCGGGGTTGCTCATTGCCGGCGGCGTGGAGAGCATGAGCCGCGCACCGTTCGTCATGGGCAAGGCCGACGGCGCCTTTTCACGCGCGATGAAAATGGAAGACACCACCATGGGCTGGCGCTTCGTGAATGCGCTGATGAAAGCCGAGTATGGCGTCGATTCAATGCCCGAGACAGCCGAGAATGTCGCAGCTGAATTCGGCATCAGCCGCACTGACCAGGACAAGATGGCGTTTGCCAGCCAGACCAAGGCATTGGCGGCGCAGGAGGGCGGAATTTTCGATGCCGAGATCGCACCGGTCACAATTGTGCAAAAGAAGGGCGATCCCATCATCGTCGTGCGCGACGAGCATCCGCGCATGACCAGCATGGAGACGCTGGCCAAGCTGAAACCTGTAGTGCGCCCGGACGGCACCGTCACGGCCGGCAATGCGTCGGGCATCAACGACGGCGCTGCCGCCTTGTTGCTGGCCGACGAAGCCAGTGCCCGCCAGTACGGCCTGACGCCGCGCGCGCGCGTGGTCGGCATGGCTACGGCCGGCGTGGCGCCGCGCATCATGGGCATGGGCCCGGTGCCGGCCACCCTGAAAGTGCTGGCGCTGACTGGCCTTAGCATGTCCGATTTCGACGTCATCGAATTGAACGAAGCATTCGCGGCCCAGGGCCTGGCCGTGCTGCGCCAACTAGGCGTACAGAGTGACGATCCACGCGTCAACCCGAACGGCGGCGCCATCGCGCTGGGCCACCCGCTGGGCGCCTCAGGTGCGCGCCTGGTGATGGCCGCCGTCAACGAACTGCACCGCCGGCAGGGGCGCTACGCCCTGTGCACGATGTGCATCGGCGTGGGGCAAGGCATTGCCTTAGTGCTGGAACGTGTCTAGGACAAGCCAGCCCGATAACGCTTGACAGGCAGTTTCAAGCGGCCTACAGTCTCCCAAAACCAATAGGTCAGCATATTGACCTTTATAAAGGAGACAGTTTGAAAAAATCAGTTTGTGCGCTGGCCGCCATGGCCGCGCTGTCCAATCTCGCCTCGGCCCAGTCCGGGATCACGATTTCCGGCATGGTCGACATGGGCTTCATCCATGAAATGGGCGGCGCGGTTGGCACCGTCAACAAGATCAGCAGTGGCGTCGAGAAGGGGTCACGCATCGTTATCAAGGGCAAGGAGGACTTGGGCGACGGCAACAGCGCCATCGTCCACCTCGAATCGGGCTTCCAGGCCGACACCGGCGCACTCGGCCAGGGCGGCTTGCTGTTTGGCCGCCAGGCCTATGTCGGGCTGTCCAGCCAGCGCTGGGGCACGCTGACGCTGGGACGCCAGTACACCCCGAACTACCTGATCATGGCCGGCGTGGCCGACCCGTTCGCCGCCGGCCTGGCCGGGGCGTTTTCCAGCATCTTCGCCAACTCCGGCGCGCGCGTGAACAATTCCGTCAAATACGTAACGCCACGGGTCAATGGCGTGTTCGCAGAAGTGCTGTATGGCGCCGGTGAAGTGGTGGGCGACAAAAATGCCGGCAGCGCGGCCGGCGCGGCGCTGGGTTACTCGCAAGGCAAGCTCAATGCGCGCCTAGGCTACGCCTGGCGCGACAACGATACGCCCGCGCTCAAAGACCGCGGCTCGGCGCGCAACGCCGTGTTTGCCTTCAACTACGATTTCGACATCGTCAAAATGTTTTTCGCGTACGGCGTCAACCGCGGTCTGAACAGTGCCCAGTTGCCGAACGCGAACGCGTATGGCTACGCGGTCGCTCCGGTGCTCAGCGTTGCCAGCAACGATGTGCTGCTCGGCGCGACCGTCCCGTATCAAGGCGGCCGCATCATCGTCACCGCCGTGCGCAAGGACGACCGCAGCGCGAACAACCAGGACGCCATGCTGCTGGCACTCGGATACTCTTATAGCCTGTCCAAGCGCACCGACCTGTATGTCTCCTACGGCCATATCGACAACCGCAACGGCGCCGGCTACACCGTCAACGCCGCGATCGACATTGGATCCGGTAACCGCGCTGTCAACCTTGGCATGCGCCACATCTTCTGATCTGATCACCATGAATATTATCTCCGCCACCGTACTGCCCTGCACCCAGGCCCTCTCCGACCCCAGCTGGAAGTTCGCCCGCGCCACCGTGCCGCGCCTGGAAGGCTGGACCGTCCGCCTCGAAGACGAGAACGGCAATGTCGGCCTGGGCTATGGCCATGCCATTCCTGCCATCACCGACGTGGGCGCCGGCGTCAAGGCCGCGCTGGACTTCCTGCTGCCGGCGCTGGTGGGGCAGCCAGCATCGGGTTTGGGGCAACTCATGCTCGAGGTCGATGCCCGCCTGAACTTCGCCAACTCGGCCAAGGCGGCCATCGACATGGCGTTGCACGACCTGCTGGCGCGCCAGCTCGGCGTGCCGTTACACGTGCTGCTCGGCGGCGCGCTGCGTACCAGCGTGCTGCAGGCGCGCATCCTGCCGATCAAGGCGCCGCTGGAAATGGCGGCGCATGCGGCCACGCTGACCGGGCAGGGCTACCGCCAGCTCAAACTCAAACTCTCCGGCGACATCGCCCTGGACGTGGCGCGCGTGGCCGAAGTGCGTGCCGCGGTCGGGCCCGATGTCGTCATGACGCTCGACCCAAACCAGTCGTACCGCGCCAAGGAAATGATGGCGGCATTTTCGCGCATGGAGACGCACGGCATCGTGCTCATCGAGCAGCCGGTGCCGACCGCCGACTGGGCCGGCCTGAAGCTGCTCACCGACACGCTGCCGGTCGCGATCGAGGCCGATGAAAGCGCGCTCACCGTGTCCGACGTGCTGCGCCTGGTGAGCGATCGCGTGGTCGACGTGATCAACTTGAAAGTGGCAAAACTGGGCGGCCTGCGCAAGTTCGCCGCCGCAGTGGCCATTTGCGAGACCGGCAACGTAGCCTGCCGTGTGGGCGCCACCTTCGGACCGGCATTGCTGCAGGCGCATGCCCTGCACGCTGCCGCCTGCATCGCCAGCCTGCCGTACGGCTGCGAACTGGCCGAACACCAGCACCTGTGCGACGACCCGTTTACGGCGTTGCCGGTGATCGATGGCGCGGTCCACCTTCCGGAAAGCAGTGGCTGCGGGGTGACGTATGCGTAACCTGCAATGGGGATGGGTGATGGCGATGATATTGGCAACTGGCGGAGCTCACGCCGCCCGCACCCAGGTACTGGTGCCGCACGACGGCGCGCAGATCGAAGTGATCGTCGACGGCGAGGGCGACGCGGTGGTGCTGCTGCCATCGTCGCAGCGCGGCAGCGACGATTTCGACGCGGTGGCCGAACGCATTGCGGCAGCCGGCCACAAGGTGCTGCGTCCGCAGCCGCGCGGCATCGGCAAGAGCACGGGCAGCCTGGAAAATCTGACCTTGCACGTGCTGGCGGGCGACGTTGCCGCTACCATCCGGGCCCTGGGCGGCGGACGCGCGGTCGTGGTGGGCCATGCGTACGGCCATTACGTGGCGCGCGTGACCGACCTGGATCATCCTGCGCTTGTGCGGGGGGTGGTGATGGCGGCGTCTGGCAGTGCGGGCGCGACGTCAACCCCGACCTTGCCAGCGGCGCTGGATGTGGCGGCCAACGCCAGCCAGCCCGAAGCAGCGCGTCTGGCGGCGTTGCAGCTGGCGTTTTTTGCGCAGGGGAATGCGCCGCGTGAATGGCTCGCTGGCTGGCATCCGGAATTGGCAAAGGCCTATCGCAGCGCGGCCAAGACGCCGGCGCGGTCGATCTGGTGGCCGGTGACGCATGCGCCGGTGCTCGATTTGCAAGCCGCGGAGGATCCGTGGCGGCCCATGGCGAGTCGTAGGGAAGTGGTCGATGCGCTGGGTGCGAAAGCGAGCGTGGTGGTGGTGCCAAAGGCGAGTCACGCCTTGTTTCCGGAGCAGCCGAAGGCGGTGGCGGATGCGATTGTGAAGTGGATTGCGGGGTTGCCGCGCTGATTCGCGTAGCGCCACCCCCACCAAAAACACGTCATCCTCGAGCAGGCGCACTGCTGTCCGGCATATTTTTCTTGACGGTTGCTGAAGGGGGTTCATTCACTGGGTTCATGAGGGTTAACCTCGCATATCTGCTTTTCAGCAGTTTAATGAATGTACGAAAGTTTTAATTGCCACGCCTCGCATCATTACCATCCTGGTGCTTCGGGAGTCTCACGTTCGATACTGGCTGACGCAAACGAAAACCGTTCCGATGCGGTGTTCAGCGATGTAGCGATCCGGCTAATGAACAAGGTTGCTGGCGACGTACGCAAAGAATGCAGGGAGTTGATCACTTGCTCGACTCGACTTCGCTGACACTCAAGGGGGGAGAGCATTGCGCTCGATTTCTCCCAGCAGTACAAGCAGCGCTGGGGAATCGAACTGTTCTTCAAGTGGGTGAAGCAGCATTTGAAGATCAAGCAGTTCTCGGGCCGGCCCGAAAATGCAGTGCGAATCCAAGTGCTGACGTTTAACGCCCCTGAAACACCGGCGTCCGCTTCTCCTTGAACGCCGCCTGCGCTTCCTTCGCATCTTCCGTCAACCCGATCGCCGCCGTCATGTCCTGCTCATACCGGTAGCCGTCGCGCAGGCTCATGTCCTCGATGACGTTGAGCGTATGTTTGCTCATCCGCGTCGACACCGGGCTCTTGGCCGCAATGGTCGCCGCCAGGGCCAGGGCCTGCGGCATCAGGTCGTCGTGCGGCGTGCATGCTTCGACAATACCGAGGCGGTACAGTTCCTCACCGCCGACGCGGTAACCCGTCAGGGCCATCCGGCGCAGGCGCGAGTGGCTGAACAGGCGCATCGCGTGGCTGCAGCCACCGAGCAAACCCACGTCCACTTCCGGCAGGCCCAGCGACGCTTTTTCGGACGCGATCAGGATGTCGCTCGACGCGATCATCGCCAGCCCCGAACCAAGCGCAGCGCCATTGATCGCCGCAATCACGGGCTTGGCGCATTCGCGGATCGCGTGAAAGCATTCGCGCGTACGGCGTGCGTGCGCCATCATGTCGCCCGGGTGTTTGATGTTCTCGGCTCGGCCCTTCAAATCGGCCCCGGCGCAAAAAACTTTGCCTGCGCCGGTCATCACGACCGCGCGGATGTCCGGCGTTTCGGAAATGAGGTCAAGCGCATGCGTCAGTTCATCGTTGAGGATGCGCGTCAGGGCGTTGACCGGTGGACTGTCCAGCGTCAGCACGGCGACGTGGCTTTCGATTGAAAAACGCAGCTGGGTGTAATCGATCATCTTTCGCTCCTTTAATCGGAAAAGCCGTACAGTGCGGCGGGATTGTGAACCAAAATCAGCTGGCGCGTGGTGGTATCCGGGACCCAGCCGGCAAACTGGTCGAGCAGGACACCGACGTCGGGCGATTTCTCGTCCATGCGCACGTAGGGCCAGTCGGAACCCCACAGCAGTCGCGTTGGCGCGGCAGCGACCAGCGCGTCGTGGAACAGGCGGGCGTCGGCATAGCTTGGTGCCTGGGTCGAGACCCGGCACAGCGTTAGCTTGACCCACACGCCGCCATCGCGCACGGCCTGCAATACAACCTGAAACGCTGGATCGTCGATGCCGCGTTCGGTTTTCACGCACGCCATGTGGTCGAGCACGACGTCGATGCCGGCTGCACGGATTTGCGGCAGCAGCGCGGCATAGCTGTCGATCGGCGCCCACAGTTGTGCGTGCAGGCCGACCTTGCGCATCGCTGGCGCCATGGCCAGCAACTGATCGGCGCCAACGCTTCCGGCATACGGAGTGCCGTTTGGGGCCCGCACTTCGACAAAGCGCAGGCCGCGCACCCCACCGTCGTACAGCGCTTGCAGTTCTGCTTCCGACGCCGTGGCGTCGGCCACAGCAATGCCCCGCAGGCGACCATCGCTGGCGGCGATGGCGTCGAGCAGGGCCGATGCATCGGTGCCATACGGTGCCGGTTGTACCAGCACGCCGCGCGCGGCGCCGATGGCGGCGAGCATCGCGCGGTGCAGCGCGGCGGGTGCCAGCGGCGGCGCGTAGCTCGACGCGTGCGCCAGCGGGAAGCGGTCGTACGGACCGAACACGTGGGCGTGGCTGTCGCAGGCGCCGGACGGCAGGGTATGCTGCGGTGCGGTCGGCATGCGCGGGTCGACCGTGTCCATGGGCGCGCTCATGCTGCCGCCGGCAAGGCCGTCAAGGTCGCCGGCGCATTGCCGGCCACCGGATGCAGCGGCGCCACGGCGGCGGCGTCCGGCAGCGGAATGTGGTGCGCGTTGAGCGTCATGGCCACCATCGAGTAGTAACCGACGATCGCCGTCAATTCCACCGTGCCGGCTTCGCCGAATTGACGCAGGACATCCTGGTAGGCCGGTTCGTCGACTACGCCGTGCTGGAGCAACTGGCGCGCGTATTCGTAGACGGCCGCGTCCTGCGCGTCGGCGAAACGCGGCGGTGTGGCGACCAGCAAGGCGTCGATCACGTACTGTGGCAAGCCGGCCACCTGGGCGGCGGCGGCATGGACGTACCACTCCAGCTGGCAGTTCCAGCGTCGGGCCGTGACCAGGATCGCCAGTTCGCTGTGGCGGGCGGAGATGCTGGTGCCGAAACGCAGCAGCGCGCCCATTTTTTGCCAGCGGTCGGCCAGCGCCGGATTATGCAGCGCCGCCCGCAGCGGACCGACCAGCCGGCCACGCGGGCCGGAAATGATGTCGTCATAGACCGCGCGTTGTTCGGCATTCATGGTGTCGGGCGACGGGAAGGAAATACGTGCCATATCGCTCCTTTTTAAATGATGCCGTCGCGGGTCAATTGGGCAATGCGTGCGGCGTCATAGCCGATGCCTGCCAGGACCTCGCCGGTGTGCTGGCCAAGCAGTGGCGGTGCGCGATCGAACGCCAGCTCGGCGTGGGTAAAGCGCATCGGACTGCGGATTTGAGGCACCGTGCCGGCGGTCGGGTGTGGCAGGTCGATCAGCATCTTGCGGTGCTTGACCTGCGTGTCCTCGAACACTTGCGCAATCGTGTTGATCGGGCTGCACGGCACGCCGGCGGCGTCCAGCGCAGTGGCCCAGTCGGCCATCGGGCGCTCCAGGAACAATGCTCCGATCATAGGCAACAGCGCGGCGCGGTTGCGCACGCGCGCGCCGTTGGTGGCAAAACGTTCGTCGAGCGGCCACTCGGGCTGCCCGGCGACTTCACAGAACTTGGCAAACTGCCCGTCATTGCCGACCACCAGGACAATGTGGCCGTCGGCGCAGGCGAACACGTCCTGCGGCTGGATGTTCGGATGCTTGTTGCCGTTCCGCTTGGGAGTTTTGCCGGATACCAAATAGTTCATGCCCTGATTGGCGATCGAGCCGACCATCACGTCGAGCATGCCGATGTCGATGTAGTCGCCCAAGCCTGTTTCGGCCCGGCGGGCCAGTGCTGCCAGCACGGCCACCGACGTGTACATGCCGGTCATCAGGTCGACGATCGGTACACCAACCTTTTGCGGGCCACCGCCAGGCAAGTTGTCCATCTCGCCGGTCACGCTCATCAGGCCACCCATGGCCTGGATCATGAAGTCGTAGGCGGCGTTCTCCGCCTTCGGACCATCCTGGCCGAACCCGGTCACCGAGCAGTAGATGAGACCCGGGTTGATGTCCTTCAGGGTGGCGTAGTCAAGGCCGAACTTGGCCAGCGTGCCGACCTTGTAGTTCTCCAGCAGGATGTCCGAGTCGCGCGCCAGCGCGCGCACGATCTCTTGCCCTTCCGGTGTATTCAGGTCGACGGTGACCGAGCGCTTGCCGCGGTTGGCCGACAGGTAGTAGCCCGATTCACGGGTTTCCTTGCCGTCGGCGTCTTTCAAAAACGGTGGGCCCCAGCTGCGGGTGTCGTCGCCGACTGTCGGGCGTTCGACCTTGATGACGTCGGCGCCGAGATCGGCCAGGACCTGGCCCGACCAGGGGCCGGCCAGGATGCGGGAAAGGTCGAGGACCTTGATGTGGGAAAGCGGACCAGCCATGATGGACTCCTCAATACGGTGAAGATGAATGCTTAGGTTTGTGCGTCGTCCGGCATCGTGGCCAGGCTCGAGGCGCGCTGGACGAAGGTGGCGTGCCACGCGGCCAGGCCTGGGTGGCCGGCGCGCCAATCGAGGTCGGCAAAGCGGTAGTCGAGGTAGGACAGCAGGCAGCCGATGGTGACCTGGCCAATGTCGAATCCCTGCGCCAGTGCGCCGGCTTCCTGCTCGAGGCGGGCCAGGCCGGCATCGATCTTGATCTTGAATGCGGCCAGCCACTCGGGCATTTGTTGTGGCGCGGTTTTCATGCGTTCCTGGCGCCACAGCAGCAGGATGGCCAGCATGCCGTCGCCCAGGGCCTGGCGGCGCAGGGCGAGCCAGCGGGCGTCGCCGGCGGCCGGGAAGAATTTGGCGCCATCGTGCAGCGTGTCGAGGTATTCGCAGACGACGGGCGAGTCGTACAGCGGCAAGCCGTTGTCCATGACCAGCGCCGGGATCTGGCTGATCGGGTTGTCGACCATGATGGCGGCATTCGGCGTGGCCATGGCGGCCACCGAGCGCACGCGCTCGACCTGGGCATCGAGTCCTGTTTCGTGCAGTACGATCATGACTTTGCGCACGAATGGCGAGCGGGGGGACCAGTGAAGTTTCATGCCATTTCCTTTTCTATCAGTGAAAAGCAATGACAATGAGTTCACTCACTGCGCATCACTTGAGTTTAATGTCGAGGCGCACCACGTCGCCCCGGTAAATTCCTTGTCCGACAAACACCAGGCAGCCGTCGTCGTTCACCGCGCTCCTGGCCACATGCGCCACCGGCGCATTGAGCGGCAGTTGCAGCAGTTCGGCCAGTTCCGGGTCGGCCGAACCGAGCGTCAACGTCTGGTGCGCTTCGGCGATCTCCAGTCCGGGCAGTTCTCGCAGGATCCGCATCGAGGTCTTGGTCTCGAACGACTCCGGCGCGATCCGTTCGCACAGGCGCTCGTCGATGAAGACGTCGCCCAAGTAATACGGTTTGCCATTGCGCCAGTGGCGCCGCCGCCAGTGCTGGTAGAACGGCGCCATCGTGCCCAACATCGGGTCTGGTGGATTGGGAGACAGGCGCTCGCGACCCGTCAAAATTTCAATCGTTACGCCATCGGGCGCGATTAGCTGGCCCGACCAGTCCGATGCCACTTCGCACCAGAACTGTTCCTGCGGCTTGCCGATGACGAAGGTGCCTTTGGCGCGGTAGCGCGCGATCAGCTTTTCGTCTTCCAGCAAGTCGAGCGCCTGGCGCACCGTGGCGCGCGCGACCTGGCACTCGGCCGCTAGTTCGTCGACCGTCGGTATCTGCAGGCCGAGCGGCCACTGGCCAGACTCCACCCGGCGCCGGAACAGGCTGGCCAACTGCACGTAGCGCGACGCCGCGCTGCGGCTGAAATCGATGGCGGTAGCAAATGGTGGTTGGGCTGGTTTCATCAGCAATCTCTTTTCTTGGTTAACACCGGATGTTGGTATTATGCCCAATAAACTGATGAACCAGCTCTTTGACTTTTCTGGTTGTCTACGTCCCTATTGCCCCTGGTAGTGCGCAGGCCTTTTCTCAAGGAAAGCACGCATCCCCTCTTTCTGGTCTTCCGAGTCGAACAGCACCTGGAACGCCTTGCGTTCCAGCAGCAGGGCGGTGTCCAGGGGTGCATCCTGGCCCAGTTGGACCACTTCCAAAATGGCGCGCACGGCAAGCGGCGGCATCGCGGCAATCGTCCGTGCCAGGGCCAGCGCCGTGTCCAGCGCCGCGCCCTCCGGACACAGTTCCGATACCAGCCCACAGGCAAACGCATCGCGCGCGGCAATTGGTTCGCCTGTGAGCATCATGCGCAGCGCCTGGTATTTGCCGATGGTGCGCAGCAAGCGCTGCGTGCCGCCAGCGCCCGGCATGATGCCGACCTTGATCTCCGGCTGGCCGAAGCGTGCGCCCTCTGCGGCGACAATCAGGTCGCACGCCAACGCCAGTTCGCAGCCGCCGCCCAGCGCATAGCCTTCGACTGCGGCAATGAGCAGCGTGCGGCAGCCACGCAGCGTGGTAAACACCTGGTTGGTCGCCTCGAGGGTATGGCTGGTGGGCGTCATGCGGGCCATTTCATCGATGTCGGTACCGGCCACAAAGTAACCGCCAGCGCCGGTGATCACGATCACGCTCACCAGGGGATCCGCATCGAGTGCCAGCACGGCATTGGTCAGCAGGTGCTTGACTTCCAGGTTCAGCGCATTGCGCCGGCGCGGACGGTCGATGGTCACGACGGCCACGCCGCCGTCCACCACCTGCCAGGTGACCGGCAGGGCGTCGGCCGTCATGGTGCCACCGCGTGAAATGGCTTGCCGCTCAAGGCGCGGCGGGCCAGTAGTGGCGCGCTGCGGTAGCGGTCTTCGCCATAGCTGGTGGCCAGGTTGACCAGCACCTGCTGGACAAAGGCCGGCCCGATGGCATCGGCCCACGCCAGCGGACCGCGCGGGTAATTGACGCCATTGACCATGGCAAGGTCGCAGTCGGCCGCTCTGGCGATGCCTTGCTGGACCACGTCGGCCGCTTCATTGGCCAGCATGGCGACGGTACGCATGACCACCAGCCCCGGCACGTCGTCGATTACGACGACTTGCTTGCCCAGCGCCTGAAAGAAACCGCAAACTTTCTCTTGCGTGCCGAGTGGAGCCAGGTCGGAAACGGCGACGGCGACGGCGCCCGCCGTTGCGTAGTCGCACGCCAGGTCGAACACGGCAGCCAGGTCGCCCTGCATGGCGGAGCGGCCATCGGTCAACGCCAGGGCCAGATCGTCGATGTGCCACAGTGCCGGGCCCGCAGCCGGGTAGTGGCGCACGGCGAGGCCAGCGGCGCGCGCCAGTTCCAGCAACGGCGCAGTGACGCCCAGTGTCCCTTCGACCACGATGTTCGCGGGCGGGGCGGCCGCTGGCGCAAATCTCATAACCGGCTTGGTGGCGTCAATTCCGTACGCATAAAAGCCGCTGCCGCTTTTCTTGCCGAGCCAACCCGCATCGACCAGTTCCTTTTGCAGCAGCGACGGCTTATAGCGGGGGTCCTGATACATCGCGTCGTAGACCGATTTGGTGACGGCGTAATTGACATCGTGGCCGATCAGGTCCATCAGTTCGAATGCGCCCATTTTGAAGCCGCCGCAGTCGCGCAGGATGGCGTCGATCGTGGTCACGTCGGCGGCGCAGTCGCTCAGCAGGCGCAGCGCTTCACCATAAAACGGGCGCGCCACGCGGTTGACGATGAAGCCGGGCGTCGACGCGCAGCGCACCGGAATTTTTTTCCAGGCCAGGGCGGTAGCGAACAGCGTGTCGACCACCGCTGGCGACGTGGCCTTGCCCTGGATGATCTCCACCAGGGGCAGCACCGGCGCCGGATTGAAGAAGTGCATGCCGGCCACCTGGCCCGGGCGCTTGAGGCGTGCCGCCAGCGCGGTGACCGACAGCGACGAGGTGTTCGTCGCGATGATCGCGTGTTCGCCCAGCAGCGCTTCTACCTCGGCCAGCACGGTGGCCTTAATGTCGATGTTCTCTACGATCGCTTCGATCACCAGCGCGGCACCGGCCAGGTCAGCCAGCGTGATGCCGGCCTGCAGGCGATCCATGCGGTCCAGGTGCGTGGCGCTGTCGATCTTGCCTTTTTCGAGCAGCTTGCGGTAGGTGGCGTCGATCGACGCGATGCCGCGTGCCACGGCGGTGGGCGCCGCGTCGTACAGCACGACGCGATGGCCGGCGTTCAGTGCCACCTGGACGATGCCGCTTCCCATGGCGCCGGCGCCGATGACGCCGATCAGGTCTTGCGAGGTTAAAGCGGTCATGACAAATTCCGATACAAAAACAGGCGTGGGACTCAGGCTGAGCGCGGCTTGGCCAGTTCGTCGGCCTTGATGCCGAACACGATGGAGAAGGCGCCAATGAGCATCAATGCGGCAAAGTAGTACTGGCCCATCGACAGGCTGCCAGTAGTGGCCGACAGCCAGCCCACCAGCATCGGGCTGAACACGCTGCCGACGCCGGCGAAGGTGGAGAGCAGGGCGATGCCGCCGGCAGCTGCTTTACCGGTCAGGAACGACGACGGCAAGGTCCAGAACGGGCCGGTCAGGCCGAGCGTGCCGGCCGTGGCGAGGGAAACCATCAACAACGCCAGCGGCGCATTGGTCTGCACCGACGGCAGTGTGGCCCAGCCGATGGCGGCCACCAGGGCCGGAATGGCCACGTGCCAGCGGCGCTCGCCGGTCTTGTCGGAGTGTCGGGCATTGAGGTACTGGACCACCAGGGCCACGAGGAACGGCACCACCGACAGCGCGCCGATCGTCATCACGTTCTCGATGCCCGATTTGCGGATGATGGTCGGCAGCCAGAAGAACACGCCGCCGGTACTGACCAGGACTGCCACGCCCATGCTGGAGAGCCAGTACAGCTTCGGGTTGCGCAGCGCGCTGAGGAACGCGTGGTCGGCGGCGTCCTTCTTCTTGCCGCCGCCGCTGGCGGCCAGGTCTTCGGCGATGATGGTTTTCTGGGCCGGCGTGAGCCATTTGGCGCTCGCCGGGCCGTCCTGCAGGTAGAAGTATGCGACGACGCCGAGCAGGATGGCGGGCGAGCCTTCGATGATGAACATCCACTGCCAGCCCTTCATGCCGGCCACGCCTTCGAAGGCATGCATGATCCAGCCCGACAGCGGACCGCCGATCATGCCGGCCAGCGGAATCGAAGCGGTGAACAGGGCGTTGAAGCGCGCGCGGCGGTTCAGCGGCACCCAGTAGGTGAGGTACAGCAGCATGCCCGGGAACATGCCGGCTTCGGCGGCGCCGAGCAGGAAGCGCATGATGTAAAAATGGTTCGCGGTCAGCATGAAGGCCATGCATGTCGAGACGATACCCCACAGGACCATGATGCGCAGCAGGGTACGGCGCACGCCGTGCTTGTGCAGGACCATGTTGCTAGGGAGTTCGAACAGGATGTAGCCGACATAGAAAATGCCGGCGCCGATGCCGTAGATGGCGTCGTTAAAGCCGAGGTCGGCAACGAAATGCAGTTTGGCGAAGCCGATGTTTGCGCGGTCGATGAACGACACGATGTAGCACAGCATCATGAACGGCATGATGCGCCACAGCACCTTTCGATAAGTGGCGTCGGCCTCCTGGTCGCGCAGTGTCGCGTTAGGGGGCGCGCTGCCAGGCTGCGTGCGCGCGGAAAATTCGGCAATCGACATGGGTGTCTCCAGAGGGTGGATTTTTATTATTGTGAGGTTGTCCGCGGATCGATCGACACCATGCTTTGCTCCGGCGCCGATCGTTGCGGTTTAAAGGAGTATAGGTCAGCTTTATGTACTAATCAAGCATTGTTCAGATGCTGTGGCGCGCCCCGTATGTCAGGGTAGATGTCGTCACTGAATCACTTTAATCCATCCGGGGCGGAGCAAAGACGAGCAGGGAATCGCTATCAGCAGAACGCAAGGAAACCATCCTTCGGCAAATGATGCCGCCACAGAACAGGGCACGGCGCCCGGCACGCGTACCTTCGGCAAGGGCTCGATCCGGAGCATCTTTCCGCTGGCCGCCGACAGTGCCGTCAAGCTCACGGTGGCGCGCTACTTCACGCCCAATGGCAACGAAATCCAGGCGCGCGGGATCACACCGGACGTGATCGTGGCGCCCGACCGCGCTCGCAACGATGCGACGAGGCTGGTATTGCACGAGGAAGATCTGGCGCAGCATTTCGATGCCACGTTGCCTGAAGAAGAGGCGCCGTCCTCCAAACGCGCTAAAGTCGAGAGCACGCGCATGTTCGGCACGCGCGACGACAAGGCGCTGGCCGCCGCAGTCACGTTGCTCGGGTCGGGCCATGGACAGTCTCCTCGCGCCGGCAGTTTGCTGGGAGCACTCGCCCCCAGCATGAAGCGACTCGGCGCTGCACTGAAGTCGTTCCAAGCCACCCGGTAAGTTTGGGTAAAGCGCCACCACAGAAGCACGCCGCCCGCTTATATTTCTCATGGTTCTTTCTCAACATGAGTTTCGCATGCCAATTCAATCAAATTCCTCGCGCTTCCTGCGCGCCTGCGTGCTGGTGCTTGCCATGTCTGGTGCCGGTTCCGCAGTTGCCGTACCGCTGACCGATCTGCGCGCCGAAGATCTGCTGCCGATGGCAGGCGCACTGAAGAAGACGCTCGACCTGAGCCCCAATCAGGAAACCTTATGGAGCAAGGCGGAAGCGAAGTCTCGCGTCATGTTGCGCGATCGCTCCAGACGCCGCGCAGCACTGCAGGAGTGGGCCAGTACGTCACTGGCCGGTCCGGACATCGACCTGCGCATACTGGACCAGGCGACCGAAACGGAAATCGCGACCGCAAACGCCGAAGACCGGCAACTGCGCGCGCTGTGGCTCGATGTGAACGATGGGCTCGATGATACTCAGCGCCGCCGGATCGTCGGCCTGCTGGGCGAGCAACTGATGCGCGTGGTGCCCGACGGCAGCCAGGGCGGCGGCGCACCGGGTGGGCAACGTGACGAGCAGAACCGGAGAGGTGGGCCCGGCAACGGGCGTGGCATTGGATCGGGGCCTGGCGGGATGGGCGGGCCGGGCGGTGCTTCATTAAATTTCGGTGGCTGATCGAGCGTCGAACACATTGCCCCATCGCCAAGTTAAGATGCAACATTGACAGCCACGCCTACCCGCGTGCCGTCCAGTCGCATCTTAAAAGAATCCATGACCACAACCGTGACACCAGGGCAGGACGACCTTTCCGGCGGCAGCGCGATCAACAATCGTACCGCCGCCGTGTCGGTTGAGCATGGCTTGCAACTGGCCGGCACCGGCACCTTCCAGTACCGTATCTTCATGATCTTCGGCCTGGTATGGATGGCCGACGCAATGCAGGTGCTGTCGATCGGCTTCTCCGCGCCGTCGATCGCCAGGACGTTCGGCATCACCATGCCGCAGGCGCTGCAAACCGGCACGGTCTTCTTCATAGGCATGCTGATTGGCGCCTTTGTGTTCGGCCGCCTGGCCGACCGCATCGGGCGCCGACCGGTCCTCTTGATGGCGGTGGTCATCGATGCCTGCTTCGGTGTGGCCTCGGCCTTCGCGCCGGACTTCACGTGGCTGCTGGTACTGCGCTTCATGACGGGCATTGGCGTGGGCGCCACGCTGCCGGTCGACTATACGATGATGGCCGAATTCCTGCCGAGCGATCGTCGCGGCCGCTGGCTGGTGCTGCTCGAGTCGTTCTGGGCCATCGGCACCATCCTGCTGGCCGTGCTGGCGCTGTACGCCGTAAGTTGGGGAAACGATGCCTGGCGCGTGATCTTCTTCGTGACCGGCCTGCCGGCGCTGATCGGCCTGGTGCTGCGCTGGTATGTGCCAGAGTCGCCCATGTTCCTCAACCGCAGCGGCAAGTCGGAGCAAGCGCGGGCGGTATTGCAGCGCGTCGCCAGGACCAATGGCCGCGATGTCACCATCCCGGCGCTGCAGCCTGACGTGCCGGCAAGGACCACGATTCTATTGCTGTTCAAGGGCAAACTGCGCCGCCGCAGCATCGCGCTGTTCGTCGCCTGGGGCCTGATTTCGGTGGCGTATTACGGCGTGTTCGTCTATCTGCCGGTCAAGCTCAGCGCGGAAGGCTTCGGTTTCATGCGCGGGCAGGAATTCCTGATCCTGCTGGCGCTGGTGCAACTGCCGGGCTTTGCCCTGTCGGCGTATGGCGTTGAACAGTGGGGCCGCAAGCCGACACTGGTGGGTTTCCTGCTGCTCAGCGCGGCAGGTTGCCTGTGCTATAGCCTCGGCAGTGCGCCGGCGGTGGTGATCGGTTCGACTCTCTTGATGAGCTTTGCGCTGCTCGGCACCTGGGGCGCGCTGTATGCCTTCACGCCCGAAGTCTATCCGACCAATCTGCGCGCCAGTGGCATGGGCATGGCCGGCGCCGTGGCGCGCTTCGGTGGCCTGTTCGCACCGATGATCATCACGCCGGTGATGGCGACGCAATTCACGCTGTCGTTGCTGATGCTGTCCGGTTTCCTGCTGGTGGGGGCGGTGGCGATCCTCTGTGTCGACCTGGAGTCCCGCAACCGCGCACTGGAGTGACTAGGCCAGCGCCGACTCGCGCTGCGTAACGCCCAGCGCCGCCAGGTGCCGCTCGATCTCGAACACGTGCGCATCGGGTTTGCCCAGCGCGCGCAATGACCGGGCCAGGCCCAGCAGGTACTCGCTGTTCGGGCCGCTCGGGCCGCGCGCCGTGGCGATCTGGCGCGCAATCGCGTGCTCGTCGGCCGGGCCCAGATACGCCG
>Ga0308164_10002297_pt1 | contig 19417 bp, 18 predicted proteins | sample PhyTR2_FD_201031 | JGI IMG/M metagenome (GOLD analysis project Ga0308164, IMG submission 201031) | Phyllosphere microbial communities from UC Gill Tract Community Farm, Albany, California, United States - DLSLT.R2 | ecosystem: Host-associated > Plants > Phyllosphere > Unclassified | place: USA... | reverse complement strand
GGCCTGATCCGATGTCGACCGTCACCGCAGTGCCGCTGCAGCCAACCAAGCGCAGCTACCTCGTCTATCTCTGGGTCGGTATCGCGCTTGCGCTGATCGCCGCGGTTGCGCTGGCGCGTCAGGGTGATGATCCCCTGGCCCGCAATGCGCGCGCGCGGGGCGTGGTCGTTACCGCATCCGGCCTGCAATACAAGGTGATCGCCCCCGGCAAGCCCGGTGCGGCCAAGCCTACCGACGCCGACGTCGCTTTGGTGAATTATGAGGGCAAGCTGCTCAACGGCACGACCTTCGACAAGTCGCAGCAGCCGACGCCGATGCCCGTCACCGGCGTGGTCCCCGGTTTCTCCGAGGCGCTGAAGCTGATGCCGAAGGGGTCGAAGTACCGCTTCTGGATGAAGCCAGCGCTTGGCTATGGCGACAAGGCGAACGGTCCGATCCCAGCGAATTCGACGCTGGTGTTCGACGTCGAGTTGCTCGATTTCCTGCCGCAGAGCGTGGTCCAGCAGATGCAGGCACAGGCGCAGATGGGTCGCGGCGCTCCTGGTGGTATGTCAGGCGGTGCGCCGGGCGGCATGCCCGGTGGCGCGCAGACGCAGCCATCGCAGTAAGCGGAGCAGCGGTATTGAGTCGAACCCGTACCGCGATAGAATATAGGATTTGCAACGCGTCTCGCTTCATTGCGAGGCGCGTTTTGCTTTTAGGCGATGCGTCGCGCCGATTATGCGTGAACTTGCTCGGTCGGCCAGCGGGACAAGCCGTTTGCCGACAAGATGGCTGGCCTGATTCCGTGGAGGATCGGCTGCTCTGGGGCTGCGAGGCTTCCGCAGGGGAGGGCGCGCAGAGTGCCGCGGGCTGATGAGCCCTACAAGGTCGGTGAGTTCAGCCGTCCTTCGGATAACTTGTGCGGCAATACGCTATTGCAGGTATTGTTCGGCGCCCCGCGTCTAAGGCCGATGCCATCTCCTGCTCAGCCATTCTGAGAAAGTGCGGGTTCTAGTCCGCTTTGCACGGAATAGCGCAGCCGGAGCCTACCGGACGCCTTTGCCATCGACGGTATGGAGCAGATCGGGAGCTAAGTTCTAAGCGTGACACGGCGGCACATTGTGCTTCGGCACGCTCTGGCCCGCCTGTCCTCAGAACGGCAGACAAAAAAATAGCGGCCCGAAGACCGCTATTTCTCGAACTAAAGTCGTAAGACTTAGTTGCTGTCCGAGTCGTCGTCGTTGTCTGCAACGATAACGATACCGGCGATAACTGCAGCTGCTGCGAGAACCGCAACGATGATGCCGCCGCCAGCGAGCTCGTTCTTGTCAGCCGAAACCGAACCCGAACGGACCGAATGTGCAACCGACAGATTTGCCGGTGCTGCCATGGCCGGAGCAACTGCCATCGTGGCTGCTGCTGCGGTCAGGAGATACTTCCCAAGACGCATGATGAACTCCCTTTGTGCTCGTCGCGGCAGGCAATGGCATATAACCTTACCCAACGCAACTAAGGCCCTTTGTAACAACGCGAAGAGGATCGCACTGTTGCGGCAGTGCAACACACACTTCCGCTGTTTCTCTATAGCGGAGGCGCGCCACGAAGAAAGCGTTCGCGTGCAAACCACATGATATTCGCGGTGAGACGCGTCAGTTCGTCTTCGGTCCGATCGCGGTGCCGGTCTGGAGCGCCCAAGTTTCCGCGCCTTCCATGCCCAGCGCGGTCAGGCGGCCCGATGCATAGGCGCCGGTGTCGATGCCGATTCGGTGTCCGCGTCGTTCGATCTCGTCGGTCATGGTGTGGCCGTGGACGATCGTCTTTTCCAACGTCGAGCGATGATCGAGGAAGGGATCGCGAATCCACCGCAGGTCCGACGTGCGCTGAAGGTCGAGCGGCGTATCGGGGCGCACGCCTGCATGAACGAACGCGTAGTCGCCAATCACGATCATGTCCTCGAACTTGCGCAGGAATTCGCGGTGTTCGTCTGGAACAAGCGTTTCGAGGCGTTGCACCAGCTCTTCATAGTCGAGTCGCTCATATTCCGCGGCTTCCATGCCGTAGCTCAGCACCGTCTCGCGCCCGCCGATGCGGCAGAACAACCGGAGCGCCTTGGGTTCGCCGTCAAGCGCACCGAGGAAGATCTCCTCGTGATTGCCGAGCAGGAAGCGGACGTCGGGGCGGGCATGCGCCAGCCCGCGCAACCGATCGATCACTGCCGCCGAAGCCGGCCCCCGGTCGACGATGTCGCCAAGGAATATCAAGGTCGTTTCCGCTGCACCGCGGTCGCGTTCGTCGGCTTCGATTAGCCCGATCAGTTCGTCGAGCAGATCGGCGCGGCCGTGAATGTCGCCGACGGCATAAACGCGGCGACCGGGAGGAACCTGCGGTTGGGTCGGCTTGGCAACGCTACGGGACTTGAAAAGCTTTGAAATCATGCTGCAATCGATGTGGGGAGGAAGATGTACGGGACCTGATCGAACGCGTCACTTGGTCGCGTGGGTACATGCGATCGCATAGGATGTTCGGACAGGCGTCGCAACGCATCGCCGTGTCAGGGCGTAACGCATCGCCGCGATAGGGCGCGCTAGGCTTGCGGTCATGCAGCATGACGCGGGGGCGCACGACGGCTAAAGGAACGCCATGTCGATGATCTCCCGCCTCGTGCCGTTCCTGATACTCACGGCCGCCGCGCCAACAGCTTTGCCTGCCGAACCGATGCCCGTGGCCGATACGGCGCCCTCGGCTGCGTTCTTCGACACGTTGCGCGCTGCCGATCTCCGGCTGGCGACGATCGCGTATCGGCTGACCACCGCGAATGCGGCGTTGTGTGATCGGCTCCAGCCACAGATCGGCATGCCGATCCATGCGCTGACGCAATATGGCCCAAGCGCGCGCAAGGCCGCGGCGGCCACCTTCGGGTTCGAATCCACGATCGGTGTCGAGGCGGTGGTCGCCGGCGGTCCAGCCGACCGCGCGGGGGTTCGCCCCAACGATTCGATCGTCGCGATCGACGATAGGCCGCAACCCGGCTTGCCGTCTGCCGATACGCCGGAAAGCGCGGCAGTTCGCGATGCTGCGGAAGCGGTCATTACCGAGGCGCCGGTCGGAAAGCCGTTGCGACTGACGGTGTTGCGCGACGGCAAGCGCGTGCCGATCACGATCACGCCGGTGACCGGATGCCGGTCGCGGTTCGAGATCCTGCTCGGCAGTGGCCTGGATGCCAGCGCGGACGGGGCGATCGTGCAACTCGGCGAGCGGTTTTTCGAAGGCTATACCGACGAGGAGATCGCCGTCGTCGTTGCGCATGAACTCTCGCACAACATCCTGCGTCACCGTGCGCGGCTCGATGCGGCGAAGATCAATCGCGGCCTGCTGGCGGAACTCGGTCGTAACGGCCGCCTGATCCGCGAGACCGAGGACCAGGCGGATCTGCTCGGTATCTACCTGCTTGCGAACGCCGGCTACGACCCGATGTCGGCACCGAAATTCTGGCGAAGCAAGGGCGGCGCGATCGACGGCGGGCTGTTCCGCAGTCGCACGCACGCCTCTTCCAAGGCTCGCGCCGAAGCGCTGGAAGCCGCCGCGCGCGACATCGCGGCGACCTCGACGCGACCGATCATCCCGCCAGTCGTTGCGACTCGAAACGTGCCGTTGCGCTGACCGCGGGCAGCGACGCGCGCGGCTGGTCCGGCCAGATACCGCGCGTGTCGAGCACCGCCTTGTCGGCGCGCTCCTCGAGCGGGATCGATTTGAACACGTCGTGGTCGACCAGCACGATCATGATCGAACACGTCTCGATCGCGGTATCGACGTCGATCAGCGTCGCGCCGGTGTCCGCCAGCACGGCCGGCAGCGTCCGCGCATAGGGCTCGACGATCCGCACCCGGTTGCCGAACCGGCGCGCCACGGTTTCGGCGACCTTCAGGGCAGGGCTCTCACGGAAGTCGTCGATGTTTGCCTTGAACGCGAGGCCGAGGCACGCGACCGTTGCACTCGGTGACGCCTCGACCAGCGCCGCGACCTGCGCGATGACGTGGTCGGTCTTGCCGTCGTTGACCTCGCGCGCGGTGCGGATCAGCGGCGTCTGCTCGGGGGCGGCGTGGACCAGGAACCACGGATCGACCGCGATGCAATGCCCGCCGACGCCGGGGCCGGGTTGCAGGATGTTGACGCGCGGGTGACGGTTGGCGAGGCGGATCACCTCCCACACGTCGACGCCCATCGTGTCGGCAATCAGCGATAGCTCATTGGCAAACGCGATGTTGACGTCGCGAAACGCATTCTCGGTAAGCTTCGTCATTTCCGCCGCGCGCGCGGTCGTGGTCACGCAGGCGCCGCGGACGAAGCGACGGTAGAAAGTGAGGGCCTTACGCGCACACCGCGGCGTGATCCCGCCGATGACCCGGTCGTTGTCGATCAGCTCGACCAGGATGCGGCCGGGAAGCACGCGCTCGGGGCAATAGGCGATCGCGATATCCGCCTGGTCGCCGGTCTTCCCCGGTACGCGCAGGTCGGGGCGCAGGCTTGCCAGCAGGTCGCGAACCTTCTCCGTCGTGCCGACCGGCGAAGTCGATTCGAGGATGATCGTATCGCCCGCTTTCAGCACGCTCGCGATCGTCGTCGCGGCGTCGAGGACATAGCGGATATTGGGTGCGTGATCGGCGTCGAACGGGGTCGGCACCGCGATCACGAACACGTCGGCGGGCTCGATCGCGGTCGAGGCGCGCAACGTGCCGCGCGCGACGACACCCGAGACGAGGCCATCGAGATCGACCTCCTCGATATGCACGCGGCCGGAATTGACCGTTTCCACGACCGATTCGGTCACGTCGACGCCGAGCACCTGCGCGCCCGTCCGCGCGATGATCGCGGCGGTGGGAAGGCCGATATAGCCGAGCCCGAGGACGACGACGGTGAGGTTAGAGTCCGACAGCATGCGCAACGACCTTTGCGATTTTGGCGGCGGCATGGCCATCCCCGAACGGGTTATGGGCGCGGGCCATCGCGGAGTAGCGCGACGTGTCGTCGAGCAGGGTGAAGATTTCGGAAACGATGCGGTCCTCGTCGGTGCCGATCAGCCTGGCGGTGCCGGCTGCGACGCCCTCCGGACGCTCGGTGGTCTCGCGCATCACGAGGACTGGCTTGCCGAGCGCAGGCGCCTCCTCCTGCACGCCGCCCGAATCGGTCAGGACGATGTCCGCCATGCCGAGCGCGCGGACGAAGTGCGGATAATCGAGCGGCTCGATCCGTGCGACGTTGGCGCGGGTACCGAGGATGTCGTCCATCACCGATACGACGTTCGGGTTCGGGTGGACCGGGAACAGCACCGCGACGTCGTCCCGCTCCGCAATACGCCCGATCGCGCGTGCGATCGCGGCCATGCCGTCACCGAAATTCTCGCGGCGATGTGTCGTGACGAGGATGATCCGCTTGCCGGCAAAGCGCGTGGCGATCGCGTCGAGTCCGGCCGCCAGCGACGGGTCCGCCGCGACGCGGTCCGCGGTCCAGTGCAGAGCGTCGATCACGGTGTTGCCGGTGACGTGGATCGTGTCCTCGGCGATCGTCTCGCGCCGCAACGCCTCCGCGGCGGTCTCGGTCGGCGCGAAATGCAGCGTGGCGATCGGCGCGACGATGCGGCGGTTCACCTCCTCGGGCCAGGGATGGTAGATGTCGCCCGACCGCAGCCCTGCCTCGACATGAGCGACCGGGACCTTGCGGTAATAGGCGGCAAGCGCCCCCGTCATCGCGGTGGCGGTATCGCCCTGCACGATGACGAGGTCGGGCTGCTCCGCATCCATCACGTCGCCGAGCCCGACCAGCAGCCGGGCGGTCAGGCGATCGAGCGTCTGTCCCGGCTCCATCAGGTCGAGATCGATATCCGGCACGAGGTCGGCGATCGCGAGCACCTGATCGAGCAGCCCGCGGTGCTGCGCGGTGACGCAGGTGCGGACGGTCAGGCCGGGGATCGCAGCCAGAGCCCGGATCACCGGGAAGAGTTTGATCGCTTCGGGACGCGTGCCGAAGATGACGAGAACTTTGGGCATGATGCAGTCCCTAGATCAACGTCTTTAACGACGCGATAATTCAATACGACAATTTGCGCGCAGGCGTAACGATCGGTAGACGGTCCCGCGAGATCAAAGGGAGCATCGAATGACCATAAAGCCGCTGCGCAAGGCCGTGTTTCCGGTCGCAGGACTGGGTACGCGCTTCCTTCCGGCCACCAAGGCCATGCCGAAGGAAATGCTCACCGTCGTCGACAAGCCGCTGATCCAGTACGCCGTTGAGGAAGCGCTCGAGGCGGGGATCGAGCAGATCATCTTCGTAACCGGGCGCGGCAAGGGCGCGCTCGAGGATCATTTCGACATCTCGTACGAGCTCGAGGATACGATGCGGTCGCGCGGCAAGTCGCTGGACGCGATCAGCAATATCCGGATGAAGCCCGGCTCGCCGGTCTATGTCCGCCAGCAGGAACCACTTGGCCTGGGCCATGCGGTGTGGTGCGCGCGCGAGATCGTCGGCGACGAGCCGTTCGCGGTTCTGCTCCCCGATGAGCTGATGGTCGGCAAGCCCGGCTTCATGAAGCAGATGGTCGAGGCCTATAATCAAGTCGGCGGCAACGTGATCGGTGCGCTCGACGTGCCCGATTCGGAAACCGACAAATACGGCATCATCTCGCCGGGCGCGATCGATGGGCGACTCACGGAAGTGACCGCACTCGTCGAAAAACCCAAGCGCGGCACCGCTCCGTCGAATTTGATGATCCCGGGGCGCTATATCCTCCAGCCAGAGGTGATGCGAATCCTGGAAACGCAGGAAAAGGGTGCCGGCGACGAGATCCAGCTGACCGACGCGATGGCGCAGTTGATCGGCAACCAGCCGTTCCACGGCTTCACCTTCGACGGCCAGCGTTACGACTGTGGCGACAAGGCTGGCTACATCCAGGCCAACCTGGCGATCGCACTGGCCCGCGACGACATCGGGCCTGTGGTTCGCGAGTTCGCGAAGGGCTTGCTGGCGGACTAAACGATCAGCCCGCTCACCGGAATGTCAGAAGGCGTTCCGGTGTAGCAGGACGCGGAAGGTCAGGAGGATGATCTTGATATCGCGCCAGATCGACCAATGCTCGAGATACTCCAGATCCGCCTGGAGCCGGTTACGCAAATCGTCCTCGTACAGCGTCGCACCGCGATAGCCGCGAACCTGTGCTAAGCCCGTCAAGCCAGGCTTTGCGGCATGGCGATGCCAGTATCGCTGGTCGACTTCCCAGAATAATTTGTCCGCGGCGCGCGAGCCGAGTGCGTGCGGACGCGGGCCGACGATGCTCATGTCGCCCTTCAGGACGTTCAGCAGCTGCGGCAGTTCGTCGATGCTGGTGCTGCGGATGAACTTGCCGACGCGCGTGATTCGGTCGTCGTCGCGCGACGTCGAGCGCGCGCCCGCGCCATCGCTGTGATCGACTCGCATGCTCCGGAACTTCATCAGGCGGAACATCTGGTTGCTGCGACCGATCCGGATCTGGCTGAAGAAGATCGGTCCGCGTGAATCGATCTTCACCGACAGTGCGATCAGGATCCAGATCGGCATCAGCGTCACCAGCGCACAGCTTGCCAGCATCACGTCGAAGCTGCGTTTTACGAACCGGTCGAACAGGACCAACGGACCGTTGGCGATAATGACCGTCGGGGTATCGCCATGCGCGCTGATGCCGAGCGGCGCGAGCGCGTTCAGCTCGGGCATGAAGATCTCGCTCTGGATGTTAGCGCCCTTCAGCGCCTGCGCCCAAGTGAGGCGGCGCTCGGGGCTGCATGCGACGATGACGCGGTCCGCCCCCGATAACGATTGCGCAAGACGGTCGTACATCACGGGATCATGATGATCGGGGTCGAAATACGAGTCCGCGGCGATGACGACCGAGAAGTCGCCGCGTGGGATCGGCTGACCGGAATCGTACAGAAGGACAATACTGAAGGGGTTTCCGCCGATGATCGCAGGCATGTGCCGGACGAACAGAAACCGTCCTAATGCCAAGGAAACAATGGCAAATACCGAACCCATTGCAACGACAAGACGTGGGAACGTATCGCTCGCCTTTAGGCAGAAAGCGATGAACACGACTGCGCTGATTGCGAGCGCATAGGCCTGTAGTCCACGCGCTACTGATCGAAAAGGATCGCGCAAATTTGCGGCTGCGTAGCTATCGTTATTCAGCGTCGTAATAATGAAGACCGGGATCAGCATCGCAAGGATTACGATCCAGGCGGTGTCGTTCGCGAATACGCCGCGCAAACCGGCCGCTGCGAGGTAACTGGCAATAATGCACGTGGTATCTACCGTCAGCATGCCGAGGATCAGCCGAACGCGCAGCGAGGACGCGCTTGGGCGCCAAGTCCGCGCAGGTTTTTTCCCGCGCGACGGCGCCATAGCGCGGCTCAAAACGCCGCTCTCTACATTCATGAACTTGTCGGACGCACGCGCAGTCCCCCCTGCGCAAAGCGATACCGCGAAATGCCGCAATGCAAAAGAACTACTGTTCGTCGATCGCGAAAGTTTAGTTGTTATTTTTCCAATTTTGCGGGCGAGGAAATAAAAGCTTGCGGTTAACTCACCGCGAAGTCCCGCTTTTTGGTGCAAGTCGTACACCCTGGATCCTTGGGTAGGCGGATTGTGCGAAAACGCAGTGCAAGCAGGTCGATCAGCAGCAATTTGCCGGCAGGATCGTCGCCGAACGGCGCGATTGCCCGGAGTGCCTCGAGCGCAGCCAAGCTGCCGATCACGCCGGTGACAGGGCCGAGTACGCCGTCTTCTGCGCAGCTGGTCTCTGCGCGCTCGGGGTCTTCGCCGACGAAGCAGCGGTAGCACGGCTTGTCCGCTTCCCAGCCGCGATAGGTTGCGAGCTGTCCCTCGAACTGCCCGACCGCAGCCGACACGAGCGGGACTTTCATGGCATGCGCGGCATCCGCGACCCGAAAGCGCGTCGCGAAATTGTCGCAGCCATCGAGCACCACGTCCGCTCCGTCTAGCAGCGCGGCGACGTTGTCGGCATCGATGCGTTGACGGTGCGTATCGACCGAAACGTGCGGATTGATCCGGCTTACGGCGGCTGCCGCTGCGTCGACCTTGGCGATACCGGTATCCGCGGTCGTGAAGATCGTCTGGCGCTGAAGATTGGAGGGTTCGACGCTGTCGTCGTCGATCAGGATCAGCCGACCGACGCCGGCTGCACCCAGATACTGGATCGCGGGCGAGCCGATTCCACCGGCGCCGACGACCGCGACGGTCGCTGCCTTCAGCCGCGCCTGTCCGGTGCCGCCGAATTCCTTGAGGACGATATGGCGCGCATACCGGGTGAGTTCGTCGTCGGAGAGGATCATGCGCCCCAGGCGAACGTCAGGCTGGTACGGTACCAAGTGTCGGCGTCCGCATCGGCGACATCGATCGAATCGCGCGCCCCCAGGATCACGCCCGCGGCATATTGCTCGACTGTCGGGCAGTCGATCGCCCGCGGCGTCACGCGGCGGACTCTGCCGTCGGGGGTGACGAGCACGGCAAGGTCTACGGTTAGGGCCCAACCCTGAGACGTGCGCACGACATGCGCGCAGCGACCCGCGACGACTTCGCCGTGCACGTAGGCGGAAGTGTTGGCGAGCGTCGTCGCCTGCCCCCGGATGCGGAGTACCGGAAGCGTGCTCCAGTCCTGCGGCGGCATCGTGCTTGCCACCGGCGTGGACGGTGCGGCGGGGGCCAGGACCGGCGCCGCCGCAATCTGGAGCAGGAGGAGGAGAGCGGCGATCATCGGCCGGTCGATCCGAAGCCGCCTGCGCCGCGCAGGGTGTCGTCGAGCGTGGCGACTTCTTCCAGCGTCGCGCGGAGCACGACTGCGGGGACGAGTTGCGCGATCCGGTCGCCGCGCGCGATCGCGAACGGCTCCTGGCCTAGGTTGGCGAGGATCACCTTCACTTCGCCGCGATAGTCGCTGTCGATCGTGCCCGGCGTGTTGAGGCAGGTGACGCCGTGCTTGAGCGCGAGGCCGGAGCGCGGGCGGACCTGGACCTCATGGCCGGCGGGGATGGCGATCGCAAAGCCGGTCGCGACCGCGGCGCGTGCGCCGGGGACGAGCGTCAGTTCCTCGGCAGCGACGACGTCCATTCCAGCGGCACCCTCGGTCGCATAGGCGGGCAACGGCAGGCCCTCGCCGTGCGGCAGGCGCTTCAGTTCGATACGGATCATGATGCGGCTTCTAGCGCATCGGCGATGCGGTCCGCCAGTCGTGCGGCGACTGCGTCCTTGGGCACGCGCTCCCAGCTTTCGACGCCGGCTTCGGTGACGAGGTGAACGCTATTGTCCGCGCCACCCATCACGTCGCCCGATACGTCGTTGGCGACGATCCAGTCCGTGGTCTTGCGAATACGCTTGGCGGTGGCATGCTCGATGACCCGCTCGGTCTCGGCCGCGAAGCCGATCAACAGCCGAGGCCGGTGCGGGCTGCGCGCTAGGGTCGCCAGAATATCGGGGTTCTCCGCGAGCACCAGCGTAGGCGTAGTGTCGCCTTTCTTGATCTTCTGCTGGGAAGACTCGACGTGCCAGTCCGCGACTGCGGCGACCATGACGGCGGCGTCGGCGGGAAGCAAGCGGTCGACTGCGTCGGACATCTCCTGCGCCGTCTCGACATCGACCCGGTCGACGCCTTGTGGAGTCGGCAGCGTCACAGGGCCAGCGACCAGCGTCACGCGCGCGCCGAGCCGTGCCAGTGCCGCGGCGATCGCGAAGCCCTGTTTGCCCGACGAGCGGTTGGCGATGTAGCGGACCGGGTCGATCGGCTCATGCGTCGGTCCGGCTGTAACAAGTATATGGCATCCTTCCAGCCGCTTCGGCGGGGCGGGGGCGGGGGAGAGCATCGCTTCGATCGCGGCGACGATCGCTGGCGGCTCGGGCAGGCGGCCGGGGCCATATTCACCGCACGCCATGATCCCCTCGTCCGGCGTCATCACCGTCACGCCATCGGCGCGAAGCTGCGCCACGTTGCGGACGGTCGCGGCATGGCCCCACATGCGAACGTTCATCGCCGGCGCGACTAGAACCGGTTTATCGGTCGCGAGCAGTAGCGTCGTCGCGAGGTCGTTCGCCAGGCCTGCCGTCATCCGCGCCATCAGGTCCGCGGTCGCGGGCGCGACGACGATCAGGTCGGCCTCGCGGCTGAGCTGGATATGGCCCATCTCGGCTTCGTCCTTGAGGTCCCAGAGCGTCGTGTAGACCTTGTCCTCGCTAAGCGCGGCGAGCGTCATCGGCGTGACGAAATGATGCGCCGCCTCGGTCATCACACAGCGCACCGCGTACCCGCGCGTCTTGAGCAGGCGGATCAGTTCGGCGGCCTTGTAGGCGGCGATCCCGCCACCGACGATCAGGAGGATGCGTTTCATGCTCGCAGCCCTAGCGGATTACGCGCGTCACCGTAATGCGCCGCGTATCGCTGGCGGCGGCGATCATGTCGCGCAGACCGTCGACCGCGAACACCAGCCCGACCAGCAACACCGGCGTGGTCATCAGCGCCCAGTAGAAATTGTCGCTCCGCGCGAACAGCGAGATCAGCGCGGCATAGGCGGCGAACACGACCAGCGCACGCATCGCGACCGTATCGCGCCACGCGAGCCAGCCGAACAGCGCTGTGCCGAGAACGAGCGAGGCGAGCCATTGCGGCAGGATGTCGAGCCCCGACGAGATCGTCGCAAGCCTGACGTAGAACCCGAACCCCTCGAGCCCGCTCCACCCCTGCGACACCCGGTCGAGCGGACCGCTGACCAGCGACACCGCGTGCGCATGGGCGGCAAGCACCACGGCGAAGACCCCGATCGCCCCGAGCCACCCCAGCGTCTCGCGCCGCTCGCCCTCGACCCACGCGAACACCGCCATGATCGCGACGTACAGCAATGCCGTCTCGCGGATCAGCATCGCCGACAGCCCGAACGCGACCGCAGGTAGCCAGTGGCCTGGACGGCGCAACGCCAGCGATAGCGCTATCAACGGCCCCGCCCAGACCTCGTGAAACACCACGAAGCTGGGATCGAGGTTCACGGAAAGCCCGGCGACGACCAGCAAGCCAGCCACACCGAGCGGCACCAGGCCGGTCATTTCCGGACGAAGCCGCGCGACCCAGGCAAGGATCGTTCCGACGCACAACGCCAACAGCAGCAGGTTCACCAGTATCGAGGGCAACGCTGCTTGAACGACCGCCAAGGTCGGCGGCCGCACCGCGAAAAACGGCTTCAGCGGATAATGCCCCATGCGCTGCGTTTCGGCGGCGACGGCGTAATAGGGCGAACCGCCACGCACGCCGGCGACGATTGTATCGTACAGCAGCAGGTCCGTCCGTCCGGGTGGCGGGGCATCGTATGCAATGGAGGTCGAGGCGCCTGCGTCGACGCTAGGCCGCGGGCCAGGCGAGACGATCGCGCTGAGGCAGGCCGCCAGGAATACCAGGAACAGCACGAGCCCGATCCGCGCCTGCGCCGACGGCATGCCCGCGAACCGGGTCGCGCGGGTCGTCCATAACGGAGCGCCGCGACGCGGCTTCATGCCCTCAACCAAGAAGCAGCGTCGTCACGACTCCGGCGGCGGCGGCAAGCACCGCGACCAGACCGTAACGCCAGCCGCCACCGATCCGGATGACCTCGATCTCACGCAACGGCATCGTCGGCGGCGCGCCACCGGGGGCGGGGTAATGCGCCTCGATCCGGCGGACCAGTTCTGGGAGTCGCGTGAGGGTGCGGAAATCCTCGATCAGGCGGTCGGCGATCATCGCCTCGGGCCCGAGCTCGCCGCGAATCCAGTCGCGGACGAACGGCTCGGCGGCTTCCCACAGGTTGATGTCGGGGTTGAGGCTGGTCGCGACGCCCTCGACCATCACCATCGTCTTCTGCAGCAGCAGGAGATGCGGCTGCGTCACCATGTCGAAATCGCGCGTGATCGAGAACAGGCTGTCGAGCATCATGCCGATCGACATGTCCTTGACCGGCAGACCGCGCATCGGCTCGCCGACCGCGCGCAATGCGGTGGCGAATTCGGCGACGTCGTGGTGCGCAGGGACGTAGCCCGCCTCGAAATGGATCTCGGCGACACGCTTATAGTTGCCGGTGATCAGGCCGTAGAGGATCTCGGCGAGCCAGACGCGTGCGCGCCGGTCGATCCGGCCCATGATGCCGAAGTCGATCGCGGCGATCCGGTTGCCGGGCAGCGCGAACAGGTTTCCCTGGTGCATGTCGGCGTGGAAGAACCCGTCGGCGATCGCCTGGCGGAGGAACGCGCGGACCAATGTCTGCGCGAGTGCGGGGAGGTCGTAGCCGGCGGCGACCAGCGCGGGGCGGTCGGACAGCTTGATGCCGTCGATCCACTCGATCGTCATGACTTTGGCTGTCGAGCGCGCCCAGTCGATCGCGGGGATGACGAAATCGGGCTCGGCGGTCATGCCCTCCGCGAGTTCCGACGCCGACGCTGCCTCACGGCGAAAATTCAGTTCGCGCAGCGTCCAGCGCTTGAAAGTCTCGATCGTCAGGCGCGGACGCAGGCGCATCGCTTCGGGGCTGAGCGCCTCGAGCTGCGCTGCGGCCCAGCTGTACGTGTCGATCGCGCGCGCGAAATCGTCCTCGACGCCGGGGCGAAGGACTTTCACCGCGACCTGACGGCCATCGGTGGTGACCGCGCGGTGGACCTGCGCGATCGACGCAGCGCCGACCGGGATCGGTTCGATCCGCGAGAACAACGTCTCCAGCGGCTTGCCGAAGCTCGCCAGCATCGCCGCCTCGATCGTCTCGTAGGGGACGGGGGAAAGTTGGTCCTGGAGCCGCAGTAGATCGTGCGCGGCATCCTCACCCACGAGATCCGGCCGCGTGGCGAGCGTCTGTCCAAGCTTGATCGCCGCCGGCCCGATCGCCTGGAACGCATCCGCATAGCGCGGCACTGCCGGCACGCGTGCGCCGAACCGTGCGATCCGCGCGAGGCGGCGGACAGGCGCGGGCGTGTTCGGGTCGCGCTCGATCCCGCGCAGCGCTCCGTGGCGTGCGAGAATGCGACCCCATTTGAGGAGGCGCCAGACGTGCGTGGTTGAAGCCGTCACAGTTGGATCAAATCTTCCAGCCGCTGTGGATCGCAACGAGCCCGCCCAGCAGCGGCTCGACCTTCGTCTGCACGAAGCCAGCGTCTGCGATCATGCCCTTAAACTTGGGCATGTCCGGGAAGCGGCGGATCGATTCGATCAGGTAGCGGTAGCTGTCGGCGTCTTGCGCCAGAAGCTGGCCGAGCTTCGGCACCATCTTGTGCGAGTACGCGTCGTACACTTCGGCGAACCCAGGCCATACGGTGGTCGAGAATTCGAGGCAGTAGAACCGCCCGCCACGCCGCAGGACGCGGTGGGCTTCGCGCAACGCCTTCGGGATATCCGTCACGTTACGGATGCCGAACGCGATCGTGTACGCGTCGAAGAACTTGTCGGGGAAGGTCAGCGTTTCCGCATTCGCCTCGGTCCAGACGAGGCCGTCGATGCCGCGCTTCTGGGCGCGCTGCATGCCGACTTCGAGCATCTGCGGGTTGATGTCGGCGACCGTGATCGATGCGCCCGACGGCTCCATGCGGAAGGCGATGTCGCCCGTGCCGCCGGCCATGTCGAGAATCTGCTCGCCCTCGCGCGGTTTCACGCGGCGGACGAAGCGGTCCTTCCACAGGCGGTGCATGCCACCCGACATCGCATCGTTCATCAGGTCGTATTTGCCTGCGACGTTCGAGAAGACGCCGCCGACGCGGGCGGTCTTCTCGGTGGCGGGGATGTCTTCGTAGCCGAAGGAGACGGTATCGGGCGTGAGTGCGGGCGCGGGCGCGATCAAGTCGTTCATATCCTGCGCTCTAGCCGCGCCTTGTGGCGCGAGCAAACGCAACCTAGCTGCAAACCGTGCCAGAATTACCAGAAGTCGAAACCACCGTGCGCGGGCTGGAGCCCGTGCTGAAGGGCCAGCGCCTGACCTCGGTCGAGCCGCGCCGCGCCGACCTGCGGAAAGCGATCCCGGTCGACCTGCGCCAGCGGATGACCGGGGCGACCGTTACGCAGTTGGGCCGGCGCGCCAAATACGGGCTGATCGATACCGATCGCGGCGATACGCTCATATTCCATCTCGGCATGTCGGGACGCTGGCGAGTCGATCCGAGCGAATTGCTTGCGCATGATCACCTGCTGATCGGCACCGCGGCGGGCCGGACGGTGGCGCTCAACGATCCGCGGCGATTCGGTTTTCTCGATCTGTGGGCTACCGAGGATATCGCCAATTATCCGCCGTTCCTCAGCATGGGGCCGGAGCCGCTCGGCCCCGACCTGACCGCGGCGTATCTGCTGGAGGCACTCAAGGGGCGGGGGGCGTCGATCAAGGCGATGCTGCTCGACCAGCGAATCGTCGCAGGGCTCGGCAATATCTATGTGTGCGAGGCGCTGCACATGGCGAAGATCGCGCCGTCACGCGCGGCGGGGCGTATCTCGCTGTTTCGACTCGAGCGAGTCGTCGAGGCGATTCGGACGGTGCTGACCGCTGCGATCCTGGCGGGCGGATCGTCGCTGCGCGATTACGTCCGGCCCGATGGCGAACTCGGCTATTTTTCCAAGCAATGGCGCGTCTATGGGCGCGAGGGTGAGCCGTGCGAATGCGGTGCTACTGTGAAGCGCCGGACGGAGGGCGGGCGCTCGACGTTCTGGTGTCCGAAGTGCCAACGCGGTTGAGCCTATCAGTTGACGGGCTAGGACAAAGTGAGTAGGGCCGCGGCTTCGAGAGGGCGTAGGAGCAATCCGGCGCCCCTTTTTATTCATTCGAACATCCAGAGGGCTTCATGGCGAACACGCCGCAGGCGAAAAAGCGTATCCGTCGCAACGACCGTCGCGCGGAAGTGAACGGCAACCGCGTCGGCCGTATCCGTACCTTCATCAAGAAGGTCGAGGCCGCACTGGCTTCGGGCGACAAGGGCGCAGCGACCACCGCACTCGCGGCCGCACAGCCTGAGCTGCAGCGTGGCGTCGCCAAGGGCGTGCTGCACAAGAACACCGCGAGCCGCAAGTTCGCGCGTCTGACCAAGGCCGTGACCGGGCTCGCCTAAGCGACCGATCACTGCCAGATCATTGGCGAAGCGGATCACCCGTCGGGACCTTCCCGGCGGGTTTTTTGCGTCTGCGAAGGGAACCGGCGGGGAGTCCGCATAACCCTAGGATTCGCCACGATTCGTGTGATCGAGAATCACGTCACGCAATCGCGGAAATTGCAAAAAATGCGTAAAGACAGCGACTTATAAAAATATCGACGCATTTCCGCGGCTTGGTCAAGTCAACCCGCTTTATTTCGAAAATGTGACGCCTCGGGGCCTTGCTAGGATCGTCGATCGCTTCATAACGGGGCTCACAGCGACGGTGGTTTCCACCGCTGCATCAACAAACAGGGCGAAGATGCCGGATGACCCTTGGGGTCGTCAGGGGGACCATTTTCTGTCGGGGCTATATCACCCGCGCGAGCAATTTCGCGGGGTCGGAGAAGTGTGCGCGTGACGAAGTGGCAAGGATCAGTGACGCACACGACCGAGGCCGAAAAGGCCTGGGCTCGTGTTCGTGCATCCTTGAAGGAGTCCGCAGGTGCGCGACTGTTCGAACAATGGCTGAAGCCGATCGAGCTGATCCCCGGCGAGGATCGCGACACGATCCGGCTCGCGCTGCCATCGGCGTTCATGACCAACTGGGTTCGCAATCACTACGCCGACCGGCTGGTGCTCGAATTCAAGCAGATCATGCCCAACGTCCGGACCGTGCAGATCGAGACCCGGGCACCGGGTCGCGCGCCCGTTGTGCTGGCGATCGAGCCAGTGGCTGACGCCATTCCCGCCAAGCCCGTTGCCGATCGGCTGCCGGTCGAGGCGAAGCCGGCTCCCAAGCCGGTCGCCGAGCCAATGCAGGCGTCGATGAAGTTCGGCGTCGATCCGTCGCTGAAGCCAGCGCCGGCGCCCGTCGTGACGTTGGCCCCGGTCGGCGTGCCCGCCGAGCGCCCGCCGCTCGATCCACGCTACACCTTCGCGCGATTCGTCGTCGATCCGTCCAACAAGGTCGCGTTCAACGCGGCCAAGGTGCTTGCCGAGCCGGGCCCGGTCCGGTTCAGCCCGCTGTTCCTCCACAGCGGCACGGGGCAGGGCAAGACCCACCTCATGCACGCGATCGGCCACGCGTTCCTCGAGCATAACCCGCACGCGATCGTGCTGTGCATGTCCGCCGAGCGGTTCATGTACGACTTCGTCGCGTCGATGCGCGCGCGCGATACGCATGCGTTCAAGCAGCGCCTGCGCGGTGCCGACCTGTTGTTGATCGACGATCTCCAGTTCATCGCCGGCAAGGACGCGACGCAGGAAGAATTCTTCCACACGGTCAACGAGATCATGGCGGCGGGCAAGCGGTTGGTGATCTCCGCGGATCGCTGCCCGCAGGCGCTGGAAGGCGTCGAGGCGCGGATCGTCAGCCGGATGTCGGTCGGCCTGGTCGCGGACATCAAGGCGCCGGATCTGACGCTGCGCCGCACGATCCTCGATCGGAAGCTGGTCGACCTGCCCGACATGCGCGTGCCGACCGACGTGCTCGACCTGCTCGCGGCGCGTATCCACGCGAACATTCGCGAGCTGGAAGGCGCGCTCAACCGGGTCGTCGCGTATGCGCAGCTGACCGGCGACACGATCGACCTCGACTTCGCAGTCGCGACGCTCGGCGAAGTCCTCCGCGGCGCGCAGAAGCGCGTGACGATCGACGAGATCCAGAAGCTCGTGTCGGCGCATTTCGAACTGAAGCCGCTCGACCTGATTTCGGCGCGGCGCGCGCGGGCGGTGGCTCGGCCTCGGCAGATTGCGATGTATCTTGCGAAGCGTCTGACGACTCGCTCGCTCCCCGAGATCGGGCGGAAGTTCGGTGGGCGCGATCACTCGACGGTGATCCATGCGGTGCGGAAGATCGAGGAACTGCGTGATTCGGACCGCGATATCGACGCTGCGGTGCGCGTGCTGATGCGCGAACTGGAAGGCTAGGCTTTCCCTCGGTGTTCTCCCGCGAAGGCGGGAGCCCAGACTGGACCCCCGCCTTCGCGGGGGAACACGCTAGTGCGCGCGATATCGCGGCATGTAGCGTCGTGACCCGGCACACCAAAAACTCCCCCGTCATCCTGACGAAAGTCAGGATCCAGAGTTACGGACGGCTGCCTATTTGGCTCTGGATCCTGACTTTCGTCAGGATGACGAAACAGGGGTTAAACCTGCAACCCCATCGCGTCCTGCGTCTGCTTGAGCACCGGTGCCGCCAGCGCCCGTGCCTTCTTAGCACCCGCCTGCAACACCGCCGTCACCGCGCTGCGGTCATCGAGCAGCCGGACCATCTCGTCACGGATCGGCCTGAGCTTCGCTACCGCCAGATCCGCCAGCGCAGGCTTGAACGCGCCGAAGCCCTTGCCGCCGAACTCGCCGAGCACCGTCGCCACGTCGCTATCCGCCAGCGCCGCGTAGATCGTCAGCAGGTTGCGGGCCTCGGCGCGGTCGCCCAGTTCCTCGACCGTCGCCGGCAAATTATCGGGATCGGTCTTCGCCTTGCGGAACTTGTCCGCGATCGTGTCGTCGCTGTCGATCAGCTTGACCACCGACTGCTCGGACGGGTTCGACTTCGACATCTTGGCCGACGCATCGCGCAAGCTCATGATCCGTGGCGCCGCCTTGCTGATCAGCGGGGCGGGGAGCGTGAACAGGTCGACGCCGTAGTCGCCGTTGAACTTGGTCGCGATGTCGCGCGCGAGCTCCAGATGCTGCTTCTGGTCCTCGCCGACCGGCACGTGCGTCGCGTTGTAGAGCAGCACGTCGGCCGCCATCAGTACCGGATAGTCGTACAGCCCGACGCTCGCGCCCTCGCGGTTCTTGCCCGCCTTGTCCTTGAACTGCGTCATCCGATTCAGCCAGCCGACCCGGGCGACCGTGTTGAGCAGCCATGCCATCTCGCTATGCGCCGGCACGCGCGCCTGGTTGAACAGGATGGACTTCGCCGGATCGATCCCGGCTGCGATCATGGTGGCTGCGACCTCGATCGTGTGCGCCGACAACTCCGCCGGCGCGATCCATTCGGTCGGTGCGTGGAGGTCGGCGATGAAGAACATCGACTCGCCGCCCTGTGCCGCGACATCGTCCTGCAGCGTCACCCACTGCTTCACCGCCCCCAGGTAATTGCCGAGATGGAGATTACCGGTGGGCTTGATGCCGGAGACGACGCGCATGGAGAAACCTTACTTGGAACGACGCAGAAGCGTGGAGATGTCGCCCAGCCGGAACGCGCCGGTGAGCAATGTCGCGATCGCATAGACGACGCCGCCGGTCGCGACCAGCACGAGCATCGCCCCCCAGCGCT
>Ga0308164_10002296_pt1 | contig 19424 bp, 15 predicted proteins | sample PhyTR2_FD_201031 | JGI IMG/M metagenome (GOLD analysis project Ga0308164, IMG submission 201031) | Phyllosphere microbial communities from UC Gill Tract Community Farm, Albany, California, United States - DLSLT.R2 | ecosystem: Host-associated > Plants > Phyllosphere > Unclassified | place: USA... | reverse complement strand
GAAAAGCGGCAAGGCGCACGTCATCAAGTCGCACCACAACGTGGGCGGCCTGCCGGAAGAAATGAACCTCAAACTGGTCGAGCCTCTGCGCGAACTGTTCAAGGACGAAGTCCGCCGTCTGGGCCTCGAACTCGGCCTGCCGTACGACATGGTCTACCGTCACCCGTTCCCCGGCCCAGGCCTGGGCGTGCGCATCCTGGGTGAAGTGAAAAAGGAATACGCTGACCTGCTGCGTCGTGCCGACCACATCTTCATCGAAGAACTGCGCAAGGCCGACTGGTACCACAAAGTCAGCCAGGCCTTCGTCGTGTTCCAGCCCGTCAAATCGGTAGGCGTCGTCGGCGACGGCCGCCGCTACGCATGGGTCGTCGCACTGCGTGCCGTAGAAACCATCGACTTCATGACCGCACGCTGGGCACACCTGCCTTACGAACTGCTGGAGACCGTGAGTGGCCGCATCATCAACGAGATCGAGGGTATTTCCCGCGTGACGTATGACGTGTCGAGCAAGCCGCCTGCGACGATTGAGTGGGAATGATGGGACGTCCGGCATTGTCCGGTACCAACTAGCAAGAAATGCCCTGGAGCCCGCGTAAATGCGGGCTTTTGGCTTTTTGGGTCTGGCAAATTCTGGCAGCTTTGTGCATCGCCAAGTGCCGTGTTTATTTGGCTTGGTGCGGGGCCAGGCAAGTAGGAATAGACGTTTGTGTTTGCTGCGTCCCCAATGGCGTACCCGTCACGACTGCGAGAGAGCTACATCCATACCCTGTCCCGGATGGGGAGCGTCGGCATGGTATCGAGAGCGCCTGGCCGCGCGGGTTTAAGAAGTCGCTGTTTGTCGGTACCGGTAAATAATCACCGGTCACGGCATTATTATCGGCTGCGACCAGTCGACAGCATCCGTTTCTCGTTCATCGAACGGGGTATCACAGGTCGAGTAACAGTATCCAGTGATGCTCAGTCGATCAGTTTACTCAGCAATCGATGTCCGTCATGGGTTACCTCGACCATCGCAGAAAGCATCACGCTATCCGCGCGGTCCCGGGTAATGACGGTCCAGCATTCCGGCGGTTTGAACCGCACGCCAAAGCTGCCTGACTTAGCTATCACATAGACGTTTAGCACCTGACCGGGCGTCATGAGAGTTTCATTATTCGAGGGGCTCTTGTAACCAAGCACCTGAGGTTCCTGAGCTCGCATCTGGCCCATGGAGTATCCCGCCAGCTCACGCACGGCCACCACTTGGTCGGCATCAAGCTCCAGCTGAATGGCAGTGCCCACGTTGGATAACCTGTCGCCAGCCCGAATTTGGGCGATACCCTTTCGCAGCGCGCGGCGAGCTGTCATCAATAGTTGCTGCTGTTGTTCGGTTGCGTTTGGGGTGGCGAATGTCCATGCCTGGGCTACATGGGCATGTGGTGATGCGGCTACCAACTCCACTTTTACCAGTGCCGCATCTGGAAAAGGCGCTTCAGTAGGGGGTGCACCTCCCACTTGATGATTAACCGAAACCGACACTGCCTCTGGGTATCCCTTGTAGCCCACTAACATCGGCCGCCAGCCATGCAGCGAAAACTGCTTCAGTAAAAATTCCTGGATATCTACTCCGCTACCACCTTGGCGGATCATCGGTTTGATCTTGAGCAGCATGTCACTGGCAATGGGCGCTATCCGAGTCTCCTCAGCTAAAATCACCTCGCTATCCAGTTGAGCAATCCTGGCCCCAAGCTTTGCGTTACCTGCGGAGTAGCGGTCGTGCAGTGATTCTTTAGAAAAAAGACTTTTAAAAAACACAAATGGAAGTCTTCCGATCTTTTTCAAAACGTGGCTCCCTGGAAGCGTTTTTAATGTCGCACATCGTGTGTCTGTGAGAGAGCTGGGTCAATACCAGGCCCCGGATAACGAATGCCGATGGGGTCTCCCGCGCAGATTTCGGCAGCAGCTGTTTGCGCAATTCGGGTTGTCGACCAACGCAGCGTCGACTTATAGGGCGTCCCTTTTAGTGAAGCTCTATCCGAATCCTTCCCACGACAGTGATTCACCGATGCTGTACTGCACAGGTCGTGATTATCCCTGTGCGAGAATCCTGCGTCTTTGCACATACCCCAGACTAAGGGCTTTACCATCAGCGTAAAACAACAAAACCCGCATCGGCGGGCTTTGTTGTTTCACGCAAACACGTTGATCAGAAGTCGTAACGCACGTTCGCCGTGAAGGTGTCGGCGTCGAAACCGCTGCTGGTCAGGTAGTTGTAAGTCCCGCCCACGCTCCACGCGCCCACACGGTAGTTTGCGCCAAGTCCCAGCTCGTAGCTGTCGCGCGCCGGTGTGGCACCTGTGGTGGTGAAAGGGGTGCCGCCGAGCACGAAGGTGGAGGTGGTGCCGGCTTTGTCGCCGATGAAATCGTGCCAGGCCATCAGCTTGGCTTCCGGCTCCAGGCTGCCCACGCCTACGTCAAAAGCGGCTGCCAGACGAGCGCCCAGGCCCATTTCGCCGATTTCGTAGCGCTGGCTACCGACGTTGAGGGCGGCTGAGCTGCCTTTTTCACGGTACGAATCCATCGATACGTTGGCATAGCGCGCACCGACCTGTGGTTCCAGCAGCCACTGTTTGTCGAGTTGGAAGGTGTAGCCTGCCAGTGCGTTGACGCCGAAGATATTACTGTCGTAGTCAGCCTTGGCGCGGGTACCGGCGATGTAACGTTTGGACTCGTTGTCGTTCCAGCCATACATCAACGAGGTGTCGACAAAGAAGTTGTCACGGTTCCAGTTGCCGTACAGGGTCAGTGCATGGCCGCTGACATCGGTTTTGTGGCCAAGGTCGGATTTCACGTCGCTGGTCAGGTAGCTGTAGGCCAGGCCCACGGTGGTATCGGCGTTGAGCTTGCCATCGGCACCTACGGCGATGCCGTTCGTGTTGGCGTCGTAGCCATCAATACCGTGACGGCTGTCCTGATTGGCATCGCTGGACAGCGCTTGCAGCCATACGCCTTGCTCTGCCAGGACGTCACCGGAGGACAGGCCGCTACGCGCTTTACTGGCGCGGCGGTTGATGGCACCTGCGACCAGGTTCTGGCTGTTGGTGGCGGCGTTGATCACCCCGCGGCTGACGTCCGGGGTCAGGGTTTCGGCAAGTCTGGCCAGCTCTTCGCTGGTGGTGGCGTTGGCAAAACGCTGGAATACCGGGTCGCTTTCGTCCAGTTGGCCCATGACCGTGTTCTTGAACGGCTTGATAGCGTTCACCGCGTTGCGCGAACCACTCGCACCCAGCAGGTCTTGCGTGATCGCATCATCACTGCGGGTGGCAACCAGTGCTTTCACGTCCTGGCCTTCAATGCCGAAATTCCTCACCTCAAGCAGCGCCGAGGAGGAAGTCACGGACAGGTTCTGCGGGTCTTCCCATGTGGCAGAGTTGAGGAGGGTGTAGCGGGTGCCCTCGGCTGACGTGCGGAAGTCGTCGGAGCGAGCCTGCAGTTCGATCTGGCTGCCTGGAGCGAAGAAGGTATTGCCGGTGACTTTCAGGATCGGCGTGTCAGGCAGTGTGTTGTTATCCAGCAGCAAGCGCAGGCGAGCAGTGTCGCTGTCCATGTCGAGGTTACCCACAATCGTCGTCTGCGGGCGAAGCAGGGTCAGGCGACCACCGTCGAGATCGACGAAGCCGGCGCGGATGGTGGAGCCGTCGAACATCGCGTCACCTTGCACCAGCACGCCAGTCAGGCCCAGCAGGTCACCCTTTACTTGCCCACCTTGCCAGTAAAAGAGCGAAGGGGCTGTATTGTCGTCCGCCAGAATCGCTGCAGTGCCGCCTTCGATCAGGCCACCTGTCTGCGTGATGGCGAAGGTGTCGAAACCGGCGGAGGCATCGAGGCCCCTAAAGCGGATACCTATCCCTTCGGCTGAGACAGTCCCGCTGTTGTTGACCTGGGTCTTGAAGTCAGGCGTAATTTGACCGGTGAAGCGGGCCTTCTCGATCTCGATACCTGTAGATTGGGGGCCGCGAGCGGTGATAGTGCCGGAGTTGTTGATTCGCGTCTGGGTCGAGGTGATCAACATGCCGTCGGCGTTATGGCCAGTCACCGTGATGTTGCCGTTGTTGTTTACCTCACCCGCAATCTTCGCCAGATAAATGTCCAGCCCTGTGGCACCTATGCCGCTGACCGTAATGTCACCATTATTTGCCAGATCGCCAGCGACGGTGGAATTCACGGTCACGGAAACACCGGCCGGAAAGTCGATGGGGGTCGCAGCGGTCAGGTTGATCTTGCCCTGGTTGACCAGATTGCCCGCCAGGGTCACGTTGTTCACCGCTACGCCTGCGTTTTGCGATGTCCCGGTGAAGGTGGCGTTAGTGAAAACATCGCCCGAGCTACGGTATTCCCCTGTGCTCAGGTCGTGGTTCAGGTCGGTTCCGGGTGCGGCATGGACTGTGGCAGTGGTCGCTGCGACGGACAGCGCCAACAATGAGCGGCGCAGGTGGGAGATGTTCAAGGCAGTATCCTTACAGGGCAGAAACTGACAGGGAGCAGCCCACGCGTCAGCGTCTTTTTTAGGCCTCCCTGCCAGCTTGTCAGTGAAGTGCTGATTCAAGCGGGTGCAACTTTACACGATGCTTGTAGGGTACTTCATCATAAAAATGATCCACGACTAAAAAAGTATAAAGAGTGCGACGATATCGTTGTTTTCCGATAGTTCGCAGGATTATTCAGCAATAGGCGGAACTTTAGGGGGTTTGTTGTAGTCGTGCTCCAGCGGGGCATTCCAGTATGTTGTGTGCATGTTCTAACGGCCCTGCTCATCCTTGGTCTAGGAGTGTTCATGTTGCAGGGGAGTCTGGCGTCGCCAGCTCAAGCGCGGGTGGATGCCTTTAAGCAAGCTGGTTGGAATACCTGGTGCCAGGCACACTCAATAAGCTTTTTCGGTTATGTAAAGTTGCGGCGCACCGGATCAGCGCAAAAAACAGAAGCGTCGCCATATTCACTTCTTATCCTGAGTGCTTGAAGAAACGACAAGCCTGGTTTAGCCCGAGTGCCGCTTACTCAGAGAAATCAAGTGGTGGGTCAGTCGTGGTTAATCACACGATCAAAGCGTTCCGTACTTGCGTTTTTGAAAGGTCCATCACATCAACGACGCAAGTGGTTATGCGTTGACGCTCTGTTCGATGATCGCACGGGTCGAAGTTGCGTCCCTATTCATGCACACTAAGGTGCTTACGGATCAATCGAGCAGTGCACGACTCGTTGCGCCCTTATTCGTTTGACGTGACGCCACGACCCACCGCCAAATCCCACAGGTCATTCATGGAACTGCACATTTGCGATGTCTCTGACTGGGCGCTGTTCAATGCCATTGCTCTGACGCTGGAGCAGGAACTGAATGGCAAGTGGCTGACAAAGGCGGATGGGCTGGATCAGCGTTACTGGGATCTGGCGGTGGATGGCGGGGTGATCACCCTGCATCTCGAGCATTATCTGGGCATCATGCTGCTCGTTGAGAACGAGCCAGCGAATGCGCAACTTGATGCGCAGTTGATCGCCAGTGCAGGACGGGTGCTCGAGCCTTACCTCCACGCCGAGCCACCGCCGCCTCCGGCCTACAAGGTCCTGCGGCCAAAATTGAGTCTATTGCGACTGGTCTTTCCGGTGCTTTTACGCCAAGTGCCGTTAGGGTTGATCGCCGTGTTGCTGCTGTTTATGGCGGTGTCACCTCAGGGTCAACAGGGCAAAGCGTGGGCTGGTGCGGTGTCAGGCTGTGTGGTGATGGCGCTCTTGGCTTCGAGAATTGTCGTTGGCCTCTATCGACGCACGTCGCTTAAGGTAGACCGTTCAGGCAGCGCGGTGGTCGCGGGTGTCCAGCGCGGATACCGGACGCCTCAGCGTGTGGTGATCAGTTGCGACTTCGCTCGCGTGCTCAGTTTTCGTACCTTTATTGTCTACGAGAATGGAAAATTGCTGGTTGCCTGTCATCACGACGGGGTGCAGGATCGCGAGGCTGCCTACACCCTTGCCGTCTATCTGGGTGTGACCGCTTTCCACGAGAGCCGCTCTCAGGGCCTCAGGAAAGTCAAGGCGCCTGCCTGAGCGGTTTGACCTGCTGTTTGCGTTGATCGCTGCCATTGGCACGTTGAGCAACGCCGATTACGGCTCATGGCCTCTGTGCTTTTCTGGGTTCAGTGTTCGCGTTACTTCTTGACCCTTATCTTTCCCCAAATGCAGGTGTATCGTATTCGCCCCCGCGCACCGGCCCTACGGGCGCGCTCCCGCAGTCGTTTCGAGGTCTTCGCTTTATGTCCTTCACCCGCCGCCAAATCCTCACAGGCATCGCCGGTCTTGCTGTGGTCGGGCTGGGTGCGGGTGGTGCTTCGCGTTATTGGCTGGGGCGCAAGGAGTCGGAAGCCGGTTCTGATTTCGTGCTGATCGCTGCGCCGCTGGACGTCGAGTTGGTTCCTGGCCACAAGACGCCTGCCTGGGCGTTTGGTGGTTCTGCGCCGGGGACGGAGTTGCGGGTGCGGCAAGGTGAGTGGCTGCGGTTGCGGTTCATCAATCAGTTGCCGGTCGAGACGACGATTCACTGGCATGGCATTCGGTTGCCGTTGGAGATGGACGGTGTGCCGTATGTCTCGCAGTTACCGGTCAAGCCGGGTGAGTATTTCGATTACAAGTTCCGGGTGCCGGACGCCGGTAGCTACTGGTATCACCCGCACGTCAGCAGCAGCGAAGAGCTGGGGCGTGGGCTGGTCGGGCCTTTGATCGTTGAAGAGCGCGAACCGACCGGCTTCAGGCATGAGCGCACGGTCAGTCTGAAAAGCTGGCATGTAGACGAAGAGGGCGCGTTCACCGAGTTCAGCGTATTGCGCGAGGCGGCGCGTGAAGGTACGGCGGGGCGGCTTTCGACGTTGAATGGTATTGCGCAGGCGGTCATCGAGTTGCCTGCCGGGCAGATTACCCGTGTGCGGCTGCTCAATCTCGACAATACCGTGACCTATCGCCTCAATCTGCCCGATGCCGAGGCGCAGATCTATGCGCTGGATGGCAATCCGGTCACGCCGCGTCCGTTTGGCGACGAGTACTGGCTTGGTCCGGGTATGCGGATCTGTCTGGCGATCAAGGCACCGGCGGCTGGCGAGGAGATCTCGCTGCGTAACGGTCCGGTGCGGCTGGGTACGTTTCGTTCGGTCGCCAACACCGACGCGCCGGGCGAATGGCCGCCGGAGTTGCCAGCCAACCCGGTTGCCGAGCCGGATCTGGAGCGCGCCGAGAAGATCAATTTCAATGTCGAATGGGTGGGTTCTGTGTCGGCCAACACCGATAACGGCAAGCCACCGAGCCTGTGGCAGATCAACGGCGAAGCCTGGGACATCACCGACAAGACCTGTGCGGATCGGCCGATTGCCAAACTGAAGCTGGGCCAGAGCTATATCTTCGAATTGAAGAACATGACCCAGTACCAACACCCGATTCACCTGCACGGTATGAGCTTCAAGGTGATCGCGTCCAATCGGCGCAAGATCATTCCGTACTTTACCGATACCTTCCTGCTGGGTCGTAACGAACGGGCGCGCGTGGCGCTGGTGGCTGATAACCCTGGCGTGTGGATGTTTCACTGCCACGTGATCGATCACATGGAAACCGGTCTCATGGCCGCCATCGAGGTGTCGTGATGCGCCAGCCGCCGATTATCGATCGCAGCAACGATCAATACTTCATGCGCGAGGCGCTGGCGCTGGCCGCTGAAGGTGCGCTGTTGGGTGAGGTGCCGGTGGGCGCTGTGGTCGTGCAGAACGGCGAGATCATTGGTCGTGGTTATAACTGCCCGATCAGTGGCAGCGACCCGAGTGCCCATGCCGAGATGGTTGCTATCAGGGAGGCTGCAAAGGCGGTGGACAATTATCGTCTGCCCGGCAGCACGCTCTATGTGACGCTTGAGCCGTGCAGCATGTGCGCGGGCCTGATCGTGCATTCCCGTGTGGCACGTGTGGTCTACGGAGCGTTAGAGCCGAAGGCGGGCATTGTGCAGAGCCAGGGGCAGTTCTTCACCCAAGGGTTTCTCAACCATCGCGTGTTGTTCGAAGGCGGCGTGCTGGGCGAGGAGTGCAGTGGGATGCTGAGCGAATTCTTCAGGATGCGGCGTGCTGCGAAGGATGCTGAGAAGGGTAAGGCTTAGAGTGCGCTCTTGTCGTCGCTGACGGCAGGTTCGGGGGTTGAGTCTGATGTCGGTTTGGTCTTGTCGACGCCGGGCACATGCAGATTGCCCTCTGCGACCTGATCGCCTTCGAGCTGCGGCTGTGTGACCCAGGTCAGAATGTCGTAGTAGCGACGGATGTTGGCAACGAAATGCACCGGCTCACCGCCACGGGCATAGCCATAACGCGTTTTGCTGTACCACTTCTTCTGCGAAAGGCGCGGCAGCATTTTTTTCACGTCGAGCCATTTATTGGGGTTCAAACCCTCGCTCTCTGCCAGTTTGCGCGCATCTTCCAGATGGCCGCTGCCTACGTTGTAGGACGCAAGAGCCAACCAGGTACGATCCGGCTCTTCTATCTTGTCGTCCAGTTGTTCCTTTACGTAGGCAAAGTATTTGGCTCCGCCCTGAATGCTTTGTCGTGCGTCCAGCCTATTGGTGACGCCCATAGCCTGTGCGGTGTTCTGGGTCAGCATCATCAGGCCGCGTACGCCGGTCTTGGAGGTCACGGCAGGTTGCCACATCGATTCCTGATAGCCGATGGCCGCCAGCAGGCGCCAGTCCACCTGCTCCTTCTTGGCGGACGACTGGAAGTGCTTCTCGTATTTGGGCAGGCGTTCCTGCAGATGCTGGGCGAAGGTGTACGCGCCGACATAACCCAGAACGTCGACATGGCCGTAGTAACGGTCTTTCAGACGCTGCAGGGTGCCGTTCTTCTCGACCTTGTCCAGATAGGCGTTTATTTCGTTGAGCAGACTGTTGTCTTCGCCCGGCCCCACAGCCCAGCGCTGTTCGCGGGCTTCACCCAGGTCGAAGGCGACGCGCACGTTGGGGAAATAGACCTGGTTCATTGCCAGTTCGTTGGAATCGACCAGCGTGAGGTCAATCTGGCCTTCATCGACCATGCGCAGCAAGTCGACGACTTCTACCGCGTCGGATTCTTCGTATTCAATGCCGGGATTCTGTACTTTCAACGCCGCGAGCTGCTCGGCGTGGCTGCTGCCCTTGAGCACGACAATACGTTTGCCGACCAGATCACCTGCATCGGTCGGGCGTGACTGGCCGTTGCGATAGACGACCTGTGGCGTGACTTGGAGGTAGGAGTGAGAGAAGCGGGCCTGCTGCCTGCGCTTTTCCGTGTCGATCAGACCGGCGGCACCCAGTACCGGGCCTCCCGGCTTGTTCATCTGGTCGAAAAGATCGTCCAGGTTGTCGGCGGTTTCGATCTTCAGTTCCACGCCCAGATCTTCGGCAAAACGCTTCACCAGCTCGTATTCGAAGCCGGTTTCACCGTTGCGATCCTGGAAGTAGGTGGCCGGACTGTTGCGGGTGACCACGCGCAGCACGCCGTCCTCCTTGACCCGCTCCAGTGTGTTGGGTTTATCCACACAGGCGCTGAGCATCAGGAAGAGTCCGGTTGCGATGAGCCACTTGGCGCAACGAGTGCGGAAATCGGGTCTGAAGAACATCGGTGCAGTATACGCAAAGCGCACCGGGCGCCATATCTCGACAGCGATGCTTGCGTCTGATAGGCAACGGCATTTTGATAGCATTTGTCGCGTTTTCGAAGGTGGGGTGACATTCGGGCGCATGGAATGCTGCCGTTTTGGGTGATCAACGTCCCAGTTTAGGCTAGAATACGCGGCCTCAAAGCACACCCCCTTCCCGAGGCTGTCCCGAAGATGTTGATCCTGCGCGGTGCTCCTGCCCTTTCTGCCTTCCGCCACAGCAAATTACTAGAACAACTGAAACAAAAAGTTTCAGCTGTCAGTGGCTTGTACGCTGAATTCGCTCACTTCGCCGACGTCACTGACGCTCTGTCCAGCGAAGAACAGCAGGTTCTCGACCGTCTCCTGAAATACGGCCCAAGCGTGCCGGTTCAAGAGCCGAGTGGCCGTCTGTTTCTGGTCTTGCCACGGTTTGGCACCATTTCGCCATGGTCGAGCAAGGCCAGCGATATCGCTCGCAACTGCGGTCTGGCGAAGATTCAACGCATCGAACGCGGGATCGCCTTCTATGTAGAAGGCCAGTTCAGCGACGCCGACGCTCAGTCCATCGCCGACAGCCTGCACGACCGCATGACCCAACTGGTTCTGGGCGACCACGAACAGGCCGCCGGTCTGTTCAGCCATGCTCAGCCCAAGCCTCTGACGGCGATTGATATCCTGGGTGGCGGTCGCGCTGCGCTGGAAAAGGCCAACGTCGAATTGGGTCTGGCTCTGGCCGAAGACGAAATCGACTATCTGGTCACCAGCTTCAACGGGCTGGGTCGCAACCCGCACGACATCGAGCTGATGATGTTTGCCCAGGCGAACTCCGAGCACTGCCGCCACAAGATTTTCAACGCCAGTTGGGATATCGACGGCCAGAGCCAGGAAAAAAGCCTGTTCGGCATGATCAAGAACACCTATCAGATGCACAGCGAAGGCGTTCTGTCTGCTTATAAGGACAACGCTTCGGTGATCGTCGGCAATGTCGCCGGTCGCTTCTTCCCGGATCCTGAAACCCGCCAGTACGGCGCGGTGCAGGAGCCGGTGCATATTCTGATGAAGGTCGAGACGCACAACCACCCGACCGCAATCGCTCCGTTCCCGGGCGCATCGACCGGTTCCGGTGGTGAGATTCGCGACGAAGGTGCAACCGGTCGCGGCGCAAAGCCAAAGGCCGGCCTCACCGGTTTCACCGTTTCCAACCTGCAGATTCCGGGATTCGTGCAACCCTGGGAGAAGCCTTACGGCAAGCCCGATCGTATCGTGACGGCGCTGGACATCATGATTGAAGGCCCGCTGGGTGGCGCGGCGTTCAATAACGAGTTCGGCCGTCCTGCGCTAACCGGTTACTTCCGTACCTTCGAGCAATCGATCACCACACCGCATGGCGACGAAGTCCGCGGTTACCACAAGCCGATCATGCTGGCTGGCGGTATGGGCAACATTCGCGAAGATCACGTCCAGAAGGGCGAGATCACTGTCGGCTCCAAGCTGATCGTGCTGGGCGGTCCGGCCATGCTGATCGGTCTGGGTGGCGGTGCTGCTTCATCGATGGCGACCGGCACCAGTTCTGCGGATCTGGATTTTGCTTCGGTTCAGCGTGAAAACCCTGAAATGGAGCGTCGTTGCCAGGAAGTCATCGACCGTTGCTGGCAGTTGGGCGACCGTAACCCGATCAGCTTCATCCATGACGTGGGTGCCGGTGGTCTGTCCAATGCTTTCCCTGAGCTGGTCAACGATGGCGGTCGTGGCGGTCGTTTCGAACTGCGTAACGTGCCAAACGACGAGCCGGGCATGGCCCCGCTGGAAATCTGGAGCAACGAATCCCAGGAGCGTTACGTTCTGGCGGTGGGCGTTGAAGACTTCGACCGCTTCAAGGCGATCTGTGAGCGCGAGCGCTGCCCGTTTGCCGTGGTGGGCGAGGCGACTGCCGAGCCACAACTGACCGTGACCGACAGCCATTTCGGCAACAACCCGGTGGACATGCCGCTGGAAGTGCTGCTGGGCAAGGCCCCGCGCATGCATCGTTCGGTCGAGCGTGAAGCCGAGATGGGCGACGATTTCGATCCGAGCACGCTGGACATCGAAGAAAGCGTTCAGCGCGTGCTGCGTCACCCGGCGGTTGCCAGCAAGAGCTTTTTGATCACTATCGGCGACCGTAGCATTACCGGTCTTGTGGCCCGCGATCAGATGGTCGGTCCGTGGCAGGTGCCTGTCGCTGACTGCGCTGTGACCGCCACCAGCTTCGACGTCAATACCGGCGAAGCGATGGCCATGGGCGAGCGGACTCCGCTGGCGCTGCTGGATGCTCCGGCATCGGGTCGCATGGCCATCGGCGAAACCCTAACCAACATCGCGGCCTCGCGCATCGAGAAGCTGTCCGACATCAAACTGTCGGCCAACTGGATGTCGGCGGCGGGTCACCCAGGTGAAGACGCCCGTCTGTACGACACCGTGAAAGCGGTCGGTATGGAACTGTGCCCTGAGCTGGGCCTGACTATTCCGGTGGGCAAGGACTCCATGTCCATGAAGACCCGCTGGAGCGATGACAGCGAAGAGAAGAGTGTGACGTCGCCGCTGTCGCTGATCGTGACCGGCTTCGCGCCTGTGGTTGATATCCGCAAGACCCTGACCCCAGAGCTGCGCATGGACAAGGGCATCACTGACCTGATCCTGATCGATCTGGGTCGTGGCCAGAACCGTATGGGCGCCTCCATTCTTGCCCAGACTCACGGCAAGCTGGGTCGCCTTGCTCCGGACGTGGATGACGCTGAAGACCTCAAGGCGTTCTTCGCCGTGGTTCAGGGTCTGAATGCCGACGGCCACATCCTGTCCTACCACGACCGTTCCGACGGTGGTTTGCTGGTCAGCACCCTGGAAATGGCCTTCGCCGGTCACTGCGGCCTCAAGCTGCACCTCGACGGTCTGGCTGACAACGCGTCCGAACTGAACGAGATTCTGTTCAACGAAGAACTGGGTGCGGTCATCCAGGTTCGTCAGGACGCCACGCCGCTGGTGCTGGCTCAGTTCAGCGCGGCCGGTCTGGCAGATTGTGTGTCGGTCATCGGTCAGCCGGTGAACAACGATGAAGTGGTCATCAGCTTCGCGGGCGAGCCGGTCTTTACCGGGCAGCGTCGTCTGCTGCAGCGTCAGTGGGCTGAGACCAGTTATCAGATCCAGCGTCTGCGCGACAACGCCGAATGCGCCGATCAGGAATTCGACGCGCTGCTGGAAGAAGATAACCCTGGCCTGACCGTCAAGCTGGGCTTCGACGTCAACGATGACATCGCCGCGCCTTACATCAAGACCGGTGTACGTCCTCAGGTGGCTGTGCTGCGTGAGCAGGGTGTCAACGGTCAGGTTGAAATGGCTGCTGCGTTCGACCGCGCTGGCTTCAACGCCATTGACGTGCACATGAGCGACATCCTGGCCGGTCGTGTCGATCTGAATGACTTCAAGGGCATGGTTGCCTGTGGTGGCTTCTCTTACGGCGACGTACTGGGTGCCGGTGAAGGCTGGGCCAAGTCGGCGCTGTTCAACAGCCGCGCCCGCGATGCTTTCCAAGGCTTCTTCGAGCGTACTGACAGCTTCACCCTGGGTGTGTGCAACGGTTGCCAGATGCTCTCCAACCTGCACGAACTGATTCCGGGCAGCGAGTTCTGGCCGCACTTCGTACGCAACCGCTCCGAGCAGTTCGAAGCCCGCGTCGCGATGGTGCAGATCCAGGAGTCGCCGTCGATCTTCCTGCAAGGCATGGCCGGTTCGCGTATGCCGATCGCCATCGCTCATGGCGAAGGCCACGCAGAGTTCCGCAACGCTGATGCGCTGCTGGAAGCTGACGTATCCGGAACAGTCGCGCTGCGTTTCGTGGACAACCACGGCAAGATCACCGAAACCTACCCGGCCAACCCGAATGGTTCGCCGCGCGGTATCGGCGGTCTGACCACCCTCGACGGTCGCGTCACCATCATGATGCCGCACCCTGAGCGTGTGTTCCGCGCTGTTCAGAACTCGTGGCGTCCTGAGGACTGGAACGAAGACGGCGCCTGGATGCGTATGTTCCGCAACGCCCGCGCCTGGGTTAACTAAGGCGGACTGGCGGCACATGTACAAGCTGGCCTTCTTTGTTCCACCGAGCCATGTGGACGAGGTCAAGAATGCCGTATTCGCTGCTGGTGCAGGGCGGATCGGCGCTTACGACCAATGTTGCTGGCAAGTGCTCGGCCACGGTCAGTTCCGCCCGTTGGATGGCAGTCAGCCATTTATCGGGCAGGGCGGTGTGGTTGAGCAGGTGGAAGAGTGGAAGGTCGAGCTGGTCGTGGCCGATGAGCTGATTCAGCAGGCAGTGGCGGCGCTCAAGCAGAGCCATCCCTACGAAACGCCGGCTTATGAAGTGTGGCGGCTGGAAGAGTTCTAGGTTCTGTCGCTGAAATGTCTGTGTGTCAGCACGAATGGAACGCGGAGCGTCCCGGGCAGCATGCCCACGCGGAGCATGGGCACGATCAGCGTCTTTTGCCTGACTAAGGCCGTATTTCGATCATCGTCCCGTCTTTCACCAGATCCCATATCTCGCGCATGTCGTTGTTCTTCAGCGCGATGCAGCCGTTGGTCCAGTCCAGAGTATGGAAATACCACTCCGGGTACTCCTCATCCACCGGCGTGCCGTGAATCATGATCATGCTGCCTGGCTTCACGCCCTCACGCCGTGCACGTGCCGAGTCCGAAATGTTCGGATAGGAGATGTGCATCGAGAGGTTGTAGTTACCGCTTGGCTGACGCCAGTCGAGCCAGTAGAAACCTTCAGGCGTACGCTGATCGCCTTCCTGAAGTTTGGTGCCCTTGGGGTTCTTGCCCAGAGAAATCCGATAGGTCTTCAACGCTTCGCCGCCGCTGATCAGTTGCAACTGGCGCACCGACTTGAGCACCAGCACCTTGTCGATTTTCTTGTCGGCGATGCTTTCGGTGTTGATCACCTTATTGTTGATGATCTTCTGTTCACTGCCCTTGGGCACGATGGTTTGAGTGAAAGCAGCCTGGGACAGCGGGACGAACAACATGCAGACGAAAGCGAGCAACCAGCGCATTACCATTTCCCTGAGGGCTCAAAAGAGCCAATCTCGATTGCGAAGCTGAATTAAGAAACCTGCATTGGGCGTGACGGGGGAAGGGCACTGGTATGAACCGGGTAAACCTGCCGACGCCGATCCGCGAAGAAGCATTCTAGGGTACGCCTGACCGTCATGAAAGCCAGGTCTTGCCATGGAATGTCGGCTTCTTCGAATAATTGCACTTCGAGGCTCTCGATACCGGCAGCGAATTCCTCGGTCGCCATCTCGGCGCGGTAGAACACATGCACCTGATTGATGTGTGGCACATCGATCACTGAGTAAAGATGCAGCTCGCCCAGGGTCGCACAGGCTTCTTCGACTGTCTCGCGCCGTGCCGCCTGTTCAATGGTCTCGCCGTTCTCCATGAACCCGGCTGGCAATGTCCAGAAGCCCAGGCGCGGTTCGATGGCGCGACGGCACAGCAACACCTTGTCGCCCAGCGTCACCAGACAACCGGCGACGATGTTGGGATTCTGATAATGAATGGTGTGGCAATGCTCGCAGACATACCGCAGGCGGCTGTCGCCTTCGGGGATGCGCTGGATGACGGGGTTGCCACACTGGCTGCAAAATTTCATGGTGTCGGTCGATAGTGAATGCAGGCGCTATCTTGGCTTGTCCCGCCGCCGATGAGCAAGCGTCTATGTGGGGCGACTTGTCCTACAAGGGCTTGGGCACTTCGCAGCTTTGGTGCATAGTGCCGGTAAGCAACAGATCGAGATTTGCCATGCTGGATGAGCTACTTCGCCGTGTAGTCAGTCATACGCCAGACACCCTTGAGACGGATCGCTTCTTTCCCGAGGCAGCGGTGCTGGTGCCTGTCACCCGCAGTGACGAGCCAGAGCTGATTCTGACCCTGCGCGCCAGTGGGCTTTCGACTCATGGTGGTGAGGTCGCCTTTCCCGGCGGACGGCGCGATCCCGAAGACCCGGACCTGATTTTCACGGCCTTGCGCGAGGCCGAAGAAGAGATAGGCCTGCCGCCCGGTCTGGTGGAAATCGTCGGCCCGTTGAGCCCGCTGATTTCCAAGCACGGTATCAAGGTCACACCCTACGTGGGGGTGATTCCCGATTTCGTCGAGTACCGGCCCAACGATGGTGAAATCGCCGCCGTCTTCAGCGTGCCGCTGGAGTTCTTCCGTCAGGACACCCGCGAACACACGCATCGTATCGACTACGAAGGTCGCAGTTGGTACGTCCCCAGCTACCGTTATGGCGAGTATAAAATCTGGGGGCTGACCGCGATCATGATCGTCGAACTGGTCAATGTGATGTACGGCACGCAGATCAGCCTGCATCATCCGCCCGAGCGCTCCACTACCTGAACGTTGTGTCATCCATAAAGCGTCATGCCCAGGAGCATGGCCTGCCTGAGGAAACCGCATGAAATACCGGCTGGGAGAGTCCCGCGTCCAGATCGATCCGCAAAGCTGGGTCGCACCCAATGCGGTGCTGATCGGCAAGGTCAGGCTGGAAGCAGGCGCCAGCGTGTGGTTCAACGCCGTACTGCGCGGCGACAATGAGCTGATTCATATTGGCGAAAACAGCAACGTGCAGGATGGCACGGTGATGCATACCGACATGGGCTCGCCGCTGAACATCGGCAAGGGCGTGACCATTGGCCATAACGCGATGCTGCATGGCTGCAACGTCGACGATTACAGCCTGATCGGTATCAACGCGGTCATCCTCAATGGTGCAAAGATCGGGAAATACTGCATCATCGGCGCCAATTCACTGATCGGCGAGGGCAAGGTCATTCCCGATGGTTCGCTGGTGATGGGCTCGCCGGGCAAGATTGTCCGCGAGCTGACCGATGTGCAGAAGAAAATGCTCGAAGCCAGCGCTGCCCATTACGTCCACAACGCCCAACGCTATGCCCGCGACCTGGCGGTGCAGGAAGATTGATGAGCACTGAATCGATAACCGAGAAGCCGGTCCGCTCACCCTGCGTCAGCATCTGCGCGCTGGACGAAGATGATATTTGCACCGGCTGCCAGCGCACCGTCAGCGAAATCACCCGCTGGAGTCGCATGAGCAATGACGAGCGTCGTGTTGTGCTCGGCCTGTGTGATGACCGGGCCAGGGCCAGCGGGATGATGTGGACGGTGGGTGGCAAGGGTTGAGCCCTGCCGAATCATAGCGCCGAAGACTGAGTGGGGCCTCCCACGGGTTTTCTCTGGATCAAACCTGCGGCGCTATATCCACCCCGGCTTTCCCTGCTGCTACCATTGGTACCCATTTTTCAGGCAACAGTACCCGCCCATGCTTTTTCTGATCGCCTACATCGGCAGCGTCGTGCTGATCAACTTCGCGTTCTCCACCGCACCGCATCTGGATATCATCTGGTCGGCCTGGGGCGGGCTGGTGTTTGTGCTGCGCGACATGGTGCAGATCCGGTTCGGCCACTGCGCGATTCTCGCCATGCTGGCGGCGCTGGTGCTGTCCTACGTCACCAGTGATCCGACCATTGCCCTGGCCAGTGCCACGGCATTTGCGGTATCCGAATGCATCGACTGGCTGGTGTTCAGCATCACCAGGCGACCCTTGCGCGACCGTCTGTGGATCAGCTCGGCGCTGAGCATTCCGCTGGACACCTTTATCTTCTTCGGCATGATCGACGCCCTGACAACACCGGTGATTCTGACCGCGCTGCTCTCCAAGTTTGCCGGAGTGACCGTTGTCTGGATGATCATGGCCTGGCGGGCACGCAACAACGCTTGTCCGGGTTGAGCCCCCATTTGTCGGGGCTTCATGGTAAATTGCGCGCCTTTCTCCACAGCGGTTGCTCGCACACGGCGGGCTGCCCTCGATATCTGCTCCACGAGGACCTGAGATGACTCAAATCGGAACTCCACTGTCGCCTACCGCGACGCGCGTACTGTTCTGCGGCAGCGGCGAGCTGGGCAAGGAAGTCGTGATCGAGCTGCAACGCTTGGGCGTCGAAGTGATCGCGGTCGATCGCTATGCGAACGCGCCTGCCATGCAGGTTGCGCACCGCAGCCATGTGGTCAACATGCTCGACGGCGCGGCGCTGCGCGCAGTGATCGAGGCCGAGAAGCCGCATTTCATCGTTCCTGAAATCGAGGCCATCGCCACCGCCACGCTGGTAGAGCTGGAAGCCGAAGGTTTCACGGTCATCCCGACCGCTCGCGCAGCACAGCTGACCATGAACCGCGAAGGCATCCGTCGTCTGGCCGCTGAAGAGTTGAAGCTGCCAACCTCGCCTTACCACTTTGCCGACACTTTCGAGGCGTACAGCAAGGCCGTCGAGGATCTGGGTTTTCCGTGTGTGGTCAAGCCGGTCATGAGCTCGTCGGGCAAGGGGCAGAGCCTGCTCAAGAGCGCTGATGATGTACAGAAAGCCTGGGATTACGCTCAGGAAGGCGGTCGTGCGGGGAAAGGGCGCGTCATCGTCGAAGGTTTCATCGACTTCGATTACGAAATCACCCTGCTGACCGTGCGTCATGTCGGCGGCACCACATTCTGTGCGCCGGTCGGTCATCGGCAGGAGAAGGGCGATTACCAGGAATCCTGGCAGCCACAGGCCATGAGCCCGGCAGCGCTGGCAGAGTCCGAGCGCGTGGCCAAGGCTGTGACCGAGGCACTGGGCGGTCGCGGCATCTTCGGTGTCGAACTGTTCATCAAAGGGGATCAGGTGTGGTTTAGCGAAGTGTCGCCGCGCCCGCATGACACCGGTCTGGTGACGCTGATTTCCCAGGACCTGTCGCAGTTCGCCTTGCACGCCCGCGCCATTCTCGGCCTGCCGGTTCCGTTGATCCGCCAGTTCGGCCCGTCGGCTTCGGCAGTGATTCTGGTCGAAGGTCAGTCGACGCAGACTGCATTCTCCAACCTGGGTGCTGCACTGGCCGAGCCGGACACTGCCTTGCGTCTGTTCGGCAAGCCGGAAGTCAATGGTCAGCGCCGTATGGGCGTAGCCCTGGCGCGTGACGAGTCCATCGAAGCCGCCCGCGCCAAAGCCACCCGCGCATCGCAGGCGGTCAAGATCGAGCTGTAACGTTGTCCCTGATCGTGCCCACGGGCACGATCAGGGATGTGCTCAACCCACCTGATTCAAGTCCTCATTGCGTGTCTCTTTCAGGCACAGCACCGCGAGCACGCTGATCAGCGCCGCCGCCGACACATACCCGCCCACCCAGCTCAGTCCTCCCATCGCTACCAGTTTCTGGGCGAAGAAGGGTGCGACCGAAGCGCCAACGATTCCACCCAGGTTGTAGGCCGCCGATGCCCCGGTATAACGCACTTGCGTCGGAAACAGCTCCGGTAGCAATGCGCCCATCGGTGCGAAGGTGACGCCCATCAGGAACAGTTCGATGCACAGGAACAGCGCCACGCCCCATGTGGTGCCGTGGGTCAGGAGCGGTTCCATGGCAAAGCCCGACAGAATCGCCAGCACGCCACCGACCAGCAGCACCGGTTTGCGTCCGAAACGGTCGCTCGCCAGCGCTGCCAGCGGCGTGGCAGCTGCCATGAACAGGACAGCGAAGCACAGCAGCCCCAGGAAGGTTTCCCGCGTATAGCCCAGTGTCGAGACGCCGTAGCTCAGGGAAAACACCGTCGAGATATAGAACAGCGCATAGCACACCACCATCGAAGCGGCGCCCAGCAGCATTGGCTTCCAGTGATCGCG
>Ga0308164_10002295_pt1 | contig 19424 bp, 18 predicted proteins | sample PhyTR2_FD_201031 | JGI IMG/M metagenome (GOLD analysis project Ga0308164, IMG submission 201031) | Phyllosphere microbial communities from UC Gill Tract Community Farm, Albany, California, United States - DLSLT.R2 | ecosystem: Host-associated > Plants > Phyllosphere > Unclassified | place: USA... | reverse complement strand
TTTGTCTTAATCGCCCCCTCTCTCCGAAGTCTCCAGACTACGAAGGGTTTACCTTTGAATAGTTTATTATATTTATAATGACTCAATCACATACCTGATCCGTCCATTTTCTGTTGAATATCTTTTATACCTGAGGCTTCTCTATCTTAATCAAAAAACAGCTCGAGAAAAAAAGGTATACTATTCTACCGAATTTGAACTACAGCCTCATTGTAAATTTCCAAAAATAAATCCTTACTATCTGTGTCCAAATAATTTAGGAAACTGGATAAATTAGTATTAAGAAAACGTCCCCATAAAGTATATTCCTCTGAAGGCAATTTTCTTTTTAAAAGTTTTTCAGCTATAGCTCTCAAGTTAAAGCGAAGTGCCTGCTCATTAATGATATTAGAATGATACCCATAGAGAGTAGTATTAATCTCATTTTTAATTTCGTTCCAAACCTTTTGACGACAAATAAGCAACTCATCTCTATTTAATCGATAAACATCTTTAGTAATTTCACCTCTTTCATTGTCATTTCCAAAACCACTGATATTTGACATTTCATCGAAAGTCAAAAAGTTTTCAGGATTATCAATCTCAGGATTTAACAGTATCGGAATTTCCCTCTGTAAATGAGTAGAATTAGCATAACAATTCGTTCTAACTAAAGTCAAAATTCTATTACTAACAATAATTGGACTGTGAGGCTGGGCTCGGACTCCACGAATTGGAAACTTATTTCCTTTTGCATCTTTACCATTACACTTTGGACAAGACAGCAGCAAATTTGTCCATTCAAGACCAAGCCAAAAATAACCTAACGTTTCAACGTGATCATTTTCTCCTACTTCAACTTTTGCCTTTGGTCTGTAATGTTCAACCTGTAATTTAACCACATGTTCCACTTGAGATTCACAATAATTACATTTTGCTCTATCACCAGGTTCGAATTGCGCTTTATGAATTGAATATGCTCTTAATAGGTTAACAACATCATCATGAGGATAGTAAGTTGAATTATAAATTTCGCCATTTGTTCCGGTCACAGCTCTATTAATTTGGCGTAAAGCACCATTGACTGACAAGCGTGCAGGTGCTTGGTCTTGTTGTTTTAATGGAAGATGAATCATAATTGAGAGTTTTTACCAGCTTCCTTCAGCTTTTTTTCTAGAATCCTATAAAATATTGCTTCATTATAATCATCCTCGGTCATTAAACGTTCGGAGGGATCATGATTTTCATTAATAAGCTCATCAAAGCTGAAAATTGGAGATGTCAAAATTGAATTTGGCAAAAGATTAGTAATATCGATATCAAGTTTTTTTGCACGAATTTGATAGTTGTCATCTTTATAAACGTTTATAAAAATTGAATCTTTTGGTGCGCCAAGCAGAGGAATGGGGCTATGTGTGGTAACGACAAATTGAATATTAGGAAATGTTTCAGATAGCTGAACGATAATATCTCTTTGTAATTTTGGATGTAAATGTAAATCGATTTCGTCAATAAGTACGATTCCAGCATAATCAGAAATATCATATTTATTTTGTTGTTGCTCTGTGAAGCGAACTAACAAATCTAAAATTAGAGCTGCAAAATTTTTAGTCCCTGAGGGCAGATTAATAAAATCAACAGGTTCTTGCACTTTACCAGACTTATCTCTTCCTTGGTAATATAAGATTTTGTGTCCTTCTCCTTCTTTCGATATTTTTACTGCACTAATATTTGGTATTATAAGCTGTAAATTTTGTTCAATATTTGCTAGAAACTCTTCTAATGTCATTTCGTAATATTTTGGTCTAACACCCAAAACATAGCTGCCGCTTATATCTCTTAAAATACCAATTGCATTAAATAAACCTTGAGTAGCTTTTCGACTTGATCTATTTATATTTAGATTTAACAAATCTCCTATTAAGCTACCTTCAGTAATTAATCTTACTGGACCATATCCAGCGAAACCCTTTACCAGCCAATCTTTATCTGTAATAGAATCCGAACCTATTATTGTTTTTTGTTCAATTCCATATCTATTATCAATTCCAATGGTGGTTTTAAAATCATAATCTGGAACCATTTTATTACTCCCATCCTTGTTATTACATATAGATGCAGCTAATGCCCGCAATATACTTGTTTTTCCTGATCCATTTTCACCCGTTAAAAAAATCCAACGGCAATTAGGAGGGATATCATTTATTGACAGATTTTTGATAGGTCCAAAGTTATCAATATAAAAATTCCTTAAATATCCAGAATTTTTTTCTCTTTCTGCAAGTTTGCTTTGATAATATCTGACCTTTGCTAATTGCCTTTCAAATGTTTCTGGCCATATAAATTCTATTCCTTCTGTGAAAATATCATTGTTCTCTATTAACCATTTTCTTTCGGAAACATAAGTATCTATAATAATTTTATCGGATGAAATAAATGACTTTAGAGATTCAATATAGTTATTGTTAAAATCAGGATAAGCTTTTCGATGAATTTCTCCCGAATTAATTTTGGGAAATCCAAGCTTCTTAAAGAATTCAGAGGTGAAAAATTGTTTTTTTTCATATCTGGAATTAATCTCTAAATAACTTGAGCCATCTGACATTATAATAAATGATGCTCGTGGAGATCTCGTAGAATTATCACTACCCAGCCAAAATGAGATAGATACATATTTATCATTACCTAAGAACCAATAGCCTTTTTCAAGGCGAGCACCTCTATTCAACTGTCTAAATGAAAAGAAAAAGTTAGAATTTCTTTCATGGTAATTAATCAAAAAATTAAAGACGTTCTGGTGTATGTTTTGAATAGACATTATTTTAAAAGAGAGATTAGAATAACTTTTCAGAAAATTAATTTATTACTGACGTTTTAGATATGGAAATGAAATTTTTATTCAAGCAGACGATCTAGGTAATCCAAATTTTCCTCATCCAGCCAATGACCATCAGTTATTATTACACTTTTTGTTGTACCATCCATATAAATAATATTGACTGAGATCAATTTCATAGTCTGAACAATATCGGTCAGCCATACGTTATCAAATGACCAGGAGCCAGTAGCAGAACTTTCAACAGGACCAATACCTTTTCTACTAACATTTTTACCAACTCTATCCTTTACAGCATTTTTACCATAAAAATTAAAGGTGATGTATTTGATTGTTTTTTTACTGAAATTCAATATTTTGAACTCAGCTCCGGTAAATGAATAATCTTCTGTAGGGTGTGCTGCAAGTATAGCAATGCCGTTTTTTTCTTTGCTAAAAACTTTATCAAGAGCTTTTTTTCTAAGCTGAAGCATATATGCTGCAGATAACTTCTGTGACCAAGAATCCATACTGTCTTTCTCAGCCAGTGTGAATTTTTTAAATTTACTTTTTAAATCTGATAATTGTGTTCTCTGCTCACCTGAAAAGAACGTATTATCTTCTTCGGCATCATCAACCATATAATATTTCTTCCCATCAAAATAGAAACCTATTATATCTTTTGTATTTGAGTAGTTCTTGCATTCTGAAATTTCACTTACAAATAGTGCATTTTGAGCTTGGTACTTTGTACTATATGTTCCTGTAGTATGGCATGAACTACTAATGGTTGGATAGATTAGCGAACTTTTGCTGTATAAAGTTACGATGGAGTCTATCTTTAGCTGGCAGGAATAAAATTGTAAAAAAAAAATAAAGTTCACTAACAGTACTTTTTTCATGATTTTTAGTTTTCACAAATGTAATAAAAAAACCGCAAGAGATCTTTTTAAAATTCCTGTAGTATTTATGTGTGGGATTAAGCGTAAATACAATGTAACAAACAAAATTTCAACACCATTTGTTCAAACCTATTCACCTATTCATAAAAATTTAATACCAAAAATTCTTTTTTCTTAATTAACTTAGCACAAACTAAATAATCTATAAAAACTACAACATGAAAAATTTAATTTTAGTTGTCCTATGTCTAGTTGGAAACTTTTTGTTTGCGCAAAAGCAAAAACTATCCACAAACACTTATCCATTAGAGGACATGATTACTACAATCAACAACAGCCTGAGTAATGCCAAATCAAATCTGAAAGACAGCACAATAGAAATTCAAAAGGCTGAGATTGCATTGGAAACTTCTTATGATACTTCCGCAGGGGGAGAATTCAAATTATTTGTAAAAGCGTCGAAAAAATGGCAGTTACAAAAAGCCAACACCATCAAATATGTATATGAAAAGTCTTCAATAGCTAACTTGAAATCTGACAATAAAAAGAATTTGTTTCATTCTTTCGAGGATAATCTAACAAAAGCAATTGTGAAAGCAGCAACCCAATGGCTACAAACAAAAAGGTTAGTTAATGGTTTGGATAGAAGTGAGTTTTCAGTCGAAATTTCATTTATGGTAAAAAAAATTACTTCAGCAGGTGTTGAGTTTGAAATATGGGGTTTGGGTGCTGATATAGGTGGTGAATATGAAAATTCCGCAGTTCACACAGTTACTTTAACATTCAAATAAACTAATAAAAGTGAGCTATCTGATTAATATTTAACCAGATAGCTCACTTTAAATAACTTTTTATGAATTTGTTTTGCAAATAACTTTGTGTAGATAATCAACTCAGAAATCTCTTTGTATTCTCTGAATTTACAAACTCTGAACATTTCCACTATTGACCCTTACATGACTTTTCATTTTTAAAGAATATCTTTACTTCACTTTTAAAGCTTCAATCAGTTCTAACGCCAATGAATTTGGAAATTTATTAACAAGTTTATAATACGGATATTTTTCTAAAAGAAACTTGCGTGCTTGTGTGTAATGGCTAGTGATAGGTTCATTGTCAAGATCAAATCCTAACTCAATCACTTCCTTTTTAGTGTAGGTTTTTCCTTTAACAGCAGCAGACACATAAAAGTCTATTTTATTATCTGTAATCATAAATCCGTCATCATAATTTTTACAGTCCTTCTCCATGATAAAAAAATCATTATAGATTTTAAGGTATTCTGAAAGATTAATTTTTTTTCGTTTAGCGAAGGGATTGGTCTTGTACATTATAACGAACCATTTTGAAAGGGTATCATTATTAACTCCCCACTCTATTGCGATTGAGGTTTGACTAAACTGAATCTTCTTCTCAAAAAACTTTAATATTTCTTTTTTCGAAGTAATTAGTTTTCTTTTTTTAATTGAAATCATCGTCATTAGATGAACATTTAACAAAATTATCCATCCAAATAATAACGTTACTAACTCTTTACTACTTGAGATGAGTGTTGTCATATCTTCAAGTTTCTCGATAACCGCGGACAAGTTTTCAAAACTGAAATCTTTTACAGTGGAAGAATTATTTAGGTTATCTCCATTGAAGTAGCTCTTAAATTTTAAGCAAAAATCTTCAAAATTGCCTGGTAAATCATTTTTAAATTCAAAAAAACGGTCTTCAATAAATACTGGGTAAATTTCTGAAGAATATTTTTTGTAGAGCGGAGATTCAAAAGAATACTTTCCTTGATCCAAATATTTTATAAACACATCAATCATAAATTTAAAAATTAAAAGGGTACCAAAATGAAACCTAATGTTAATAATTACTTACGTTTTCTATCCACTATACTCTGGGCTTTTGCAGCAAAACTTTTTCTGGGAGTGATTCCGTCATTCGCTTTAACTGTTGCTTTTTGAATTCGTGCCACATCTTTTTGATTCATTTCTTTTTTTGACATTCTTTAAAGTTTTAAAATTCTATTACAAAAGTAACTCGTCTTAAAAAATACTTTGAAAATTTTCCCCGATAGAACTGCTTAAAAATTCATTACTATTATCGTTGTAACTAAAAATTCTGATAAAACATTATATTTACTTAATGAAAAATAGAGACTTACTCATCATAAAATATCTGGCAGAAGAATATAAAGTTACGCAGATTAGAGAACAGTTGAAAGTTAATTACTCAATTATAATTAGTGAGAGCTTAATTGAAAAAATTTTAAGTGGAATGCGAAAACAATATCAGGCAAAAACTCTTTTTCAATTGGCGGTTCTACTTACAAAAGAAAAGATTATTTAAAAAGATTAGCCACTATGAAACCAATAGTTAAGGAAACAATTAATGCGATAATAACCTTGGAATAATCTCCTTTGTTTAGTTCCATTTCCTTCATCAATTTAGAATTTTCTTTCTCTAAAGATTCCATTCCAGCTTTTAAAGAAGCGGTCTTTTCATTAATGACAGATTGCAGATTCTTTTCGTGAAGTACAGATATTTCTTTTTTATAATTATCCATCTCTATTTCTCTTTGTTTCTGCTGATAAGTAAAGTTCTTCTGTGTATCCTGTATTTGCTTTGTTGAAGAATCCTGAAGTTTTTGAAATTCTTCATTCCGCTTAATTAATTGTTCGGACAGAGTTTTCACCTGTTCAGAAAACTGATTGGTAACATCTTTTTTAACTTCATCAATCAACAATGCCCTGGAATTAGATTTTTCATGGGATAGCTTTTCAACAATAGCATGAAGACCTGAGCCATAATCATGAGGAAGATGGAACCTTTTATCAGCAAGTTTATCAAGAAGTGTTTCATCAACAGAATGGCCGATCGCAGTTACTGTTACTGCCTTAAGATTAATAAATTGCTCAGATAAGCTGACATTGTTAAATGCTTCCATACTCTGGCGATCCCCTCCTCCCCGTACTATAGCAATTACATCATAAACTGACTGGGAAATCTCTTCGATTTTACTAATAATCGATGTAGCAGACGTTATACTGCAGGCATAATCTGAGATTTGAAAACACTTTTGTGAAACATCTAATCCTTCGGCAAAATCTCGCTGTACAATAGCATTGTTTCCGTAAACATTTGCTACTCTAATAATTTCATTTTTCAGCAGTTTATTTCTAATAATTGTTTCCAAATCAATAGAACCTTTTGCTAATTTTTTTTGAATCAGATCATATCGTTATAATTCTTCCTCTGATATACTTCTTTCTTCCTGCTGAATGATTTCATCTACAACGAATCTAAGTTCTATGGAGGAACTTTTAATGCTTTTCTCGATATAACCACGCAAGGTGTACAGCTCATTATTTTGAATTTTCATCCGCAACAAGGCAGAAATCCGCAATCCTATAGATACATTATCTGCCTCAGAAAATAAATGATCGTAGTAATAATTCCCATACGCCTTACCAGCTCCAAATGAATATCTTCCTTTCAAATAAATAAGATTTACGGTAGCAGTAAGCTTGAGTGCGTTATTGAAAAGACCTAAGATTGATGAAGGTGAAAAGATTTGATATGTTTGTTCAGATGACTGCATAATGATCGTAGATTGTTAGACAAAGTTATTATATTTGGATTGCAACCTAAGATTAAACACAAAAATTATAAATTGATGGATGAACAAAATAATCTAGACTGGAAGATTTATGAATCACTGACCAAATACATTTATGAGACTCTAAGAAAAGAGTATAACATTAACATTGAGGGATATGGACAAAACTGCAAAGTTACGGGAAGCTCTGGAGTTTCTCATCAAATTGATGTTTTAACATCGGAGTCTGATGGTAATCACACTTATAAAACTGCCATAGAATGTAAGTATTGGAAAAAAAAAGTAACTAAAGATACAGTGATGAAGTTACTTTCCATTTTGAATGATACTGATATAGAAAGAGGAATTATTGTTTCCAAAAACGGATTTACTCGTGATGCACAAAAATTTGCAGATCATCACAATATAAAAATAGTTCAATTACGAGAGTCTGCAAAACAAGATAACATTGAGGACGAAATAGAGTTTGCAATTCTTGATCTGTTTTTCAAAATAAATATAAACCGACCAGAAGTCACAAAAATAGTTGTAAAAACTGCTGAAGATACTGAGATTTTATTGGATGAGACTGACCAATATCAAACTTTTATTAAAAATGCTGAAGGTGATCAGATACGTCTCTTTGATTCAATGATGGATTTCAAAGAATTTCTACACTCTCAAAAACCTTTTCAAATGACATCTAAATCTTACAGCTACAAAAATCATAAATTAATATATAGATATAATGTTTATTCAATAACTAGCATATCTTATACAGGTATGCTAACTATAATAAACAACGATCATCAAAAAACTTTTTCACTAGTTGATAAAGTGTGGATGATTATGAATCAAATTTTCGAGAAACAGACTTTTTTAATTACTGATTATGGGCTGATTGTAAAAAAGGAGGAGTAAAAGATCTTTTTTGAGTTTACCGTCAACATATCCGTATCTTTTGGGAGTCAGTAGTGGCTTGGTTCCAAGTGTATCAACCATTCGTCAGTCTACTTCAGTTATGTTTCTTGTTATAGATTTTAAGATGGACTTCTTAAAGATGGACTTTAAATAGGCGCAAACCTAAGAAACTATTAACAGTAAATTTATAATTCCAATTATGAATTAATAGCCTTATCGAAAATACTCTTCAAAAAAATATCACTAATAAATTTAGCACAGCGCATACTATGAAATACGTTAAACCGTCATGTTATGGGCTTTAGATACTCTGTCAGTAAAGTATTTTCAGCAAGCAAATAAATTCATATTGACTGAGAAAATTTCGGAGCTAGATACCTAAGTTAAGAATTCGCTACATGAAATGAAATAGTTCAATAAATCATTCTCATAAGAAAATTAAAAAAACGCAATGATAAAACACTGCGTTTGATGAAATTCCTAGCTCTAACCAAATGAGTCTTATTTCCCCATTTTATTTTTATACTTAGTGGAGAAAGCTGGATTCGAACCAACTACCAGGATTAAATTATAAAATATTAAATCTATCTTCGTACCTCAAATGTAAACATTTATGGATGATTTTCAAAGTGTAGGGTATCAAAATTTTATTAGCTCACATATTCGTCTGAATTATTATATCAAAATTTCAACGGGAGCTGTCTTAAATTTAGATAATACCTATACAGAGCCTAAAGAACTTTCTGGATTCTTAAATAAAATAATAATTAATGCGGGTGAAAGGTGGACTCCCACAATATTACAGGATCCTCATGATACAATAAAAAAAGTTACAAATGACTTAGCAAAAAGTGGTGTAATTTGGGTATATTCAGCTTTTGACACCTTTTTTAAAAAAATTGAGGGCGAACTGTCGGGTAATTTTAAAAGTGAAAACTCAAATGCAGAAAAAGATCTTGAAGATAAATCGCACAAACTAATAGAATTATACGAAAAACTTGGTTGGGATCAGACTAAAATAAAAGAACTATTACCAATTTTACGATTCTATGAGGCATTAAGGCATTCTGTTGCCCATAATATGGGATTTCCAAGTAGAAAAATCATTGAAATTTTTAAAAGTGATGAGTTTATAAAGGCAATTGATAATTGGAAAACAAAATCTCCAGAGCGTCAAATCTCACCTCCACCTATTGTTACTGATTCTGAGATAGATCTACAGCCTCATCATCCCATATTATACTCAGAAACATGTCTTAGAATTGCTTCCGATATTAATGTTCAATTATTCACTTTATTAGGGAAGAATCACTTTATAAATAAAACAGTTAAAAAACATCTTTTAGATACTCAAACGCTGACTAAACCGCATTGCCAAAATTTATCAAGATATATCGCCTATCATTTAAATTGCGATTATAAAATTCAATTAGAAAAGTACAACAATGTTCATGATATTTTTAACGATAGTGAAATAGGAATAGAAAAAATTAAAGAGTATAAAAAAAGATATTTTACGCTAAAAAATATTATTGATAAATAATGTAAATATGATCTGTAAAGTATGAAGTGAAGTAGGATAGAAAATTTACCTATTTGTATAAATCTATGCGTCTAACTTACAATTGCTTTTTTCATTATTCACTTCATATTTTATTTTTTCAAAATATATCATATATTCATTATCTCAAAACGTATTAAACGCCCAAAGCTTAACAATCAAAGCACTATCCGGCAATCTCATTCACCTTACGAAATGTCAGATTGATGCGTTCTTTCATTAACGAAGATGATTTAGCGATACGATGTTCCCAATATTCCTGAAGATCCCCTTTCATCATCAATAAAGATCCATGAGGAAGCGGAATACTGTGCCTGCTTTGGTGATGATTTAATTTTCTAAAATCGAATTTTCGGGTCTGCCCAAGACTGAGTGATGCGATGACGGGACGGTCACCATACCTGCTCTCTTTATCTCTATGCCATGCAACCGAATCATTGTGATCCCTATATAAATTGAGTAAGACAGAATTAAACTCATTACCGAATGCTTCTTCTATTTTATTTTTCAAAGAAAGCAGTTCAGGCGTCCATGCATTAACTTCAAATTCACTTCCACCTAATTTGTATGATTTCTCACTATCCCCGTACCAAGCTGTCAGACGTGGAGTCAATACTTTTTTATCATAAATCGTCTGAGTTCTCTGTTTCCACGGCGTGTTTTCCAATAGTTGAAAGAATAGTAAATCGGACTCTTCTGATGTCAAAAAATGCTCTCTGAACTCCAGCAAATCTTTTGGAAAATCATAAAATTCTTCTGCGCTAAATAAACTGAGTTGACCCATTGTTTTATGAACTTATTTTATTATTTTTGAGTATCCCACAATGGGAATTTTTTCATCATTTGTGTTTTTAAGCTTTCCTAATAGGAGAGCTTTTTACATTATCACGAAACATCAGGCATCCTTTGTTCCAGCTGTTGAATACTCGTTTTTAAATTTCCGATAATCTCTTTTAGATGATTAAAATCTTCGGTATACGGCTTATAATCCTTTGGCAAAATACCCATTCTGTAATGCCATACTTCCAGAATATCCTCCAGTGGAACTTCATAAGGCTTATAAAAAGAATTGTCCGCCAAAACTTTGAGGTGTGTTTTGGTTCTTTCTACCAATGTTTTATAAGTGATTCCCTCTTGGGTCACGATAATATATGCGCCTTCAGGTTTCATATCCTCAAGACTTTCCACATACTCCCCTATTAAAACCGACTGATCAACAAAAGGCGGCATCGAATCTCCTTCTGCAATGAAGGCCCTGAATTTTCCGTTTTTAAGAAACGGAAGCTGCATTTTCTGAAGGCTTTTGATAAATCCGATATCATTAAAACCTTTCAGATATCCCATGGAAGCTTTTTGGGGAACGATCTCAATATAGTTATTCCCTGTAGAATCCACTGTAATGGGTACAAGAATTTTATTGCCCGGTAAGTTGATCATCTCTTCGAGTTTATATTTTCTTACATCCACTGTAACAAGCAGGTCGATACTGATATTATAATACTTGGAAATGCGAACAAGTATCTCGATAGGAGGTTCCGATTTCCCATATTCATAAGAAATATATCTTGATCGGGTCAAAATAAGTTCGTTAGCCAACTCATGTTGGGTCTTATTTTTTTTACCTCTCAAAAACACGATGTTATCTGAAAAAATTGACATTGTCGTAATTTATGACAACAAATATACATATTTTGTTTCAAAACGTGACTAAGTTTGTACCATGGAAAGAGCGATAGTGCATATGGATTTGGATACGTTTTTTGTTTCCTGTGAACGGTTAAAAAACTCCGAATTGGAGAAAAACCCGTGATCATAGGAGGCGGAGACCGTGGTGTGGTAGCCTCCTGTTCGTACGAAACAAGGTTTTTCGGTGTACGTAGTGCCATGCCGATTAAGATGGCATTAAGATTATGTCCAGAAGCAAGAGTCATTAAAGGTGACATGGATATGTACTCTAAAATGTCGCATATGGTCACAGATGTGATTCAGGAAAAGGTTCCGGTATTGGAAAAAGCGAGCATTGACGAATTTTATCTCGACCTGTCAGGAATGGACAAATTTTTCGGTTGCTACCAGTGGACGAATGAAATTGTGGATGCCGTTACAAAAAATACAGGCTTACCGATTAGCTTTGCCCTGTCCACAAATAAAACCGTTGCAAAGATTGGTACAAGAGAATCTAAACCGACCGGTAGATTTGAAATTCAGGAACAAAATATCAAACCGTTCTTAAATCCTCTTTCCATCAAAAAAATTCCAATGGTTGGAAATGTAACTTTTCAGCTCCTGTCAAGACTGGGCGTAAGAACGATTGAAACTTTATCTGAAACTCCCGTTGAAGTTTTACACCAACTCATTGGTAAGAACGGAAGCGAGCTTTGGAAAAAAGCCAATGGAATTGATGATACTCCCATTGTTCCGTATTCCGAAAGAAAATCAATCTCTACAGAAAACACGTTTTCTCAGGATACCATCGATGTACAGAACCTGCAAAGCATTTTATCGGGAATGGTCGAGCAACTGGCTTTTCAGCTTCGTCAGGAAAAATGGCTGACCTCAACGATTTCTGTAAAGATCAGGTATTCCAATTTTGATACAGAGACCAAACAGTGTAGAATTCCTTATACCTCAGCAGACCATACTCTACTCAAATATGTACTGGAGCTTTTTAAAAAAGTCTATACCCGAAGAATGCGAATCCGGCTCATCGGCGTGAAATTCACAGGATTGGTTCATGGATGTCATCAGATGGATCTATTTGAAGATACTGAGGAATTGATTTCGTTGTATCAGACGATGGATAAAATTAAAAACAGGTTTGGAACTGGAAGTGTGGGCAGAGCGTCCGGACTCTTAAGATAAAAACAAAATTATGTTTCTCAATTGCCATTCCTTTCACAGCCTCCGATACGGAACCATTTCTATTCAGGATCTGGTGCAGCAGGCCGTACATCATCAGGTAAGAACCTTGGCGCTAACGGATATCAACACCGTTACGGGAATTTATGATTTTTTTAAACTTTGTAATGACAATGATATTAAACCCATTGTCGGGGTTGATATAAGAGTCGAAAGTGAATTCTATTATATCTGTCTGGCTAAAAACCGGAAAAGCGTCGGAGAAATTAACCGTCTGTTGACGCATTATAATTGTGACGGAATCGAAATTCCAAAACACAATCCAATCTTTGAAAGTACCATTGTTATTTATCCTTTGCATAATATTCCTGAAATTTTGCAGGAACACGAGTATATCGGAATCAGACCTGAAGAATTGAACCATTTGGTCAAGCCTGATTTCAAAAAGCTGATTGATAAAATGATGATCTTACAGCCTGTTACCTTCACAACCAAACTGGATTATAATCTCCATAAAATTTTAAGAGCAATTGACAATAACACATTGATCAGTAAATTAGATGATCATGATTATTGCAGAGACACTGAAACATTTGTCAGTAAAAGAGAACTGCTGAATCAATACCGTCAATATCCTCAGATCATTCAGAATACAATAGATGTTATTGGAGAATGCAGTTTCGATTATGATTTTTCAACTCCAAAAAACAAACAGTTTTTCACAGACAGCCGGGAAAGTGATTTTAAACTGTTGACCCAACTCGCTTATGAAGGTTTGGAAAAGAGATATGGAAAGGACCATACCGAAGCTAAGACCAGAGTTGAAAAAGAATTGGGAGTCATTGATCAGTTAAAATTCAGCGGTTATTTTCTGATCACCTGGGATGTTATTCAATACAGCAACAGGATGGGCTTTATGCATGTCGGGAGGGGAAGCGGTGCCAACTCCATCGTAAGCTATTGCTTAGGAATTACCGATATCTGCCCTTTGGAACTGGATCTTTATTTTGAAAGATTCCTGAACCTGAACAGAAAAACTCCTCCTGATTTTGACATCGACTGGAGCTGGCAGACCAGAGATACCATTCTTGAATATATATTTACTAAATACGGAAAAGAGCATGTTGCATTTTGCGGAACCAATGTAGAATTTAAATACCGATCCATTTTCAGGGAAGTGGGAAAAGCTTTCGGTTTACCGAAGGAAGAATTAGATGTTTTGGCGACCAAACCGATGAATGAGCATGATACAAACTCTGTTTTTACATTGGTGCACAAGTATGGGAGGCTCTTGGAAAAATTTCCGAATCAGAGAAGCATGCATTCCTGCGGAATTTTAATTTCGGAAGAGCCTATTACGAATTTCACAGCATTGGAAATGCCTCCCAAAGGTTTTCCGATTGTCCAGTTTGATATGCACACGGCTGAAGACATTGGTTTTGAAAAGTTTGATATTCTTTCTCAACGAGGACTTGGAACAATCAAAGATACCGTAGAACTCATCAAAGAAAAAAGAGGGGTTACTGTTGACATTAAAGACACGACGATTTCAAAAAATGAAGAGAAGTGCAATAGTTATCTGAGTATTGGAAAAACTATTGGCTGCTTTTATATTGAGAGTCCTGCCATGCGGGGACTGCTTAGAAGATTAAAGTGTGAAGACTATAAGGTTTTGGTTGCGGCTTCTTCGATTATCCGTCCGGGAGTAGCACAGAGTGGAATGATGAAAGAATATATTTTCAGACATAATAATCCTACAAAGTTCGAATACTTTCATGATGTATTTAAAGAGGAACTCGGTGAAACCTATGGGATCATGGTATATCAGGAAGATGTTATCAAAATCGCATTGCACTTCGGAGGTTTATCAGCAGCAGACGGTGATGTTTTAAGAAGAGCCATGAGCGGTAAAGGAAGATCGTTATCTGCATTGCAGAAAGTAAAAGACCATTTTTTTGAATCTTGTAAAGAACTGGGACACCTCGAACAATTATCTAAAGAAGTATACCGTCAGATCGAATCCTTTGCAGGTTATTCATTCTGCAAGGCACACTCGGCTTCTTATGCGGTAGAGAGTTATCAAAGTTTATATTTGAAAGTCTACTACCCTATTGAATTTATGGTCTGCGCCATCAACAACGGTGGTGGATTTTACAGGACTGAAGTATACATCCATGAAGCGAAGATGTCAGGAGCCTCCATCAAGAATCCCTGTGTTAATCTCAGCGAATATCAGACGACGGTCTATGGAACTGATGTTTATTTGGGGTTGATGCATATTGAGAAGGTTGAAGGGAAAATCGCCCTGATGATTCCCGAAGAAAGAAGAAATAACGGAGAGTATACTTCGCTGGAGAACTTTATCAAAAGAATACCGATTGGAATTGAAACGTTGCAGATTCTCATTTTTATCGGCGCTTTCAGGTTTACCGGAAAACAGAAACATGAGCTTCTGATTCAGGCAAGATTCCTGTTTGGGAATGACCAATCAACATTCAGACATCCCACTTTACTTGAGGAACCACAAAAAGAATACAAACTTCCTGTGATCATCAGAAATCCCTTTGAAGATGCTTTTGATGAAATTGAGATCTTAGGATTTTCTGTATCATACAGTCCTTTTGATCTGCTGCAGACAAAATATCGTGGAACTGTCATGGCTAAAGACTTAGTCAAACATCATAAAAAACAGATCAAAATGCTCGCTTACCTTATTTCCAGAAAACATGTTCCTACAAAAAGAGGAGCTATGTTTTTCGGAACTTGGATCGATGCTGAGGGAGAATATTTTGATACCGCACATTTTCCGAACTGCCTTGAAGATTATCCTTTTCAGGGGGGAGGCTGCTATTTATTGTTAGGAACGGTTGAAGTGGATTTTCACTTTCCAACCATCACCATTCATAAAATGGCTAAGATGCCCTTCATTCCCGATCCCAGATATTCTATGGATAAAGAAAAGTCATTGGAAGCAGCCAGAACACTTCATGAAGATGTCAGCATGACACAGAGAAAACCTTATCCGCAAGAACATGAGATCGGACTGCCAAGGCAGAGAATGATTTAAACACAAAACTTAGTAAAACCAAAATCTCTACATGAAACTCAAAGCGACCATCGTTGACGAAACAAGTCCCGATCATAATTCTGTCATCGTATGTTTCGAGGGTGACAAAAACAAAAAGCATTTTGAGATTAAGTGTTCTTTCAATCCTTATATCCATAAAATGAGAAAGTGGGACAGCTGGCTATTGACAATTACATGGGATAGTGAAGTTTATCAGGATGAGAAAACTGGTGAGAAATATTATTTTACCCATCTTAACTGCAATAAGGCCGTCGAAATAAATTCTTGTTATGGTAAAAAAGATTAGTTGTTCATAGCAGCTTCCGATTATTTTAAAGAATCATAAATTTCTTTTGCAACTTGCTGATCATCTAAATAACCTTCAATTCCATGCCTGTTCGAGGTGTGATTTCTTACATGGTTAGAATTTTTTATTGCAGGGTTAATATTGAAGTGTTTATCATCAAGTGACTTGAGAGCGACAACATCTCTCTCATCATATGCGTTGTACCATCCCATTTCTATACATTCTGGCATTTTAATAGGATTTTTCAAATGTTTTTTGACTGCGGTTATTCCTAAAGGCGAACCTAAAGTTATGAACTTTTTCGTTTTTAATTCAGGTCGCTCTCTCAGAATATCATAACTTACTATCGAACCGAGCGAGTGACTAACGAGAACAAATGGTTCATTACCCAAATCTGTAAAAATCTTATTCTGAACTTCTTCTTTAATTACAGATATAGTTAAATAAAGAAACACGTCATAAGTAAATTTTTTTAATGACATCTCACTCCAATAACTTTTTCGATCAATAGCTTTTAAAATACAATGAATCCATTCCCAATTTAAAGGACCTTTTTCTTTAACATTATTTGCATTTTCTTCTTCAATGCCATTTATCGAAACATCTGAATTTAAAGCAACTTCTACTAAGAAATCATTAAAGAATCTTGCGTCGGAAAAATTTGACTGCGAACCCTTAGTAATAACTCCCTCAACAGGACGGTTATAATCTATAATCAACTGATCTAGTAAATCGCCATAATAAGGAAAAATGATATCCTTTTCGCTAATTGGTAAATCTAACCCGGATTTCCTGAGTCCTACTTTCAAGCTTTCAATCCAAATCTTTTTTAAATTTTCAGGATTTTTCTTAGCTTGAGCGCGACCATGTACAAAAATTAATTTCATTTTACTCAAATTCTTTAAACATATTTATTACTATTTCAGTACCTCTTTTATCAAAGGTAGTCCAAAGACCAGGAACCATAAAATTTGATGCTTCAATTATTATAGGATCGAGATATTGTTCAAAGCTTTGACGATATGCCCAGCCTAGGGCTATCATAGGACAAAATGGAGCAAGCCGTTGATTTTCTCGAGAGAGCTTTTGAGCAAGCATTGCTACATCAAAAAGCATGTTATCCGCTTCAGCTCTCATCGCTCTGTAAACTGATTTAACATCTTTTTTATTACCCTCCTGTCGATAAGCATAAACGGCGTATAGGCCAAGTGAAGGATCTATAGCTTTTTCTTGTCGCAAATAACTTCCAGCATTTGAAAAATTTAAATAACCATCACTGGTAAATTCATTTTTGAAAGTTTGCGAATAGTTAAATCCTTCATTTGCCGCACTTGCAACAAATGATCTGACGAAATTTATTCCATCTTCGTTTTGCTTAAATATTTCATATTTACGAGTGTTTCGACTTGGTGTGTAATTTACTGTTAAAAGTCTATTCTTTTCAAATATTAAAGTTCCCACATAGCCTTTCAGGATCGCTACAGGTACTGAGTGACCGTTCTTAAGAATAATTATCGCAGTGAGAGGATTATAGTTTGTAAAAACCCTTATATGCGTTTTATGTCCTTCACGAAAAATATCAAAATAGCCGTTTAAAAATACATCTATAATATTAGTGCCAATTATCGTGAATCCTGTTTCAGTCTCAAAGCTTGATTTACCTCTTGAATCAAATATAAATTCTGAATTTTTTATTAAATTTGATTTCACATTATATACATCTACAGAAATCTCATCTATATTCGCTAAGATAGATTTAAAGCTCTTATTTTCCGTCTCAGATGATGACAGACCACTGTTTATTTTTTTTTGGACACCTTTTATCAATGCTTTATCAGTAGATATTTTTTCTTTTATCTTGCTCTTGGATTCTACCAAGATTGTTTTAGCATCATCATCACTAAATTCAGCTAAAAAAGGCTTGGGATTCTGATATTGTATTCTTAGTTCTGGGCTATGATTTAGAAACCTATTGACTTTTCTAACTTTACTTTTTACTAATGATTTGAGTGGAGATTCACTATTTATAAGATTGATCCCCCATAAATCATTATCAAGATTTTTATATATTGGATTTAAGAGTAATTTATCTACGTTATAGTAAGTACTCAAATTCTCGTGATTATTCTTTGATAAAATAATCTCAGGATAATGACCCTGTAAGATTTCCAATATTGCTTCCGTGAACAATCCGGAATTTTTGCCGGTAACTTTACTACTTTGCTCCAAAGCAATATTCCCTGGTCTTGCTGCATAAAGAATATCGATAACACTAACATTTTCTGTCACATCATTTATTGGAAATATTACTGAGCCGTTACCTGTTAATTGAAGTTCGGTAGGTAAAACTCTGCAAGCATCTGATATAAAAACAACATATGGAACACCACTGATCCAAGCATTATCAATCGAGCCTGCAAGATTAACTGACTCATTAGGGTTGTGAAAAGCATCCGAAAGAAGCCAGACTTCCTGGCCAGGGCTTTTTAGAATACCATGACCTGAAAAAAATATAATAAGTTGCTCACAATTACCATCTCTTACGATTCTATTGATTTCATTAAAAATTGCTGCTATTGTAACATTATTATTCTCATCTGTATATAAACTTGTGGTGTAGCCTTGTGTGATTCCCCAACGCGCAAAATCCTGTGCTCCGGAGACGGCGGCCCGTAATGGATTCAAACCATTTGCATTATCAATTCCAATGCTAATAATGTGTTTCATGAAAGTTAAAAGTTTTTACCAATATACATCTTTTCACACAAATGTGTGATAGTTAAATGTCAGAATAACAGTAATCACATAATTTTTAATATTTTAATATAATGTCAATAAGATCGAAATCTATTTTGTAAACCAATTTTAACAAGAATTCTTCATAGTGCTTCTAAATGATTAAAGACAAAAGCATCCAAATACTTCCCCAAATTACCATTCTTTTTTTTCTTCAATCAATCCTGCTACATTCGATGTCAAATATATATTTAACATCATGGAAGATCTTACAAACACTCAAAACCCCGATCCTTCTTTAATCAATATTCTATTGGTTTTAAATCCGAAAACCAATAAGATTGAAGCAGTAAAAACTATTGATGACAAGGGAGATTTGAAAACCGTTCCCAATACCCAAAGAAATCAAAATCAATTCTTAAAAATTGATAAGCAGGGTGATCTGTTCTCTAATTTTTTTTCCAACTTTTTAAGTCAACTTAAAAACCCTTCTTTGTTCAACTTTTTCAAAATCCCTCTCAACGAGTCGAAGGAAATCGGAAAACAGATTCAACACCATCTTCAAAATCCAAGTACAGAAGGCGAAGAATTTCTAAACACCTATAAAGTTATAAAACAAAATACCAACATTATGAGTACTACCCCATTATCAGAAAAAGAATATCAATATTCTGCTGATCAG
>Ga0308164_10002294_pt1 | contig 19432 bp, 20 predicted proteins | sample PhyTR2_FD_201031 | JGI IMG/M metagenome (GOLD analysis project Ga0308164, IMG submission 201031) | Phyllosphere microbial communities from UC Gill Tract Community Farm, Albany, California, United States - DLSLT.R2 | ecosystem: Host-associated > Plants > Phyllosphere > Unclassified | place: USA... | reverse complement strand
ATTGGCCTTGGCCAAGTCGGACCGCTCTGTGTCGGTAAGATCTGGCAGGCGACCCAGCAGCCTAGCTTTCACCGCCCATGCAGCTTCCCGGCGCGCGTTCGCGTCGTCGTGCAGCTGCTCCCAGTCGGCATGATAGTCAGGATTGCGCTTTGCTGGCGGGTGGGGTGGCGGCGCGGAGGCGTTCGTCATGTGCATTGAGCATCCTATGTGCTTCGTTGAGGACAAGGGATTTGATAAGGTTGCCAAGATCGCTGCCGGACAGGCCCATGGCGCGGTCGATCAAAAGCTTTTCAGCAAGATCCAGCGGAATGGCCGGAACGCAGTAATGGTAAGCTACACCTTGGGATATGCCCGACTCTACAAGCTGGCGAATGACGTCAGAGGCAGTTTCACCAGCATCGACGCGGCGTTGGATGATGTCATCATCCCTATATGGAAAGCGAACCTGCCGCGGCGCGCCAAGATACTCGTCTCGTTCCTTGGTCATGGCCGATTATTTGCCGTCGGCAGAAGCCTTTCAACCGTTAACTTGTATACAAGTCGTCGATGGGCCCGAGCTGATACGGGTGAGAGCTAAGGGATGGGGCTCGACCCAAGCGCGTCCTACCTTCTCGATGCCGACGGGAACAGCCCCTCGCGTCAACGAGACGCCGCTATTAGAATACCTATGTCTGCGAGCTAACCGTCTGAGATGATCTGTCAGTCTGTTTTCCGACGAGCGGTAGAATTTCTACAGTGGTACTAGAAACGGGTCTATTGCTTTATAGAATATGCTTTTCTCAACCGGAAAATATTATCAGGAATATCATTAACTTCAGGTGTTAAAGGCAAGGGATCAAAGCGAGCAGCTAGTACTTTCTGTACTATGAGAGGGCGATAGCTTTCAAAATTACTATTAATTTCTGGGCCAAGTATGGTTTCTATATCTACTTCAATTGCGAGCTCAGCGGCTGCCTGAAAGGGATGGCGATTCAGCGCCTCGCTGAATGCGTCTGCAAGAGGGGCTGGCAACCCGGCCAGGAAATCTGGAAGTAGTATACGATTAAAGTCAAAACTTACACAATGCCACTTTTCGGAAAATTTGGTATTGGCAGCAGCCATAATCATCATGTCATCTAATCGAGCAAACATATTAAGGCGCGCAGGAAGCAGGGTTATGTTTGAACCTTCTGCTAATCCGGATTTAAAAAGAGCACATCCAAAATCGGGGGCAAAATCTCTTAATACCGGATTTTTTAGATGCTTAGGAGATAGATAACTTTCTATCTCTTCCCATCTTTTCTCAAAATCTGAGAACATTAAGCACAACAATGGATCGTTGTCATCGACGTCAAAAATCGCTAAGGACTTACCATTGCATAGCGCAAAGCGCTGGCATTTTATTTCTGGATGTATGGCATAGCTGTAGGCCTGTTGAACGTTAGAGCGGCTTAATATATCTTCATTAGGATTTTTAGCGTCCAATATTAGCTTTGGTACGTTATCTACTGCCAAAGTATAGTCTGGTATCATTTTTACAGGAATCTTTCTTTTTCCTGCATATATAAATGGGTGGGCAAGTGATTTGCTTCGTATCACCCGATTATGACCCGATGGGGTAAACCCTAGGCGGTTCAATATGGGCAATATTACAACCTCTCTTACAGAATACTCTTTGAATTCGGCGTTATCGAATAGAGACGGTTGATGTCTGAAAACAAAGTTTTGACCTTAATTGATTGAGCGGACTGTCCTTAGCGGATTGTCCTTGTACGCAGAGCTGCGCTCTATAAAAATTGCCGCAGGACGTAGTCACCTCAACTCATGTGATTGCTGCCTGACGCACGCGCAGATTCTCGGCCCAGTCTTTCAGTTCCCCGACGTGCTTTAGCAGGTCGTTGGGTGGAGGTGGCGCCGCATTGCGCCCCCGCGAAGGATCGTGGGCATCAGTGATATCGCAGCAGATCTTGAAGCCCGCAGCCCAAGCCGCCGTGTCGGTTTCGGTAAGAACCGTCACGCGCTTAAGGTTTTTCGCGTCGATATAGTCGCGATGCCGATTAACAACGTTGCAGAAGGCGCGGTCTTCCAGGGCGCGCTCCCAGGTGCTGCGCAAACGATTGTAGAAATTGGCAGCTGCCGCGGCATAGCCGTCATCGTCGTGCGCATCATATAAGAGGCGCGCGGCACGGGCGTCCTTTTCGAGATTGTCTAAACGTTCGGGGATTTTCTGGCCGGCCCACGGCAGTCCTTCATGGACAACGCCAGCGCCCGCGGCAGTTTGCGTCAGTGAGATTTCCTTGATGGGAACACCTCGTTGGCGTGCCAAAGTCTGTAGATCGTTGAGAAATACCAGATCGTGCGTGAACACGACAATTTGGCGAACTGCGGCCTCTTCGGCTAGGCGTTCGGCCACCTTGCGACGCCAGCGATGATCCAGGGACGACACCGGATCGTCGAACACCAGGCATGATGAATGGCCGGCCGTCGCTAGCTCCGCAAGGAAAACAGCCAAGGCAACGCAGGTTTGCTCACCCTCACTCAGCACCGAATGGACCTTGGCTTTATCATTGGCGAAGAGGCGCACCTGATATTGGGGTGTGCCGTATTTTCCGCCGGATCGGACGATATCCACCCTCACACGACTTGCTGCCAGCTTCTGAATCTCTTCCTGAAAGCGGTCACGCATCCGCGGAGTAATAACCTGATCGGCAATGCCGTTACCCAGTGAAGTAACGGCATTGGTCGCCGTTTCGGTCAAGCATTTCGACAGGCGAGCGAGCTGCACGAGTCGATCAACCTCTGTGCGTGCCTTGGGCAAGAGAACGTCGAGCGACTTGCGGTCGCGCAGGGCATTGCGCTCGTCTTCGAGCACCTTGCGGCCAGCGGGATCGGCTGCGGCCGTCAATTCTCCAGCATAGCGCTGTATATCGCTGATCACCTGACGCACCGCCGGCACCGGATCGGGGGCGGCGTCGGGTAAGTGAACAGTGTTGGCTTTGCTTATGCGATCAAGGGCTATCCGTCGGCGCAGTCGCGCCGCTGCGAGTGCGCGTAGTACGGCCGCCGCCGTACCTTTCGATTTAAGCGCAAGCTGACGGCGCAAAGGGAAGGCAGCGATGCGGATTGATCCGGCCTCGAGCGCACCCAATGGTATTTGAAACCTACGCTCCGCTTCGTCAGCTACCTTCTCAGTATCTGCCTGCACGAAACGCTCGAATGCGCCCATTCGAGTCTTCGCGTCTTCTGGCAGTGACTGAAGGCAAAGCACGCAATGCGCGTCGTCTGCCTCCGGCGGAAACGGTTGTTTAGGATAGGCTACCTCGACTGAATAGCGGCGAGCTGCTTCCCAGAGAATGCGCCAGGCTTTTTCGCCTACTCCCGGTATCGCCGCGTCACCAAATGCGGTTTCAGCTGCCAGCTTCGCGGCAGCGCGCTTGTCGCGCGCGTCTTCGGCCAAGGCCAGCAAGCTCGAAAGCGGCCCATCAGCCGTCGTTGTAAGAGTGCTCTCCAGATCGCCTGCAAAACGCTGCATGGTCTGCGCGATGGCGCGCTGCTCCGCTGCAGCTCGGAGGGGATCGCGTGCTAGATCCTCGTTGAGCTGGGCCAAGCGACCTTCTTCGTCTTCCGAAAGTCGGACCATTGCCTCGAGCGGTGCTAGCTTCGTAGTTGCCTTTAGGCTCGACATGATCTTGCCGACTGGGGAGTCAGCGCTGAAGATAGGCTGAAGAAATATCGCGTCTTGCGCGCCCTTTAGCCGCGTTTGCTCCGCAGTCAGCGCCTCTTTCACTGCTTGGCACGCTGCTGCCAATTCGTCCGGCACGTCGAGCCCGAACGGGCGGAAAGCGACCTCGTTCTCGTTGCGGACGTGGACGGTGGCGCAGTCGCGGTCGAAGACGCTCACTGCTGACAGTATGGAATGCGGCTTGCCGTCGTTGACCCAAGCAATCGGTGCAGCCGGGATTGCCCCCTCGTTATAGGCAATCGTCGCCGATGCGACGCCGGCAACAGAGGGATCGAAGGCGTTCGCAAGCAGCTCACCGACAAAACGTGCACGACAGGCGCGTTTGAGGATGCGGGCATACCCCGACTTGCCGACGCCGTTATCGCCATAGATTACGGTGATGCCGGAAGGGGCGAAAGGAAGCGTCTGGCCAGTTGCTAGGCGATTCACTCCGGAGACTTGAGCGATAGATGTTAGGATGATCGCCGAACCCGCCGTTGCCGCTGCCGGTACATGTGCAGCGGTTAACGGCGCTGCTTCTAAGGCGATCCCCTCCGCGCCTTGGCCTTTCAGGCAGAGTCGAACCAGTTCCGCCTTGTCGTCTTCTGATAACTTTCCTTTGGCCACGATGCGGCGAAGCCCGTCGCGTTGCCACGCCGGCCGACCCGATGACCATTCAAGGATAGATTCAAAAACTGATTTCGGCTGTGCAGTCACCATCGTTTGCCCCCCATCGGAGCCTATTGCGAGTTTCCCCCCGGCACCGTTGATTTTCTATAACTGGATCGGCGGTGTTGCCAAAGTCAGTTCGATCTATCCACTCGGAGTGGCGGCGAGGATGATTTAAGCCCCTGGCGTAATTGTACAAATCACGTCACCCGCTTCAACGAATGCCCCAGCAAATGTACGGCAGGAAATATTGCCCGACCATGGCATTAAGAATCGGCTCATTTCAGCTTTCTGGATATTTAAACGAATTAGTTCTTTCAACGATGCCAGATTCTTGTTCATCCTAGTGCGCTGCGCCAAAACCTGTCTCGTTTTTGCATTTAGCTCGATCTTGGCCTTGTTCAGCACAACACTTCGCTCAATAACAGACTTTTCAGCGCTTGCGACGTCCGCTTTCAACGCATAACTGGCACTAAACTCGTCTTTAACTGCTTTAAGAACAACTTCAGCTTGCTTCATTCCTACGAGTGATATTTCGAGCGCACGTTTTAATGGACCAAGTACGTGCTTTTCTACTCTGCCTTCATCCAGTCGTTTATGGGTCAATGTCAGCAATATCATGTCCTGTTGCAACCTGAATGCCTCTAAATCAGTATCTGATTGGTTCAGCACGAATGCGGTGTCGCCGGCGTTGAGCAACCCGTTTTCTCTAATCGACGATACGTACCCATCGGCCATAGCTACAATGTTTAACACTGATCCTTTAGTCAATCGTGCAGAGAACGCCGCCGCGATCGATGGGTGAACCAGCGATGATACTGTGCCTAATCCGCCCAGCACTTGGCGCCTTGATGCATAGTCTGCTGGCGATTCCTTCGACATAGACAATTTCCTTATCAATCGATTTTATAATCAGGTCTGCAATCTCCACTTGGTCAACCATATTGATCGAAAAAATACTGAACTCGGTCTCAGCGAGCAAAAGTTCGTACTTCGCCATCGTCACCCCCCAGTCGACCGGCGGCAGGGACTTTACGGAGTTCTTTCCTACAGATATTTCATCACGCATCGCCTGAGCTATAATCTCGCATTTATTTACGATTTCGGCGCGATGGTTGATTATACCTTGAAGAGCCACGGTGGTGCCATCCACCTCGCCCGATGCAATCTCGTCCGCTCGTTCTTGCGCCTCCGATTTTTTCAACTTGAGATGTTCGATTAAACCTCTCTCATCAACGTCCGATAGATCAAATAAAGGGTCACCAAATTTTACGCGCGCGCCATCGGTATAATAGACCTTCTTGACCCTCGTTCCTTTCGGTGATTTGATGGTGAACATGCTTGCCTCAACAACCTAATCGAATCGTTGGAGCATATATGCAGATTCCCGAAGACCTTACCAGTGCCATTGAGGACGTAGCAAAGAGGGCGGCTAAGGCCGCAGATGATTACGCAGCGGCCGCCGCGAAAAAGGTCTCTGATATATCGTCTTCGGCTGGTCGGTACTGGCATGATCTAGGAAAAAGCTTCTACGATCCACCGCCTGGCTTCCAGCCCGGTGACGGCACCTTCTTACTCGACGGCAAACATATACCCATCAGAATTGAGGATGGATTGTCACCCTTCAAGATTGTCTATGGAGATGAAAAAGAACCTGGATCAGGTCCGTCTGATATCAAGAGGAAGTATCAGTCCATATTCGATCCACCGATCAAACCAATAGATAAGATAATATCAGTAATCGATGTGATGATGGATACAGCCGAAATCGTGCTTAATTCCATCGAGTGGGCCGCGGCCGGAGGAAAGGCGCCTTGGACGACGCCGTCTGTTATTAAGTCTTCGATGGGGATCGTCGGAACGATGATTGACACGTCACAAGCCTACAGCGAAAATAAAACCGCGATCGGTTTCACTTACGACATGGCTATAAGCGTAGCGAGCAGTCGCGCCGGCTTGGTCGCTGGCGGAGTAACCACTTTGGCCGTGACGCCCTTCGCTGGGCCATATTTAGGCTTGATCGTTGGGTCCACCACAGGCGTCGGTACCAAAATGCTGTTCGAAGAAGGCGGGAAAATCGTGAAGGATGGGGTCACGAACGTACCAACAAACTACACGTGGCTGGAAGATCAAATTAGTTCACTTTACAGGCCGATATATTCATACCCTTAACTGGGGCAGTATGAATTAAATCACTAGCTCGCAAATTACTCGGAAGAGTTTCTCTGAAACTACCGGTTTGTACATGGAGTGATCGGATGTCTCGTAATCGGGGGGTGACGCTGTCTACCTTTGCCTGGTGCGGTCGAACCGGGCTTCGACTAATTCTTTCATAAACGTCTATTTCTGAGGCTGCTGACAGCGCTGGCGCATTTATACGACGGTACGCCTTTCGCAAACCTCTCTCAGCCATTGGCCGATAGGCAAGGCTTGTGTGAAAGCCGAGCTTACCGTGAATCCGTGTCCGAAGAGTGCACAGGGGCCGAGATGGCTCGTTCCAAACCTGCCAATCAATACGGCCGGGGGCCAGCTACGCGTCAAGTCGGTCAGGTCTTTGGGCTGAAGAACATGTGTCGGGCTTCATCCTTGTGGAGGTCGAATTTCGCCGTGTGGCACTGCGCAGGCGCTATCACGCCAGAGCTGAGCTTAAACGGTAGCTCGTCGATGCAGATCTCGGAGATCAGCCCGGCAAAGTCCTTCTCGTAGCAGTCGGCGAGCACCTTAAGGTTTGTCGATGGGAAGCTGTCTTTGAACTCTTTGTTGAAAGGCGGCTGGAAATACCGAATGAGCGACGCTTCGTAGAGTGTTACGCGCTCCGCGTCTGACGTACCGAACAGTTTGTCCAGTCCCGCTGCAATGCGCTTCGCACCGTCGTCCTTGTTCTCTGCCCAAGGGTTCATATATGTGATCATCCGGTTGCCGGGTTCGATCTCGAGCATGAGTAGCGTCAGACGCCGGTCCGCGGGTATTCCCCTGACAGAGATTTTCTGCAGGGTCTCGTGCTTTAAGAGTCGGTCTAGTGCGTTGCGCGACCCATCTTTTCCATAGGCCTGTCCGACATAGAGAACGTCAAAGCGGATGGCGTCCTGCTCGTCGTTCAGTCGCCGCATCATCTCGGACTCGGACGGCGCCCAGACCAGCCCGTCCTTCTCGAGGAAGCCTCCTCGATCGGTGTCGATGAGCTTCGCGCCTTCCGGGATTGGCCACGACAGTTCGTGGCGCGTGCCGGCGACCGTTAGCTCAATTACCAGTCTGCCGTCCTGCCCCCGGGCGTCGACCAGTTCGACAGCGGGCAGTGTACCGATGAGGTATACATGGCATGTGTCGATGCGCGGTTTGTATTCCGCGACAACGTCCTGCTCGTAAATACCCCATGCCGGCATCAGAACGTAGCTGAGGGCATACATGCTGAGCGCGTGCTCAACGTCGAATTTCTTGTCAATAAACATGTGACCATATTTATCGATCGCGTGCGTAGGCGAAAGGGTTATAAACTCTATAGCGGAGGCATAGTGACCTGCTCGCGATTCTTCTTGAGCCGCCGAGCCTGCGCGGCATAGTGTCTTGCTAAATCAACGCCATCCGTCGCCAATGTAGAGGCTTTCTTATCAATCGACTCTATGTCGTGATGCCCATCCGCCATAGAGTGGACGAGATCGTTCCTGTCTTCCTTCCACTTGTCGATGCGATCGTACTCAAAACAATTCTTTAGCAACTCGTCTTTCTTGGCTCGCTCGTTGAGTTCACCAATCTTTTTTCCAAGGGTTCGTATAGGCTTGCCAATACCCTTCTTTACGCCCTCGCCACCACTCTGCCGGAGCATAGACCGGAGCCGATCCTCCAGCACGGCGTATGCATACCAAGCGGCTTCAACGTCCCGACCATTCGCGGCCGCGGTTTCCATCCGCTCGATCAAATCCTGATATAGCTTTTTCTTCCCTGGCAAAACTTCCTCCATAACGAATCGTCTTCGCCATATAACTAGGCCGCGAACGCATCTAAGCCACGCTCTTTGCGGTCTCCCGACAAACAAGCGGTTGCGAAGCTGCACCAGCCGCTAGGTCGTCGGCTAATGATTAGGAATGCTGGATATATCGTCTGGATTCCAGCCAATTTCCGGCCGCATGGTCAGTAAATACTATATTCCGTTCGCAGCAGCTCTGATGTGACGATGCTGCCCGTGTCTACGTCAAGCTCAACGAACATCTCGAGCGGGATGCTGTTCGCCACTTCCGTCGACTCCCATTCTGCCCCGATCCATACGCCATCCTCGCGATCGTACATGGCAAGGTCCCGATCTTCATACCCGACCGTTGCGACAATCTCTGTGTCGACCTTAATGACTAGTCCGAGGCGTGTCCTCGACATAGCCACGATGTGGTAATCCATGGACTGGATCGCGCCATCGAAGCTAACGCCGTTCACCTCGCCTTCCGGCAGGTCCCCGCTGTAATCAACAACCAGGTCATCGACGTGAGAAGTGATGGCGCTTTCCAGATAATGGTCGAATGCAGGAGAGTTCAGCAACTCGTCGGCGATCGCCTCAGCATCGCCATCGGGTTCCGCGGACAGGCTAGCCGAGGCCAAAAGGTCCTCAATCGTGGCTAAGGGCAGAAGATTGGGCGACGCCTCTGTGTAGCGCAGCATCGCGCCATCTTTCGTTACGACATACATCCGCTCGCCCTCGCTCGCGCACCAGGCGTCGAGCGTCTTTACCATCAACGAGTCGGGAAACTCTTTCTCGCCCTTGTCGAACGGTGGCCTGCGCGCGAAGTAGTCTGCGAACACATCGTGGGCGCTGTGCGACATTGCGTCGTGCAGCTTCGCCCTGCAGCGGCCACGAATGAAGTCGTCGATCGAACCGAATAGGTGCTCGGCGGTCTGGTCGCCCACCACCGGGATTGTCGTAATGCCGCCATCGGAGTGCCGCCACCGCGTCAGGTCCTTGTCTATTCTGGCGAGCGCGGCCCTGGTCTGCTCGACCTCCTCGGCCAGCTGACGCTTAATCTCGAGCAGCGTGATGTCTGTGACGTGCAGGACGAGCCGATGCTCGTCGATGTGCTTAGCAAGAATGCTGAGCGCCCTGTTGGCCGCGTTGTGTTTCAGTTTGTTGTAGACTTCTGTATCGAGAAATACATGTCGAGTCTCGAGTGGAGCCGCTTCGACCTTCTGCTTTGTGCTCATATTCGCAAAGTCCGCCCAAGGCTCGATCTCGATGCAGGCGATGCCGGCAATCCGGTGCATTGGCAAGGTAGGGGTATCGAACTGCTCGGAGGGGCCGATGAGTGCCCGCCCTTCGACGACGGCCGATTAAGTTCCCGCCGTTGTGACTGCGTCCTCGCCAACCATAGGGCAAGCTAGTCTGGAGCTGCTTCTCCATTAAACGGCGGTTTGTCGGAGAGCTCCAGGTCGTAAGAACGTACTCCTTACGTTCTTCGGCATTGTCTCCTAAAACTGTCCCTTGTATGAGCCTCCGAAATCCGGAATGGCCGGTATGAGTTTTGAGAGGTCCAGCCTTGTTAGTCGGCTATGCGCGTGTTTCGACCCGGGATCAAAATCCAGCCTTGCAGCTAGAAGCGCTTCACAGTGCTGGCTGTGAGAAGGTCTTTACAGAGAAGGCGTCGGGCGCTCAGCGCGATCGGCCTGAGCTGCAGGCGGCATTGGATTATTTACGTGCCGGTGACGCTTTGGTGGTCTGGAAGCTTGATCGCTTAGCTCGATCGGTTCGTCAGTTAGTGGAGACAGCCGAGCTGCTTCAAAAGCGTGGGATTGGCCTCAAGGTTCTCACCCAGGCAATCGACACAACCAGCCCGGGTGGACGACTGACGTTCCACCTTCTTGCTGCCATTGCCGAGTTCGAGCGGGAGCTAACCCTCGAGCGCACCCAAGCAGGGTTGGCGCAGGCACGGGCGCTTGGGCGCCGCGGCGGTCGTAAACCCGCAATGGGCGAGTCAGAAATTCGTCGTGCGAAAGCGATGCTGTCAGATCGATCTATCACAGTCGAGGAAGTGGCTCGGCAAATGGGTGTTCAGCCATCGACACTATACCGCCACATACCAGGTGGCCGTAGCTCGCTCGCGAACGCGGCATGACCGTACGCCTTTCCCAAAAAGAATCAGGCGCCTATTTCACCCCAAATAGTGTTGTTTCTGCCTTAGTCAGTTGGGCAGTACGGCGTGATGGTGATCGCATGCTTGATCCAAGCTGCGGTGACGGGCGCTTCCTGGTCGAGCACTCGAATAGCGTTGGGATCGAGCAGGATCCTGTTTCGGCCCACATTGCGATCGGCCGCGCACCCGCGGCTCTCGTCCATGAGGGAGATTTCTTTCAATGGGCCGAGGCGACTGCGGAGCGCTTTGAATGCACGTCCGGTAACCCGCCTTTTATTCGCTACCAAACCTTCAAGGGTGTGGTTCGTGCGCGAGCACTAGCCCTATGCGCTACGCAGGGGGTGATGTTCAGCGGTTTAGCCTCCTCGTGGGCGCCCTTCTTGGTTGCCACTGCAGGGCTATTGAAGCCGGGCGGGCGCATGGCATTCGTTGTGCCGGCCGAGATCGGACATGCCCCTTATGCGGCCCCGCTGCTCGAGTATCTCGTAGCCCACTTCAAGCGAGTACAACTCGTTGCGGTGCGTGAGAAGCTGTTCCCGGACCTCTCGGAGGATTGCTGGCTTCTCTACACGGATGGTTTTGGCGGCAGCACAGATCATATCGCGTTCACGGTTCTTGACCGCTTCGAATGGAGCGCACGACCACCTAAACAGGCTGAAAAGGTGCCGCTCAACGAGTGGCGAGAAAGCTGGAACCGACGGCTGCGCCCATACCTGCTGCCGGCTTCAATTCGAGACGTATACCGCACAATCGCTGACGGTATCGAGAGCCATCGCTTAAGCAGCTTTGCCAATGTCGGTATCGGCTATGTCAGCGGCGACAACAGCTTCTTTCATCTTCGGCCTTCAGAGGCAAAGCGTTGGAAAATACCTGCTACCTATCTTCACCCAACGGTGCGAACCGGACGCATGCTCACTCAGCGTTCCATCACGCCCACTACAGTTGCCGCCTGGCAGGAGGCGGATGAACCAATCATGTTGCTGCGCTTGCAGCGCGGGCAGGAATTGACGCCATCAGTGCGCCGTTATCTCGATAGCAGTGCGGGCCAGGAAGCGCGACAAGGCTACAAATGCCGAAATCGTGACCCTTGGTATTCAGTACCTGACGTAAAGGTGCCCGACTTCATCATGAGTTACATGGCAGGACGTAGCGCCAACCTCGTGCAAAACTCTGCAGGTGTTACTTGCACTAATACCGTGCACAGCGTCCGCGTCCGCGATCAGGCGCTGGCAAGTAAGCTGCTGCCGAGTTGGGGAACACCTCTTTCGCAGCTAAGCTGCGAGCTGGAGGGGCATCCGCTAGGCGGCGGAATGTTGAAGCTCGAGCCGCGGGAGGCGGGGCGCGTGCTGTTTACGGCACCAGACACAATCAAACACGTGAGCGCATCGGCGCTGGCAGAGGGGATCTCGATTATGCAGCAGTGGCGTCATTATGTCGGGTGAAGTTTGTCGCTGGACCAGCCAAAAAGACGCGCTCGAAGCATTTGCAGGCTTTCAGGGTAAGACTCAGAGCGCAGGCCAGATCAAGCCTTTACATTGGTACGTTGCCTGTCGTCTTGTTTTGGAGGGTGGTTTCGATCCAAATGATATTACCCCGCGCCCGCCTTTTCGTATCCAGAAAAGATCTGGGCAGCCGCCCCTTCTACATTACGATGAGACTAAGGCGGGCGGTGGCGAGCGCACTATTCTCGGCGGCCTGAAAACAAAAAATGTCGATGTCGTAGTGACGCGAGATGGTCTTGGTCCTGTTGTGGCAGTGTCTTGTAAAGGTGTAACCGCAGCCCTTCGTAATCTGACCAATCGTCTCGAAGAAACGGTTGGTGAATGCACCAATTTGCATATTACTTACCCGGCACTCGTTCTCGGCTATCTGGTTGTGCTGCGCGCCAACCGGCAGGTCGACGCGGTTCTTGAGGATGCATTGGCTGAAGTGGCGGATGCGGAGGCAATAGAAGAAAAGCAGCCGGGCCGCGCATTGACAAAGAACGATATCGCTATGGGCGAAGGCGGCGAGCCCGTCGCTTTAGTTTTGCGATTTCACAATGCCTTAAGGGAAATGACGGGGCGTCGTGGCATTCGAAATGATGTCAGTCGATATGAAGCGATCGGCTTCGGTATGGTTGAGATGGAACCCAGTGCCCTTGGCACTTTGCTAGACAGCTACCCCGCATCAGAAAGCACGCTCAGAATAGAGCGGTTTTTCCAGACACTTTATCTTCGATACGACGAGCGCTTTGTAACGAGTGCGCCGGATCTGGCGAGCAAGACCCGGCGCCATGAATGGGCGGCAGACTCCCCTGCCCTGCAAATTGACGGCCTAGACTACGAGGGTCGAACAGTGCCGGCTGTGCCGCCTCCGTTAAGCGACGGTTGAGCAATGTCACCGTTAGAGGTGATTGCTGCTAAACGGGACCATATCGCTCGATTTGCCAACCAGGGCGGCGCTACTGGCGAGCAGCAAGCGGTCTTATCAATGGAGCATTGGATTCCTCGTCCTCGTGGCTCCGATTTGCGCATGTTGCTGGAGGAGTTGGCTGCAACTGGGATCGTCATCAAGGCGTCTAGCTTCGATGCTCTTGGTCTGTCCTCGCCGATCGATATTGCCGACCGAATGCAGGTCCGGATGTTTCTTCCTACCATCACTTTCATAGAGATCAAAAGTGCCAATCAGCCACGCGTGCGGCCCGGCTTCGGTGGTTTCTTCTTTGCCCTAACTGAAAGTGAGATCGTCGCAGCCGATCAGCTTGGCTGGCGGCATCGCGTTGCCCTTTTTAATAAGCTGACTGGTGAGATGCTGTTGACATCAGTCCCCGAAATTCTAGCCCGCACCAGGTCAATGAATTGGCAGCTTTCGGTTCAGCTGTAGCCGGTACCCGCCAGATCGGCTATTAGGCTATAATGTGTGAGGTTGGATTATTTATTGATCCAAGTCGGATTAGCGGCAATATGTAAGGGTAAGAACTATATCCTAATCTACAGTTCTAATAGAGTTGTCATAGCTTAGAAAAGATTCCCAGGATTCACTATAAACTATACTGCCAGTGTGATATTCTACATCAACCTCGCCGTCTTCGTTTAGAAGGCCTACTTGGGAGGTGGATCGATTAAATAGAAGTTTGGCGACATTGGTCTTCACGTGCGGTTTGAAACTCGCGGTCCATCGATCGGAAAATTCAAATGCAGAAGGATGTTCGGCTATCAAACCAATGAACATTTGATCGGCGTATACTTTATTGAAGTGACTGCGTGCTATCACGCCTTCTAAATCCTCTGGTTCAAATCGCCCATATCTTGCTACGATCCAAGCAAGAAGATACAGATCTCCTCCAATTGAACAAATATGATCGAATCCATAAAAGTCTCTAGGGATGCCAAAGTCACCAGCAAAGTCGACCTTTGCGCTGTTCATTTCAAAGAACCATACTTTAGCGGCCAGCTCCATATTGGCCTGTAAATAACTTCTTCGTGCTAGATTCTTAATTTCGCGGACCGAATTACAGAGGCGCTGCGCCTTTGGAACAGCTATTTTCCATGCCTCCGCAGTTCGCTCGATAAGGCTTGGTTTGATCTCAGCCCAAAATGCCTCCCTCGTATCCGGATGGCATATGACAATCAAAACCGGCACAGAAAAACTAAGCCAATAATGAAGGTGCTTTAGTTCTCCTCGATAAACATAGTGTTCATCTTTTTCCTCACTGAAGAATGATTTGCCGCACTTTATCTGAACTGCTATTATGCGACCCGAGCCCCTTCGCTTTCCATTGGGGTCGAGAATAACCGTCTCAATTTCGGCGTCGATCCCAAGGTCCGCGCGCTCTTTAGGGCGAAATATCAGACGCAAGTCGTCACTTACTACGGTGTCAACAATACGAACGCCAAGAGCCGCAAGCTCTGCTTCACCGCTCCACTCTGGCAATGTCATTTGTAATATACGCTCATCACGCGGCGGGTGGCATTGGGTAAGCCGGAAAAGCGCAGGCTTATTGGCGGAGGCGTTACGGTTGGTGCCTGGGTCATGCCTTCCGCGCCTTCTCCATAGCGAACTGGGCAATCACCTGTTCCAGCTCCCCCTCCCCTGCGGCCCACGCGCGATACTTTTCTAGCCGCTTTTTATCATCATCGTTGTGCCACCAGCGATAGACTCCCCCATGCGCCTCATACTTTACCTTCTCCCACTCGGCTTTAAGAAGCCATTGCGAGTGCGCGATGAGTAGCTTGTCGGCCCTATCCACTAAAAGGTGATCGGTCCCGTCGCGGATTACCACGCTATCGATGAGGCGCAGAAGGTTCTTATCAATCTCGTTCCAGGGATTGAGTTGCAGCTGGACCACCGAAGCGATGTTGTTGATTTTCGTAAGAACATTGATGACCATCGACGCGGAGCCGCTGCCCTTCTCGCTTAGCAGCTTCTGCTCAAGGAGCGTGAAGCTCAGCTCAGCCAATAAACCTGAGTACGTAGCGATGTTGGTGCGTAGCTTCTCGATCCATTTTGATCGTTCTGCCGTGATACTGTTGATGTAAACCGTGCGGCCAGCCACGAAGTAGGATGTGACGACACCCGCGAGAGCGCCAATCATCGCAATGAATGCTACGATCACTGCGAGAGCTGCAGCGCCGCCGCCGAGTGCATGATAGATTCGCGTCACCAGGTCCATGTCATTCCCTTCACACCAGGTTGGCGCGGATGAACAGGGCGCAACGAAAGGGTTAACATGGGAAGGGGCGCCAAATTCTGAGGATCGCTGATCTCTAGCGAAAACTGACCTCTAAGGAAGGCGTCAATTTGGGATAACATACCTGGGTGGTCAGCATTCTCGCGTACCGATACCGTGGCGCAATGTCCTGGATAACAATCAACTTAGCGGTGCCGGCCGATTGGATAGCGTGGTTCTCGAGCTACAAGGACGTGCTGACCGTCATCATTACAGGCATCGGCATCCCGATCCTACTTTTTCAAATAACTCAGGGTGCGCGGCAGGAGCGCGAGCGTCTTCGGCGCCGGAGGATCGCGGCAACAGCAACCTTGCCCCTCACCCTGACGGCACTGTCGAGCTACGCGCAAGGCATGATGAAGGCCCTATCGCCACTCCAACAATGGGCGGCCAACCGGCAGCATGGAGCCGACCCCGCTTTCGACGGCCCCGTGGTTTCGCCAGACGCTATTCGAGCTGTGGAGCAGATGATTGAAGCGGCGCCGAGTAACCAAATTGCTCGCGCGCTTGCCGCCATCATCTCTGACGTTCAGGTACTCAGCTCTCGGACGAATGCTTTGAGAAACGCTGGCGCGTCCGAGATCCGTGCTCAGGCAACGAGCGTAGATTACAACGTGATCCTTGCCGCGACGATCTACTCACGCGTGGAAAGCTTGTTCGATTTTGCACGCACCTATTCGGACGAGCCCGAGCCGCCAGTAGCCAGAATCCGCAGTGCTTTGAACCTGGCTGGCTTACGCGACAACACGCACGCGCGGGTCCATGAAACTCTTGCTCGCCGAGAGGGTAAAGAAGTGAAATCCGCATGGTACGTTCGGGCATGGTACGCCGTTGGCTCCGGTGCCAAATACGCTCATCAAAAGCTTTGGCCGTAGGCGACCCGAGGCTCCCCTTTCGATCACCGAATTAAGGCAATCTTTACATCGCGAGTCCTAGAGCGCTAGATAAGCAAACGGCGGCCCAGGGTTTCCCCTAAACCGCCGCCTCCTGGTCCCACCAGGTAGATCCCCCAACGGGGCTGCGAGCGTCGAGAGATTTACGAGATCTCTCGAGACCCGGATGTGACTTCAAGTCACGTCATAATAACGGGTCAGTCATCGCTGCCTCCTTGGTTCGAGTATGAGACGGAGGACTCTCCGGAAGATTGCCCCTCCGTCTCGGCCTCATCAGACCCCGTCAGATACCAGAGGTACCCGCCGGGTCGATCTCGCTTGTAGCGGCCATCACGCTCGCCACGCCGAAGCTCATTCCCCACGGACTTCACCGAAATCTCGGGCTCGAGCCGGCTAACCAACTGCTCATACTCGCCCACGGTCAGACCCGGGTTAGCCTTCAGGGCTTTGGTGATCGTTGCGCCGACCAGACCCCGACGGGCGCGGCTGCGACCATCGGGCATTGGAACGTCGCTATCAATCGGCAAAGAGCCCAACGAAATACCCGCACCATTGCTTGTGCGACCGCTTAGGCTCGCGACCTGGCGCTTGACCGTCTCGAGCAACTCAGGCTGAAAGCCCTTCATCGCCTCTGACAAGTGGCCAAGCGCGGTTTCGAGCTTAGCGGCTCCCGCCACGCCATCCTTCAGCCCCTGGTTATACGCAGCTTGCGCGATCGAGCGCACGGCAGCTTCAAGGCTGCCCAGCGTTCCGTCCGTATCAAGCGCTTCAAAGTCCAAGGGCATTGGATGTCTCCGATGATGGAGCATCAATAATCAGTTGTAGGCTTGCATGTCAATGGCGTCTTGACTGCGCAAACGCCATCCAGTTTACAGCATCAAAAACGTGATAAATTAGTCACATCAATCCACATATTGCTTCGCGGACCATTGAAATCGACCATGCCGCAGGGTGCAACGTCTCCGCAACGGCACTGCAACATGGACGCAACGACCACCTAGTGACCGTTGCGTCAATACGCTTAACATTCAACATATCTGAGCGATACCATCGCAATGACCATCGCAATGACCATCGCACACGGCGAAAGCTCTTTCGTGAACCGTGAATCGTGCGACCAATGCGGATTGCGTGACAATATGTCGCGATACGCTTTAGGCCGCGGTCATTGGCATGGATGCGGCCACAAAATTTGCCCCAGGACACGAAGGCCCAGCACGAGAAGGATCGAGCCATGAGCGACTACCGGCGAAATCGCTCGCGCGACGTTCCTGCTATGAGTTAGTTTTTGAGGAAGCTCCGGTCGCTTTGAAGCACCGTTTGATATTTGAAATCTGAAAGCGGAAGCAGGTAGTCGCAGAAGACCCACACGATCACCAATCAAGTCGATGAATGTCAGAAACAGGCTACTAGCTTCACTGCTTATTAGCTCAGCCGCTTAGCCGCTTAGCCGCTTAGCCGCTTAGCCGCTTAGCCGCTTAGCCGCTTAGTAGCCAAGTAGATTAGTGTTATTCCTGCTTAATTTGGCTGGTTGGCGTGGCCCATAGAGAGGACCCTATCGTGCACACGCGGTTGAGGATGTGCCGGCAACGTAGTCCGACCAGAGGGAAGATCGGCACCGCACCCTCCCCGCAACGGTAATCAGCCGGCCGTAATTTCTTCGCTTCGCTCACTACGCTCGTACCAGTTCGTCACATTCCCGTACTCCTGGTCTTCCCGCGAGGCAGGCTGATTACCGAGGGCCATCGCAAGGACGATTTGTAAGAAGCAGGGCATAGAACAAAGCAATAGCGACAGCTGGCTGAGCCGGGTGGCGATCGGCATGTCCCCCCCCCCCCCACGTGCGCATAGCGATAGGATTCACAATGTGTGCGCCTCCCTGAAATGTGCGGCATCACTAAACCACTAATTGCCTTTACGACTAAGCGGTTAAGCGATATAGTTCGCTTAACCGCTTAGTAGGAGCAGTAGCTATGCAGGTATGGGCCGTGATCGCGCAAAAGGGCGGTCAATCCAAGACCACCCTATCCACGGGATTTGCCGTTGAGGCAGCGCGCGAAGGTGCATCCGTTGTAATTCTCGATGCCGACGATCGGCAGGGTTCGGCGCTTTACTGGTCGGAGCGCAGGGGCGAGGAAGATGTGACAGTGAAAGACAGCAGCGTCGCCGGCCTGCCGCTTCACGTCTCGCGGGGCCGAGGCAGCGGCAAGATTGACCTTATCATTATCGACACGCCGGCAAACTCCAAGGACATCGCCATGCTCGCAGCAGAGCAGGCGGATTTCGTCATCATTCCGGTCGCTCCACGCGGGCTGGATGTTCATTCAGTTTTGCAGACCGTCAAGCAGGTACAGCAGGCCGGCACCCCGTTCGCAGTCATTCTAACTCAAGTTCCACATCAGGGTGGGGAGGGGCAGGAGGCCTATACCGGCTTCGTCGCCAAGGGCGTGACGGTGTTCGACAGCCGGCTTCATTTTCGCAAGGATTTCTACAAAGCTACACCCCTGGGACGCACTGCTGCCGAGACGGATCCTGGCGGCAAAGCAGCAGCCGAACTGCAAGCCGCTTATGCAGAGGCTAAGCGAATAAGCGGATATACGAATAAGCTAGTAAGCGAGGTGGCATGATGGCCCGTAAGCCTTCCGCTCTTTCCAGCATCTTTGATGACGAACCCGGGGATTCAACACCCGTAGCTATCCCCGTTGCCGACGTGGTTCCCGAACCGCCGCAGGCGGCAACGTCGCGACGTCCGGCCAATGTGTCGGCGTCTGCACCGGCGCGCCGCAGCAGCCATCCCGGCAAGAAGCCGGTACTGATCCACATTCCCGAAGATATGCACCGCGCGTTGCGTCAACTCAGTGTCGAGGAGGGTGGGGAACCGCTCACCGTCATTACCGAGCGCTTGCTACGTCAGTATCTGGTCAAGCGGGGCCACACCAGGTTCGCGCCATGAGCAAGCGGCGCGATCCCAGTCCCGAGTTTGATCTGTTCATTCCGGCGCTGGGCGATCTGTCGCTCCGCGACCAGCGAGAGGTCATGGAGAGACCGTTCTTCTCGCTCCAGAAGCGTAAGCGTCTTAAGCCGATCGAATACCGCAGCCCGGACGGCGAGGCCTGGGTGCGGGTGCAGGCGATCCCCGATTATGGCATGGCGACCATATGGGACGCCGATATTCTGATATGGGCTGCATCCACGTTAAACCGTATGAAGCAGCAGGGTTTGAATGATCTGCCGCGCACGTTGACGACAACACCCTATGACCTTTTACGGGCGATCAAGCGCGGCACAGGCGGCAGGGACTATCAGGAACTGCAAGCCGCACTGCTCCGGCTCCAGACCACTTCCATTA
>Ga0308164_10002292_pt1 | contig 19434 bp, 19 predicted proteins | sample PhyTR2_FD_201031 | JGI IMG/M metagenome (GOLD analysis project Ga0308164, IMG submission 201031) | Phyllosphere microbial communities from UC Gill Tract Community Farm, Albany, California, United States - DLSLT.R2 | ecosystem: Host-associated > Plants > Phyllosphere > Unclassified | place: USA... | reverse complement strand
ATTTAGTAAAATTTGTTGAAGAGCAGGCCATCGCGAAAAAAGATTTTCCTGCGTTCAAGTCTGGCGATACAGTGAGCGTACACTATAAAATTCGCGAAGGTAATAAAGAACGTGTTCAAATTTACCAGGGTGTTGTTATACAACGTAACAGTGCAGGTGCAAACGAAACTTTCACTGTTCGTAAAATGAGCAACGGTGTTGGTGTAGAGCGTATCTTCCCTGTAAATTCTCCAAACATCGAGAAAGTAGAAGTGAATAGCTATGGTAAAGTTCGTAGAGCGAAATTGTTCTATTTACGTGCTTTAACTGGTAAAGCTGCTCGTATTAAATCTTTAAGAAAATAATATTCTTTATTACAAGATATAAACCTTCACGATTCCAAATCGTGGAGGTTTTTTTGTTTCCGCTATATTTGTTGAATAATCTATAGGCCAATATGTTAGATTCATCTTTCTTTGAGCAAACTTTTTGGGGCAACACGGTACGAGCTTACTGTTTGTTTGGTATCATCCTGTTGCTTGGTTTAATTTTCAGAACCATCGTTTCCAAACTCTTAAGCAAACTGTTGTTCAAGCTTTTCAAAAGCTTTTCACAGCAGAACCACGATGATACTTTTGTTGCCTTATTGTTAAAACCTATTGAGATTTTTATTCTTTTCTCTACGCTTTACCTGTCTATTAATCAGCTAAAGCATCCTTTAGAAGTTACAGTTTTCCATTTCGGCAAATTGGTTGGAAAAGTTAAAGAACAAATTCCGGTCACTATTGGTGAATGTATCGACAGAATATTTTTGTTTTTAATCATTCTTTCCATCTTTTGGATCTTTCTAAGAATAATCGATTTCGTTTCGCATGTTTTAACCTTTAAAGCATCGCTTACAGAAAGCAAAGCGGATGATCAGTTGGTACCTTTCCTAAAGGAGTTGTTTAAAACCATTGTAGTTTTCATTGGCTTTTTTACCCTATTGGGTTTTGTATTTGAGGTAAATGTTTTAACGCTTATTACAGGCTTAGGGATTGGCGGTATCGCAATTGCTTTGGCTGCAAAAGAAAGTTTGGAGAATCTACTCGGCTCATTTACTATTTTTCTTGATAAACCCTTTACGGTGGGTGATTTGGTGAAAGTTGACGGTGTAGAAGGAACTGTTGAGAAAGTAGGTTTCAGGAGCACTTTAATACGTACAACGGAAAAAACGATGGCAACTATTCCTAATAAAGGGATGATAGATGGTGTACTGGAAAATATGAGTCTCAGAAATTTCAGAAGAGTAAAATTTTCTTTTGGAATAACTTATGAAACGAACGCAGAAACCATTAAAAATATTGTTGATGAGATTCGAACTTACATTCGAGAGCACCAGGATACGAGTGACGATGGGAACGCTTACTTTGAAGGTTTTGGAGATTCGGCCTTAAATATTGAAGTTATTTACTTCGTTTCGCTTACCGCATACAACGATTATTTATCGATAAAACAGGAAATCAATTTCAAAATTATGGAAATTGTAATGCGTAATAAATCTGACTTTGCTTACCCTACTCAAAGGCTGATTAGCGACAAACCGGCAAGCTCCGGAGCAGATGAAAAGGAAGTTGGAAATGATACAACAGATTAAACAGGGTTAGAAGAAGGTTAGAATTACCCGAAAGATGTTCTAAAAAGCTTTAAACTTATTGATGCGAAAAGCTTAATTAACTTAGCGTTGCTAAAGTTGTAATACCACCTTTAACAACGTCGTTAAGCGCTACATTAACTTTCGTTCCCACCGGAAGAAATACATCTACCCTCGAACCAAATTTAATAAAGCCAAACTGCTCGGTTTGTACAACCTGGTCTCCTTCACTAATATACCAAACTATTCTTCGTGCTAATGCGCCGGCAATCTGGCGAAATAAAACAGGTGTTCCGTTTTTGTGTTCCACAACAGTTGTTGTGCGCTCGTTTTCTGTTGATGATTTCGGGTTCCAGGCGGCTAAATATTTACCCGGATGGTATTTGAAAAATTTCACCACACCTGAAATCGGATTACGGTTAATGTGAACGTTTACAGGCGACATAAAAATCGAAACCTGCAATCTTTTATCTTTAAAATATTCGCCTTCCTCAGTTTCTTCGATCACTACGACTTTTCCGTCTGCAGGGCAGATAACTAAATTTTCACCAGCAGAAAAACTGCGGCTCGGGTTGCGGAAAAACTGTAAAATAATGATGAAGAATACGGCAGAGAAAATATAAATAAACCAACGCAGCCACGTTACATCATAATATTTGTAATCTACAAACGCATTTATGATAAAAATAAACAATATGCTTAAAGCTATAGTTGTGTAGCCTTCTTTGTGTATGGTCATTGTGTTAGAAATTATTGGGCAAAGGTGCGAAAAATAAATTAATCCAATTCAAAAATTATGATTCGGTTGCCCGATAAATATCAGTTAGATTACGACCAAGCCCATTATAGTCTAATCCATAACCAACAACAAATTCATTCGGAATTTCAAAACCAATATAATCAAGTTCCTCAATGTCGTATTTTAATGCTGCCGGTTTTAACAAAAGGGAGCTCACTTTTATCGATGCAGGATTTTTCTCTTTTATAGTTTTGATAATGTGCGTTAAGGTCAGTCCGGTATCAACAATGTCTTCCACAATTATAATGTCGCGTCCTTCAATATCATCAGGCAAGCCAATTAACTCTTTAACATTCCCTGAACTTGATGTGCCTTCGTACGAGGCGACACGCATAAAAGCAACTTCACATGGCACGTTAACTTCTTTAATTAAATCGGCCATAAATAAGAAACTTCCATTTAAAATGCCAATAAATAACGGACACTTGCCTTCGTAATCTACATTTATTTGAATTCCAAGTAATCGAATTCTTTTGCTGATTGTGTCGCTTTCCAGAAAGATTTCGAACTCTTTATCTTCTACTTTTATCTTGTGCATGTGTTTTTGTTTGTACCATTGAAAATCAGATTGCGAACCTGACTACTGAACTTTTTCCAATTCTTTTTCTTTCCTTCGTTGTTCTCTCCGCTCCTGCCTCAACTGTTTTTTAGTTTTAGCAGTATCAGTAGATTTTACCGCCGAACGATCGGAAGTATCCTTTTTACCACCCCCGAAAATCCGGTCGAAAAGATTCTTGCTTTTATCCTGCATAACAACAGGTGCAACATCTGCATCATCATCATCGTCAAAGGCAGAGGTATCAATAACAGCGGTGTCAGGTGCCAAATATTGTCGTAAACCTTCCCTTAAACGAACATTGTAAAAACCGTAACCGGATGTATCAGAAGGCGTTAACCCTCTTCTTGCCATAATGTTTCCCATAAACCTGAAGTAGTTAAACATATAGGGCTTCAAACTTCCGTCGGCCATAAATTTATACATAGATGCTTTTGGTTTAGGAACAATGCTAGCAAGGAAAAGGCCATCACCAATGGTTAAATCGGCAGGTTGCTTGCCAAAGTAATACCTTGATGCTTCACCGATGCCATAGATATTGCGGCCTAACTCCATAATGTTAAAATAGACTTCGAGCATTCTCTGCTTACTAACCAAGTGGTTGTGTTCGATAAGCCAAACAATTAAGATTTCTTCAGCTTTACGTGCTAACGTTTTCTGCCGACTCAAATAGACGTTTTTTACCAGCTGCATGCTAATGGTACTTCCACCGCGTTTAAACTTCTTCTCTTTGAAGTTTACTGCAATTGATTTTCGTATGGACTCCTCAACAAAACCATTGTGTGTGAAAAAAGAGGGATCTTCAGCCGTTAAAACAGCGTTGATGAAGTTTTTTGATATGGCATTAAGCGGGGTGAAGTTTGGGTTTGACGGGCCGATTGTAATGTCGCGCATCGGTTTCCCATATTCATATGGCGTATAAACAAAAGGACTGTTAATTTTCTGAAGATTCGTTTTGCCCCACTGCAATATTTTAAAACCTACAGGCGTAAGGGTCGAGCTAAACTTTACGCTATCGGGTATTGCTGTATCAAGGTAAAAATTAAGGTTATATTTTATCTTTCCCTGAACTTTCAATCCGTCTAATGATTCGAACAAACCCTGTGGAAAAGCTTGAAAGATAGCTTGTGCGTCTTGTTCTTCGGCATTTAACTTTAACTCGTAAATTTTATTTTTTCCTAAAGTGTATTTAACAAATGGATGAATAGAGGCATTCTTTAAATAAGCCGTAGAGGTACTATCCAGCGCAATATAATTCGGACCAACCAAAACATCGGCATCCAATTTTGCACTTTGAACAATGATGTCGTTACTTGCAATTCGCGGCTGGTTTATAAGCATATTTTTAACCGACCAAGAGCCCGAAATCTTGTAGTCATCGCCGCTATATCGGGCGTTTTTAAGTTCTGTTTGCAAAGTATCAAAACTTAATTTTGCATGAAGCTTATTATTTAAGTAAGGCAGCTCCAATTTTCTCCCGTCTGCATAAGCGCTGATGCTTAATTGCTTATTTCCAGGGTCAACTTCTCCATCTAAGTGCCAGGTAGCTTCGCCATTATTTACATTTATCGTCGACTTTAAATCGCCTCCATCAATTGTTGCTACCGTGGCAAAGCTTAATTTCGCCGTATCATTATCATTAAGTTTAAAAACCATGTTTCTAACATCCATATCGTCAGGAATTTTATACAAAACCTCGTTAAGGATGTTACTGGCAATGTCGGCAAGGTTTACCTTGCTTTTTGTAGCGGTACTATCTTTTTTCTTTCTTTTAAGGATGAAATCAATGTTAGTTATCGAATCTTTTAATACAACGTTTACGAAACCATCATTCAATTTTAGCTCAGCTAACTTAACATTACCAAAAATGAGCGGCCAAAGCTTAACACCAACGCTAAGTTCAGCAATGTTTGAGAGCGTATCGCGATCTTTCGGCACGACAGAAATTGCGGTCATTTTTACGGTACTTAAACCTGTAAAGCCTGCCGATCCGATTTTAACATCCAAGCCATAATCTTTATCTGCTTTTGCTACCGCCTTTGCCACCATTTTTTTGAGAAGAGCTTCTCTTTTGCTGTATGCAACCGCACCTAAAGCGATACAAACAATTAAAAAAACTCCTAAAACCCAGGCTCCGATTTTTAAATATTTTTTAGGGATATTAATTTTAGGTATGCGCATACAGTCGTTAAAATGGTTAATTGCTTAAACGTAACAATTAAATGTTTATTTCGTGTTAAAATTACAGTTAAAAACCCTAAATAAAAGTATTTGTGGCTATGTTTTGTTAATTTTGAATTTAAATGAATGCAATGCAGATTAGCCCGGAACAAGTTTTAGATGCTTTAAAAAATGTAGAAGATCCTGATCTTAAAAAAGATCTTGTAACCTTAAACATGATTAAGGATTTACAAATAGTTGATACCCGAATAAATTTTACCCTCGAACTTACTACGCCTGCATGCCCGATGAAGGAGATGCTTAAAAACGCATGTACAAATGCGATTAAACATTTTGTGTATGCTGAAGCTGAGATTAACATAAACGTAACTTCGAGAGTTACGCAACCAACCAATTCCTCCTCGTTTGATAACATAAAAAATATTATTTTAGTCTCGTCAGGTAAGGGTGGTGTCGGTAAATCAACGGTGGCCAGTAATCTGGCAGTTACGCTTGCAAAAGATGGGGCAAAGGTTGGCCTAATCGATGCGGATATATACGGCCCCTCGGTTCCGACAATGTTTGATTTAGTTGATGCAAAACCAGGTGCGGTTGAAACAGCAGACGGAAAAACTAAAATTATCCCGATAGAAAAATATGGTATAAAACTTCTATCGTTGGGGTTCTTTGCAGATCCCGGGCAACCGGTGCCTTGGCGTGGGCCAATGGCTTCGAATGCTGTAAAACAACTATTTAACGACACCAACTGGGGCGAATTAGATTATTTAATCGTCGATCTTCCTCCCGGTACCGGCGATATTCACATAACCATTACGCAAAGTTTCCCAATTTCAGGCGCTGTTGTGGTTACCACACCACAGCAGGTTGCATTGGCAGATACACATAAAGGTTTAGCAATGTTTCGCATGCCTGGAATTAATATTCCGGTTTTAGGCGTTATCGAAAACATGTCTTATTTTACGCCTGCAGAACTGCCTGACAACAAATACTATATTTTCGGAAACGGAGGTGGGAGAAAGCTTGCCGAGCGATTTGATGTTCCGTTCTTAGGCGAAATACCCATTATACAAAGCATTTCTGAAGCTGGAGACAGCGGGAAACCGGTTGCTTTGAACCAAAATGAGATGTTAGACGGCATTTTTGGTGACATTGCGGGTAAAATTGCACAGCAGATATCCATCAGTAACGCACAACTGGCTAATTACTAAAAAATTACTACTTTTATATTTTAATAATCAAATAATGAATTTAACAGAACAAGTAGAACAGGCATTAGAAACCATCAGACCATATTTAATGGCCGACGGGGGTGATGTTTCTGTTGAAGAAATTACATCAGATGGCGTTGTAAAGCTTAAGCTTTTAGGAAATTGCGGCTCTTGCCCGATGAGTTTTATGACCATGAAATCAGGCATTGAGCAGGCAATTATGAAAGCAGTACCTCAAATCACTTCTGTAGTTGCCGTTAATATGGCAGAGCAAGTTTAGCTTTAACACTATTTAACAAGCAGTTTTATTTTTTAAAATTACTTTTGTCTTGATGAGATATTGTGTTTCCCTTATTTGCCTGTTTTTTTCGATCACCGCATTTGCACAACAAAAGCCGGTTCAAGATAAGCTTATCCAATTTTCGGGAATTATTACAGATATCGACAGTACCAATGTTATCCCATACGTTACCATAACAAATCTTTCGCAAAAAAGTAAACGTGTAGCTGCTGATTATCGTGGCTATTTTACATTTATCGTGAACCCGGGAGATACAATACTTTTTACTGCAATTGGTTATAAAAAGTTTTCAACGATAATTCCCGGAAGTACGCCTGATAGCAAATACACGATCATGGTAAAACTAAAATCAGAAGTAATTAACTTACCCTCTGTTCGTATTTTTCCATGGGCAACCACTGAAGAATTTACACGTGAATTTTTATCTATGAAACTTGCGGATGATGATATGGCAATTGCGAAAAAGAATTTGTCGAGGTCATCAATTGATGGTTTAATTCAAAGCTTACCTCGTGACGGCGGCGAAATTGGAAGCCAGAACTATCGATATAATTTTGATAGAATGATTAATAAGAACATGGTTCAAACCAACCCTCTGTTAAATCCATTTGCCTGGGGCAAACTGATGCAGCAGATCTTTGACGGGGATAAAAAACGGAGTGAGAATTAGGTTTTCTTGATGAATTTTTTTCCGAGGCAAACACGCTCCCTAAACACCTCCCTTTCTCCACATCAGGTGTTAGAAAAGATACGTTCAAATACTCAATTAACCAATAAAGAAGAATTTAAAACGTATAAAAAACTCTTTAAAGGCTACATTTCAGGAAATCATTTCAAATTAACCCGATCACTTTCCTATCGCAATTCTTTTCAGGCAGAAATATTTGGCGAATTAAGTGCTTCGAAGCGCGGAACTTCTATCAAGTTGGATATGAAACTTTCACCTTTGGTTACGGTATTTGTTATGTTTTGGAGTACCGGGGTGTCTTTAGCGCTAATTGTTTTTGTTATTTCATCGGTGAATAATCCAAAAATGGCAATCGGCTGCCTTATACCATTTGCAATGTTGGTTTTTGGCTACGGACTGACGCTGATTTGCTTTAATCTCGATTGCGTTCAAGCGAAAAAAATTATGACAAACTTGTTGGAAGCCAATCATCAACAACCATTCTTATAATGAAAATGAGGGAAAACGTTTCCATTTTCCCTCATACATTGCTCACTTCATCTTATCTTTTCTTGCTCTTATTCGGAAACTTCATCTTGTAATCTGTTTTGATATTCCCTTTCGAAATCGCATCCAATTTGCTTTTAAGCATCGTTTTCCGTAAAATGCTTACCTTATCGGTAAATAATTTTCCCTCTATGTGGTCGTATTCGTGCTGAATAACCCGGGCAGGCATTCCATCAACATCATCTGTATGTTCAACCCAGTTTTCATCGAAATATTTAACCTTAATATTCGGTTTGCGAAGAATATTTTCTCGGATATCGGGGATGCTTAAACAGCCCTCATTAAAATTCCAAGGCTCACCGGTTTCTTCCAGGATTTGAGCGTTGATAAACACCCTTTTATAACCGGGATTTCCACCTTCATCTTCACCCGTATCAACGATAAATAAGCGAATTGGCAAGCCGATTTGCGGCGCAGCCAGCCCAACGCCATTTGCATAATACATGGTATCGAACATGTTTGCAATCAGCTCTTTTAACTCAGGGTAATCTTTATCAATATCGGTTCCTACTTTCTTTAAAACAGGGTCTCCGTAAGCTACTATCGGTAATTTCATTGTGTAATATATTTTCTTGTCGGCCGTCATTGCGAGGTACGAAGCAATCTTTAATGCACCATGCTTAATAGCGATAGTTTAGGATTGCTTCGTGCCTCACAACGACGAACTGTCAGGTCAACCACAAGCATTGCGGTTAATTTCTACAAAAATAGCAATTATTCCAGTATTGGACTGAAAGTAAAAATATTCAGTTGTTCAGGCGCTAAAACTTCATCAGCGATTTGGGCAATTTCTTTAGTCGTAACCTTATTAATCTTTTCGAAAACCTGCTCCAAAGAATCAATTTTGTTGTGATCTATAAGGCTTTTCGCCATCGATATAATCAGCCCGATTCTATTTTCTTCACTTAAAGCAATTTGTCCGATGAATTTGTTTTTAGCTTTTTGCAACTGCAATTCATTCAGGGGATTATCTTGCAATTTCTTCATTTCCTTAAAAATTAAAGACAACGCTTTTTGGTGCTTATCTTTATCGGTGCCGAAATAGATGGAGAAAATTCCTGTATCACTTAACGGCGAAAAATTAGATTCTATAGTGTAAGCAATTCCGTATTTCTCTCTAATTTGAAGATTCAAAACTGAACTCATTCCGTTACCACCGAAATAGTTGTTCAGCAGCATTAAACCAGGCTTATTTTTATCGTGGGTAGAATAAGTTTGCCTCCCTAAAATGCAGTGCGACTGCATAATGGGCTTATAAATATTAGTTGAATTAGGGCTTAATATATCCGGTTTTACCCTGTTTAACGAAGGCGTGTTTTCTTCAACGTCAGCAAAATATTTTGTGCCTTTTTTAACGAAGCTGTTGAAACTATAATTGCCTAAAACAGCAATCACGATTTCGTTGGTGCGATAATTTGCTTTGCGGAAATTGACTACATCTTCCCGGGTAAAATTACTTACGCTGTCTGTTGTGCCTAAAATGTTATTTCCTAAAGCGTTCCCTGCAAAAAGCATATCCTCAAAATCATCATTAATTGCCTCTTCAGGTTGGTCAAGATATGAAGCAATTTCATCCAGAATAACGCTTTTCTCCTTATCCATTTCTTCCTCGGGGAAAGTAGAATGGAAAATAATATCGTTAAATAAATCTAATGTTCTAGCTAAGTATGGATTTAAAAACGAAGCGTGAACACAAGTATATTCTTTGGTGGTGTAAGCATTCAGATCTGCGCCTACACTTTCCAAACGATTTAAAATCTGGTTAGTGCTGCGTTTTTCTGTCCGCTTAAAAATCAGGTGTTCGATAAAATGGGCTAAACCTGCTTTTCCTTCAGGTTCATCGCGAGAACCTGTATTTACGATGATGCAGGCATGAGATATGGTAGAAGCCGATGGCACATGCAACAAGCGGATGCCGTTCGGTAAAGTATGAACATTGTATTCCATTGAGGGACAAAGATAAGGCTAATTGCTTACAAAGCCTCTGTATAGGGGTATTGCAATTGTAAAGCGTAAATCAATTTATCTTTTGTAGGGCGTTTAACAATCAGAAAAATAAAATTAGCCGCGGCAAAAATTAAAAAGAAAGTATTTTGGGAGATAAAAAAACCAACCGTATTAAAAAGTGCACCACCCTCTAACAATGCCGAACTAATAATAAATGCGCTTTGGTATTGATTTATCTTCGAATCGGTGTCTGCTGATTTATCAATTTTGGCGATTACATTTTTGAAGAAGAAAATGCTTGCCGAAATTGTTATCAACCCAACGATTGGAAATATCGGATTAAAGGGTGCAGTGGTTTTTGGATTTGCATCGAAAAACATCATTTCCCGGTTTAAGAAAATGGTGACTAAAGCGAAAAGTAAAACGCCTGAACATAAAGCCAGGTGAATTATTTGGAGCGTTTTTAATCTGGTTTTCATTATGGATTTATAATATGTAGACTTAGATAGATTGTCATATTGAGCCTGTCGAAACACAATCGGGGTGCTCTTCGACAGGCTACCATTGACTTTTTTAACTTTCCATTATTGCGATCCCGATTCTTCATTGGAAGAAGAAATCTCATTTGTGGTACTATTTTATCAAATGAGATTGCTTCGTGCCTCGCAATGACGACCATTCTTAACGTCATTTATATCGATTGTTATCAAATAAATTACCGCTCAAAATGACAACGAAACTGAAATTACTTAGTTATACCCTCCAACGAAAATAAAAATGCCCACCTCAAAGCTACATCTTTCAAATAATCGAAACGACCTGATGCGCCTCCATGACCAAATTCCATATTTGTTTTTAACAATAATACGTTTTTATCGGTCTTCATGGCTCTAAGCTTTGCCACCCATTTTGCAGGCTCAAAATATTGTACCTGGCTATCGTGCAAACCTGTGGTAACCAACATATTCGGGTATGCTTTTTTCTCTACATTTTCATACGGAGAATAGCTTTTCATATAATCGTAGGCATCTTTCTTCTTTGGGTTTCCCCACTCATCAAACTCATTTGTAGTGAGCGGAATACTTTCGTCTAGCATGGTGTTTACAACATCTACAAATGGAACATCGGCAATAACACCATTCCATAAATTAGGAGCTAGATTTGCCACAGCCCCCATTAATAGGCCTCCTGCACTGCCACCATGAGCATATAGATGCTCTTTTGACGTGTATTTTTGTTCAACTAGATATTCGCCTGCGGCAATAAAATCCGTAAAAGTATTTTTCTTTTTCATCAACTTTCCATCCTCATACCACTGGCGGCCCAATTCTTGTCCGCCACGAATATTAGCAATGGCGAAAACGAAACCGCGGTTAAGCAAACTCAATCTCGGCGAGGAAAAGGTTGCATCGGTACTTGAGCCGTAAGAACCATAAGCATAAAGCAGCAATGGCGAATTTCCGTTCTTCTCAAAGCCTTTTTTATAAACCAAAGCCACAGGAATTTTCGTTCCGTCTTTCGCGGTTGCGAAAACACGTTCAGTTGCATAATCCTCCGGTTTGTAACCGCCAACAACCTCTTGTTGCTTCATTAATTTTTTTTCTTTTTTCTCCAAATCATAATCGTAAGTAGAGTTGGGCGTAGTTAATGAAGTGTAAGAATAGCGTAGCATTTTACCGTTGTATTCAGGGTTCGAGCCAATGCCGGCAGAATACACAGGCTCATCAAATTTGATGTAATATTCATTGCCGTCTTTCTTTAAAACCCGAAGTTCGGTTAAGCCATTTTTTCGCTCAGAAAGCACCAGGTAATCCTTAAATTCATCTCCGTATTCCAATAAAACATCTTTACGGTTTGGAATCACTTCTTTCCAGTTTTCTTTTGCAGTTTTATCCAAGGGGCATTCCATCAAACGGAAATTTTTGGCGTTCCAATTGGTAACGACGTAAAACTTATCGTCAACAGGAAGCACATCATATAAAACATCTTTAAACCTTGGCGAAAAAACTTTAAAAGCTGCCTCTGGATGGTTGGCATCAATCATTCTGTATTCAGAAGTTAAAGTTCCTTGCGAACCGATGAAAATATATTTGTCGTTTTTCGATTTCGAAACGCCGATATAATTCGTGTTGTCTTTCTCATCGTAAACCACAATGTCGGCTTTAGCATCGGTTCCGAGCACATGTTTTTTAATCTTCTCACTTAATAAAGTAACGGGGTTTTTTGAGGTATAAAAGAAAGTTTTATTATCATTTGCCCAGGCAACTGCACCTTGTGTATTCGGGATGGCATCTTTATAAATTTCGCCTGTTTCTAAGTTTTTAATCTGGATGGTGTACTGTCTGCGAGATACTTTATCTACCCCAAAGGCAAGCAGTTTGTTGTCAGGACTTACGCTAAACCCCGATGCACTGTAATAAGAATGACCCTTTGCTAAGGCATCTACATCCAACAAAATTTCTTCAGCAGCGGTTAAACTACCCTTTTTGCGGCAATATTTATAGTATTGCTGGCCATCTTCAGTACGCGTATAATAGAAATATCCGCTCTTAAAAACAGGAACCGATTCATCTTTTTCCTTGATGCGGCCCTTCATCTCTTTAAACAAATCCGCCTGGAACGTTTCCGTTCCTTTCATCATCGTATCGAGGTATTTATTTTCAGCTTTCAGGTAATCTACAACCTTGGTGCTATCAGGGCCTTTTTTGAAATAGTCAATCATCCAATAGTAGTTATCCACCACAGTATCGCCATGAATAATTCGTTCATGAGGTTTAATTTCGGCTATCGGAGGTTTAGCATCAGGCCATTTTATGGTTTTCATTTCTTGCTTTTTGGGGTTGTTACAAGCTGAAATTGCACCAAGCAAAATCAGCGAGGTTAAAATACGTTTCATCATGATGGTTTGGTTGAGGTTGATGCAATTTAATGAATTTTTATTATAGATTGACTTGTAAATGAACGGCTTGGTTCTTTGTGGAGGAATGTAGTCCCGCCATCCGCTTTACTTCGTTGCACTTCGTGTCCGCTACTGTCGGGTTTAAAAAAAAAGGTTGGTGCCTTTGGGTAGATTAATTAACCACAGATAGATAAGGCTAGGCACAGATGCAATAGTTTAAAAACCAAAATCTGTGTGTATCTGCGTGCATCTGTGATTAAAGCTCCACACAACTATTATCATTTTCGCAAAAATTTGCCCAGACCTTAATATTCATTCCAATTGAAAAAAATAGATGTTAAATTGCCGCATAAATTTTCTAAAAAGCCCTCCTTGGCGTGGAGGGTTAGGAGGGGCTAATGAAGTTAGGGTACAAAAAAATAGTTGTTAAAGTTGGGTCGAATGTAATTACACAAGCGAATGGATTACCTGATGAATCGCGGATTCAACATTTAGTAAATCAACTTGCTGAAATTAAGAAACAAGGTATCGAAGTGATTTTGGTCTCTTCCGGCGCTGTGGCTTCCGGCAGAAGTTTAATTCAGGTTTCCGAAAAGCAAGATGCCGTAACCACACGACAGTTACTGGCTGCAATTGGTCAGGTGAAACTGATCAATACCTATTCCGGCTTCTTCGACCTGCACAAAATAAAATGTGCACAAGTTTTGGTAACTAAAGAAGATTTTCGAGATCGGGCGCATTATCTCAACATGAAAAACTGCATGCAAATTTTGCTGCAAAACGAGGTTATTCCGGTGGTAAACGAAAATGATGTGGTCTCAGTAACCGAATTAATGTTTACCGATAACGATGAACTCGCAGGTTTAATTGCCTCAATGTTAAATGCTGATGCGCTGATTATTCTTTCGAACGTAAACGGAATTTATAATGGCGACCCGAAGATTTCAGGTTCTGAGGTAATTCAAGAAATATCAGGGTCGGTGTCAAATCTGGCTTCATTTATTCAAACAGGCAAATCGCAGTTCGGTCGTGGTGGCATGGTAACAAAATCTACCATGGCGCAAAAAGTGGCGAAACTGGGCATTACGGTTCACATCGCCAACGGGACAACTGATAATGTTTTAACATCTTTATTGAACAAGGAAATTATACACACCCGCTTCGTCCCTGAAAAAATAAAATCAGGTAAAAAGAAATGGATTGCACATTCAGAAACCGCTGCGAAAGGAATAGTTAAACTAAATGATGGCGCTAAAAATGTATTAACTTCAGGCAAAGCAACGAGTTTACTGCCCGTTGGCATCGTAGAAATACAGTCAGAATTTTTAAAAGGCGATATTATTAAAATTATAGATGAACAAAATCAGCTCATCGGTTTAGGGATTGCAGAATACGGTTCGGATAAAGCGAAAGAAAGAATAGGGCAGAAAAAACAAAAAGCGCTTGTACATTACGATTATTTTTACTCAGCGATTTAATATTTTACCGCAAAGAACACAAAGAGTGATCGCAAAGAAACGCAAACCAGTTGTTTAATTATAAGCGCATATCTTTGTCTTCCTTTGCGAAAAACTTGGCGCACTTTGCGGTTAATTAAAACATAAATGGACTACAAACAATACTTCGAAAAGGCAAAACAAGCTGCTCGAACCATGATTGGCTTGACCAAGGAAACCACCAATAAAGTTTTAGCAGATTTAGCTGAGGCTTTGGTTGCGCATGCAGCCGAAATTTTGGCTGAGAATGAAAGGGATCTGACTAAAATGCCAATCGAAGACCCGAAATACGATAGGCTTAAATTAACTGAACAACGCATTGCTGATATTGCCAATGATGTTAAAAATGTGGTGAATTTAGCAAGTCCGCTTGGTGAAATACTTTCTGATAGAACTTTAGAAAATAAACTACAAATTCAAAAAGTCCGTGTTCCGCTGGGGGTGGTGGGTGTTATTTATGAGGCTCGACCCAACGTTACTGCCGATGTATTTTCGCTTTGCTTTAAAACAGGTAATGTAGCTGTTTTAAAGGGAGGAAGTGATGCTGAGTTTTCGAATTTAGCCATTGCAAAAATTATTCATAGTGTTTTAAAAAAGCATCAAATTAACCCTGATGTTTTAATATTATTACCTGCTGAGCGAGCGGCAACAGAAGCACTATTAAATGCTAGAGGTTTTGTAGATGTGTTAATTCCTCGTGGCAGCCAGTCGCTAATTAATTATGTTCGCGAAAACAGTAAAATCCCTGTAATTGAGACGGGCGCAGGAATTGTTCACACTTATTTCGATAAATCGGGTGATTTGGAAAAAGGTAAAGCCATAATTTTTAATGCAAAAACAAGAAGAGTAAGTGTTTGCAATTCGCTCGATTGTATGTTGATTAATCAAAGCCGATTAGCAGATTTGGTCGAACTTTTATCGCCTTTGGCTAACGGACATGTTGAGCTTTTTGCAGATGAAAGAAGTTATCAAGCCCTAAAATCTTCTTATCCTGCCGAACTTTTAAATCATGCAACCGAAGAACATTTTGGAACGGAGTTTTTATCGTTAAAACTGGCGGTTAAGGTTGTCGATGATTTTAACGCCGCTTTAAACCACATAGCAGCTTACAGTTCCAAACACAGCGAAGCGATTATCTCTGAAGATGCCGGAAACATTACGAGATTTTTAAACGAAGTAGATGCGGCTGCTGTATATGCGAATGCTTCAACAGGGTTTACCGATGGTGCGCAATTTGGTTTGGGCGCCGAAATCGGCATTAGTACACAAAAACTCCACGCCCGCGGACCAATGGGATTAGAAGAATTAACGAGTTATAAATGGGTAGTTAGAGGTGATGGGCAAGTGAGGGGATAAAAACGACTGGATCGTCATTGCGAGGCACGAAGCAATCTTACAAGGCTACTATACTCTTGCATTAAGATTGCTTCGTGCCTCGCAATCACTTGATGTTTAGAACTATTCGTCCGCTGAACTAATGACTATTGAACCAATGACCTAAATCTCAAAAACTTCTCCCCTTTTTGGTGCAGCCACGTTAAAGCCATCTTCCTGCAAAGCTGCGGCTAAACTTTGTAAACTTTTATCTTCACCATGTACCAGGAAAACCTGTTTAGGCTGCCCTGTCTGTTTCACGGTTCTCATTAAATCGTCGTGGTCGCCATGGCCGCTAAGTAAGTCTGTTTGGCGAATGGTGGCGTAAACCATCATTTCGCGATCTTTAATTCTAACGATCGGCGCACCACTTAAAAGTTTATAGCCAAGCGTTCCTTTGGCGCAGTAGCCAATAAAAAGAATGGTACAGTAATAATTCTGGATGTTATAATAGAGGTGATCTTGAATACGTCCGCCCTCTAACATGCCCGCCGAAGAAATGATGATGCAAGGGTCGAAATAGTTGGAAACATCCTTACTTTCTTTCATGGTTTGTACATAAGCCAAATGCTCAAATTCAAATTCATCGCCCATGGTTTTGTAGAAATCTTTAGCTTCCTGGTTAACTAAATTATGGTGTTTTCGGTAAACATCGGTAGCTTGAATTGCCATTGGGCTATCTACAAAAATTTGCACAGGTGGTAACAGTTTTTTGGTAAAAATTTGGTTCAGCGCAAAAACCAGCGATTGCGTTCTGCCGATGCTAAAAGCGGGAATAATTAACCGGCCGGGGCTTTTAATGCAGGCTTCTTCAATTTCCTTTACCAATCGTTGTTCTAAAGTTTGGTCTTTTGTATGGTAACGCCCGCCATAGGTAGATTCGCAAACAAAGTAATCAACCTCGGGAATAGGTTCGGGTTTTACCAGAACAGGATAATGCTCGCGACCAATATCGCCAGAGAAAGCAATTTTCTTTTCTTCACCGTTATCATTTATGGTTAAAACGGCTGCGGCAGCGCCTAATAAATGGCCAACCGGAATAAAAGTTAAACTAATATCGCCATTAATTTTAAAGGGCTTATTGAATGCAATGGTTACAAAACGGTCTATCGTATCCATCACATGTTTATGCAGATACAAAGGTTTCGGTCCGCTGAAGTTGCCGCGTTTTGTACGAGGTTTTCTGCCTTGTTTCCTTAAAAAGAGCTCTACAGAATCGAATAATAAAATTGAGGTTAAATCGGCAGTTGGCGGCGTACAAAGCACTTGTCCGGCAAAGCCCATGCGCACCAAGGTTGGTAAATTGCCCGAATGGTCTATGTGTGCATGAGTCAAAATAACCAGATTAATGCTGGCCGGATCAAACGGAAATTCTAAGTTTTCTTCCTGATAAGTTTCCTTTTCGTAATCTAAACCGCAATCTATCAGTATTTTATAATGCCCAACCTCCAGCAGGTGCATACTTCCTGTAACTTGTTGTGCAGCGCCCCAAAACGTTAACTTCATCTTCTATTCTCTCCGTAATTGTTTGGTGTAAAGTAGTACAATTGCCTGAATTTTTAAACAACAAGAAGTAATTTTTTGGTTAGCGATGATTGTATTTCCCTATTTTTAAAAATCCTTTGTCCGGTTTGTTTTTTGGAAAGCAATTACATTAGCTTTTCGTTAAAGCTGCCTCGCCTTTTGCTATAGCCCCGATAAAAGCCTGTGCAACCAGTAAGCACACCATAAAAAAGAAGCACAGGTGTTTAAATTGGGGGCTGCCGCTGCATTTGGGTTTAGGTGGCTCGGTTGGCGGTACTAATTTTTGGCTGCGTGCTTAACCATGGTTTTTAAACCCGATTGCAGCGGAAACCAAAAGCTTTTTCTGCTTTTGTTGAAGTAAAAAGCGGGGCTGGAGACCTCCATGAAAACGAACCATTGATTTTCAAATCGTAAACCTGAACTATTTTAATCTTTTAAAGCCCTATCTTTGAAGAAAAAATTATTAGCTATGCAAGAGCCTTTTGATATAGAAATAGGACCGGTAAATTATTCGGTTTTTCCTGAAGGAAACGATTCATACACCATTTTTAAAGATGGAAAAGAGTACATTCAAATCCAGAAAGACACATCTTCCATTTGGCTGAAAATGGATTACAAAACAGAACTTCCGATTTTTGAGGAGGATGAAGAAGTGAATGCGATTGGGCAGGCTATTGAGAAATATGTGCCCGAAGAAGAGGACGAAGAAGAAGAATTATAATGAAAAAAGTCCCGATTTTTGGTCGGGACTTTCGTTTTCTAAAAACTTACCTCGTACAATTTGCCGTCCACGTTCCGTTTGTATTCGAAACGCCTATTTTCAATGTATTGGCATCAATTGTAATCCCGATAACACCTGTACCAACACTAATGTAGGTGTTTCCGCTTTCTTGAAATTTTACGCCTGTAATGTCGGGAATGTTATTACCGAAAAAGAAGCTGTATGTATCGCTAACTTTGGTTACCGTTACTTTACCATCAGTGCTGTTAATTTGCGTGCCGCCTTTACTGTAAGAAACGGTTCCTTTATAGGTACCAACAAAGAAATCTCTGTCTGCCGGGTCGGTATCTTTTTTACACGACGCCATTACTGTTAATGCTATTAAAAGCATGCTGAAAATTTGAACTGTCTTTTTCATAATTATGTTTTTCAATTTTGAATGCGCTGTGGTAGACGACGCACTCGGTTAGCTAAATGTAATCTGCCTTTTACAACGACTATGCCAAAGAGCCATTCACGGCGTAAAAAATACGCTCAACCCTTTATCTGGTTAAATTAATTCTGATAATAAAATATTGATTAGCAGTTTGTTAATTGCTTTGGTGAGGCTCTTAATCAGGTTGTTTTAAAACAACTTTTAAACTAAGCCAGAAATAATGGAGCGCAGCCGATTAACTGTTTAGTTTAATGGAATTATTGCCGCGAGCGAGTTGGTTTACTGTTTACAAAACATTAAAAATTTTTTAGCCTGAAGAATATTCTTTATTTTGCCTGTATCTCTATTTTTTATTTAGAAGATGCCAAAACCGCTTATAGGATGAAACTCTCAGACAATTTACAAAAACTGCTTCCTTTCGGCTATCTTTTCCTTGTGGTTTTGGGGATACTAAAAGAAAGTATCTTTTATTATCAAATTGGCATTAATATTTTAAAATATTCAAGCCTTATGGATATTTTAATCAGCCCGATTGCAACCTTAACTTCTAACCTTATCGTTTTCGTAGCGGTTATAATTTTCTCTATCGGTTTATATGCCTACCCTGCAATTTTGGCGAGGAAATTAGATAAGAAATGGGCGCAAAAGTTATCGGGTTTGAAAAATGCTGAAGCCCTCAGCAAAGAAGAAGTAGCCAATCATTTTACCAGTTTTTTTGCTGTTCTGTTTGCTTGCGGGCTGTTTTCATTTTTTATCGGAATAGGTTTGGGGCAAGGAAAAGTTTTAGCCAAAAGAATAAGCACAAATACACTTAAACACGACCACATTTTAAATTATAGCAGCGGCGAATCTGAAGTGATTTATTTAATAGATGAGAATAGTGTTTACTATTTTTATGTATCGAAAGGTAGTAAAACAATTAAAATTGCACCTATCGGCGCAGTAAAAAACATAGAGTTAACCTTAAACAAAAAGCTAAAATGACCGAAATAAAGCTAGGAGCCTTGAGCAACCAAGAGTTGCTCAAAAGAGAAAAAATGATAAGCGCTGTTACCTATACGCTTGCAGGAATGCTTTTGGTATTGTTTCTTTTAGCCATAATTTTAAGCTTTGCAAAAGGCTTTAGTGCCTTAACCGTTGTTCCAG
>Ga0308164_10002288_pt1 | contig 19453 bp, 17 predicted proteins | sample PhyTR2_FD_201031 | JGI IMG/M metagenome (GOLD analysis project Ga0308164, IMG submission 201031) | Phyllosphere microbial communities from UC Gill Tract Community Farm, Albany, California, United States - DLSLT.R2 | ecosystem: Host-associated > Plants > Phyllosphere > Unclassified | place: USA... | reverse complement strand
GCAGATGACGCTGGTGGCCGGTCAGCAGCAGGCTGTTAATCGTCTGTTCCAGCATCAGGCTGCGGGCGCGGATCCGGGCGATGCGCTCCGGCTGACGCGCCGCCAGCGGCGCACTGGCCAGCAGGCTTAGCGACTGCTGCAACGCCTGCTGATTCTGCTGCAGCCGCTGTGATTCGCTCTGATACTCCAGCGCGCCCACCACCTGTGACAGCCGCACTGCCGCTGTTGCCACGTTGGCGGTATCCCGCGCCAGCGCCAGGCTGCCGTTCATGTCGGCCAGGGTCTGCGCCTGTGCCTGCTCCTGAATCGCCCCGGCATGACGAAAGCCGAAGATCGCCACCACGCTGACCATCAGCGTGACCGACACCACCAGCAGATTGAACAGCAACAGGCGGCCACGCGCCCCGGCCTGCCACGGATAAGTGCGCTGCATCCCACGACCTCTTATTCACTGCAACGATGGGCCGAGTATAGGAGCGTGCAGGCGGGCGTTTATGACAAATATGAATGGGCGCTGACATTTTCCGTTTATCTGGCGTTGCTTTACTGACGGCTATCCACAGTCCGCAGGAGCGAGGCGATGACAGCCACACCGATACTGGAAATGCGGGGAATTACCCGGCGCTTCGGCAGCTTTTATGCCCTGAAGGGCGTCGATCTCACGGTTTATCCCGGTGAGGTCCACGCGCTGATGGGGGAGAACGGCGCGGGTAAAAGCACACTGATGAAGATTCTGGCCGGTGCCTATACCGCCAGCAGCGGGGAAATTTTAATTGAAGGCAAGCCCTGGGCGCTGAAAGGGCCGAAAGAGGCACTGGCCGCCGGGATCACCCTGATTTATCAGGAGATCAACCTGGCACCTAACCTGACGGTGGCGGAGAACATTTTTCTCGGCAGCGAAATCGCGCCCGGCGGGCTGGTCAGGCGGCGGCAGATGGCCGAAGAGGCGCAGCGGGTCATTGACCGGCTCGGCGCGCAGTTCAGCGCCTGGGATCTGGTCAGCCGTCTGAGCATCGCCGAGCAGCAGCAGGTGGAGATCGCCCGCGCGCTGCAGCGCAACAGCCGCATTCTGGTGATGGATGAGCCGACCGCCGCGCTCTCCAACCGCGAAACCGAACAGCTGTTCGCGCTGATCAAACGGCTGCGCAGCGAAGGCATGGCGATCATCTATATCAGCCACCGCATGGCGGAGGTGTATGAGCTGTCCGACCGCGTCAGCGTGCTGCGCGACGGGGAGTATGTGGGCAGCCTGACCCGTGACCAGCTTAACGCCAGCGAACTTGTGCGGATGATGGTCGGACGGCCGCTCAGCGACCTGTTTAACAAAGACCGCACTATCCCGCTGGGCGACATCCGGCTGGCGGTCAATCACCTTACCGACGGCGGCAAAGTGCATCCCAGCAGTCTTGAAGTGCGTGCCGGAGAGATTGTTGGCCTGGCCGGGCTGGTGGGCGCAGGTCGCAGCGAGCTGGCACAGCTGATTTTTGGCGTGCACAAGCCGAAAGAGGGCGAGATCTGGATTGATGGCGAAAAGGTCACCATCCATTCACCGCGCGATGCAATTGCACGCGGCATCGGTTTCCTCACCGAAAACCGCAAAGAGCAGGGACTGTTCCTGGAGATGGCGGCGCAGGAGAACATCGTGATGGCGACGCTGGAACGTGACGCCAGTTACGGGATGCTGAACCGCCGCAAAGGGCAGACCATCGCCAGTGAGGCGATCGCTTCACTCAATATTCGCGTTCCTCACGCTCAGGTCCGGGCGGGCGGTCTGTCGGGCGGTAACCAGCAGAAGCTGCTGATTTCGCGCTGGGTGGCGATTGGCCCGCGCATCCTAATCCTCGATGAGCCGACGCGCGGCGTCGATGTCGGGGCGAAAAGTGAGATCTACCGGATGATGCAGGAGATGGCGCGGCAGGGCGTGGCGATTCTGATGATCTCCAGCGAACTGCCGGAAGTGGTCGGGATGAGCGACCGCATTTACGTGATGCACGAAGGCACCATCGTCGGTGAGCTGGAGGGCAGCCACATCAGTCAGGAAAATATTATGACGCTGGCAACCGGTGCGCACAGCGCGTCAGCAGGCGAAATCTAAGGAGACCACCATGACACAACTGGCCCGCACCAAAGCACCGACGCTGAAACGCGCCCTGATGGGCGATCTGCTGCAAACGGTGGGTATCCTGCCGATTCTGATCCTGATCGTGGCGGTATTTGGTTTCGTCACGCCGAACTTCTTTACCGAAGCAAACCTGCTCAACATTACCCGTCAGGCGTCGATTAACATCGTGCTGGCGGCGGGCATGACCTTTGTGATCCTCACCGGCGGTATCGACCTGTCGGTAGGGTCAATGCTGGGGACCACCGCGGTGGTGGCGCTGGTAGCGTCGCTGGATCCGATGCTGGCTTCCATGACCATTCCGATGGCGCTGGGCGCAGGCCTGGTGATGGGGCTGTTCAACGGCATCCTGGTCGCCTGGGCCGGGTTGCCGCCCTTTATCGTCACGCTTGGCACCTACACCGCGCTGCGCGGAGCCGCTTACCTGCTGGCGGATGGCACCACGGTGATCAACTCCGATATTAACTTTGAGTGGATCGGCAATGGCTATCTCGGGCCGGTGCCGTGGCTGATTGTGATTGCCTTTGCGGTGATCGCCATCTGCTGGTTCATCCTGCGCCGCACCACGCTGGGCGTCCATATCTACGCGGTCGGCGGCAATATCCAGGCGGCGCGTCTCACCGGTATCAAGGTCGGGATGGTGCTGCTGTTTGTCTACGGCATGAGCGGCCTGCTGTCGGGGCTGGGCGGTCTGATGAGCGCCTCGCGGCTTTACAGCGCCAACGGCAACCTCGGGGTGGGCTATGAGCTGGATGCGATTGCGGCGGTGATCCTCGGCGGCACCAGCTTTGTCGGCGGCATCGGCACCATCACCGGCACCCTGATTGGCGCGCTGATTATCGCCACGCTGAATAACGGCATGACGCTGATGGGGGTCTCCTATTTCTGGCAGCTGGTAATCAAGGGCGCGGTCATCATCATCGCGGTTCTGATCGACAAATACCGTACCCGTCATCATGTGAGTTGAGTCTTAAAAGGGCGGCTGTGCCATTTCACCTCCGCCACCTAAAAAACGCCATTAAGTGGTTGGCACCTTGAAAACAGCAGGAGAAGGTCTATGCGTTTTAATCCGATTGTAACCGGGCTGCTGGCGGCGACGCTGTTCAGTACCGGCCTGGCTCAGGCAAAAGAACTCAAATCTATCGGCGTAACGGTCGGCGATCTGGCAAACCCCTTCTTCGTGCAGATCACCAAAGGCGCAGAGATGAAGGCGCGTCAGCTGGCGGGCGATAAGGTGAATGTGACGCTGGTCTCCAGCGGCTACGATCTCGGTCAGCAGGTGGGCCAGATTGATAACTTTATTGCGGCCAAAGTCGACATGATTATCCTCAACGCCGCCGACTCCAAAGGGATCGCCCCGGCGGTGAAGCGGGCGCGTGATGCCGGTATCGTCGTGGTGGCGGTCGACGTGGCGGCCGATGGCGCGAATGCGACCATCACCTCCGATAACACCGAGGCGGGCGCGATGGCCTGTAAATATATTGCTGACCGCCTGAAGAACAAAGGCAACGTGGTGATCATCAACGGACCACCTGTCTCTGCAGTGCAGAACCGCGTTGAAGGCTGCATGACCGAGCTGAAAACCCATCCTGACATCAAGCTGCTCTCTTACAACCAGAACGCCAAAGGCAGTCGTGAAGGCGGACTGGAAGTCATGACCGGTCTGCTCTCTGCCAATCCAAAAATTGATGCGGTGTTTGCCATCAATGACCCGACAGCGATTGGCGCAGACTTAGCGGCGAAACAGGCGCAGCGCAGTGAGTTCTTTATCGTTGGCGTCGATGGCTCGCCGGACGGTGAAGAGGCGCTGAAGCGCAAGAATTCACTGTTCGTCGCGACGCCTGCGCAGGACCCGCAGGTCATGGCCGCCAAAGCGGTCGAGATTGGTTATGACATTCTGCAGGGCAAACCGGCACCCGATAAGCCCGTGCTGATCCCGGTGAAACTGATCGATCGTAATAATATCGGCAGCTACCAGGGCTGGACGGTGAAATAAGCTTTAGTGCGGCACCTTTAGGGTGCCGCTCTCAGGAGGCCACCATGCAACGTTCAGAGGTTAATTATTACCTGCAACACACGCGCGAATTTTTCCGACAGCAGGATGTGCATCTGCCGCCGTGGGCCGATTTCGATGTGAGCCAGTGGCGGGCTCAGGATCGAGAGGTAGCGCAGGAGATTCTGGCGTTGCGGCTGGGCTGGGATCTCACCAGTTTTGGCGCGGCTGATTTTCTGCAGACCGGGCTGACACTGTTTACCCTGCGCAACGGTTCACCAAACGGGCAGCCGTGGCATAAACCCTACGCCGAGAAAATAATGCACGTACGGGAAGGACAGCAGACGCCGATGCACTACCATCCGCGCAAGATGGAAGACATCATTAATCGCGGCGGCGGGAATCTGATTGTCGAACTGCATAACCGCGATGGTGACGGGCTGGCTGACTCGCTTGTGGCGGTGTCTCTGGATGGCCTGCGCCAGACCCACGCCGCTGGTTCACAGCTGCGACTCTCACCGGGTGAAAGCGTGACGCTGGAGGCGGGCATCTGGCACAGTTTCTGGGGGGAAAGTGGCTTCGGCGACGTGCTGGTGGGCGAGGTGTCGATGCCCAACGATGACGAAAACGACAATGTGTTTCTGACGCCGCTGGCTCGTTTCAACCCGCTGCAGGAGGATGAAGCGCCGCGCTGGCTGCTGTGTAATGACTATGCGAACGGCTTTCTCTGACCCGCTTTTCTCTGAAACGGTGTACAGACCCGCCGCCATCACAGCGTCAGGCTGCATTAACCGTGATCTCCGCTGGCCTGTAATGGTCCGGCCTCGGTCAGCCTGAGTTTTCTGATGCTGCGGGCGGGCGGCTCTCCGAACAGACGCGCGTATTCGCGGGTAAACTGCGTCAGACTTTCATAACCTACTTCTGCCGCGACGGCAGCGACATTGCCGGGCCGCAGCGCCAGCTCCTTGCGCGCCTCGTAAAGCCGCAGATGTTTTTGATACTGCAGCGGGGAAAGCCCGGTGCTGGCCCGAAAACCACGATGGAAGGCCGACAGACTCATGCCCGCTATTGCCGCCGCCTCTTCAATGCGAAACGTGGCAGCATAGTGCGTGCGCATCCAGACCACTGCCTTTCTGATCTTCGAGAAATGCCCGTTGACCGCCGCAGCCTGACGCAGCACGTCGCCCTGCGGACCCTGCAACAGCCGATAGAGGATTTCGCGCTCCACTAACGGGGCCATCACTCTGATCTCATCAGGTTTTGCCAGCAGGCGCACCATCCGCAGCCAGGCATCCGCCAGGGCATCATCCACGCAGTTTATTGCGATGCCATTCTTCGTTGCGGGCAGAGCGGTCGCGGGCATCTGATACAGCAGATCGCTGACAGCCGCAAAATCAAGTGTCAGACGCACGGCCAGATAAGGTGACGCTTCGCTGGCTTGCGTAATCTCGCCAGTAGCGGGCAGGTCAAACGACGCCGTAAACATCTCTCCGGCGGAATAGCGCATAGAACGGTCGCCCACCTGCAGCCTTTTCTCACCTTGCAGGATCAGGCTGACGAAGGGCGGGTAGATTTCCGGCGGCAGGGACATCGGCTGGCTGACGCGATAAAGGTCCACGCGCGGAATCGCCGTCACAGTCAGTTTATGAGCTGCGCATGCCAGCACTTCATCTCTTAACGTATCAAGCCCATCCATGTTATGTGTCTCCGGCGGTTGCCGCGCCTGAAGGGAGAAAAGCAGGAATGGGCAAATTTTAGGCAGGATTGCAGCCGCCGCGCAAGCCGCTGCGGATTATTCTCGTTTCCTGACCCTTTTGCAGGAAAACGTTAAATGAAACCAGAAGAGGCAGTGATCATGATTACCGGCGCATCGTCGGGAATCGGTGAAGCCACAGCGCGAGCGGCGTTGCAGGCGGGTGCGCGGGTTATTTTACTGGCACGGCGCAAACAACGCATTGACGCCCTGGCTGAGACGTCCGTAAATGCGCTGGCGGTGGCCTGCGATGTGACCCAGGCTGCCCAGATTGACAATGCCGTCAGACTCGGGATGGCGCGCTTTGGCCGGATTGATGTGCTAATCAACAATGCCGGGCAGGGGCTGTATGCGGCAATTGATGAGATTGATGCGGCGGAATTCAGGACGCTGCTCGACCTTAACCTGATTGCCCCGCTGATGATGATGCAGGCGGTGATCCCACAGATGCGGCGGCAGGGTGCAGGGCGCATTATCAACGTCAGCTCAGGGGCGACGCTGGCAACGTATCCGGGATCGGCGGCCTACACCAGTTCCAAGGCGGGGCTGAATATGCTCTCTGATGTGGCACGGCTGGATCTGGCTGATACCGGGATTACGGTCTCTGTTGTTTATCCGTTTATGACCGCCTCGGAATTTTATCAGTCGGTGAAATCGGGACAGGACATGGCGATTGAGCAGGCGCAGCAGAGCGCCACGTTCGCTCACTCTCCTGAGCGCGTGGCTGAAACGCTTCTCGCCGTAATCAGGAGCGGGGAAGCGCTGGTCGATCTGGTGCCGCGCGCTTATGGAGGAAGTTACGAGGAATAGTTTAAGCGGGCCTGCTGTTTGCAGGCCGGGTAGGGGGATTCAGGCGATCTGGCTGGCGCGCGGCGCAGTTTCCGGTTTCACTACATCGGCCGAAAAGACATAGCCCAGTCCGCGAATGGTGCGGATCAGGTCGGGCTGGTGCGGATTAGTTTCGATTTTACGGCGCAGCCGCATGATCAGCACGTCGATGGTACGGTCAAACACGTCGAGACTTTCACTATGGGTCAGCTCCAGCAACTGATCGCGGGTCAGCACTTTTCGGGCATGGCGTACCAGCGCACGTAACAGGCTATATTCCCCCTGGGTCAGCGGCACCAGCTCGCGCTGCGGATTAAACAGCTGGCAGCGGCCATCATCCAGTTGCCAGCCGCCAAAACGCCAGCCCTCCTGTTCAGAGTCGGACTGGGCTATACGTCCGCTGCGGCGCAGAGCCGCCCGGGTTCGCGCCACCACCACGCGTGGATTAAAGGGTTTGGCGATGTAGTCATCTGCGCCCATCTCAAGGCCCACCACCATCTCTGCTTCAGAACCCATACCGGTCAGCATAATCACCAGCACTTCGGGTCGCTGACGCTGAAGCTGCTGCAACACCAGTAGCCCGTTGGTATCGGGCAGCATCATATCCAGCATCACCAGCGAGATCTCAGGGTGCTCGCTGAGCATCGATAGCGCCTCGCGTCCCTGATGACAGCGGTAGACCGTTAACAAATGTTCACTTAACGCATCCTGCAGGACGTCGCAGACTGCAGGATCATCATCCACCACCAAAATTGCTGGCTTCATTGCGCGGCCTTTAATGTTACAAAAGAGTTAATTCTGGAGTCTACACAGGCCAGAAAAGGTTGCTGAGGCAGCGTGCTGAAACGTGACCAGCTTCGCCTGTGAGAGTGCGGAAGCGTGCGCTGGCGCAGAGTTTTTCGGGGTTGCCTGTTTGCCGCAGGAAAACGATTGCGCGGCATCGGTGCATTGCACCATAATCGCGCCTCGTTTTGGTTCGGAATTCTCTTAGGCGTACCCGGCTCTGCCAGGTAATCGATTGCGTCGGGAGATGGCATGGCAATTGCTTTGGGCAGTGGGTAAGTCAGGGATTTCAGGCGATTCTGGCACGCAAGTATGCAGCGGCCGGCATCAGTGTCCCGGAAACAGAATAATCAGCATGCAAACCCCTTTGGCAAGTGAGACTGATGTCTCCTGTATCGAGAGATGATGATGTTAGAAAAACTATTCAAACTCAAAGCGCATAACACGACGGTTCGTACTGAGATTATCGCCGGGATCACCACCTTCCTGGCGATGGCTTATATTCTGTTTGTGAACCCAAGCATTCTGGGCGCAACCGGCATGGACAAGGGCGCGGTATTTGTCGCCACCTGTCTGGCGGCGGCGATTGGCTGCGTGCTGATGGGGCTGATCGCCAACTATCCGATTGCGCTGGCGCCGGGTATGGGACTGAACGCCTTTTTCACCTACACCGTTGTGCTGCACATGGGCTACACGTGGCAGATTGCGCTGGGCGCGGTGTTTCTCTCGGCGGTGATTTTCTTCGCGATGTCGCTATTTAAGATTCGTGAATGGATTATTGCCAGTATTCCGCTGCCGCTGCGCGCCGGGATTGGTGCCGGTATCGGGCTTTTTCTGGCGCTGATTGCGCTGGAAGGGGCGGGCATTGTGGTCGATAACCCGGCGACGCTGGTGGGCATTGGCGATCTGACTAAACCGGGTCCGCTGCTGGCGATGCTCGGCTTTGTGGTTATCGTGGTACTGGAAGCGCGTCGGGTGACGGGCGCAGTGCTGATCGGTATTCTGCTGGTGACCTTTATCTCCATGGGCATTGGTCTGTCGCCCTTTGCCGGGGTCTTCTCTGCACCGCCGTCGATTGCACCGACCTTTATGCAGCTGGATATTGCCGGCGCGTTTAACGTCGGCCTGATCAGCGTGATTTTTGCCTTCCTGTTTGTTGACGTGTTTGATAACACGGGCACGCTGCTGGGTGTGACCAAACGCGCCGGTCTGGCGGATGAGCAGGGTAACGTGCCGAAGATGGGCCGTGCGCTGATTGCTGACAGTGCGGCTGCGCTGTTTGGTTCACTGCTCGGCACCTCGACCACTACCAGTTATGTGGAATCGGCGGCGGGCGTGAGTGCCGGTGGCCGTACCGGCCTGACCGCGATTGTGGTCGCCGTGCTGTTCCTGCTGGCCCTGTTTTTCTCGCCGCTAGCCTCCAGTGTTCCGGTTTATGCCACCGCGCCTGCGTTGCTGTTTGTAGCGGTGCTGATGGCATCGGGCCTGGCAGAGATTGACTGGAAAGATATCACCACCGCCGCGCCAGTCACCGTGACCGCGCTGACCATGCCGCTGACCTATTCGATCGCTAACGGCATCGCGTTTGGTTTTATTACCTGGACGCTGGTGAAGCTGCTGAGCGGACGCGCGAAAGAGGTGAATGTGGCGCTGGTTATCCTGTCGATTCTGTTTGTGATTAAGCTGGGATGGTTGAGTGCTTAGTTGTTACCTGGCGGCAGGGGGGCGCTTAGCAGCGGGCTGGTACTGAGTAGGTTCCGCTTAGCAGCGGGCTGGCTATGAGCAGGTTTCGCCTGGCTGCGGGCTGGTACTGAGTAGGTTCCGCTTAGCAGTGGGCTGGCTATGAGCGGGTTTCGCCTGGCTGCGGGCTGGCACTGAGTAGGTTCCGCTTAGCATTGGGCTGGCTATGAGCAGGTTACGCCCGCCAGGCGATGGGGAGTTTCAGGTTGCCCGTGCAGGCGGACGCGTCAAGGGGCGGACGCCCGCCCCTTAACAATCCCGGCGTCCGGCTGCCTGCGCGCCCCGCTGTGCGGGGTGCCCTCGTCACGCCCTGCGGCCGACGGACCGTCCGGACTCGCCATCCCTGGCTCGTACCGTCCTTTCGCCGACGTCCTGTCGGCTCTTCCTGGCCTCCGGTTGTTCCTCAGCGCTTCGGACGCCTCTGGTAAACCCCCCGCTGGTGAGTTTTTTTCCCGGAGGGGCAGGCTCGAGCCGCTGAAAGCGGGTAAAAATTCATAAGGTTTCGCCTTGCAGCGGGCTGGCAATTAAAAGGTTTATCGTTGCAGCGTGTTAACACTGAGCGAGTTTCGCCTGCAAGGCTATAGGGCATTTCAGTTCACTTAGCCGTGCGTTAGCACTGAGCGGGTTTTGTTCGCCATGCTATTAGGCAGGCGGTATCTGATACACTGCGAACGATTGCAATAGAGAACATATGGCGGCGTTATCGTTATTCACGGCTGTTCTCGATTGTGCGTTTAAATTATAAAAGCATTTCACTTGTGGCGTTTGTTGTTACTCGTTACTCCATTTCAGCAGTGCATTTAATTCCGTTATTACTCATATCATAGCTATCCAAAAACCGGGAGTTCCGCTTTACGCCAACTCTGAGCGCCATTTCACTGATGGCAAAATAAGAGGGGTTTCATACATACTCAGCGTTGACAGGATCTCTGAGCGTTTTAGTTAATTCAGATAATCTGATTTTAATGTTGATCTGAATGAGCTGGCGTAAAGTTTTCTTACGCTAAATCAGCGTTATTGAATTGCCTATTTTAGTTGTGAATTAACCCGTGATAATTGCTGTTCTCGCCTGTTTCATAAGCCTGCTGCCAGGAGAGAAGAGATATTAAGGCGTGGGTGAATTTAGTCACCGCCATCTCCTCCGTCACCACCGTTACCTCCCGCACCGCCGTCACCTCCCGTGCTGCCACCATTTCCTCCGTTCCCCCCTGCGCCACCATCACTACCATTGCTGCCATTCCCACCATTTCCTCCGTTTCCGCCATCTCCCCCCATACTGCCGCTTCCTCCATTTCCGCCGTTGCCTCCGGCCTGGCCATTCTGTCCAGCACCTCCGTTCCCACCATTTCCACCACTTCCTCCCAGGCCGCCATTTCCGCCATCACCGCCATTGGCTCCGGCACCACCATTTCCTCCTGGCCCTCCATTTCCTCCGATACCCCCGTTTCCCCCTCGTCCTCCATTTTCACCCGGACCGCCATTTGATCCGGCACCGCCGTTCTGACCCGGTCCGCCATCAGAACCTGCAGCGGCATCAATGAGAATGACATTATGGTGTGAACTCAACATATCCGTTTTGTACTCAGCATGCGCATACGGAATGATGATTAGCGAAGCTAACAAAGTGATTGTTTTCATTTGAAAATCCTTTTCAGAAAACTTTCTCCACCGGTACCTCCGTTACCACCCGCACCACCCGCACCGCCTGCGCCGCCCGCACCGCCTGCGCCACCCGCACCGCCTGCGCCGCCCGCACCGCCCGCACCGCCTGTACTTGATGTATCGGGATTATCGGCGCTCCCACTATTGCCGCCATTACCACCATTGCCGCCTTTTCCTCCGTTAGTACCTTCTCCCGGAGCGCCTCCTTTGCCTCCCGCGCCTCCGTTTTCACCATTGCCTTGTTGTCCGTCTTTGCCTGCTGAGGGCTGGAGGGAGGTATTTGAGGATGAATTATTCATGTCGCCGGCAGTCTGAGCCAGCGAGTAAAACGGACATGCCACGGTCAATACGGTGGCTAAAAATAATGGGTAACTTCTGGTAAGTTTCATGTGCTGTTCCTGTGCTAACAGTGATAATGCTCCTGCCATAACGGTTACAAACAGGAGCTTTTTAGTTAATGGACGCCAGACTATCAGTCTCCGCCGCCATCTCCGCCGCCATCTCCGCCGCCATCACCGCCGTTGCCTGCATCATTTCCGTTACCGTCACCACTCCCGTTAGCATTCCCGGTGCCGTTATTACTGTTATTACCCTGATCAGAACCGTTGCCGTTTTTACTGCCATTATCATTATTGGAATTATTACCATTCTGGCTGGCGTTAGCGGCGCCATTACCATCACTTCCGCCAGCACCACCCGCGCCGCCAACACCTCCGGCACCACCTTGCCCGCCTAACGCTCCTCCTGCACCCCCAGCGCCACCTGCGCCGCCGGCACCTCCTGCACCAGTAAGAATGAAGGAAGATTTAGAGGTATTGACGCCAATGTTTGCTGCACTGATATCAAATTGCCTGGCCATACCCTGAGCGGAGTACAATAAAACCATACTCGCTAACACAGTCATATTTTTAACTTTCACAATGAATCCTCTTTAAGTGAGTAATTAAATTTATTATCTGCGCTGCCAAAGGTATGATAATTCTCCTCAAAAAGTCCTTGTCTGGAATCCTCCATGTTGGAGTTTCTTTATGCGTACTTTATTTAATTTATATATGAAAAACAGGAATGCATTGCCAGTATGTGGCGCTTATTCTAAGAAATAGCTTCGCCAGTTGGCTGCTATTTATATTGCACAGCAATTATAGAGTGACAAGTTTAATAATGATGGTTTTTGTTGCTGTGTATGTTTTTATATTTCGCCTGCAATATACTTCAGTTATGTTACGGCTTTTAATTTCATCTGCCGATGCAGCTGATGATCGGGTCAGGCAAACCTATTTATTTCTGAGATTGCCCTGAAGATCCGTTCGTATTGAGGGATGATGACGGACGGTACCCCGTGATGCCTTTTACACAAAGACTGTCGTGCAGACGGGCAGGCTCATCAACGCACTCAGCGGGTGTTCTGCCTGAAGGCTGGCTCGATACTGCCGGGCTGGAAGAGCATCCTTATGCTTGTCTGTTCTGCCATATTCACCGCAAGAATAAGATTCTCATCGCATGCGTCACATTTAGCTAAAACGATACGGCTATAGCAGGGACCAGCACAGACTCAGATTGGTCACGGGGCGAGCAAGCCAGCCACAAGCCACAATCGATAAAAAAATGGCTCCCATGGGAGCCAAATACTACACGTTTATAGGTCATCAAATGTCCCTGGTGAAGGGTATAAAAGTTATCGGCCATCTTTCAGCATAATTAAGCGCAGCCACAATAGATTAAACCTGACAGACATCAAATTTTTCAGATGTCAGTACATTTAAAACCCCATCCTGTAAGCACCACTCTGCACACCTGAACCAGTGCAACTCCTGCACCCGTGAGGAGCCTGCGATCTGAATTTATTCACCACGTCAGCTTAACTGCAATTTTCATAGTGGTCGGTGGATTATCATTATGATGGTTTTCCATCATAGTTTTATAAAAAATAAGTGGTTACTTTACAGGTTAATTTTATTTTTTAAATTATTTTTAAGGGCGGGATTTATTTAAACGAATAAAATCATGGGCATCCTGGTCGCGGATTTTAGTTCAGCGCTAAAGATTATTTTAACAGTCTGTTCGAGCTGTCTGGCATCCAAAATGACGTTAATTACATAACTGTTATTACCAGGAAAATTGCCGATAAATTATAAGCCAGACGCTACACCCCAAACATCATGCTGAGAGACAAAGACTTCGTTAAGGTTCAGAAAATTTCCAAATTTTTCCTTTGGATGCTTATTCTGGCCCTGATAGCTGTTGCGCGAGTCCTGCAGAAGGCCCTGGTAAAACTGCGCAATCTCGCAGGAGAAGTGACCCCTGCCATGGGACCTGGGGATCGGATGTCGATATTTCATCATGTCTGTAACCACGAGGCAGGGCTGCTGCTTCAGGGGTTTAAAATTGCACCAGGGCTCCTGGAAATTGCACGAGGGTTTCAGGATCCCTGAGAGTGAAATTCTGAATGGCACTGGTGAGGTAACCCGTTTCACCAGACTGATTAGCGATAGAGACGACATTCTATCGGGTTCGACTGAACAGCAGACTGCTACGACGGCAGCAAGGGCTGCCGAATATCAGATTCAGTCATTAAGCGCCATTAATGGCCGCTTTAAATTGAGGAGGTATAACGTCGGTGAGTGAGCGATTGGCCGGCCTGTTGCTGATGTTTATGCCCAACCTGAGCTGGGTGATGCAATGCCAAAAGGATGAGATATATTTTTCAATATGAACCAGGCCAACGCGATAAGAACGTCACTATAGTGCCTACTATGCTGATATTGTTTCACTATTATGACGATATCTGCGCCTGAGTTTTAACTTAATTAAGTGATGAACGGGTAGCTGAATGCACCAGAAGTATGAGCACGTTAAAGACATAAAGGCACGTATTGACCTGTTACTTTTACAACTCAGCGAGGGCCGTTATACCTCGCTTGATACATATATCAATAACTTAGCGCTTCTGAAGGTTGCTTATCGTGAATTAGAGCCGTTAACCAGTGATCCTGATTTTCTCTTCTGGTTGCAGCAAAAAGATCCCACATTTCTGCTCGAGATTGCCCTGACTGGAAGGGTGTTAATGGCACTGCAAAATTTCTTCAGGTTAGCGTCCAGCGAAAATGAATGAGGTCAGGACCGGCAACATCCTAATCATTTCTTTTCATCCCTGGCACCCTCGTTTTGCAATACCGATTCCAGAAATTTTCTCTGTTGCTCTGTCAAATCAAGCCGTTTTATTTTCTGAACAAGCTGTTCTGGAGGAACGTCACCATAACTGCGGCTTTTTTTATGATGCTGGTCTGCCGCTAAAGCATGGTTAAAGAAAGAGAATATCAGAATCCAGAACAGCGCACAGAACAGGTACAGCAATGTCCAGACAGTTCTTCGTTTTATTTTCAATGCATGTGCTCCGGTTTTCTATTATTCAGACAGTCTGGTTTTACTAACTCAAATTAGCATGGCACTTTGAATCAAAATTGTTTAGATGAAGCAGTATGCACGGCTGATTTATCGGTGCAATACACCCATAGTGATGCTTTCGATATCTTTTAGTGAAAAATATAAAGGAAAATATATGAAGCTGCATCACCTGCGTTATTTCATTGCTGTCGCGGAAGAAGGACACTTTGGCCGCGCAGCTGAACGGTTAGGGATTGGTCAGCCGCCTCTGAGTTTGCAGATACAGCGTCTGGAAAAGCAGATGAAAATAAAATTGTTTAATCGTCGTTCCAGAGGGGTTGAACTTACTGAAGGGGGAAGTGTGTTACTTAAGCATGCGCGACATATTCTGGCCAATGTTGATGATGCATTGAGTGATGTGCAACGCTTCAGGCGGGGTGAATGCAACGAAATAAATTTAGGATTTGCAGGCGGAACCTATTTCAACCGGGAAATCGCCGCTCGCCTTTGTCAGTTTAAGTGTAATCATACTGAGTTACTGCTGAAGTCCGTACTTGAAGGCCACACGCCTGATCTAATCCGGAAGCTTCTTGAAGGAACTATAGATGCGGCATTTATTCGACCACTAACGGATACGCTGGATGGCCTTGAGCTTACACCGGTTTTACAGGAGTCGCTGGCTGTTGTTTTGCCGGTAAATCATCGGCTTGCTCTTTCAGGCGGCGCTATTTCGCTGGATATGCTCGCCCCCGAGCCGTTTGTTCTCTGCGAGAGAAACAACATCGGGAGAATGTTCGATACTCTTATGGCTGCCTGTCTTCAGGCAGGGTTCACACCTGTACGTGGGCAGGAGGCGCTACAGATTGAGGCGATCATACCGATGGTAAGTGCCGGTTTTGGCATTTCAGTTGTTCCTGATTCTATGCGAAATAATCTGCATAGCGGGGTCGTGTTCTTATCGATTGAGGGGCAGACACTCAATACTGCCGTCATACTCGCAACCCGGTATCGTGATGCATCTCCGGCAATCGGTAAATTGGTGAATTCGGTTAAGAATGATAGCGCGGGCGCTGATGATAAAAGAAAGCCGGTTTGAGATGGCTGAATGGTGGTGAGTTACAGTGCCAGATTATCACCGCTCACCATAAGGGGGAACAAATGATGATTTTTCCTCAGGAATTACTTTTCTGTTTCTGACGTTATTTGTAAGCATGATTTATATGTATTTCCGAGGGCTGCTTTTTTACAGGTGAAAAATGAAGATGAAATTACCATTAATTATATTCTGAATTTTTATGGACGGACAGAGTCTGTGTGTTTTAAAGCCTTACAGATACCGACTGCAAAAGTTAAATGACACTTTTATGACAATCGTGGCAGGTTTCTGAACGTGCAGAGTAACGTAATAATAAATTAATATGAAACATAATTCGTCTGATGATTTTAAGCCTTAATAACAGGGTTATGATTAATTTCAAAGGCTTCAATGCCTGTAAAATTGATGGTTTATTGTGATATTTCGAAAGTGCTGATTAATTTTTCTGTAGATTTTATACGTGATAAATATTCATTGAAGTTAAAAAAACAGATGCCGATAGATCTGTATCGCCGCCCCCTTTTAAGGAAGTATAATGAAAATCTCTACACGCCTCGGTTCCGGATTTGGCACGTTAATAATCTTTTTCTCCATATGTATCGTTGTCGCTATTCACTCTTTATATCAGGCTAAAAGCACGCTTGAGTCAGTTGTTCAGGGTGACATGAAAAAAACAAAATTAATCAATGAACTTACCCTGGCGCAGCGCGATATGGCGATAACCGTCAGGAATTTATCACTCTTTTCAGATCAGGCTCTTATCCAGGAGCAGTCAGCTCGCCTGGTTAAGCTGAAGGCAAAGTTTGCAGCCAGCAGGGATCAACTGAATACGATGATCAGCCAGACTGGCGATACGGAAGAATATAAAGCCTTTGCGAAGATCAGTGACAGCGAGAAAAACGCCCTGGACGCCTTCAGTAACACCGTTCCGCTGGCGCTGGCTAAAAACAGTGATATCACCGTTAAGTATCTGTTGGAAAAAGTCAGACCCGCTCAGGTTCCGCTGCTTGAAGGCCTTACCCGGATGACTGAAATCCTGGCGAAGCAGTCGGATGACTCAGTTAATCAAAACGCGAAGAATACCGAAAGAGCCTACATCATTTTGGTGACGCTTTTAGTTGCGGCTATTTTGTTCGGCACGGGCACCAGCATCTATCTTATTCGTAAACTCATGAGCGAGCTTGGCGATGAACCGAGCACAGCGCGAAAGCTTGCTTATGCGATCACTAATGGGGATCTGACCACTCCTGTTAACTTGAAGAAAAATGACACTCTCAGTCTCATGGCCTCTTTAAACAGCATGCAGGTTCGGTTACGGGATATCGTTTCAGAGATTAAATCAGGATCTTCTTCAGTCGCCCTTTCTGCGAATGAGATTTCTGAAGGAAACAATGAGCTAGCATCCCGCACTGAACAGCAGGCTGCTGCCTTGCAGGAAACGGCAGCCAGTATGGAACAGCTCACCGCTACGGTACAAAATAACAGCAGAACTGCCAGGGACACAGCTAACTCAGCGAGAGATACCGCCTCGATTGCAAAACGAGGGGAAACGGACGTCAAACGGATGTCAGATACGATGAGTGATATTTCAAAAAGCGCGTCTAAAGTCAGAGATATCACCGCCGTCATCGAAAGCATCGCCTTCCAGACTAATATTCTTGCCCTGAACGCAGCCGTTGAAGCGGCACGAGCGGGAGAGACGGGAAGGGGCTTTGCTGTCGTCGCGTCTGAAGTCAGAACGCTTGCACAGCGTAGTGCGACTGCCGCAAAAGATATTAAAGCGTTAATAGAGCAGGCTGTCGGACAGGTTGAATGCGGCGTCACTGTTGCCAGTGATACGGGTTTGAGTATTCTCAAAGTCGTGCATTTAGTGGATGAACTGGCTGAATCCATGGATGCTATTGCGCTGTCGTCGGCTGAACAGATGCAGGGGATTTCTCAGGTGAGTATTGCTGTCAGTCAGATGGATGGGGTGACGCAAAATAACTCTGCTCTGGTCGAAGAATCATCAAGTGCTTCTCAGTCACTCTCTGAGCAAGCGCAGTCTCTCAGGCTGATTGTAGAGACCTTTAAAGTATAAATTGTCCCGGCGCTGACATGCGCGTTGGTTAAATTCCAAAGCAAGAGGCCGGTACTGTCTGTAAGCAGTACCGGCCTTATTCCTTGAATCAGGCGGCTAACGCTTACCTGAAAGGCGGCTCATTAAAGGTACGCAACTTACGCGAATGCAGCTTGTCGCCCTCGGCGCGCAGCAACTCAACAGCGTGAATACCAATCTGCAGATGCTCCGAAATCGCCCCTTCATAGAAACGGTTCGCCTGACCGGGCAGCTTAATCTCACCGTGCAGCGGCTTGTCTGAAACGCACAGCAGCGTGCCGTACGGCACCCGGAAACGATAACCCTGAGCGGCAATAGTGGCGCTTTCCATATCGACCGCCACCGCACGGCTCAGGTTAAAGCGCAGTGCCGAAGCGGAGTAGCGCAGTTCCCAGTTGCGGTCGTCCGTGGTCACCACGGTGCCGGTACGCAACCGCTGCTTCACCTCTTCGCCTGGCATGCCGCTCACTGATTTGGTGGCGTCATACAGCGCGCGCTGCACTTCGGCAATGCTGGGTACCGGGATATCAGGCGGCAGCACGCTGTCCAGCACGTGATCGTCGCGCAGATAGGCGTGGGCCAGCACATAATCACCGATTCGCTGGCTCTCGCGCAGACCGCCACAGTGACCAATCATCAGCCATGCATGTGGACGCATCACCGCCAGATGATCGCAGATGGTTTTGGCATTCGACGGGCCAACACCAATATTAATCAGCGTAATACCGCGACGATTCGGCGAGGTGAGATGCCAGGCAGGCATCTGGTGCTTTTTCCACGCCAGATCCGAGAGCATCGACTCACTGTCAGCGGTGTCGGCGGTCAGCACCACATCGCCCGCGCAGGCTAGGCTGTCGTAAGGGGTACTGGGATCGCGCACCTGCTCGATCGCCCAGCGCACAAACTCATCAACATAACGGGTGTAGTTGGTGAACAGCACAAACGGCTGGAAGTGCTCTACGCTGGTGCCAGTGTAGTGGCGCAGGCGGGCCAGCGAGAAGTCGGTTCGCAGCGCGTCGAAGTGCGACAGAGGGGATTTTGCATCGGCATGGAACAGGCCATCGGCGGTCTCATCGCCAATCTGTGACAGCTCGGTGGTCGGGAAGTGGCGCGCAATACCGGCGCTCATGGTGCGATCCAGTGACAGGTCGGAACCGTCGATCACGTAAGGATAGGGGATCTCCTGGCTGGAGGGCCCCACGTCGATCTCCAGCTGATACTCCTTCTCCAGCATCTGAAGCTGTTCCGAAATATAGTGGCGCAGCAATGCCGGGCGGGTGATGGTGGTGCTGTAACTGCCGGTGTGGGTGAAGCGTCCCCAGGCACGCGTGCGGTTCTGCTGCGGACCGTCGCCGCGCCAGGTGATGCGCAGCTCCGGATAAACAAATAGTCCCTGCGCCCGAGCGGCGGCATCGGGCAGCGTGCCGTTTTCGGTAAAGGCTTTAATCGCCTCACGTAGCGCATCGACGGCGCCATCGTACAGGCGTTCAAGTTCATCCAGTGCCTGCTGGCTGGTCAGGTTTTTCCGTAGTGTCGGCATGGTTTCTCCTTCCATTTTTTTCCGCAATTTGACCCAAGCTTAGCGGGTTTGTTGCGGAGATTGGTGAAGAATCTGTGATCGCCGTTTTTTTGCGCCAGCGAAGCGGGAATTCTGAGCAGTGCTGTTTTAAATGAGGATTCGCAGCACTGAAATCCAGTAAGAAAATCTTTACTATCAGAAGCGGTGATTCGCCTCTTTTTAATGCGTTACTGATGAGGAGAGGGCGGAAAAAGCGCCAGCAGCAAAGCATGGCCAACCGATCATAACGTCAGGGAAATAATCAGGTTTGCTACAGCAGGCGGGGCAGTGAGGCAGATTGTGCCGTGGCGGCATTAAAAAGTTTGTAACCATGATTAATTTGCACCGGAAAGACTTTGCATATTTCTCTGCCCACTATCATCATTAGAACTCCTGTCCAGTCTCTTCTGATTTGGTAATCCTTTGCAAAATCCCGGCG
>Ga0308164_10002287_pt1 | contig 19454 bp, 13 predicted proteins | sample PhyTR2_FD_201031 | JGI IMG/M metagenome (GOLD analysis project Ga0308164, IMG submission 201031) | Phyllosphere microbial communities from UC Gill Tract Community Farm, Albany, California, United States - DLSLT.R2 | ecosystem: Host-associated > Plants > Phyllosphere > Unclassified | place: USA... | reverse complement strand
CCCTGCACCCCATGATCCATGGCGGGATTCTGGGTCGTCGCGGCATAGACGACGCCATCATGACCGAGCACGGCATCAAGCCGATCGATCTGGTTGCGGTCAATCTGTACCCGTTTGAAGCCACTGTTTCCAAGCCGGGCTGCGACCTGCCGACCGCCATCGAAAACATCGACATCGGCGGCCCGACCATGGTCCGGTCTGCAGCGAAGAACCACAAGGACGTCGCCATCGTGGTCAATGCCGGCGATTACGGCCAGGTCCTGGAAAGCCTCAAGGCCGGCGGCCTGACCTACGCTCAGCGTTTCGACCTGATGCTCAAGGCATTCGAGCACACCGCCGCCTACGACGGCATGATCGCCAACTACCTGGGCGGCGTCGACCAGACCGCCGAAACCCTGAGTACCGAAGGCCGCAGCCAGTTCCCGCGCACCTTCAACACCCAGTTCGTCAAGGCTCAGGAAATGCGCTATGGCGAGAACCCGCACCAGAGCGCGGCGTTCTATGTCGAAGCCAAACCTGCCGAGGTTGGTATCGCTACCGCCACCCAGTTGCAGGGCAAGGAGCTGTCGTTCAACAACGTGGCCGATACCGATGCCGCCCTGGAATGCGTCAAGAGCTTCGTCAAACCGGCCTGCGTGATCGTCAAGCACGCCAACCCGTGCGGTGTCGCGGTCTGCCCGGACGATGAAGGCGGCATTCGTCAGGCTTACGAACTGGCCTATGCCACCGACTCCGAGTCGGCATTTGGCGGCATCATCGCCTTCAACCGCGAGCTGGACGCTGCAACCGCCAAGGCCATCGTCGAGCGCCAGTTCGTCGAAGTGATCATCGCACCGAGCGTCAGCGCCGAAGCCCGCGCCATCGTCGCCAGCAAAGCCAACGTGCGCCTGCTGACCAGCGGCCAGTGGAGCGAGCGTCTGCCTGCCTGGGACTACAAACGCGTCAATGGCGGCCTGCTGGTACAGAGCCGTGACATCGGCATGATCACCGAGGCCGACCTCAAGGTCGTCACCCAGCGTGCGCCGACCGAACAGGAAATGCATGACCTGATCTTCGCCTGGAAAGTCGCCAAGTACGTCAAATCCAACGCCATCGTCTACGCCCGCAACCGCCAGACAGTCGGCGTCGGCGCTGGCCAGATGAGCCGCGTGAACTCGGCGCGTATCGCCGCCATCAAGGCTGAACACGCCGGCCTTCAGGTTCAGGGCGCGGTCATGGCCTCAGATGCCTTCTTCCCGTTCCGTGACGGCATCGACAACGCGGCCAAGGTCGGCATCACCGCTGTCATCCAGCCAGGCGGCTCGATGCGTGACAATGAAGTGATCGCTGCGGCCGACGAAGCCGGCATCGCGATGGTGTTCACCGGCATGCGTCATTTCAGGCACTAAGGGCAGCGGCAAGCTTCAAGCTAAAGCCTAACGCACTAACCATTCAACGCCATGAGCTGCACGCAAGCTGCCCCCGCTTCTACTTGCAGCTTGTAGCTAACAGCTTGTAGCTACTCCAAAGGAGTCTGTTTTGAATATTTTGATCATTGGCAGCGGCGGTCGTGAACACGCCCTGGCATGGAAAGTCGCCCAGGACCCACGCGTGCAGACGGTGTTTGTTGCACCGGGCAATGCGGGCACGGCGATCGAAGCCAAATGCGAAAACATGGCCATCGACGTTCTGGCACTGGAGCAACTGGCGGATTTCGCTGAAAAAAACGTTGCGCTGACCATCGTCGGCCCTGAAGTGCCTTTGGTTGCAGGCGTCGTCGACCTGTTCCGCAGCCGTGGCCTGGACTGCTTCGGCCCGACCGCCGGTGCTGCGCAGCTTGAAGGTTCCAAGGCGTTTACCAAGGACTTCCTGGCGCGTCACAAGATTCCTACTGCCGACTACCAGAACTTCACCGAAATCGAGCCTGCCTTGGCCTATCTGCGTGAAAAAGGCGCGCCGATTGTCATCAAGGCCGACGGCCTGGCCGCAGGCAAGGGCGTTATCGTCGCCATGACCCTGGCAGAAGCCGAAGACGCCGTACGTGACATGCTGGCTGGCAACGCCTTTGGCGACGCCGGTTCACGCGTTGTCATCGAAGAGTTTCTCGACGGCGAAGAGGCCAGCTTTATTGTCATGGTCGACGGCAAGAATGTATTGCCCATGGCCACCAGCCAGGACCACAAGCGCGTCGGCGACGGCGACAGCGGGCCGAATACCGGCGGCATGGGCGCATACTCCCCTGCCCCGGTGGTCACCGCCGAGGTTCATCAACGTGTCATGGACCTGGTGATCTGGCCGACCGTCAGGGGCATGGCCGATGAAGGCAACGTTTACACCGGCTTCCTCTATGCTGGTCTGATGATCGATAAAGCGGGTAACCCGAAAGTCATCGAGTTCAATTGCCGCTTCGGCGACCCGGAAACCCAGCCGGTCATGCTGCGCCTGCAATCGAGTCTGGTACTGCTGGTCGAAGCTGCGCTGGCGCAAGCGCTGGACAAGATCGAAGCACAGTGGGACCCGCGCCCGAGCCTGGGTATCGTGCTGGCCGCCGGAGGCTATCCTGGCGACTACGCCAAAGGCGCAGTCATCGAGGGTCTGGATGCAGCAGCACAGCTCGAAGGCAAGATTTTCCATGCAGGCACGGCCTTGCAGGATGAGCGTGTCGTGACCAGCGGTGGTCGTGTACTGTGTGCCACAGCGCTGGGTGACAGCGTCGGCAAAGCGCAGGAAAATGCCTACGCGCTGGCCGCAAAAGTCGACTGGCAAGGGTGTTTTTACCGCAAGGACATTGGCTACCGTGCCATTGCCCGTGAGCGTGGCGAAGACCAGGAGTAATCGATCGGACCAGCCTCTTCAACCAGAGGCTGGCCGGTTGGTCCGGTATTCGCGGTTTTACCAGGCATTCACTCACGAAGGGATTTCATTGTGCGCGGGCTCAGGATTGCCATAGCCTCAACCGTCGGACTGCTGACCCTGCTGTTCATGCTTTCGGCGCAGGCCGAGCATGGTGCAGGCTGGTCGACGCTGCTCGACGAAAAGGCCCACCTGACGCTGGATGAAATCCGCTCGGCGCGCTATCAGAATCAGTTCAGCCCCACCGAACTGGAACGTGTCACGGCTGCGGATCGCGGCGGTGCCGTGTGGCTGCATTACCGCCTGCAACCGACCCAGCACGAACAACTCCTGCGCATCTTCGCCCCGGATCTGTCCAGCGCCGATCTGTATGTCATGGACGGCGATCAACAGATTGACCACGTGCGCACCGGCAATGACGTGCCGATTGAAGATCAGCGACTGCCGTCCAACGATTTCCTGCTACCGGTTCCGCAAAGCTCGGCCCCTCTGGATATCTACCTGAAGCTCGTCTCTGCACAGAAAATGCGCCCCAGCATCACCCTCGAACCGGCGATAAAAAGCGCCGCCAACGAGACCCAGCCGTTGCTGTTCGGGCTGCTTTTTGGCGCGCTGTCCATGCTGATCGTGCAGAACCTGACGCGTTACGGACACACCCGGTCGCGCAGCAATCTGTGGCTGGCCGCCTGCGAATCGTTACTCGGGCTCAGTGCCCTGCTGCTGCTCAACCTGCTGCGCCCGATCGACCCGTGGAATATCGCGCAAACCCCTAGCGCGCACTTGGCACTGCTGCTGGCCGCTGTCGCAGGACTGATCTACACCTACTACTTCTTCGTCCACCGCAATGCCCGCAAGCTCGACCGTCTGTTGCTGGGCAACGCGGTGCTCATGGGGATCGGCGCCTCGCTGGTGCTGTTCGACGAGCAGTTGCCGATCAATATCCTGACGTTCGGCCTGGTCTCGTTGACCACCCTGAGCATTCTGGCGGTGTCGATGTGGCACTGGCAGAAGGGCTATCGCTCGGCGCGCCTGTTTGTCCTCGGGATGATCACCTTCAATATCGGCTACATGGTGGTCCTGCCCGGCCTGCTGTGGCTGAGCCTGGTGCCGCCACAATGGTTGATACTGGCGTTGCTCAGTGTGTTCTGCATCAGCGGTCTGCTGATGAGCCTGGCGCTCAGCGAACGCCATCGCAGCATCACCGAAGACCGGTTCAGCATCAGCCGCGATCAGGCAGCCAGCACCGCCGAAATCAACGCCAAGGCCGAGTTCCTGGCGAAGATCAGCCACGAGATTCGCACCCCGATGAATGGCGTGCTGGGCATGACCGAACTGCTGCTCGGCACCCCGCTGTCGGTCAAACAACGCGACTACGTGCAGACCATTCACAGTGCTGGTAACGAACTGCTGACGCTGATCAACGAGATTCTCGACATCACCAAGCTTGAGTCTGGGCAGATCGAACTGGACGACGTGCAGTTCGACATCGGCGCGCTGGTCGAGGACTGCCTGAATATCTTCCGCGCCAAGGCCGAGCAGCAACAGGTCGAGCTGATCAGCCAGATTCAGCCTCAGGTGCCGCGTGTCATCAACGGTGATCCGACTCGCCTGCGCCAGACGCTGCTGAGCCTGCTGGAAAACGCCCTGAAGAAGACCGACGAAGGTGAAATTCTTCTGGCCGTCGCCCTCGAGTCCTCGAAAAGCGGCAATACGCGGTTGCGCATTTCGGTTCAGGACAGCGGCGAATCGCTTTCCGATGAAGAGCGCGAAGAGCTGCTGCACGCCGAACTGCACAGCCGTAACTTCCTGGCCAGCAGCCGGCTCGGCGGCCACCTCGGACTGGTGATCGCTCGTCAGTTGATCGTGCTGATGGATGGCGAATTCGGCATCCAGAACACTGGTGCGCAAGGCAATACGTTGTGGCTGAACCTGCCGCTGGACGCAAAGCTGCTTGAACAGCCGACCATCGATCTGGACAGCCCGCTGAAAGATGCCAGGGTGCTGGTGGTCGATGACAACGACACATGCCGCAAAGTGCTGGTCCAGCAATGCAGCGCCTGGGGCCTGAATGTCAGCGCCGTGGCGTCCGGCAAGGAGGCCCTGGCCCTGCTCAGAACCAAGGCGCACCTGCGCGACTATTTCGATGTGGTCCTGCTCGATCAGAACATGCCGGGTATGACCGGCATGCAACTGGCCGCCAAGATCAAGGAAGATCCAAGCCTGAACCACGACATTCTGTTGATCATGCTGACCGGCATCAGCAATGCGCCCAGCAAGATCATCGCGCGCAACTCCGGCATCAAGCGGATTCTGGCCAAACCGGTAGCAGGCTACACGCTCAAGACCACGTTGGCAGATGAACTGACCCAGTTGAACAAGGGTGTCGTGTCGAACAAGCCCGGCCCGGTCGTGACTCCGCCGGTCAACGTCCCTGGCGACTTCCGGATTCTGGTGGCCGAAGACAACAGCATTTCGACCAAGGTCATCCGCGGCATGCTCGGCAAGCTCAACCTCAACCCCGATACCGCGAGCAATGGTGAGGAAGCGTTACGTGCCATGAAGGCGCAGCGTTATGACCTGGTGTTGATGGACTGCGAGATGCCGATACTCGACGGTTTCTCGGCCACCGAGCAATTGCGCGCCTGGGAAGTCGGCAATCAGCGCGTACGCACCCCGGTTGTTGCACTGACCGCGCATATTCTCACCGAGCACAAGGACCGGGCACGCCAGGCTGGCATGGACGGCCACATGGCCAAGCCCATCGAGCTGTCCCAGTTGCGCGAACTGGTAGAGCACTGGGTGGCGCACCGTGACAAGGCCCGCGGGCTGACGGCTGACGACGAGCGCTATCGGCAAAACTGACAGCAACGGGAAAGGCCTATGGCCTGATAGACTGGCGCTGCCATCCACCTGCTGCTGTGAGTCGAAGCCATGCTTCACGTGTTGTTCAGCGTCTATCTGAAAATGCTGGTGCTTTACAGCCCGTTTTTCGTTCTTTCCTGCTTCATCAGCCTGACGCGAGGTCACTCGCGCAAGGAGCAGCGGCGCCTGGCCTGGAAGGTGGCACTGGCGACACTGGTTTCCAGCGTGCTGCTCTACCTGTTCGGACGGGTTATTTTCGATGTATTCGGCATCACGGTGGATGCGTTCAGAATTGGTGCCGGCAGTGTGCTGTTCATATCGGCACTGGGCATGGCACAGGGCAAGTCAGCGGTGCAGACCGATAATATCCAGCAGGATGTGACTATCGTCCCTTTGACCATCCCGCTTACCGTCGGCCCCGGCACGATCGGTGCGTTGCTGGTCATGGGCGTCAGCCAGCCCCACTGGGATGACAAACTTACCGCCATCCTGAGTATTGCGCTGGCCAGCCTCACCGTCGGCGTCGTGCTTTACCTCTCCAACCGTATCGAACGAATCCTCGGTGATCAGGGTTTGCAGATTGTCAGCCGCTTGATGGGATTGTTTGTCTGTGCGCTGGCCGCGCAAATCATTTTCACTGGCATCAGGGGCTACCTGCTGCCCTAGACAGGGTTCAGATACTTGCAGACCGCACCAGCCCCAGCGCCCTGCCGTCCAGATAACGCATAACCTCGTCACGGTGAGTTGCATACACCTTGCTGTCAAAGATGTAACTGCCGCCCTTGAAGTGAAACAGCAGTCTTCGTCTTCCTGGCGCATGGTCGTCAATGCTCAGGTGCAGACTGCAAAGCAAGAGGAGCATCCTGCCAGACTCATACTTTTCGCAGGGTACGACCTGAAAACTGCCCAGACGTCCCTGATCCAAGCCGTTTTGAAAATACGACTCCGCTGCCTGATTGACCCCCACTGCAGCAACCGCACGCTGCACCATGTCGCTAAGACGCTTGCGATCCGCGGGATGACTGACCTTGAACGTCGCCTCTAATAAATCGTCGACACTGCTCACCACCAGTGAGTCACCCAAGACCAGGCCCTTTTGCTGTATGCCGCGCGTCTTGAGGCGGCTGCGGTAGTAATGCATCCAGCTGCCCCACTGGGTCTTGAAATCAAACTGCCTGCCCGCGAACAACTGAGCGTCCAGAAGCACGTTCTGAATATCCGTGCGCTCCTCGCTCGCAAGTCCGGGCAGAAACGCGACCATACTGGGGATATTGCCCAGATAGGCCGCATTCTCTGTATCTGCACTCATTTGCGTTACTCCCTTCCATGGGCTTTTCCAGGTTATTAAAGACTGATGATTTCGGCTGCGGCACGATCAGCAAGCGCGTCCTGCACAGTCTGGCGAAACGGCTCGAAGCTCTGGCGACTGAAGCGGAACGCAGTAGCGACGGCATGCACCTGCATTTCGCCGCCCACTATCTGCCAGAAATAACGCGCGGGCCGCAGCGCCAGGGTGGTCATCTGGAAGCTGCACAGGAGGATCGACACTTCGTCCTTACTGCGCATTGCACATGGCATGAGCTGAAAGCTTTCAGAACGCCCGGACGTGAACCAACTGCTGAAAAAACTCGTCGCATGATCACTGCTCAATAACTTGTCGAACGAACTGCGGTACAACTGGCGAAGCTCGCCGGCATTATCGACCACGGGTAGCTGCAGTTTTCCGATATCCCTGAAACTGTGGATTTTCAATCGGGCATCGTTGATCCCGGCGCTCCGCAAACCGCCAGTGGCGGCAATCGAGCGCTGGAAAGCCTCCAGCCATGCACGCCAGTTCATCCTGGAAGAATGGTGATCGTCTGCGACCAGCCGGGCATGGTGCAGACAATCGATTATGTTCTGGCGCAAATCAGGTTCAACGTTGCGGGCGAAGGACAGCAGGCCGGCGTCCGTCAGCAGGGCTTCATCCAGATCAGACATCTGAACTGCCCCCAAGCGACATGATCAGGCCCGCGCGCTTGCTCGACAGCGCTGTGTCGATGCCATCGCGAAACTGCGAATACACCTGTTCGAACAGCTGCATTGCATAGACAGTCACAGCGATGTTGCCGTAGACACTTGTCGGCTCGATGACCTCGAAAAGAAACCCGGATGACAACGGCTGACGTGTGGCGAACTGAAACTGCGCCAGTTTCAGGTTCTGCCGGGTGTCGACGAACGCCAGTTGCAGAAGCACGCTGACCTGCAACTTGCCCGCGTGATTCAAACCGCTCTGTATGGTCTGGCTGCGCAGCAGATGAAGCGCTTCGTTCGTGAAGGACTGATTGCCCACCTTACGCATGAACGCCTCCGCATGCCGGAGCGTCTCGGCTGGCACGAAGGGGGCGAGCGCACGCGTCATGCAACTCCACACCGTTTCGACAGACTCTTCCGGCAAAGGCTGGCTGGTGTGTTCGTTGGCACTCGGCAACCAACCGAAACGCTGCGCTGCGGCGAGACGGGTTTCATTCCATTTTTCGGGTTCGGCAAACTTCGAGTGTTGCTTCGATGCGGCCAACTGCACGTACAGCATCGAATCCAGCACATCGTTTTTCAGGGATACCCGCTGCGGCTCGGGGAAAAACATCAAACAGCCCGCATTGACGACTACGGCATCCAATTCCTGTTTCATGGGAAAATTCCTTTTATCCCGAAGGCGGAGGCAGTCCATGCCTCCGCCAACACTCCGGTCAGATTTCGAAATCTGCAATCGCACGTCTGGCATTATCGTCCAGCCGTTGCTGGATCATGTCGCGATGGCGCGCATACAGCGCCGTATTGAGCAACAGGCTGTCCTCACCCTTCCAGGTCTGGACACTGGTGTCCTGCCACTCCCAGAACAGTACGTTGGTGACGTCACTGTCAGCCTGAAAACTGACCGCTGCCATGGCCAGACTGACGATGCTGTCCTCGGATTCGATACAGGAGGCGATACGGAAGCTACCGCCACGATGTGCCTTGGTCTGGCTCTCGAACAGGCGCAGGGGTTCTTTTTTGGCCCTCAATGCGGCGATTGCATCTCCAGCCACCTTGAGCATCAGCAGCGATGCAGGCCCAGGTAACGCGGCAGCTGCAATGGCCGAACCAAGGATCTCCAGACCCAATTCGTCCATTGTGAAACGCTGATGGGTGGCACGATAACGCGCATAGTTCCACTGAGTGGAAAGCCAGCCCAGCTTCGAAAGCACTTCGTTGAATTTGTCATACCACTGATCACCCTGGGTTTGAGCGCTGAACGCCTTGTTGGCCACCAGGGTGGCAAACAGAAAGGAATTTATTACGTCCTGCTTGCTCTGCGCCGACATCCCGGCGGCAAATGCCAGCAGACTGCCTGCGACCACCGCCGCCTCATTGCCGGGTTTCGCGTCAGTGACGTCACGCGCCTTGAGTAAGCCTGGATTGGCCGCCGCCGCGTACGCGCCGAACGAAGATGGGCATTCAGCCAGCTCGCAGGCGGCGATGTAATCGAGGTTGTCAGTGCTGTTCATGGTTTTTTCCTGTGTCATTTCATTAGTCCTTTAATTCATGAGTCCTCGTGGACTGAATCGAGACTAACGAAATAAATCAGGCAGTTTTTTCGGTGCTTCCCGTTTGCCCCATGATGGCTTTCGGGCACCAGGCTGCCGAACGTGACACGCAGAGCGAAATTCGACGCGCCATCTGCCTCCCGGTTTACCGCGGGTGAGCGAACATTCCGGTGAGGTTTCTGGCGTCGGACTACAGACTACGCAGATTGAAGAGAGCCGATTCGCTCAAGCCTGTGAGCCGAAACACCGGCTCACAGGCTTGAAGTGAGATCACCACTTCAGCACTTTCCCACAATAGGTAGCAGCTGGTATTACACGGGTGCGAGCTCACGCTGTAGGCTTGTTGCCGTACCAACGCGGCGTATAGACCCAGTTGCCGCCTTCGTGGCGCGCAAAGGTGCACGTCAGGGAAGAGCCGATCAAGACCATGGTGCGCATGTCCACCTGCTCCGGGGTCAACTCGCCGAGCGTGATAACCCTCAGAGTCTGGCCAGGACGGCCGATGTCGCGCCCCAGCGTCACGGGCGTTGCAGGGATGCGATGCTGGCGGACAATCTCCAGCGCGCGCCCCAGTTGCCAAGGTCGGGAGCGCGATATCGGGTTGTAGAACGCCAGAGCCAGATCGGCCTGGCAGGCGAGGTCCAGACGCTTTTCGATGATCTCCCAGGGCTTGAGGTTGTCGGACAGCGACAGCACACAGAAATCATGCCCCAGCGGCGCACCGGCCTGGGCTGCGGTGGCCAGAGAGGCCGAGACACCGGGCAGAATCTCCAGCTCGACCGCATGCCAGTGAGGATTATCCGACTCATGCAACGCTTCAAGCACCGCTGACGCCATGGCGAACACTCCCGGATCACCGGACGACACCACGACCACCGAGCGGCCTTGAGCAGCCAGCTCGAAGGCATGTCGGGCACGCTGCATTTCTTCGCGATTGTCAGTGCAGTGCAGCACTTGGTCGGCACGAAACGGCCCCGCCATGCGCACATAGGTCTCATAGCCCAGCACATCGTTGGCACGTGCCAGTTCGGCCTTGACCGCAGGCACCATCAGATCTGCTGCGCCAGGGCCCAGGCCAATGACTGCAACGCGGCCACGTCCGCGACCGATGCTCTGCACCTCCAGCGGTTGCGCCGCGACAGCAATCGCTGTGTGGGCGTCGACGCAAAGCGGTGGCAACAGCTGCGGCACAGCCTTCATGGCCATCTCGCTGGCCGCAGCGGCGCTGACGAATCGCACCGCAACGTCCAGCTCGGCGGCAGCCTTGTGCAGGTGCGGATTGGCCATCTGCTCTTCGGCAGCCAACAGGCACGCCAGAGACTGCCCGGCGATACGTGCCTCGCGCAGGGCCGAGCGCACGTGCTCAGTCAGTTCGTCGGTGAGCTCAGTCACCGCCACCAGCACGTTACGCGGGTAGATCAGCAATTCATGGGGCGACGGCTCGCGCAGGGCACTGCCAACATGAATGGCCAGCGCCGCCTGTGGATCTTCAGGCAGTTGCGCCTGAGCCAGCCAGGGGGCTTCGCCCTCAATGCGCACGGGTTCGCCGGACAGCAGGTCGGAAACGAAACGCTTGCCCAGCTCCAGATCGCCCAGCGCATAGCCGCTTGGCGGATTGAGCAGACAGGTGCCGAAACGCAGCTCGCCGCTGGTGGTGATCGCCGGCGCAACGCCAAGCCCGCTGGCGATGCTGCGCGCCAGGACATTCACCCCACCAAGGCCGCCAAGCAGCGGCACCACGGCGCTGCCGTCTTCGGCCACGGCGAGCACCGGCGGTTCGGCGCCCTTCTCCAGCAGCACGGCGGCCAGCGTGCGGATCACGATGCCCGCTGCACACAGGGCAATGATCGGCGTGTTCTGTTGATACAACTGGCGCAGCGTCGCGCCGAACTCACTGTAAGTGCGGTCGGCACCCTGTACGCGCTCGGCCAGGCCATGAATCAGCGCATCAGGAAACAGCTGTTGAATGCGCCGCGCGGTAGCAAGGCTGCCATTGCCGAGAATGACGATGGCCGGAGTCATGGAGGTCATTAGCCTTGCCACCTGTCGCCAGGGACGATAATCAACGAAAAATAGGGAGACGACGTCGGGTCGACCTGATCCAGCGGAACGATTTTCTGGTTGCTCATCGTGGCGCGCTCGACATACAGCGCACGCCCGGCCATCCCCAGTTCGATCAGCACTTCGCGGACCTTGTGGAAGTTGCGCCCCAGTTTCATGATCACCGCCGCGTCGGCATCGGCCAGCTTGCGTTTCAGGTCATCGTGGGACAGCACACCGGACAGCACCGACAGGCTCTGATTGCGATACACCAGCGGCGCGCCCAGCACCGAAGCACCGCCGAGCATCGAGCACACGCCCGGAATCACTTCAGCGTCGTAATGCTCGGCCAGACGATCGTGCAGGTACATGTAGGAGCCATAGAAAAACGGATCGCCTTCGCAGATCACCGCCACATCGCGTCCGGCGTCCAGGTGCGCGGCAATGTGCCGGCTGGATTCGTCGTAAAAGTCGCTGATGAGCTTTTCGTAGGACAGTGTCGCCGGCAATGCCTCGGTGGTAACCGGGTAGACCAGCGGCATCAGGGTCTGAACGTCCTGCAGATGCGCTTCGATGATGCCGAAGGCGTTGCCCTTTTTACCCTTGGCCACGAAATACGCCACCACCGGCGACTCGCGCAGCAGGCGCAGGGCCTTGACAGTGATCAGCTCCGGGTCGCCAGGACCGACGCCCAGGCCAATCAATCGACCGCGTGCCTGCATCATTCGATCTCCGTGGCCAGTGCGTTGACAGCGGCCACGGCCATGGCGCTGCCGCCACGACGGCCCTGCATGATCACGAACGGCACGCCGCGGCTATCGGCGGCAAGCATCGCCTTGGACTCGGCGGCGCCGACAAAGCCGACCGGAAAACCGAGAATCAGCGCAGGCTTCGGCGCACCGGCATCGAGCATTTCCAACAGGTAGAACAGCGCGGTCGGCGCGTTGCCGATGACCACCACGCTGCCTTCCAGGTGCGGACGCCACAACTCGAGCGCCACCGCAGAACGCGTATTGCCCAGCTCCAGGGCCATTTCCCGTACGCCTTCATCATGCAAGGTGCAGATGATCGGGTTATTGGCGGGCAGACGGGTGCGGGTGATGCCTTCGGAGACCATCCGCGCATCGCACAGGATCGACGCTCCGGCGGCCAGAGCGTTGCGCCCGGCAGCACCGGCACCCGGCGAGAAGCGCAGGTCTTCGATGACTTCGACCATCCCGCAGGCATGGATCACGCGCACAGCGAGTTTTTCCAGGTCGGCAGGGATCGTGTCAAGACGCGCTTCGGCGCGAATGATCGAGAAAGAGTTGCGATATATCTCCTGACCATCGCGGATGTAATCAATCATGCATGTTGCTCCGTGAGCCGGCGTTCAACTGCGCACCGACTGCTTCAATAGTAAGGTTGCGCGCGCGCAGCACGCCGAAACCGGCATGCGCTGTATCGCGAAAATAAAGATCGTAACGGCCCGGCGCGACAGCCAGCAAGGTTACTGGCGCTACGTGGGCGGCGGCGCAGGAACGCGTGCAGCCGCTCAAGTGAACAGCCTGGCCGGTAGCCAGCACGGCAGCCAGTTGCAGGGCGTCGGCCTTGGTGTCGGCCAGCCCCTTGGCGCACCCGGCAGAACCGGTACAGGCGAGCATTTGCGCCAGCGGTTGCCCGGCCGCCCCGACGAAGCCCGATGCCTGCAACGCACCCAGCACCGCTGTCGCGCGCTCGACCGGCACGTTGGGCAATAACAGGCTTTGCCAGGGCGTCAGACGCAGAGTGCCATCGCCCTGATCCGCCGCCAGTTGCGACACGCTGGAAAGCATCGCCGCATCGAGACGCCCCAACGGTACTGCAGCGCCCACCGCAACCTGATCAGGCTGGGCCTGTGGATAAACACCGATATGCCGAGTGCCCTGAATGGCCGGACGCTGCCAATCGGTGATCGCCTTATCGGTGCGCACTGTGCAGCCGGACCGGGTCGACAGCTCGCGCAGCGGATCGGCGGTCGATACCTCGGCCAGCAGGTGCCGCATCCGGGTGTGCTCGGGACGGGCCAGGTCGAGAAACAGCTCCAGCAGCGCGACAACCAGCGTCTTGCCCTCAGCCACAGGAACAGCGGCCAGCGGTCGATCATGGGCCGGGCAGCCGGCCAGCCCGAACGCCAGCAACACTTCGTTATCGAATTTCAGCGCCGACAGCCACACGTCGTGCGGGTGTTCGAGCATGACCAGCGCTTCGCCAGCGTCCAGCGACAGGGCGAACTTGGGGGACAGCTCATGAAAACGCGGGTGATGTTCCAGCGCGTCGAGAATCTGCGCCGCCAGCGGCCGGGCATCGAAGAGCATCTGCGGGTCCAGCCCGGCCGTCGGGCTGAGCATCAGGTTGCGCACATCGTCGCTGGCCGGGTTGGCGGGGCCGAGCCCTGCCGCCATCAAGGCACTGATCAACCCGTCATGATCAGCACCAATGCCGCGAATCTGCAGGTTGGCGCGGTTGGTGGCTTCAATAACGCCGTGTGCATAGGTGCGCGCGGCCTCGGCAACGGCCATGGCCTGCGCACTGCTGATCACCCCGCCCGCCAGCTTGATCCGGCAGATTCCGCCGTCCAGTGCCGGGACGATACGCAGCAACCCCGGACAGGCCGAGGGGCGTAGCGTTGCAGAGGATGTGCGAGCGGACTGCTGCTCGTTCAATGGGTCACCCGATGTGAACTGGCTGGAAACGGACGTTGATTAGAGCACTTGTACCCCGTCGGGCGCGGTATTATGCCTGCTTTGTCCGCAGGCATGAAAAGGCGCTCTGTCGGAAGTTCGGATTGAGGTAGGTACATGTCGCCGTGGCTGACAGTCGTGGGAATCGGAGAAGACGGTTACAAGGGGCTCGGCAAGAACGCCAGACACGCTCTGCTGCACGCTGATCAGGTGTTCGGCGGCCCGCGCCAGTTGGCGTTGCTACCACCGTGCATTCGCGCCGAGCGACGTGCGTGGCCGAGTCCTTTCTCGTTGAACCCTGTGCTCGAGCAGCGGGGTGCCGAGATCTGCGTGCTGGCCAGTGGCGACCCGATGATGTTCGGCGTCGGCGCCAGTCTTGCACGCGTGGTCAGCATTGATGAAATGCGCATCCTGCCCGCGCCCTCCTCTTACTCTCTGGCTGCAGCCCGCCTAGGCTGGCCACTGCAAGACGTGGTCACCCTGTCGGTGGTTGCCCGGCCGGTGGCGGCGCTGAACGCACACTTCCACCATGGCATGCGTCTGCTGGTGTTGAGCAACGACGGCAGCAGCCCCGCCGTGATTGCCGGCTTGTTGCGCGAGCGCGGCTTTGGTCCAAGCCGCATGACCGTCCTGGAGCATCTGGGTGGCGAAGCCGAGCGGCGCGTCGAAGGGCTGGCCAGCGCGTGGGGCAACCCCGAGGTTGCCGCGCTGAACCTGGTTGCCATCGATTGTCGCGCCGACGCCAGCGCCATCCGTCTGAGCCCCATTTCAGGTCTGCCGGACAGCGCCTTCGAACATGACGGCCAGCTCACCAAGCGCGACGTACGCGCCATCACCCTCGCCCGCCTTGCGCCGCTACCGGGCGAACTGTTGTGGGATGTCGGCGCGGGCTGCGGCTCCATCGGCATCGAATGGATGCGCGCGCACCCGACCTGCCGGGCGATGGCCATCGAAGCCGATGAAGGCCGCCAGCAACTGATCGAATTCAACCGCGACGCACTCGGCGTGCCTGGCCTGCAACTGGTGCGGGGCAGCGCGCCTCAGGCATTGAGTGGTCTGGAACGCCCGGATGCGATTTTCATCGGCGGTGGCGTGACGCGTATCGGCGTACTGGAGACCTGCTGGGAACAGCTGCGCCCGGGCGGCCGACTGGTCGCCAATGCGGTCACCCTGCAAAGCGAAACCGCCTTGATGGCCTGGCGCGAACGGCATGGCGGCGAGCTGACCCGTATCCACGTCGCCCACGCGCAGCCCCTCGGTGAATTCGACACGTGGCGTCAGGCGTTGCCGATCACCCTGCTGGACGTAGTCAAACCCTGATGCGCGAAGAAACCGCCGAACAGCCTGCGCCACTGCGCAGTGGCCTGACCACTGGCAGCTGTGCGACCGCAACCAGCCTGGCGGCGGCGCGACTGTTGCTCTGCGGGCAGGTCAGCGACGCGGTGGGTATCGTCCTGCCAAAGGGCAAACAGGTGCAGATGCGCCTGGAATTCTGCCGGCTTGTGGATAACTTCGCGGAAGCCGCAACGCTCAAGGATGCCGGCGATGATCCGGATGTCACCCACGGCGCGCTGGTGTTTGCCCGTGTCAGGCTGCAAACAGCGGCGGGCGTGCGCTTCGTCGCGGGTGCAGGTGTCGGCACTGTGACCCGCCCAGGGCTGGTGCTGGCAGTCGGTGAGCCGGCCATCAACCCGGTGCCTCGGCGCATGATGACCGAGCACTTGCTGCAACTGGCCGAAGAACAAGGCTACAGCGGCGGATTCGAAGTCACGATCGGCGTCGAGGGCGGCGAGGCGCTGGCGCTCAAGACCATGAACCCGCGCCTTGGCATTCTCGGCGGACTGTCGATTCTCGGCACCAGCGGGATCGTCCGGCCGTTCTCCTGCGCAGCCTATATCGCCTCGATCCATCAGGGCATCGACGTCGCCACCACCAACGGCTATCGGCACATCGCCGCCTGCACCGGCAATGCCAGCGAAGACACCATGCGCCGCGTCTACAAAATCCCCGACATCGCCCTGATCGAGATGGGCGACTTCGTCGGTGCGGTGCTCAAGCACTTGCGCAAGGTGTCTGTGGATAAGTTGAGCGTGTGCGGCGGCTTCGGCAAGATCAGCAAGCTGGCCGCCGGCCATATGGACCTGCACAGCCGCCATTCCAGCATCGACCTGCCACAGCTGGCGCAATGGGCTAAGGATGTTGGCGCGGATGCAGGCCTGCAACAGCAGATCCTTGCAGCCAACACCAGTCAGCAAGCGCTGGCGATAAGCGCCGCGGCGGGTGTGCCACTGGGTGACGAAGTGTGTCGCCACGCGCTGAATTTCGCGCGCAGCATCGTGCCTGCGAGCGTTCAGGTGGAGGTCTTCGCCATTGATCGTCAGGGCGGGCTGGTGGGTCAGGCTGGCGTTTATTTACAGAGAGAAGCGACATGAAACGCATCCTGCTGCTGGGCGGTATCACCGAGGCCCTGGCCATTGCGCGAAGGCTTGGGCCTGAGCACATCTACAGCCTGGCGGGCGTGGGCCGGGTGCCGTCTGATCTGGCCTGCCAATTGAAGGTCGGCGGTTATGGCGGCGCCGACGGCATGGCGCAGTACATGGGCGAACAGGGCGTCGACTTGCTGCTGGACGCCACCCATCCCTACGCCGCGCAGATCAGCCACAACGCAGCGCGTGCGGCCAAACTGGCTGGCATTCCCTGCTGGGCCTTGCGCCGCACCGCGTGGCAGGCAGGTCCGGGAGATGATTGGCGCGAAGTGGCTGACTGGTCAGAACTGGCCACTGCCCTGCTTCCTTTCAAGCGCCCGCTGTTCACGCTGGGTCGCGAGCCCTTGCAGCACCTGCACGAAATACCGCCGCACCAGTTCTGGACACTCCGGGCACTGGACGACTACCCCGGCAACGAACGCTGCGAAGTGATCGGCGCACGCGGCCCATTCATGCTGGAAGACGAACGCCAGTTGTTCGAACAGCGCCGCATCGACGTACTGATCAGCAAAAACAGCGGCAGCAGCTCCACCGAACCCAAACTCGACGTCGCCCGCGAACACGGCCTGCCCGTCCTGATCATCAAACGCCCGCAGTTGCCTGACGTCGACCGGCTGTTCTGGGGTGTGGATGAGGTGCTGGAGGCCTTGGGGTTGGATTAATGAGCGGTCTTTAGTCCTCACTGATACCCCTGAAAACACCTCGGACCTGTGGGAGTGAGCTTGCTCACGCAGAGACCGGTGCAGCCGCTGAAAATCTGTTGATCCGTTAATACGCCTTCGCGAGCAAGCTCTCTCCCACAAGATCAGCGGTGCTGCAGAATATCCACATGGCTCGAAATACCCCGAACCTCTGGAAATAAGCCACATAGCTTGAAAACACCTCGGACCTGTGGGAGTGAGCTTGCTCACGAGGAGGCCGGTGCAGCCGCTGAAAATCTGTTGATCCGTTAATACGCCTTCGCGAGCAAGCTCACTCCAAGGTCAGCGGTGCTGCAGAATATCCACATGGCTCGAAATACCCCGAGCCTGCGGAAATAAGCCACATAGCTTGAAAACACCTCGGTCCCGTGGGAGTGAGCTTGCTCACGAAGAGGCCAGTGCAGTCGCTAAAAATCTGTTGATCCGTTAATGCGCCTTCGCAAGCAAGCTCCCACAAGATCAGCGGTGCTGCAGAATATCCACATGGCTCGAAATACCCCAGAGCCTCCGGAAATAAGCCACATAGCTTGAAAACACCTCGGTCCCGTGGGAGTGAGCTTGCTCACGAAGAGGCCAGTGCAGCCGCTGAAAATCTGTTGATCCGTTAATGCGCCTTCGCGAGCAAGCTCACTCCCACAAGGTCAGCGGTGCTGCAAAATATCCACATGGCTCGAAATACCCCGAGCCTGCGGAAATAAGCCACATAGCTTGAAAACACCTCGGACCTGTGGGAGTGAGCTTGCTCACGAAGAGGCCGGTGCAGCCGCTGAAAATCTGTTGATCCGTTAATACGCCTTCGCAAGCAAGCTCTCTCCCACAAGATCAGCGGTGCCGCAGAATATCCACATGGCTCGAAATACCCTGAACCTCTGGAAATAAGCCACATAGCTTGAAAACAACTCGGACCTGTGGGAGTGAGCTTGCTCACGAAGAGGCTGGTGCAGCCGCTGAAAATCTGTTGATCCGTTAATGCGCCTTCGCAAGCAAGCTAGCTCCCACAAGATCAGCGATGCTGCAGAATATCCACATGGCTCAAAATCCCCCCGAGCCTGCAGAAATAAGCCACATAGCTTGAAAACACCTCGGACCTGTGGGAGTGAGCTTGCTCACGAAGAGGCCGGTGCAGCCGCTGAAAATCTGTTGATCCGTTAATGCGCCTTCGCAAGCAAGCTCGCTCCCACAAGATCAGCGGTGCTGCAGAATATCCACATGGCTCGAAATACCCCCGAGCCTGCGGAAATAAGCCACATAGCTTGAAAACACCTCGGATCTGTGGGAGTGAGCTTGCTCACGAAGAGGCCGGTGTAGCCGCTGAAAATCTGTTGATCCGTTAATACGCCTTCGCGAGCAAGCTCACTCCCACAAGGTCAGCGCTGCTGCAGAATACCCACATGGCTCAAAGTACCCCGAGCCTGCGGAAATAAGCCACATAGCTTGAAAACACCTCGGTCCCGTGGGAGTGAGCTTGCTCACGAAGAGGCCAGTGCAGCCGCTGAAAATCTGTTGATCCGTTAATACGCCTTCGCGAGCAAGCTCACTCCCACAAGGTCAGCGCTGCTGCAGAATATCCACATGGCTCGAAATACCCCCGAGCCTGCGGAAATAAGCCACATAGCTTGAAAACAACTCGGACCTGTGGGAGTGAGCTTGCTCACGAAGAGACCGGTACAGCCGCTGAAAATCTGTTGATCCGTTAATACGCCTTCGCGAGCAAGCTCACTCCCACAAGGTCAGCGGTGCTGCAGAATATCCACATGGCTCGAAATACCCCGAGCCTGTGGAAGTAAGCCACATAGCTTGAAAACACCTCGGACCTGTGGGAGTGAGCTTGCTCACGAAGAGGCCGGTGCAGCCGCTGAAAATCTGTTGATCCGTTAATGCGCCTTCGCAAGCAAGCTCGCTCCCACAAGATCAGCGGTGCTGCAGAATATCCACATGGCTCGAAATACCCCCGAGCCTGCGGAAATAAGCCACATAGCTTGAAAACACCTCGGACCTGTGGAAGTGAGCTTGCTCACGAAGAGGCCAGTGCAGTCGCTAAAAATCTGTTGATCCGTTAATGCGCCTTCGCAAGCAAGCTCACTCCCACAAGGTCAGCGCTGCTGCAGAATACCCATATGGCTCGAAATACCCCGAGCCTGCGGAAATAAGCCACATAGCTTGAACACACCTCGGACCTGTGGGAGTGAGCTTGCTCACGAAGAGGCCAGTGCAGTCGCTAAAAATCTGTTGATCCGTTAATGCGCCTTCGCGAGCAAGCTCGCT
>Ga0308164_10002286_pt1 | contig 19468 bp, 28 predicted proteins | sample PhyTR2_FD_201031 | JGI IMG/M metagenome (GOLD analysis project Ga0308164, IMG submission 201031) | Phyllosphere microbial communities from UC Gill Tract Community Farm, Albany, California, United States - DLSLT.R2 | ecosystem: Host-associated > Plants > Phyllosphere > Unclassified | place: USA... | reverse complement strand
AAAGCGCGGTCCGCGCATCAAGTCACTGCGCTCGATCGCCGCAGTGCGTCGCGTCATGTGGCAACGATTAGGATATGAGATTGGAGGCCCGACCGGGAATCGAACCCGGGTGCGAGGATTTGCAGTCTCGATACCTGAAATGCCTGAGCGTTCCTGAAGGGGCTTAAGTTGATGTGTTTACGAAGTTTTTTGCCTCGTTCGATCGCCGGAACATTCCGAAAACTTCCGTGTAATACCGAGCGTGATTACACAGGGATTACGGCGACGGCGCCACTAAGACAGTCGGCGACCGGGAGGGGTGAGGGGCCTTTATCCCTCAGCGTGCGGTGCCGCGTGGGGTACTGATGCAGTCGATCGTCGAGGCGATGTTCGTCAGTTAGCCGTCAGTTCAGCGTGTTATCTCAATATGAGCGGCTTGCTTTTCGGGATCGATGCCAATCAACGTGAAAGTCTCTCGAACAACCTCGCCTGTTCGGCGAACTCGACGAACTCGTAACGTCGCGCCGGTGTGAATGTTCAATCGCGACAAGTTCCAGATAGCAAGCTCATGAGCCGGGATAGACTTGTCCACCCTGCCGCTATATAGTGTTCCGTCGTCTCGCTTAAACTCAAAGGCATGACTTTCAGGAAGGGTTCCACTCAAATAACCCGTGATATACTCCTCGCTTTCATCGACCGAAGTAGACAGCGCACGATCTGCGGCAACTGCAATCTCCACGGATGAAAACGAGCGATCCTGCTCAGCCGCGACCAGTCGGAACGTTGCGCCGTTCTGCCGCAAGTATCCAAAAAACTCGCCAGCCGTCGCAAGCGCGCGCTGATCAACATCAGCCGCCGCGTCTTGGAATTGCTGTTCATTTGCACTTCCGAACGCTGCGATTAGGCGGGTGGCGCTATCAACTGCAAAATGAAGGCCTGACGGGACTAGCCGCGTCTGAGGCTGTAGTTCCTGCATTAAAAACCCGAACGATCCCCGGACAACGTTCGTTATATGCATCGCCGCGGCGGATTTATTGGGAACGGGCCCGCGCTGTCCCAATCCTGCATCTTGGACCATCAGTTTGGCGATAAGATCTTGGAATTTGGACACCACAACTCCGCCAAATTCCGCTTCGATGCCCATCGAAGCAACGACCGGTCGACCACCAAAAAATAATGCTGCCGTTGCCGCCGTCTGATCTGAGCCCGCGATCTTGCCGATAGCAGCCTGAACCTCGTCTCTCCGATCTTCCAAATCGTAGCGCATGACGACGTCATCCGCCGTCAGACCTGTCAGCAGCCGATCGATCGAGACCAACTCGGCTGACAGGCGATCGCGTTCAAGCTTGTCGAGGACGCTCATGTCGCCCCTCCGGCCGCAGTGATCGCATCAAGCTGGTCCATTTCAGCTAAGGCGCTTTCATCGTCAACGACGTTTTCCAATCGCACCTGTAGCATACCTTTCCACAAACTGTCCCCGCGTCGGTGAGAAAACAGCCCGAGAAGATAACGCGTGTAGCTCACGATCTGCTCTGAATGTGAGTTCAGATCGACGAAAAATGCATCCAAGTTGAACGCGGGCTTCACTTGGCCCCGGCGGAATAGATGCCCATTGCCTGCAATGAGGGCGCCAAGAGCGATACTATCGAGCGCATTTGCAGGCCGATGAAAAAACGTCACGATGTCGAGATCGTTCGGGATCTTGTCTTCGACGAAGCTGCCATCGAGCCACTGAAATCCATTCACGACGTCTATTGCTCTAAGTTGCTGGCGATGCTCGATCCAGCGGCGGAGGATAGCTCGACGATGTGTTGTAGTTCCGAGGGCAGTCACGACCTCGACGCTGGAGACCTCGTACGGCGACATATCACTCGCGGCCCCTCCGGGCCCGGTTGGGCCGACGAACGGCGGCAGCACTCCGTCAATGGTGAACGCCGGCACGGGCATCTGTTTGAATTCTCCCCTTGCCCAGCGTGCCGGGTTTGACACCGAAAGCCAATAGCCAGTGCTGCTTTTAGGCGCGGCTGCTAGTTATCATCCTCGCGTCCATGATGTTGGGCGCGATAGGGAGATGACCATGCGATTCGTTCAGATCGAGACGCTGCTTGCAGGTAAGGCGCTAGTAGACATCGACAAGCTGACCCACGCGGTGCCCGAGGGTGCGGGATCGCGCCTGTTCCTGGGAGCGCAGCACATTGACGTGCCACATTCTCTGTCCGAGCTTGAGAACGTCCTGGCCGGCCGCGAGCGGAACGACGATGGCGAGAACAGCAGGGCCGGGTTCGGCGCTCGATAGAGCCGAGCAAATGACGAGCGCCCCGCATGTGCGTGTGACTGAAACAGGCGGGGCGCTGAGATACTCTACACTGGAAGCGAATGCCTCGAGCTCAACCATACCGGCGCCGAGTAAATTTCAGGTTAAGTATCCCACCCGCTCCGTGTGACACCGTATGCGCCGCGGGCAGGATACCGAGCATCTGCCGTCTTGGGTCGGCTAGCTCTAAGCTCAACGTCGCTGCTCTTCGGAGCGCCCGCAAGTGTGCTGAAAGGCGCGAGTCTCGAATAGGCACATCGGCCATGTCCGGCGCACATCGACGCATGCAGGCGCCACGCAGGCAAAAAGAAAGGGCCGCCAAGGCGACCCTGAAAGTTTTTGGGGAGGGGATGCCTAAAAGGCACGTTCGAAGATTACGCCGTCTTGCTTAACGCGACGTAAATTTCCCGATTCGGAAATCGAATTTGCGCATGTGCCGAGGAGGTTATGTGATCGCACTTGCAACAAGCCAGACAACCCAGTGCCGTAGGTTCGACTTGCCGCGGAGGCCGTCGATGGTCTCAGCATTTAGTTGACCCCATCGTCTCAAGCCACTCGCTTATACCATTATCGGCTATCAGTCCGTGCAGGTTAAGCCCGCCGTCGCTGAGGTCAGCGTCAATGCTCACGAGCCGAATCGCGCCATGTAGAGATGGCTTTCCGTCATTGGCCTCGAGCGCGCGTGTCTGTCGCCAACGATAAACCGTGCGTTGTGCACAGCCTAGGGATTCAGCCATCTGCTGGTCGGTACGGCCCACCCGATAAAGCTTCAGCATTTGCTCATCCCTTTCCGGCTTTCGCAATGCTCGGGCGGCTTTCGGTTGATATTTACTCGGGAGGCCGTGCGCCCCACGCCACTGGACTATCGCGGACCTCGTCGTGCCGAGGCGGCGCGCGATCTCGCGATCGTTCAATCCCGATCGGTACAGGCGCAGGCGCTCCGTGTGTGCCATCGACTTGATCCGCCGGCGGTCAACCGGCGGTGCGACCGGATTGACGGAAAGTGCGAGCCGGCGTCGCCAAGTCGCGATCCCCGCGACCGTGATTCCCTCGGCCATAGCCATCTGTGCGTCGCATTGTCCCGCCTGATACCGCCGCATGCGTTCTACGAGTTTCGTCATTCCCGAACCTCTCTCACTCAGGCCGGGGGGGGGGGCGACCACCTTTCACATGACCACAGTGTTTCAATCGCTGGCAACCGGTGCTTATCCAGCCTCTTGGGCGCAGCCGGGCCGGTCAGAAAGTTTGGCCACGGTAGAAAAGTCAGCGCGTTTCCAGCGAGACTACTATCGACGTAGCTTTGGTGGTTGCGATAGCCTTAGGTATGAGTGACAGTCAGCGTCGAACCAAGGAAGATCTCAGAGAAGGGATCGAGGAGCTAATAGCGCTGGCTGACTTTTTGGAACTGCCCCTTGTCGGCGCAATGCTCGATAGCGCGCTTAGCGTCGTCCCTTCTGACGTGCATCACTGAGCTTCGAACTGCTCAACACGCACCATGACGCCTGACGCTGCCGATCAAACGCAATTGCGCCATGTTTTTGGATGGCCCCAAGCGATGAAGCGCAGGACCGCAGCCGCGTATCTAGACCTTTCGCTTGCTGAGTTTGATGCTGAGGTAGCCGGGGCAAGGTTACCACGCGGCTTCATGCTTGGCAGATCGCTTCACTGGGCGCGGGCATCAATCAACGAACATGTGAATTGCCTTTCAGCCGAGGTGACACCCGACTGGCGGGAGCGATCGCCGTTATACAATCCCAGCATGCGTTAGGCGAAGGGCCGGACAAAGAGGGCGGCCACCAGTGAAGGAGCCCTAGCGCATTTATCGAAGGCGTCAGACGGCGCGCCTGGGCCAACGACGATGCGTTCAAAGCAGTAACGCACTGTTAATGCGGAGTCCCGTCTAAGCTCCTCCTCTATCGTAGCTGCCATGATTGGAAGAATCATCGCCACCGATGAAATGAAAACTGCTGTCAGCGTCAGTACCGATGGCAAGCACGTCGAAATGACAACAAGCGGAGGAACGCAACGTATGACCCCGGCCCGAGCGTGGGGGCTCAGCGATCAACTTGCACGTGCGGCAAGGGAGGTGCAGATAAACGTTGCCGAGGATGTCATCGATCATAATACGTGGTGGGTTTAGACAAAGGAACGATGGCAATGGCGCATCACTTTGCAGTGGCATGTGACTGACGGCCTCGACCCCCGGATGCCATTCAGCATAGCATCGTTAGCCAAGCGCTGGGCATGCAGCCAGGGCGCCATCCGTAATCTGCTTCGCGCAGGCCGATTGCCTCATTTTCGAATAGGGACGTTGATCCGCATTCCTGCTGCTGAAGTCGAAACCTTTGAGACGGCGTCGCGCGATGATCGCTACATGCAAGGGCTGACCAAACTAGGGAACGCTTGTGATGAATGATAGCTCGCCAATCACCCGTCTCTACGATTGATTAAGCCGCAAGATCGAGCGGGGTTGAGTCCATCCAACGGAGCGCGGAGACGTGGACTCGTTCGTCCTGTGTGGCGGCTACAAGCCATCGTGGTGGAGGCCATGCCGCGGGGTCAAAGGTAGGGACGGCTTGCGCCGCCCCCGGTAAATTGGGTTGCCCAAATTAACGGATCCCCTTCGGCGTGCGGCCGATTTGAATGGCGATGTGGATGCAGAGCCATTGCAGCTCGAAAAACCGCACCTCTCCATCTGTGGGAGTTTGGCCGGCGTAGCGACTCCATGCGCTCCACGCCGATCCTGCCCCAGTCATACCACGGCTCGATCGCGTCGATCGCGGCGCGTGCTACTGTACCGATCGCGGTACGGTTGATTGCCCGGCCCATGTCAGCGGGATCCTTTCAGCTTGGTGCCGCGTGCTGCCTTCTCGGCATTCAGGCGGGCCAGCTCGTCATCCACGATCGCGGCAAGCTCGGGCTTGTGCATGCGCAGCCACTCGAGGTTGCCAGCGCCATACCGAAGCTTGAGTGTCTTGAACTGGCGGAACTGCGCAAGGCTGGTTGCAGGGATGCGTAGTAGGCGCTCGACGGCCAGCCATAGGCGCGCGTCGGCCGCGTCTTGTTCCGCGGTCCAGTGGGCTGTCGCGTCCTCATCCTTATCGTTGATCGCATTGCCGCGTTGAAGGTCGGCTAATAGCCACTCCGCGTTGGCAATCTCAACTCGGAGGTGCGCTTTCCACAAACCGTGCACCACGTCTTCAGGGGTTGTGAAGATGCGCAGGTTGTTGCGGGGCAGGTTCCTTCGGATGTTCGTCATGTGCAGCGCTTGAACATGCTTGGCGCTGCCGGGTTCGGTCTGTGCAAGGACATAGGCATCGGCTTCAAACCCCTCGGCAATGCGCGCAAAAGCGATTGCCTGGTAATCTTCGGGGCGGTTCGCCTTTGGCATCCTCATGGCGCGGCGGATCTTGACTACTTTGCTGGGTGCAGCCTCGGGCTTGGCCTTCTTGGCGCGCTGTGGGGGCCGCAGCGCTGGTGAAGGCGCCGTGCCGGGGAAGGCGATAACCTGGGCCATGCTTACGCCTCCTTGTTCAGGAGGCGGCGCACGTCCGCGAAGATGGCCGCGCTGACGTTGTCGGCCAAGTCGCACCCCTTGTACGCGACTTCTGCCACGTCGAGCTTGAAGCGGAGGGCGTCTGCGTTCGGTGAGGGCTCTGCAAAGAGCGCGAGGGCTGCGCTATTCTGGGCGCTAACGGAGTCCTCCCAGCGGGTATCAACGCCGCCGGTGACTTTGGTTTCTAGCGCGTCCCTCTCTGCCTGCCAGTTCGCATCGGCAATCTTGAACGCCGCGTATTCGGGCGATTCCTGAACCGGCGTTGCCTTAATCTCGGCAATCGTCATCTGCTCGATCGGCTTAGGATACACGCAACTGTCTCGCTGCTCGGGCTTCGTCGGGCGAGAACCCAGAACCTTAAGTGCGACGGCAAACCGGTCATAGGCTGCTGTATGTTCGTCTTCGACCGTCTTCATGTGGGCGTCGGCCTCGAGGAAGGCGCGAGCGAGCCTGTCCCATTTGGCGGAGGAAGCTGCGGGCGTGCTGACGACTGCGATTGCAGGGGTGACGGCGACAACTGCGGCGAGGCCTGCGCCACCGATCAGAGCGCGGCGAGTGGTGGTGGTCATCGCTCAATGCTCCGTGTTGGAGGCGAGGATGGCGGCAACAGCGTTGCTCGCGTTCGGCTGGTAACACCAGTCGCGGAACGGCTCGTAGGCGTTCGGTCCCTGCTGATGGTACGTCTGCATCAGACGCTCGCCGACTTCCAGGCGGATCGCCTCAAGCGCCTCGACACGATAACCGGCGTATGCCGTCCACTCGTCGATTGCGTTGCCGAACCAGGTGCGCTGCTCGAGAATGATAGGAGGGAGCGCGGCGCACGAGGCCAGCAGCTTTGCGGCGCGGGGATCTGCCGTCCAGCAGGGTGAGATAGTAGCGGCGGCAAGCGCCAAGTACGGGGTGGTAGCAGCGGGCGCACCGATGCTAAGGGCGTAATCAGCCATATTCGATCCTTCCGTGATCGTTCCTTGGTGAGGCCGGATTGGGGAGCTTCTACCTTCCCCTTCCGGCCGCTAACCCTGTCCGGTTAACTAAAATGGTTATCCATCTATGGTGGGGTATGGTCAACTAAAAAGATTGCCCTTATCTATAAGGGATGCGAAAGGCTGGGCATGATAACCCCCGCCACTTGTCGCGCCGCGCGCGGCCTCGTCAGCCTTACCCAGGCAGCCTTAGCTACCGCGGCCAACGTTGGGCGCTCGACCGTCAAGAATTTTGAGGCGGGGGCCTATGTGCCCGTGCCGAATAATCTTGCCGCGATTCAACGGGCACTAGAAGCGGCTGGCGTTCGATTTCTCGACCTTGGTGAGGTTTCGGACGGTGGCGGCCCGGGCGTTCGCCTGCGGGGGAATTGACGGAGTGAGCACCGCGCAGATTGAGTCCCTACGAAGCGCTGCCGCCAGTGAAAGAACCGCAGCGGAAAGTGCATCTTTGCCCCGTGTTCGAGAACGCCACTTTAGAGCCGCAGAGGCGTGGGAAGCTCTGGCTGATCATGCCAAGCTTACGGTGCAGCTCGCAGAGGCAAACGCTGAAGGTAAGATGAAGCAGGCCTACCAGCGAAGAGATCTGCCGTAATACCAACCTTCCAGTCCGTACGAACACAAACCCCTTTCCCGCTCTCTTTCAGAGCGGGTGGCCAGCCGCCTTTTCGCTTAAGTTACTGATGACCGACACCGGCTGGGTTGTCGGGTTACCCCGGCACTCGTCGGTTCACGTGTTGGAACCGTTACCGCTAGGCCGGTTGTTTGAATTTTGGCCGCGATCGGTACAGGCGAGGTGACCACCAACCCGCCCTCCGACCGCGGCTACCGGGGCAGGAGAACCCCCGGTATCTCTGAATTAGGGGAAATAAGACGGCTCGCGCTTAGGCCATATACCATAAGTAATTGCCTGCGAGGTCGAAGCGTCAAGGCCGAATAGAGTCTTGAGGCTACCAAGGCGCGGAATGTACTGGTGGAGCCCCGGCAAGATAAAATTGGGGTGGCAATCCCGTGCGATCGCTTCCGCGCTGTCGATCCCGTGCTTTTCGCATTCTGCATCGGACGCCTCGATGCGCTCGAACAGCGCGACCATCTCGCCAGTGATCTCAGGCCAGCGCGCCTTTATGTCGACCGCGAGCTTGTCGCGGCGTTCCAGCGCTGCATCGCGGGCCTCACGCCTTGCGCGGCTGCGGTTCGATTCCTCGATCTCTTTGATACGAGCGCGAAGCGTCTCGACCTTTGCTTGCAGTCGGGCAACACGGCGCCGCTCTTTGATGCCCCGATCGGCCGCTTCATCGGCATCATCTTCTGCAGTTTCGGGCGCCAGTGACAAAGCCTCTAGCCGTGCGGCGTTAGACCCTGCCAAAGTAATTTCCATCTCAACATCAGAGATGAGAGCGGCAATATCCGTGATGCGTGCGCCCTGCGCAAGGGCTGCGGCGATCCGTTCGTCGGTAGGTTTCGGCATGGTAGTCTCCTGTTGACGGCGCCTCGGCGCGGCCGGTTATTACTGCCTCAGAACAAGCTCAACCGTCTGGCCCGCGGCGGTAGCTGCGGTCCGAAACTGCGCAAACGGGATAGGCCCGACCGTATTAGCCCCCGCTGCCGACAAGTATTGCCGCGTTACAGTATTGTAATATGCGGGGTCCTTGATCGCGATCGGCGATCCACTTTCTACGAACATCACGCCTTTCGTCATGAAAGATCCGGTAAAGTCGCGAGGGAAACCGTCGATCAGCGCCGGGGTAGAGATATGCTGAGCTGGAATTGCGCCAGTCTCGATGGCCAAACCCAAGAACCGCCCGCCTACGACATACGGGATTGCCGTATCTTCTACAGGCCCATGCGCCGCAGGTGCGCCGAACCGGATGCCCTCAAATACCCAAACAGTTGCGCTTACGGCCAAATGCTCGGTTTCGTCAGCTAATGCGCCCACTATACCTTTCGGTTCGGCGTCGAAATAGTCAGACTGATAAACAGACACTGCTATAGCCCCCTCGTCACGCGCGCCATGCGTTTGAAACTCGGTTAATCATCTTCGCTCGGGCGGCTCCGGCCTCGACGCGCGCGGCCTCGGCGCTGGTCGCAAGGGTGGCGGCGCTGTCATTCATGCGGCTGCGTTCGGCCGACGCCTGCCGCACCGCGGACGCGGCTTGTTCCGCCGTAAAAGCCGGGGCGCTATCGCCCAGATATGCCGTGCGGGTGCGGTGGACCATTTCAGCGCGGGCGACGATCGCGGCGCTTTCGGCATCAGAAAGCGAAACCCCGCCCGCATCGCAAAAGCTACGGGCTCGAACGGTTTTTCCGGTGTCCGCCATCGTCACGTCGAAAGACATGTAATCGCCCGACTGAAGCCATGACGACATGCTCGCGGCATATCCGGAGCGAAGCGCGCCCGACGCGTCCAAAGCTTCGCTATCAGCGACTATCTGATTGTCTGAAATGCGGCGGTAGGGCATCGCTTACTCCTGTTGCCAGCGTCGTTCGCGGGCCGTTTATCAGGAGGTATCGGCGGCAACGCCTAGCACTTGCCGCCGTCAGGGCAACGAATGCTTTACCTCGTTGACGGTAAGCCCGGATGTGAACACAACAATGCTTCGGCCTGGGGAGGCCGATTCGGAGGGGGTAATAATGAAAATTGCCATCGGCTCAGTCGTTTGCGCACTTATGTTCGCCGCACCTGTTTTTGGACAGGCTGCGCCCGTTAGTGCGGGGCAGCAAAGCACGTCGTTACTGACAGGGACTTCTGTGCAGCTTCGCATGAAGACGGAGCTGACGACGAAGGACAAGCGCGCGAAGGTCGGCGATCGCTTCGCCCTTGAAGTGACGGAGCCCGTAAGCTTGAATGGAGCAACGGTAATTCCAGTGGGTGCGGTAGCAACCGGTGAGATCACTACCGTTCGGAACAAGGGCATGTTCGGCAAGTCGGGACTTATTGAAGCCCGCATGCTGCACGTGCGGGTGGGCGATCGTCAGATCCGCTTGACGGGTCGCGTCGATGACAAGGGCTCGAAGAACGGCGTCGGAGCCGGGGTTGCGACCTATGCGACGCTGGTGGGCGGTTTCCTTATCACCGGAACCAGCGCGGTAATCCCGGCCGGTACGATGGTCACCGCCTATCTCGAGGAAGATGTTCCCGTAGCATTCGCGAGTGGATTGGCGCCGGTTAAGCCACTGGTCGTCCCAGTGAACTAACCTATGGGGTATCGCACCGGGGCGCTCTGGCAGGGCGCCTCGCCTTTCAAGGCCGAATGGCCTTTCCGATCTTATCCGGCCAACGCTTCAAGATCTGACTGCGGACGCCGGTCGGGCTAATCGTCGTCAGCATCGCTTTGCCACCGACGCCGTAGAATCCGAAATGCCAGGGCGCGGGCGGGATCCGCCGTTGCAGCTCGAGCAAGGCGAGGCCATCCCTGCGCGCGTCGAACTGTTTCGGGTCGGACATATCCGGCATTCCACCAAAAGCCTGCCGCAAAAAGGCGTCTGCATCGGGGCCGTCCGTTCCTACCAATTGCCGCACGCGGAACAGCTCGTAAGGGGCAACCGGGCCCCCGCCAGTCAAACCTACCAGCAATACCGGGGAGGCGTCGGACTCCCGATAGCAGGCCACGACAAGCGTTAGCGCTGCGCGATCGTCAAGCAAAACATCGCCCGCAAGCCAGGCGATGTTTTCGGCGTGCATGTCCTGCAGCACGCCAGGGAGCGCGGCTAAGATCTCGCCTTGGTCCGGGTGATCCGACTTGATCCCCAGCGCGGCAAGCCTCTCGGCCACTCGATTGACATACTTGCCCTCGAAGATCGGCGCGAAGCCGGTCCAGCCCAGAGCGAGGCGAGCTTTCGGGAACTGCTCGACCTTCGGCACGTCGCGGATAAGCTCGCCGCCCTCCGCCGTGATCGCCGTGTCTGAAAGGATGTAGGCGCAATCGCCCTGCGCAAAGAGGTTATACGCGGTCATCGGTAGATCTCCATCGCGAGGTACAGGCGACTAATGCCGTAGCCCGATGTCTTCGGCGGAATGGCCATTTTGATCGCGTTCTCGGCCTGCTCAGAGCGAGGCGACTTTTTGAGGCCTCCAAGCGCCGCCCCCGCGACGTAGGCGCCGAACGTGACGGGACCGCTAGCCGCTGCCGTGGCGTTGCCCAGGCCTTGCATAAAACCCTGTTTCCCGTTGATCGCGAACCCGCTGACGGGGCCGTAAAGGGTGTTCAAAACGGCGCCTAAACTTTTAGCCATGCTGCTTTCCCCCGGATTTGATGTTGTGCGCTCCTGCTGCTCGGCGTTCGGCCAAACAGGCGTCGCGTTGCTGCCTAAGCCGGTCCGACCCGGCCGCGGTGAAATACCGTTGCGAGGCACGCTTGCCGAATATCCGGTTCGCGCGCTCCCATCCTAATTCGATAAAGACCCGCTCAAACTCAACCGGGATTGGCTCGGCGACTTTGGTGGACAGTGCTTTTCGCATGGTGTCAGGCGTCCTCGTCGATAAGACCGAGGCCAGCCATCTCGCGCAGCTCATTGAAATACTTCCGCGCCTCCGGGGTGGCACGGTTCCAAGCGCGCATGACGTGAACGGCCAAGGTCGTTTCCTTGTCCTCGTCGACGAAACCGGCCTTTTCCTGCCGGTAGGCAACGGCCACCTCTTTAGCCTTCCGCTCGCCCCAGCCTTCCGCAGCCGCCCTCTCGAGCGTTTCGAACCGCGTTTCGTCGGACAGGCTTGCGAGAAAACTATGGACGTCGAACGGCACGCGGTAATCGCGCTTGTCTGGTGGAAACGCCGTAGCGACGCGGCCGATGTTGCTGAACTTTAGCCGATTGATGTTGAGCGCGTTCGCCATCTCGGTGACGGTCGAACCGAACCCCTCACGTCGCGCGCCGGCGACAAGATCTGCCATCGCCCAGCTCGCCACGTCCCGCTCCGCCAGATGATCGCGGAAGGTTTCGATCCAGTCCGCGTATTTCGCGGCAAGCTCGGGCGAGGGGTGTTTGGGTGCGACCATGCCACGAGTATTCTCACGGCGGTAAGGTGCGTTTACCGCCTGCAGGCGGGAAGCGTTTCAGAATTGCGGGTAATAGCCCCCGTAGCCGCTGAACATGGAGGCGTTCCCCAATCGCGCGATCTCTTCGTCGTCTCCGATCAGCGCTCGCATGTCATAGCCGCGGCTTGCGCCCATTAGCTCAGTCAGAGCCCACACGAGCGCGTCCATGCGATCGGGCGAGCCACCGCCCTGAAAGCCGGTCGTGGTCGTCATGGTCAACTGGTCCTCAAGATCGGGGAACGTCCCGACATGATGAACCTTGCCCTGTTCGTAATAGGCCGCGATCGGCTCCGCACGGACCACCTTGCCGCGCGATGCCGTCACTAGCTTCACCGGCATTTTTGGAGCTGCAGACTTCAGCACCGCCTCGACCATAGCCCCGCCGAAATTGCGCTCCGCCACCACGCGATCGGCGCCATACTTCTCGGCCGCATTCGCCACCACGCGCGCCCAACCGTCCGGAGACAGCCGACAAGAGCAATCCGCCAGGACATAGCCCTGCCCCTGCTTGTCGACGCCTGCCACCACGATGCCCTGAATATCCCCGGTCGTTCCATTGGAGCCGGAAGGGTCAACGCCGATGACAACGCGGGTTAGCTCAACTGGCGCGCTGCCTACCCGGAGAGAGTCGATCCCGGGCATGTTGCGGCCATCGTCGGCCGTGCGATCGGATAGGGACCACAGGGCGCCAGGAACCTCAGACAAATACTTGCCATCGCGGAACCGCTGCCGTTGCTTGTCAGGCAGTCCGTCCAGCTCGGCATGATACTCGGCAGGCAAATGGGGATTGTCGACCGGGTTGAGCACGACATGCGCGCGGCTGTCCGGCTCGATCGGCAAGCCGTTCTCAGGCCTCACACCCTCGACAAACTCGTGATAAGTCCAATGGCCTTTGCCGCTCGGGTTGAGGTCGTAATAGGCCTTGAGCGCGAGTGGTCGACCGTCCGACTTGCGACACGCCTGCGCTAGGCGGGTGCGCAGAATGGGGATCGTCTCGTAAGAGACCTGCGAGGCCTCGTTTACGTAGATCGTGGCAAACTCCTTGCCTAGGATCTTGTCGACCCGTTCCTTGTCATCAAGTCCGCTAAACCAAACCTCCGCCCCGGTCGGCAGGATGACATACTGGTCTGTCTTGTTCGTCTCATAGGCCACGCCCGGGAAGGCGAGACGCATCATCTTAGGCCAGGTATCCAGCATGACGGACTGACGAACATCGATGTTATGCAGTCGGGCTATCAGGTGCCGGCTGTTCGGTGACATCATGCCGCGGTTGGCAACGCAATAGCAGAACCCCATCGTCTTACCCGATCGCGAGCCACCATAGGCGAGGATATGACGCGCAGGACTGCTCGCAGCGGCTAACAGCTCGCCTTGCTTGTCCGTTAGCTCAAAGGTCGGCTGCGGCGCCTTGGATCGTGATCGAGACTGCATGTAGATTCTCCGTGCGGAGGCGTTCGATATACTTTTCAGGGCGATGCGCCTTCAACAGGATCTCCATCAGCCGGTCTGAATACTCGCGATAGGTGCCGGTCACGACGCCCTGGTAGACGATCGGCTTATCGGTGCCGTCATGCGCACGTCGCCACGCTTCCTTCTCGAGGGCGTCGACCGCTTCCTCTAGGGCTCCCGACCATGCCAGGGCAAAGCTGGGGTCGTCCTCGCGCCACTGGTAGGCGGTCTGGCGTCCGATTCCTGCGGCCTTGCAAGCGGCCGTGACGTTGCAGGCGCTCGTCAGGGCTTGCAGGAACTTCTCTCGCGCCTTGTCGGTGCGGACGGTGGAAACGCCTTTAGACATGTCAGGACAGTTAAGCGTCCCGATGTAGCGGCCTACCGCCTTTAGCTACTTGGGGCGACGGGGCGCGCGTGGTCGGAGGGGTGGCTTGCCCTCGCGTGTGCGCTTGATCTCGCGCAGCATCCGTGCCGTCTCTTTGTCGACTGGCGGCGGGGTGTAGAGTGGGGTGCCGCGACGAGGCTTGTAGACTACCTGGTCAAGTGAGACGCCCTGCTCTCTGGCTTTCTTCCGAGCGTATCTCAGTTGTCCGCGTGTCAACGGCTCGACGCCTTGGTCGCGCAGGTTCTTCTGGATCGCGAACGACAAGAAGATGCAAACGATGGCAACGATTACGGCGATCATCCGGGGTTGCTATCCGATCTAGCGCCCATCGGAAAGCGGCTGCTATGCCAGTCGTGCTAGCAGATTGCGGACCGACGATGCGTGCCAGCTGCCCGACCGCGGGGTGCGCATCCCTGCATCGTTCAAAGCGGCGGCTAGGCCCCCTAGCGAAGTGATGCCGCGCTCGTTCATTTCTGCGATAACAGGACGCAACCGTTCGGCGTGGTCGTCTGCATTGCGTGCTGCTGCCGCATTGGCTGCGCTGGTGCCCTTGCCAGCCCGTCGCAGAGCCGCAGCCCCGTTCGGGTTGCCTAGACGCTGTCCACGAGCTTTAGCTGCTGCCAGGGCTTCTCGGGTGCGCTGCGAGATGGCTTCACGCTCCTGCTGTGCGACAAGAGCCATGATCCCGACCGTCAGCGCGTTGGCATCGGGCATATCGGCCGCAACGAAGTCGACGCCACTGTCCCGCAACGTCAGCAGGAAAGCGGCATTGCGGCTAAGGCGATCGAGCTTGGCAATGACGAGGCGGGCGCCGGTGAGCTGTGCGCGAGCAATGGCTTGGGTGAGTGCGGGGCGATCGTTCCGCTTGCCGCTCTCGACCTCGGTAAAGGGCGGTGCTGCAAGCTCCCAACCCCGGCTAGCGCAAAGCGCCTCAACCGCGGTGCGCTGTGCGTCGAGGCCTAGACCCGATGCGCCCTGCTTGGCAGTGGAAACCCGATAATATGCGATGGCCTTGGTCATTGTCGCTGTTCCTACAAACTCGCCTAACGAGCGTTACGCCAGTTTGTATGGGTGCGCAATAGCTATCGAAGCAGGGATGCGGGCGAGTGGTTGCCTGTGATCCGGCAGACGTTTGCGAGCCTCGATCTGGGGAGCGGAAGAGCCTTGCCGCCAGATCCTACTGATAGGCTGCATCAATGCCTGCGGTCGTAATCGGGAAGAGTTGGCTTGCCCTGGTGATGCCGTGCCCAAATCTCGCGCGCGCGAACCGTCCCAACCGTCCCAAGAGGATTTCAGCACCAAATCTCAAATCAGCCTCTTAGCACCTTCCGCTGTGTGGGAATTAATCATGGATCGGGCGAGTCCCCCTATGGGGACGCATAGCCCTATCTATGATAGGTGCGTGTCAGCGCATGTCGGCGCACGTCAGCGCGCCTAGTCAGCGCATGTCAGCGCAACCAGTCAGCGCGGGGTCAGCGCGGAGGTCAGCGCACCTAGCCCGCGCACTCAGCCAATCCTTCCACTGGCTTGCGATCACGCTTCCAAGGCAGGGTAGCGCGCTCGATTGAATAGGTCCGGAATAGGCGATCCATGGCGGCTTCCAGTCGCCCGGCTCCAACGCCCTTGGCTTCCGGCATCAGCGCAAATTCCTTCGGTGCATAGGTCCGGCTAGCCTTCGCGTCCGACACGGGCCTGCGCTGCTCATTGCGCAGTTTGAGGCAGGCGAGGAACACATCGTTGTCGTGATTGTGCTTGGCGATCTCGGCATACTCGCGGGCTAGGTCGTTCCCTAGATCCTCGTCGCGGACGAACGCCCACTCATGCCAGCGAAACGCGAGCTCTTCGCCTTTCTTGCTGAGGTTCGCTTTGGCCTTGCGAAGTATGCGCGTGTCGCTGTCACCGGACTCTGGATCCCCGTAGCCTAGGAACCACCGCTGTCTGACGTGCGCGGACCAGCCGGCATTGCCTGAGTATTCCGACCCGATCGCCTTTGCGGGGTGACCGAGCAGGAGGACGGCCGCGTCGCATTCCAATGCCAGGGCATCAACTGCGGTTAGAAAGCCCACAACCTGGCTGCGGACAATCTCATTGCCGGGGAACAGGTGTGCGATGTTGTCGAGCACGATCAACCCCGCCTCAACGCTCTTGGCGCGACGCGCGATGGCATGGAACATGGCGCCCGGTATGAAAGTCCCGTTGCCGTCGAAGTCGCCTAGCTGTGCGGCAACATGACCGGCGAGGGTCGACAACACCGCAGGCGCGGACTCCAAGGGCAGGCCAAGCGCGGCATTGATCGACCGTTGACGCTGCCACAGGGATAGCTCGTCATCTTCGCAAGTGATGTACATTGCGCCCGCCTTGGTCACGTCCAGGCCCAGGAACTGCCTATCCGCCGCAACGCAGGTCGCGAGCTGCTGTGCAAGCAACGACTTGCCGATCCCATCCTCGCCAAAGAGCGCGCCACCAGTCGCACGCGCTAGCCACCCCTGGACGATCCAGCGACGAGGAGGAGGTAGGCGCCCTTTCCAGGCTGCGGTGTCGACGATCGGCAATTGCCAATCTGAAGCCTGCTTAGGGGCTCGAGACTGGTGGCGTGGCTGATCATTGCTCGGTTCTATCTCGCGTTCCCAATTACCGCTGAAGTCATGCAGATCCATATTCATAGCTGCCCCCGGTGAAGCTGCTCGGCGGCAAAGATCAGGGAGTCGACTGCGGACGACACGAACGCCAGAGTTCGCGTAGGAGCGCCCGACAATGCAGCAAGCGCCGCCAGTCGGTTCGCCTCAGCAAGAGTGTTCATTGCTTCCGGGCAACAACGATGAAGCGCTGCAGCCGCACGATCGCGCTGCGCCATCAAGCGAACCCGAACCGTCATCGTGAGGGCGTCCATATTCGGGTAGTGCATGCTGGCAGCTGCTCGATATGCGGCTTCGAGCTTTATCGGTTCGGTGCGCAGTGCCCTAGCGACCTGCGGCGCAACGTGAACGGCGGCGTTCACGCATCGCGCTCCACCAAACCCCAGGCCATGCCTGCGATCACATCGGCACGGGGGCCGGTAATACCGAGCCCAACGAGGCATTGACGGCGAAATGCCAAGATGCCATTTCTATCTCGATTGCTGGTGAGCAAATTTGTGAGGGGTCGGACTGTGGCGGTCCGGCCCTTTCGCGTCTCAGGGCCGACGCTGCCCGTGGTGGTAAGCATCCCCGGTCAAGCCGCCTTGCCCTGCGCGAACGCCGTCAGATCGTCGATGTCGTAAAAGCGACGCCCCCCAACCATCCGCGATTTCGGCCCGATGCCCTTGCTGTGCCAATCGGCCAGCGTCTTCGGCTCGCGCCCAAGGTAGCTTGCTGCGCTTTTCCGATCCACGCGACCGTCTGGCAGCACGACAATCTTGGGCGTCCGAATTTCGTAACGCTCCATCTCTACGGACATATTCATATTGGTTCTCCATATACGGCGAATGAATAGGTACTAGAGCGTTCCCGAACATGCTTGCAAGAGCGTTCTCCATATGCGAAGAACGTCGGAACATTTAGGGACGTTGGGGAAAGGGATTTTTGATGGCGCAAGACAACGCGGTAGAACGCGCGCCGAAGCGGCTAGCGCTGAACATGAAGGCCACGCCCAAGCTGCGCGGCCGGATTGAGGCCGCGGCGAAGGAGAGCGGATTATCGATCGCCCAGGAAGTCGAGCGCCGGCTGATAGCCTCAATGGCGGAAGACGATCGGGCAGGGGGGCTCGTCCAAGGCGATCTGTTGCGGACCATGCAGCTTGTGATGAACGGCGCGAACCGCGCGCTGGAGCGTGACTGGTGGCGCGATCCGGACGGCTGGAAAATGGTCGCTGGCGCTCTGGGCGACCTGCTGCGCCAGATGGAGCCCGACCCGGTCGTGAAGCCCGCGCCATTCGATGCTACGGCGATGGCGGCCCACGAGGCGGTTCATTCGGATTGGATGCAGGCCGAAATTATACCGCTTAGAGCGCGCCGGAATGAACTGACAGAGTTGCGACGAGGGCGGCGGCGTGGCGCCTTCACCAGCGCGCATGAAGACGAGTTGGCGGGTATCCTTGTGAAGATTCGCGAATTGATGCGTAGCGGCGGCCCCAAGCCCGACCTGCCTCCGGCCGAACTGGCCCGCTGGGAGGAGCAGCGAAAGCATAAAATGAAGGTAGATAAGGCGTGGGAAATTACGGCTGGGTACCAAGCGCCGTTTTTTGGAGACGACGCGCAAAATGAGATAGCCGATGGCGATTAAGTTCTCGCGCCTCACTCGTCCGGCGATTCGCGCGCTGGCGATCGGCGGCAAGCTGGCGGAACACGGCATTACGGCAGAGCGCCAGGCGAACGGGGACGTCCGCTATACCGTCAACATCATGGTCGATAGCCAGCGCATTCACCGCGTCGTCGGCCGGGAGAGCGAGGGCGTCACGCGCGAGCAGGCAGAGCGCGCCATCGAGTCGTTCCGAACGAAGGCTAGGGAAGGGCGGCTAGACCTGCCGACCGGCCGCAAGGCGCATCAGCTTTTCGGTGAGGCAGCGGACGAATACATTAAGCGGCTCGAGGAGAGCGGCGGCAAAAACGTCAAGATCAAGACGCGCCAGTTCCGCATGTATCTCAAACCCGAACTAGGGAAAGAACGCCTCGATCAGCTGTCTGAGTTTGGGCTGAAGAAATACCGCAAGAAACGAACAGGCGACGGCGCCAGCGAGGCCACGGTGAACCGGGAGCTGGCGACGCTTTCGCACTTTCTTCGATCGGCGGCGGATTGGAAGTGGATCAAGCGCGACGACGTGCCGGTGATCCCGAAGGCCGCCGAGCCGCGTAAGACGATCACGGTTCTTACCGACGAACAGAGCGAGGCGTTAATGCAGGGCGCGATCGGGGATCAGGACGGGCGCGTGTGGCTGTTCGTGGCCTTTGGCTTGAACGCTGCGATGCGACACCGTGAAATCCTATCTGTGCGATACGACCAGATCGACTTTGCGAATCGTCGCATTTTCATTCCCGAGGCGAAGGCCGGCGAGCGCGAGCAGCCCATCACGGCCGCCCTGGCAGACGCCCTCACCAGGCAGCGCAAGATGGAGTCCGATCCGGATGGCTGGGTATTCCCGACTCTCAACGCCAAGCAGGCAAATGGTGGCCATCGCACGAATATGGCGCGTCCGTTCCTTCGGTCGGTGATTCGCGCACAGCTTGATCCGGACAAGGTCACGCCGCACACGATGCGCCACACGGCGATAACGCGGCTGGTGAAGGCTGGCGTCGACCTGCCTACGATCCAGCGTATCAGTGGGCACAAGACGCTAGCGATGGTCCTCCGCTACACGCACGTCCACGGTTTGCACATCGATGCGGCGATCGACACGCTGAGTCGGCCTATTCCGCACGCGATTACACAGGAACTACACACGCCACTTAAGGGCGAGGGTAAGCCGGGCGGTAAGATTGTGGAGCTAAAGCGCCGTAAATCAGCAGCTTAAGCGCTGGAGGCCCGACCGGGAATCGAACCCGGGTGCGAGGATTTGCAGTCCTCTACGTCACCACTCCGCCATCGGGCCTCGATGCGCTGCGGACGGCGCAAATGCGTGGTTTCGGCCCCCGCGTCAACGCCCGCGACGAGATAGTTCGCACTTTTTTCTGCCGAGTTCGCAATCATGCCATCGCCTCCAGCTTTTCGCCGGCTCTTTTCGACGCTTTACGCTGCTCAATATACTTCATCGCCATCTGATAAGTGCGATGCCCCAGGACGGCAGCGATCTCTGCAATCG
>Ga0308164_10002285_pt1 | contig 19478 bp, 18 predicted proteins | sample PhyTR2_FD_201031 | JGI IMG/M metagenome (GOLD analysis project Ga0308164, IMG submission 201031) | Phyllosphere microbial communities from UC Gill Tract Community Farm, Albany, California, United States - DLSLT.R2 | ecosystem: Host-associated > Plants > Phyllosphere > Unclassified | place: USA... | reverse complement strand
CAGGGCGCCTACACGCGTTTTCTCGAAGCCAAGAGCTTGAAACCGCGCTACGGCCAACGCCTGATGATCGCCGAAGTGGCAAAAGTCCTCGGGGATATCGACACCGACGACGAAGGCCGCCGCGAAGGCGAGCCGGCGGTCGTGGCCGTCGAGGCCGGCACCGGCACCGGCAAGACCGTGGCCTACAGCTTGGCCGCGATCCCTACTGCCAAGGCCGCCGGTAAACGCCTGGTAATCGCTACCGCCACGGTCGCCCTGCAAGAGCAAATCGTCTACAAGGACCTGCCCGACCTGATGCGCAACAGCGGCCTGAACTTCACGTTCGCCCTGGCCAAAGGGCGTGGCCGCTATATGTGCCTGTCCAAGCTCGACGTGCTGTTGCAGGAAGGTCACGCGCAAACCGCCACCGCGCAGCTGTTCGAAGAAGAAGGCTTCAAGATCGAAGTCGATGAGGCCAGCCAGAAGCTATTTACCAGCATGATCGAAAAACTGGCCGGCAATAAGTGGGACGGCGACCGCGACAGTTGGCCCACTGCCCTGGAGGATGCCGATTGGGCACGCCTGACCACCGATCACAGCCAGTGCACCAACCGTCATTGCCCGAACTTCGGTCAATGCGCCTTCTATAAGGCTCGCGAGGGCATGGGCAAGGTCGACGTGATCGTCACCAACCACGACATGGTGCTGGCCGACCTGGCATTGGGCGGCGGTGCGGTGTTGCCCGATCCGCGCGACACGCTGTACGTCTTCGACGAAGGCCACCACCTGCCCGACAAGGCCATCGGCCACTTCGCCCATTACACGCGGCTGCGTTCCACTGCCGATTGGCTGGAATCCACCGCCAAGAACCTCACCAAGCTGCTGGCCCAACACCCGCTGCCCGGCGACCTGGGCAAGCTGATCGAACAGGTGCCGGAGCTGGCGCGGGAGATCAAGACCCAGCAGCAGTTCATGTTCAGCGCCTGCGAACAGGTGGCCGACTTCAAGCCCGGCGAAGACGTGGAAGGCCGCGAGCGGCCACGCCACCGCTTCGTCGGCGGTCTGATTCCCGAGCACATGCGCGAAATGGGCATCGAGTTGAAGAAGGGCTTTTCACGCCTGACCGATCTGTTCACCCGACTCACCGACCTGCTCAAGGAGGGCATGGATGGCGAGGTCAATATCGGCATCGCCAGCAACCAGGCCGAGGAGTGGTACCCGTTGTTCGGCAGCCTGCTGTCCCGTGCCCAGGGCAACTGGGAGTTGTGGACCGCCTTCACCGTCGAAGACCCGGAAGACAACCCGCCCATGGCGCGTTGGCTGACCCTGGCCGAAAGCGGCGCCCTGTTCGATATCGAGGTCAACGCCAGCCCGATCCTGGCGGCCGAGATGCTGCGGCGCAACCTGTGGAATGTGGCCTACGGTGCCTTGGTGACATCGGCCACCCTGACTGCGCTGGGCACGTTCGATCGTTTCCGCATGCGCGCCGGTTTGCCGAAAAAGGCCGTGACTGCCGTGGTGCCGAGCCCGTTCCACCATGCCGACGCCGGCGTGCTGCGGGTGCCGGACCTCAGGGCCGACCCACGGGACGCGGCGGCCCACACCGCGGCGATCATCCGCGACCTGCCGGAGCTGGTCGAAGGCTCCCGGGGCACCCTGGTGCTGTTTTCATCGCGCAAGCAGATGCAGGACGTGTTCGACGGCCTGGACCGCGACTGGCGCAAGCAGGTGTTTATCCAGGGCAACCTGTCCAAGCAGGAAACCCTAAACAAGCACAAGGCGCGGGTGGACGGTGGTGATTCCAGCGTGTTGTTCGGCCTGGCGAGTTTCGCCGAGGGTGTGGACTTGCCGGGGGCCTATTGCGAGCACGTCGTGATCGCCAAGATCCCGTTCTCGGTGCCGGACGATCCGGTCGAAGCGGCGCTGGCCGAGTGGATCGAAGCGCGGGGCGGCAACCCGTTCATGGAGATCTCGGTGCCGGATGCCTCGCTGAAGTTGGTGCAGGCCTGCGGTCGTCTGCTGCGAACCGAACAGGACCGGGGCACCATCACCTTGCTCGACCGGCGTTTGGTCACCCAACGCTATGGCAAGGCTATCCTCAATGCGTTGCCGCCGTTCCGGCGCGAAATTTCTTAAGCCACTGTGGGCGAATTCGCCCACTTTGTGGTCTATCTCGTCACCGTCATCACAGGCCATTCATCGGCCGTCAGGGAGAACCTTGCTCGTATGATTCGCACGCTGCCCGCTCTTTTTGCCTTGCTGTTCGCGGCGCCTTTAATGGCCGCGCCAGATGGGCAACAAACACTGTTCAACTTCGTCCGACCTGCCGATGTGGTCAAGGTGGCGACCCAGGACGCCAGCCTGCCTCAATACAATGCCGAGCAAACGCCCGAAGGCGAGGTGCTGCGCCGCGTCACCTTCAACCCCGCGGCCGAACCGACCCTGGTGCTCAGCCCGCAAAGCGGAGCCTGGGACTGGTCGCAGTCCGGAGCCTTGAACCTGCGTATCCAGAGCGCCATGGACTGGGCGTTGACCCTGTACGTCAAGGTGCAAAGCAATGATGGGCGCACGTTGACCAGCCGCATCGACCTGCCGGCCGGCCCTGCCCAGACCTTGCTGATCCCGCTGCAAGCCAATTCCCCACTGAGCCAGGGCATGAAGGCCGGCCCACCGATGCCGATCAGTGTGAACGGCCAACGCGTGCTGCTGGCCAGCAGCGCCGGCGAGATCGACCGCAGCCAGGTGGTCTCTGTGACCGTGTCGATGCACAACCCTAACGTGGCCCAGAGCATCCTGGTGGAGCGCTTCGGCGTGCAGGATGTGGAGCCGGTGATCAAAGCGGCCTACAGCGAACTGGTGGATGCCTACGGTCAATCCACCCGTGCGCGCTGGCCGGAAAAGGTCAGCAGCGACGAACAGCTCAGGGCTGCCGCCGTCAAGGAGCAGCAACAATTGCAGGGTTGGCTGGCCACCCGGGACAAATCCGCACTGGACCCTTACGGCGGCTGGAACAAAGGCCCGGCTTTCACCGCCAGCGGCTTTTTCCGCACCGAAAAACGCGACGGCCGCTGGTACCTGGTGACGCCCCAGGGGCATCCGTTCTATTCCCTCGGGGTGAACACCGTAGCCCCGGATAACAGCCAGACTTACGTGGCCGGCCGCGAATGGATGTTCGCCGCCTTGCCCAAGGCCGGCGAGCCTTTCGACAAGTATTACGGCAGCGCGGACCACCGCACCGGCAACGGCTCGGGCGAGGGTCGCAGTTTCGGCGCTGGGCGTTGGTACGATTTTTATGGCGCCAACCTGGAACGCGCCTACGGCACGGCAGGGTTCGACCAAAAACGCTGGGTCAGCCATACCCTCGACCGCCTGCAGGCCTGGGGCTTTAACACCGTAGGCAATTGGAGCGACCCGGACCTGACCACCGCCGACCGTGTGCCGTACACCTTGCCGCTGTCCATCGTCGGCGACTACACCAGTATCAGTACTGGCACCGACTGGTGGGGCGGCATGCCCGATCCGTTCGACCCGCGCTTTGCCATGGCCACCGAACGTGCCGTGGCCATCGCAGCCCGCGACCATCGCGACGACCCCTGGCTGATTGGCTTCTTCGCCGATAACGAACTGGCCTGGGCCGGCCCCGGTGACGATCCGAAGGCCCGCTATGCCCTGGCCTACGGCACCTTGCGCATGACCACCGATGTGCCGGCCAAGCGGGCGTTTCTCAAGCAATTGCGCGACAAATACCGCAACGAGCAAGGCCTCTCGAAAGCCTGGGGGATCGAACTGGCCGGTTGGGAGCTGATGGAAGACCCTGGCTTCGAGCCGCCGATGCCCAACCCAGCGCATCCCGAAATCGAAGCCGACTTCAAATACTTCCAGAAAACCTTCGCCGATGCGTACTTCAAGACCATCTCCGACTCGCTGAAATGGCACGCCCCCAATCAACTGTTGCTGGGCGGTCGCTTTGCGGTCAGTACGCCGGAGGCCGTGGCGTCCTGCGCCCAGTATTGCGATGTGTTGAGTTTCAATATGTACACCCTCAAACCCCAGGACGGTTACGACTTCGCCGCCTTGCGTGCGCTGGATAAACCGGTGCTGATCACCGAATTCAACTTCGGCTCGGCCGATCGCGGGCCGTTCTGGGGCGGTGTGACGCAACTGACCAGGGAAGAGGATCGCGGCGCGGCGTATGCCAACTTCCTCAAGCATGCCATCGCCGAGCCGTCGATTGTCGGCGTGCATTGGTTTCAGTACCTGGACCAACCCGTGACTGGGCGTTTGCTGGACGGTGAAAACGGCCATTTCGGTCTGGTGGGTATCACCGATATGCCGTTCCAGGGCTTTGTCGAGAGCGTGCGCAAGAGCAACCTGGCGGCGGTCGAGCAACTGGGCAAGGAAGCGGAAAAGGCCTCTGCCGCCGCAAGTGCTCAGGAGAAGGGGGGCGGGCGCTCGGGGCATGAAGGCAAAGGCCCGGGGCAGGGCGCCGGGCATGCCGGCGGTCATGCTGGAAACGGTCATTGATTCGAGGCTGACGGGTTCACAAACCCCACAAGGGCTGGAACAATGTCGGCCACTTTTTATGGCGCTTTACGAGGGGACTTAGGTGCAGATTCAGGGTCATTACGAGCTCCAGTTCGAAGCGGTACGTGAAGCCTTTGCCGCACTGTTCGATGACCCGCAAGAGCGTGGCGCGGCGCTGTGCATTCAGATCGGCGGAGAGAGCGTCGTCGACCTGTGGGCCGGTACCGCCGACAAGGATGGGGCTGAGGCTTGGCACAGCGACACGCTCGTCAACCTGTTCTCCTGCACCAAAACCTTTACCGCCGTCACGGCCCTGCAATTGGTGGCCGAGGGCAAGTTGCAATTGGACGTACCGGTCGCCCGGTACTGGCCGGAGTTCGCGGCGGCCGGCAAAGAAAGCATCACCCTGCGCCAACTGCTCTGCCATCAGGCCGGGCTGCCGGCGATCCGCGACATGCTGCCGGCCGAAGCGCTGTATGACTGGAACCTGATGGTCGACACCCTGGCCGCCGAGGCCCCTTGGTGGACACCGGGCCAGGGCCATGGCTATGCGGCAATTACCTACGGCTGGCTGGTGGGCGAACTGCTGCGCCGTGCCGATGGCCGTGGGCCGGGCGAGTCCATTGTGGCGCGGGTCGCGCAGCCGCTGGGGCTGGACTTTCATGTGGGGCTGGCCGATGACCAGTTTCACCGTGTTGCTCATATAGCGCGTAGCAAAGGCGATATGGGCGATGAAGCCGCGCAACGTTTACTGCAAGTAATGATGCGTGAACCTACGTCCATGACCGCACGGGCATTTGCCAATCCACCGTCTATTCTGACCAGCACTAATAAATCCGAATGGCGGCGTATGCAGCAGCCAGCGGCAAATGGTCACGGTAATGCACGTAGCCTGGCTGGTTTTTATAGTGGTTTGTTGGACGGTAGTTTGTTGGAAGCCGATATGCTCGAACAATTGACTCGCGAGCACAGTATCGGGCCGGATAAAACTTTATTGACCCAAACCCGCTTCGGCCTGGGCTGCATGTTGGATCAACCCCAACTGCCCAACGCTACATTCGGCCTTGGCGCTCATGCTTTTGGCCATCCTGGGGCTGGCGGCTCGGTGGGTTTTGCCGATCCGGAACATGATGTAGCGTTTGGTTTCGTGACTAATACACTCGGCCCTTATGTACTTATGGACCCGCGTGCCCAGAAGTTGGTCAGAATATTGGCCGGTTGTCTGTAAAACCCTTGCCGTTTCACAATTTTTTGTTACAAAGGCAACTATAAAAGGCGCTGAACGAAATCATGTAACTTTAATGTTCTGTAAGCGTCTGTTTAACGGGTCACCCAGACCCCCGTTTCTTTTCTCATTTTGTGGATATCTCATGTTATCGAACAAGTCCTTGGCTCTGGCGCTCTGCCTCACTATTACCGGATGTGCACAAACTCCACAAAATGATGCCGAAGGCGGGCATTGGTGGTCATTTGGATCGGATAAGACGGCTGCCAAGGACGCAGTAAGCCAGACCGATGCCAAACCGGACGCTAAACCCGCCGCCGGCGCCAAGCCTGCCGCTTCAGCTACCGCGGCTGCCCCTGCGCCGGCACCTGCCACTGCGGCACCGGTTGCCAAGGCCGACACCGGTTCCAGCTGGTGGCCATTTTCGTCGAAGAACGCTGATGCCAAGGCCGCCGATGCCAAGGCCGACTTGAAAGCCGATCTCAAAGCCGCAGATCCGGCCCCGGCGCCAGCCGTCGCCAAGACCGACACCGAAACTCACTGGTGGTGGCCGTTCGAAAGCAAGCCCAAGCCACTGGCCAAGGTCGATGTGACCAACGTGCAGATGCCCGATCCGAAAATCACCCAGGCTTGGTTGGACGACTATGAGCCGCGCCTGCGTGCCGCCATCAAGGACAGCAACCTGCAACTGGAACGTCGCGACAACGTGCTGGTGGTCATTGCCCCGGTGGACGGTTCCTACAATCCTAAACGCCCGGCGATGTTGTTGCCGGTGACCCTGGGGCCTTTTACCCGTGTGGCCAAAGCGGTTGAATCCGATCCCAAAACCGCCGTTCTGGTGCTGGGTCACGTTGATGCTACCGGCAGCGCCCCGGCCAGCCAGGCATTGACCAAGGAACGTGCGCAGTCCATCGCTTCGATCTTCAGCCTCAGCGGCCTCAAGCAGGACCGCTTGATGCTGCGTGGCATGGGCGACCTGATGCCGCGTGCCGCCAACGACAGCAATCAGGGCCGCGCTCTGAACCGTCGCATGGAAATCATGTTCACTCAACGCACCACCATGCTGGCTCTGTTGAGCAAGTACAACTCGGGCAAAACCCCGCCTGTGGCTGAAATGGTCGCAGTGCAGAACGCGCCAGCCCCGGCCGCTCCTGCTGCCAAGGCTCCGGCCAAGAAAGCACCAGCTGCCAAGAAGGCTGCCGCCAAGCCGGCTGCAAAAAAGGCTCCCGCCAAGCCGGCCGCGAAGAAGCCAGCGCCGGCCAAAGCCAAGGCTGCTGCCCCGGCTACCAACGACCAGGCAAAAAACTGATCCGCTGAACCAGAAGGATAAAGCCGCATGACCCAGGCACTGGCCGATATGCGTCGTGACTACACACGGGACGGTTTGAGCGAGGCCCAGGCCCCGAGCGAGCCGTTTGCGCTGTTTCACCAGTGGTTTGCCGATGCGGTGAAGACCGAGCAGCCACCGGTGGAGGCCAATGCCATGACCCTGGCCACGGTCGATCAGGATGGGCGGCCGCACTGCCGTATCCTGTTGCTCAAGGGCCTGGATACCCAGGGCTTTACCTTCTTTACCAACTACGAAAGTGCCAAGGGTCAGCAGCTCGCGGCGCGGCCGTTCGCGGCAATGACGTTTTTCTGGCCGAGCCTGGAGCGCCAAGTGCGTATCGAAGGGCGGGTGGTCAAGGTCACGCCGCAAGAATCGGACGCGTACTTCCAGGTCCGCCCTCTGGGCAGCCGCTTAGGTGCCTGGGCCTCGCCCCAGAGCCGGGTGATCCGTGACCGTGAAGAACTGCAAGAACTGCTCAAGGTCACCGAGCAGCGCTTCAGCGATACCCAACCCGATTGCCCCGAGCATTGGGGCGGCTATCGCCTGCTGCCCGAGCGCATCGAGTTCTGGCAGGGCCGCGCCAGCCGCCTGCACGACCGCCTGAACTACCGCCTGCAAGATACTCAGTGGATCCGCGAGCGTCTGGCGCCCTGAGCTTCACCTTTCGTCACTTACGCTGAATGATGCCCTTCACCCCGCAGTCTCTGTTAAAGAGGCTTCGGGCGTGTAGTGCTGGGCGGCGTTCTTCAACCAGTCAGCCAAGTCGCGGCGTTTGATCTTCAGTTGGCGGGCGCTTTCCAGCTGTTGCAGCATAAAACTGCGTTTGTGCGGATCGTCACCGGCCAGCGACAGTGCCAGGTCGCGGTCAGTCCAGCGCCTGATTCGCACGTAGAGCCAGGCGTGGAAATACAGGCCGGCAAGGGTTGTGACTAGAATAATGAAATAGTCCATGGACGTCCTGAGACGGAGGGCAGTGCTACCGTTCGTCGAGTTGTCTGGTGCAGGCTGTCTGTACTCAGGCTGAATGAAAGCAGTTTTTTGCCGGGCTTGCCGTGACAGGCGTCAAGCGGCAGCGTTTAATGAATACCTGTCCTTTGGAGTTGATGCTATGCGTAAGTCTGTTTTACTGGTTGCCTGCTTTACCACCTTGTCTCTGCTGTTGGGTGGCTGCGCCTCGAGTCTGACCGGCGACTCGTACTCCCGTGATGAAGCGCGTCGTGTACAGACCGTTCGCATGGGTACCATCGAATCCCTGCGTCCGGTGAAAATCGAAGGCACCAAAACCCCTATCGGCGGCGCAGCGGGTGCAGTCATCGGCGGCGTGGGTGGCAGCGCCATCGGCGGCGGTCGCGGCAGTATCGTCACGGCGGTGATCGGTGCTGTGGCCGGTGGCCTGTTGGGTTCGGCTACGGAAGAAGGTCTGACCCGTACCCAAGGTGTCGAAATCACCGTGCGCGAAGACGATGGCAGCATGCGCGCCTACGTCCAGGCCGTGCAGGAAAATGAAATCTTCCGCATCGGCGACCGCGTGCGCATCATGACTGTTGACGGTACCAGCCGTGTTACCCGCTAAGGCGTAATCAGCAGGTAAAGAAAAACCCCAACCGGGTCACCGGTTGGGGTTTTTTTGTACGCCGTGTACCTGGGTAATCAGGCTTTCTTGCGGCTCGCCATCGCGGTCACGGCATAGCCGATGCAGGCCGCCAGGATCGACCCGGTCAGAATGCCCATGCGGTCTTCACCGGCAAATTCGCTGGCTCCTGGTACGAACGCCAGGGAGCCGACGAACAGGCTCATGGTGAAGCCAATACCGCACAGGATCGCCACACCGAATACCTGGCCCCAGTTGGCCCCTTCCGGCAGCGCGGCCAGGCCGGTCTTGATGGCCAGCCAGGTCAAGCCGAACACGCCGACGGTCTTACCGATCAACAGCCCGGTGGCGATGCCCATCGGCACATGGTGGGTAAAGCTTTCCAGGCTGACACCAGTGAGGGAGACGCCGGCATTGGCAAAGGCGAACAGCGGCAGAATGCCGTAAGCCACCCACGGGTGCAGGGCGTGTTCCAGGGTCAGCAACGGCGAAGGCTCGGCGTTCTTGGTGCGCATCGGAATGCAGAATGCCAGGGTCACACCGGCCAGCGTGGCGTGTACGCCGCTCTTGAGTACGCATACCCATAGGATCAGCCCGACGATCAGGTAAGGCGCGAGCTTGATCACGCCTAGACGGTTCATCGCAATCAACGCCAGCAGACATGCGCCCGCACCGGCCAGGGCGGCACCGGACAGGTCGGTGGAATAGAACACGGCGATCACAATGATCGCGCCCAGGTCATCGATGATGGCCAAGGTCATCAAAAACAGTTTCAACGACACGGGTACACGCTTGCCGAGCAGGGCCAGTACGCCAAGGGCGAAGGCAATGTCGGTAGCCATCGGGATCGCCCAGCCAGAAAGTGCGGCGGGGTAGTCCTTGTTAATGGCCCAGTAAATCAGCGCCGGCACCACCATGCCACCAATCGCCGCGGCGCCCGGCAGCACCACTTGGGAGGGCTTGGACAGGTGACCGTCAAGCAACTCGCGCTTGACCTCAAGGCCGATCAGCAGGAAGAACAGGGCCATCAGGCCGTCGTTGATCCACAGCAGGGCCGGCTTGGCGATTTGCAAGGCGCCGACCTGCGCCACCACGGGCACGTCGAGAAACGCGGCGTAAAGGTGCGACAACGGCGAGTTGTTGACGATCAGCGCCAACGCCGCAGCGGCGATCAGCAGCAGGCCACTGGCGGCTTCGAGCTGAAAGAAACGGGTAAACGTGCTACGCAGAGCCAAGGGATGCTCTCCAATCCAAGTTCAATAGGTGGCTACCCTAACCCGTACCGATAGTTGTTAAAACAAAAGTTATATTCTTATTTGTTATAAGCAGCGGTCGACAAAGGCATCGCGCCAAACACTAGCAATTGTGTGTCTGATTGCGTCCTCACTGTATCTGTGTGGAGTGTAGGAAACATCCTAAGATTGCGTTCAAAATCCTTGAGAGATCACCCCCGATGAGTGACCAACGCCCCTGGGCTCGCGAAGCCATTCGCATCATTGAAGCGGATTTCCAGCGCAGCGCCGACACCCACCTGATTCCCCTGCCGTTACCAGGCTTGCCGGGGATTGAGTTGTACTTCAAGGATGAGTCCAGCCACCCCACCGGCAGCCTGAAACATCGCTTGGCGCGCTCGTTGTTTCTGTATGCCTTGTGTAACGGCTGGCTTAAACCAGGCGCGCCGGTGATCGAAGCGTCCAGCGGCTCCACGGCGATTTCGGAGGCGTACTTTGCGCGGCTGCTCGGCTTGCCGTTCATTGCGGTCATGCCCGCCACCACCTCCCAGGAAAAAATCGCGCAGATCGCGTTATACGGTGGCAAGAGCCATTTGGTGCAGGATCCGACCCAGATTTACGCCGAGTCCGAACGCTTGGCGCAGGAAAGCGGCGGTCACTTCATGGACCAGTTCACCTATGCCGAGCGAGCCACCGACTGGCGCGCGAACAACAACATTGCCGAGTCGATCTTCCAGCAGATGCGCTTTGAGCAGCACCCCGAGCCGAGCTGGCTGATTTCCAGCCCCGGCACCGGCGGCACTACCGCCACCCTGGGGCGTTATGTGCGCTATCGCCAGCATTGCACCCGCGTGTTATGCGCCGATGCCGAACGCTCGGTGTTCTTCGATTTCTATCAGAGCGGCGACGCCAGCCTGCGCCTGGATTGCGGTTCGCGCATCGAAGGCATCGGCCGGCCACGAGTGGAAGCGTCGTTTCTGCCGAAAGTCATCGACGCGATGGTCAAGGTGCCGGATGCGCTGTCCTTGGCCGCCATGCATTACTTGGCCGAGCGCCTGGGGCGACGGGTAGGCGGGTCCAGTGGGACCAATCTGATTGGCGCATTGATGGCCGCGCAACAGATGAAAGCGGCAGGGGAGTCTGGCTCGATCGTGGCGATTTTGTGCGATGGGGGCGAGCGCTACGCCACCACGTATTACGATCAGGCGTGGCTGGCGGGGCAGGGCTATGCACTGGACGCCTTGATATCGGCCGTTGCCGCCAGTGTGGAGCGCGGCGAACCGCTGCCCGCCAGCGTACTGCGGGCGAATATTTAAGAGAGCAGCGGCAAGTCAGAGCAGACGCACTTGCCGCTTACCGCTTGCTGCTTCAGCCCCGTCTGGCCAACATATCCCGCGCCAATGCCTCGGCAATCCGGATCCCGTCCACGCCCGCCGACAGAATCCCACCGGCATAACCCGCGCCTTCGCCGGCCGGAAACAGACCTTTTACGTTCAGGCTCTGCATCGATTCGTTACGAGTAATCCGCAGCGGCGATGAGGTGCGGGTCTCGATACCGGTCAACACGGCATCGTGCAGCGAGTACCCCTTGATCTGCTTCTCGAACGCCGGCAACGCTTCCCGAATCGCTTCGATGGCGAAGTCCGGCAGTGCCAAGGCCAGATCGCCCAGGGACACCCCCGGTTTGTAGGACGGTTCCACGCTGCCCAGGGCGGTGGACGGCTTGCCCGCAATGAAGTCGCCGACCAGTTGCGCCGGTGCCTCGTAGTTGCTGCCGCCGAGAACATAAGCGTGGGATTCCAGGCGCTCCTGCAGCTCGATACCAGCCAGCGGGCCGCCGGGGTAGTCCACTTCCGGCGTGATGCCGACCACGATGCCGGAGTTGGCATTGCGTTCGTTACGCGAGTACTGGCTCATGCCGTTGGTCACCACGCGGTGCGGCTCGGACGTAGCGGCGACCACCGTACCGCCCGGGCACATGCAGAAGCTGTAGACCGAACGGCCGTTCTTGGCGTGGTGCACCAATTTGTAGTCGGCGGCGCCGAGTTTCGGGTGACCGGCGTACTTACCCAGGCGTGCGGCGTCGATCAACGACTGCGGGTGTTCGATACGAAAGCCCACCGAAAACGGCTTGGCTTCCATGTACACACCACGGCTGTGCAGCATGCGGAACGTATCGCGCGCGCTGTGGCCGAGGGCGAGGATCACATGCTTGGACAAAATCTGCTCGCCGCCATCGAGCACCACGCCGTTCAATTGGCCGTCTTCGATCAGCACGTCGGTTACCCGTTGCTCGAAGCGCACTTCACCGCCGAGGGCGATGATCTGCTGACGCATATTTTCCACCACGCCGGTCAGGCGGAAGGTGCCGATATGGGGCTTGCTGACGTAGAGGATCTCTTCCGGCGCACCGGCCTTGACGAACTCGTGCAGCACTTTGCGGCCGTGGAACTGCGGGTCTTTGATCTGGCTGTACAGCTTGCCGTCGGAAAACGTCCCGGCGCCGCCTTCACCGAACTGCACGTTGGACTCGGGGTTGAGCACGCTTTTGCGCCATAGGCCCCAGGTGTCCTTGGTGCGTTGGCGCACTTCCTTGCCGCGTTCGAGGATGATCGGCTTGAAGCCCATCTGCGCCAGCAACAGCCCGGCAAAGATGCCGCATGGGCCGAACCCGACCACTACTGGTCGTTCCACCAGATCGGCCGGGGCATGGCCGACCACTTTGTAGCTGACATCCGGCGCCGGGTTGACGTTGCGGTCATCGGCAAACTTGCGCAGTAGCGCGGCTTCGTCACCTTTGACGGTCAGGTCGATGGTGTAAATAAAGCACAGTTCCGACGATTTCTTGCGCGCATCGTAGCTGCGTTTGAAGAGGGTGAAATCGAGCAGGTCATCACTGGCGATGCCCAGGCGCTGCACGATGGCGGGCCGCAGGTCTTCTTCGGGATGGTCGATGGGCAGCTTGAGTTCGGTGATTCGTAACATGACGGGATCCGGTGTGCGGCGTCTGGTAAGGCCGGCGGTTTTGCAAACCGGCGATTATAAGCCCCAACCTGGGTATCCCGTCATGCTAAAACAGCGCGGGCGCCGATCAATCGTCCCGCGAACCGCCGAAAGCCGCGCAGCCACGCTGGACTTTACCGTTGATCCGCAATTCGGCGCTCATGTGCTGCAGGCTGCCGCTGACGCTGTCCACGCAGCGTTGCGGGGCCACCCACAGTTCGATGTGTTCGTTATTGGCTTCGGTCATCAGGTTGAAACGGCCGTCGCCCAACTGTTCTTCCACATAGGGCACCGCCAGCGGTGGTTGGCCTTCGCGTTCGAGCACCATGCCCTTGGCCGCCACGTTCAGGGCCCAGGCCGGCTTGTGGCCGTTGGCGCGCAGGATCATGCGTTTGAAGTCCGGGTCGTTGCAGGCGTCGGTGGAACGTTCCACGCGGTACAGCTGCTGCAGCTCCACTTCGCCCTGGGCGCCGGCCGCCACGCCGGAAAACTTGCCACGCAAGTCGGCAAACAAAGCCCCTTGCTGTCCGGCCAGCGCTGCCGCTTCCTGCAGGATACTGGTACCTCCGGTGTCCTTGACCACGTAGGTGCGCTTGTCGTTGCACGGCTGGAACAGCAGTTTGCCGCCATCGGCCGTGATTTCGCCCTGCATGCGGGTCAACCCGGCGAGGGAGGGTTTGGCTGGCTCGCTTTCAAACATCTGGCAAGCGGCGAACAAAGGAAGCAAGGCGAACAGGGCAAAGGTACGGGCGGCACGCATAAAGGGTCTCCAGGCAAGTGCCGCCACGTTACGCAGGCTGGCGTTGCATCACAAGCCCACTCGCCAGCTTCAGGCAGTTCTGACAGACGCTACAGTCAACCCACGATAAAGGTCTGGCCGGTCTGCAAGCCTTCGACACTTTTTGCGTAGGCCAATGCCACATCGGCACCGGTGACCGGCTTGTAGCCACGGAAGTACGGGGCATAGCTGCCCATGGCTTCCACCAGCACCGTCGGGCTCACGGAGTTGACGCGAAGACCGCGCGGCAATTCGATCGCGGCGGCTTTGACAAACCCATCGATTGCGCCGTTGACCAAGGCCGCCGAAGCGCCGGTACGAATCGGGTCGCGGTTGAGAATGCCGCTGGTGAACGTAAAGGAGGCGCCATCGTTGGCGTACTCGCGACCGATCAGCAGCAGATTGACCTGGCCCATGAGCTTGTCACGCAGGCCCAGTTCGAAGTCGCTGTCCTGCATCTCGCCCAGCGCCACGAAGTTCACGCTGCCGGCGGCGCAGATCAGGGCGTCGAAGTTGCCGGTCTGTTCGAACAGCTTGCGGATGGAAGCGCTGTCGCTGATGTCCACCTGGAAATCGCCGCTGTTGCGACCGATGCTGATCACCTCGTGACGCTGAGCCAGCTCCGCCTTGACGGCTGAACCGACGGTGCCGTTGGCGCCAATCAATAGGATTTTCATGTTGCTATTCCTTCAAGGGCTGATTGAAGGGCCAGTCTAGGCTGGCTTTTGCATGGGATAAACGCGCTAATAGGCAACCTTTGGTTTTCAAATGGAAACAATCCATGAGCGAAATGGATGACCTGGCGGCCTTCGCCGTGTTGATCGAAGCGGGCAGTTTTACGTTGGCTGCCGAACAACTGGGTTGCAGCAAGGGGCAACTGTCCAAGCGCATCAGCCAGCTGGAAGCGCAGTTCAGCGTGGTGTTGCTGCACCGCACCACACGCCGGCTCAGCCTGACGGCCGCCGGCGCGGCGTTGCTACCTCAGGCCCAGGCCTTGGTGGTGCAGGTGGAGCGGGCGCGTCAGGCCCTGGCGCGACTCAAGGACGACCTGGCGGGGCCGGTGCGCATGACGGTGCCGGTTTCCCTGGGGGAAACCTTCTTCGATGGCGTGCTGCTGGAGTTCACTGAGCGCTATCCGCAGGTCCAGATCGAGCTGGAGCTGAACAACCGCTACCGGGATCTGGCGCGGGACGGTTTCGATCTGGGCGTGCGCTCGGGGGCGATTGAAGATGAGCGCCTTGTCGCCAAACCATTGCTGGCCTGGCACGAAATGACCTGCGCCAGCCCGGCCTACCTGGAGCAGCACGGCGAACCGCGAACCCCGGCGGACTTGGCCACGCACCGTTGCCTGCTCAACAGCCACTACAGCGGCCGCGAAGAGTGGCTGTACCACCAGCAACACGAATTGCTGCGGGTGCGGGTCAGCGGCACCTTCGCCTCCAATCACTACAACCTGCTGAAAAAAGCCGCGCTGGTGGGGGCGGGGATCGCCCGTCTGCCGTCCTACGTACTGCCGGCTGAGCTGGCTGACGGACGTTTACGCTGGCTGTTGCGCGATTATCAAACGCGAAGTCAGCCGATGTATCTGGTTCACCCTTACCAGGGCGGCCTGCCGCGCCGCACCCAGGTGCTGGCCGATTACCTGGTGGAGTGGTTCAAGCGCAGCGGCGAGGCTTTGGACCGGCTTTAACGGTAGCGCCGTGCAATCAGGTGATCGATGGACAGACGCCCCGGCCCCTTGGCAACCAGCAGCAAAAGTACGGTGAGCCAGGTGCCGTGGGTTGGATAAGCGTCCGGGTAGACGAACAGTTGAATCACCAGGGTCATGCCGATCAGGGCCAGTGCGGAGAACCGCGTGGCCAATCCCAGCAGGATCAGCAGTGGGAAAAAGTGCTCGGCGAAGGCGGCCAGGTGCGCGGCCACTTCCGGCGACAGCAATGGCACCTTGTATTCGCTGCGAAACAGCGGCAGCGTCGAAGCCGCCAGGCGCGGCTCTCCCAGCTCGAAGGTGCCGTTGATCAGGTCAATGGCAAAACCCTGGACCTTGGTCTGCCCGGATTTCCAGAACACGGCGGCGATGGAAAAACGCGCGAGGAAGGCGATCAGGCTGTAAGGGATTTGTTCAAAAAGCTGGATGGCCCGTTTGATCAGGCACTGTGCGCTGGTGTTCATGGCGATACCTTTGAGTCCAGGTGTAAATGAGTGATGGCGTGATGGCTGATCAACAGCGTCAGGCATTGGTGCAGGTCGAAGTCATTGCTGGCCTCCAGGGCCCGTTCTACGGCGGTCTGCAAGGCTTCGCCCTGGGCAAGGCGCTGGATAAAGGCCACTGAACCTGCGTCGATGGCGAACACTTTGACTTCCAGGCCCTGGCGCAGGACCAATGCGCTTTGGGCATGCCCGGGATCAAGGGCGGCCAGGCCGCCTTCGGTCTGATGCGCCGCCCACACCGCGACCACGGCATACGCCGAGGCCAGGGTGGCGACGCTGGGGTGCAGCCGTAGGCGCACCGTGCCGAGGTCGGCGCGGGCCTGCAGGGCAGCAAGTACGGTGTGCGGCTCCAGCGGGCGGTCATCGGCGGCGTGGTAAGCGCGGACCCGCAGGCGTTCCAAGCGTGCGATATCCGCCAGGTAAGGCACGCTCGCCGCCGGTTCGAAGCCCTGGATAAAGTTGGCGAATGTGCTGCCGTATTCGCTGATCAGCGGGCTGGTGGGCGGGCACGCCTGCACATAAAGACCGGCCATGGCTCGAAAGAACGCTTCGCCCACCAGGAGCTGCGTCACCGGGTACGCCACTGCCAGCGCGTTGATCAACCCGTTGTGCACTGTGTTGCGATGCACCGCGAAACAGCTGGCCGGGTCGGCGCCGTTGCCACTGAACAGGCCGTCTGGGCAGATTTGGTCGGGCGCGAGCAAGGCCTTGGCGAAGGTGGCTTGATGGTTCATGGGCGCACCTGCGTTAACAGCCCATCGGCATGCTGGGCTTCAGCCAGCAGCACCGACAATGCGGGCACCTGATTGTCGCGTTCGATCAGTGTCGGTATCGGGCCGATGCGCGCCAGCACCTGTTCATACAACTGCCACACGGCGTTATCGACGGGCGCGCCGTGATCGTCGATCAGCAGGCGATCGCCGAGGCTGTCGCTGTCTTCGGCAAACCCGGCCAGATGAATCTCGCCCACGGCCTGTAATGGCAGTGCATCGATGTAGGCAGACGGATCACGTTGGTGGTTGATGCATGAGACGTAGACATTGTTGACGTCCAACAGCAGCCCACAACCGGTGCGACGGATGACCTCGGTGATGAAGTCGGTTTCATCCAGGGTGGAACGCTCGAATTGCAGATAAGTCGATGGGTTTTCCAGCAGCATGGGCCGCTTGAGTGTGCTTTGTACCTGGTCAATATGTTCACAGACGCGGTGCAGGGTGGCGCTGTCGTAAGCCAGTGGCAGCAGGTCATTGAGAAACACCGAGCCATGACTGGACCAAGCCAGGTGTTCGGAAAAGGCTTGAGGTTGATAGCGTTCGATCAGCGCGGCCAAGCGCGCCAGGTGCTCGCGATTGAGCGAACCTTCGCCGCCGATGGACAGGCCCACGCCGTGCAAGGACAGCGGGTACCGGTCACGGATCAGCCCTAAATAGTGATGAAACGGGCCGCCGGCCATCATGTAGTTCTCGGCGTGTACTTCAAAAAAACCGAGGTCGGGTGAGGTTTCGAGCACTTCGATGAAGTGCTCGTGTTTCAGCCCCAGCCCGGCTCGATCTGGCAGGCCGGGCGCCTGAGCCGGTGAGGACGTGTGCGCGAATATAGGTGTCATCGTCAGTACTCAGGCGCGGCCGGGTTTCAGGACTTGGCGTCGAATGCGGCTTCCTGGCCGAAACCGGTCGGCGAGGTGGTGCTAGGGGTTTGGGTACAGGTGCCGGCAGGTACCAGTTTCCAGGCATTGGCCTGATCCTTGGTTTTCGAAGTGCCGGCGCAGGAAGTGCCGGGGCCTGCGGCGCAATCGTTCTTGGCGGCTTCTGCGATGCCATAGCATTTCACGTCGTCGGCGGCGTGGGCGGTGGTGGTCAGGGCGGACAGGCTCAGGGACGAGCCCAGGGCGAGGATCAGGGCGGTAGCGGACAGTTTGGTGGTCATTGAATTATCTCCAGCAGTGGGTTGAGGAGCGGGCTTGAATGCCTGCTTGCACCACTAGAGGCGGGACGACGCAGTTCGTTACAGGGGCGGGAGAATTAACTTCGAATAATGCAAAAAAAATGTGGGAGGGGTTGCCCCATCCCACATTGATAGCCCGGTTCATGTAGCAACCGGGTGTTAACCGCCCAGGTACGCCTCGCGCACTTTCGGATCGGTCAACAACTGCTCGCCCGAGCCCTCCATCACCACCCGGCCGTTTTCCAGCACATAGGCACGGTCGGCGATTTTCAGTGCCTGGTTGGCGTTCTGTTCCACCAGGAACACGGTCACACCGTCCTTGCGCAGTTGTTCGATGATGTCGAAGATCTGCTGGATGATAATCGGTGCAAGGCCCAGGGACGGTTCGTCCAACAGCAGCAACTTGGGCTTGCTCATCAGCGCCCGACCGATGGCGAGCATTTGTTGCTCGCCGCCGGACATGGTGCCACCGCGCTGGCTGAAGCGCTCCTTGAGCCGGGGGAACAGGTGCAGCACCTTGTCCATCTGCTCTTGGTAGTCGCCCTTGTCGGTGAAGAACCCGCCCATGGCCAGGTTTTCTTCCACGGTCAGGCGCGAAAACACCCGGCGGCCTTCCGGCACCACGGCAATGCTCTTGCGCATGATGTGTGATGACTGCTGGCCCACCAGTTCCTCACCCATATAGCGGATGCTGCCGCTGTAGGCCTGTGGTGAACCGCACAAAGTCATCAGCAGGGTGGATTTGCCGGCACCGTTGGCGCCGATCAGGGTGACGATTTCGCCCTGGCGTACCTCCACGTTGACGCTGTGCAGGGCCTGGATCTTGCCGTAGAAAGTGGAAACGTTTTCGAATTGCAGCATTTTACGCTTCCCCCAAATAGGCTTTGATCACTTCGGGATTGTCGCGGATCTGCTCCGGGGTCCCGTCAGCCAGCGGCGTACCCTGGTTGATCACCACGATATGGTCGGAGATGCTCATGACCAGTTTCATGTCGTGCTCGATCAGCAGCACCGTCACGTTGTTTTCCTCGCGCAGCACGCTGATCAGCGCCTTGAGGTCTTCGGTTTCCTTGGGGTTCAGGCCGGCGGCCGGTTCGTCGAGCATGAGAATCCGCGGGCGGGTCATCATGCAGCGGGCGATTTCCAGGCGACGTTGCTGACCGTAGGCCAGGGTGCCAGCGGGACGGTTGGCAAACTCGGTGAGGTTGACCTTGTCCAGCCAATACGCGGCGTATTCCATGGCCTCGCGTTCGCTTTTGCGGAACCCCGGGGTCTTGAACAGGCCGGCAAAGAAGTTGGTGTTCAGGTGACGGTGCTGGGCAATCAACAGGTTCTCTACGGCGGTCATGTCCTTGAACAGCCGCACGTTTTGGAACGTACGCACCACGCCTTTGCGGGCGATCTCGTGGCCGGCCAGGCCCTGGATCGGTTGGCCGTCCAGCAGGATGCTGCCGCCGCTCGGTTTGTAGAAACCGGTAAGGCAGTTGAACACCGTGGTCTTGCCGGCGCCGTTGGGGCCGATCAAGGCCACGACCTGTTTCTCTTTGACGGTTAGGGCTACGCCGTTGACCGCCAGCAAGCCGCCGAAGCGCATGCTCAAGTTTTCGACTTTCAGGATCTCGCGGCTCATTTGCGCAGCTCCATGTGTGGACGTTGCATGG